>ENA-OZEP01000231-OZEP01000231.1-human-gut-metagenome-genome-assembly--contig:-NODE-231-length-28535-cov-9.294452_pt1 | contig 28535 bp, 26 predicted proteins | sample MGYA00245074_ERZ653621 | MGnify/ENA primary metagenome ERZ653621 (study PRJEB26926, sample SAMN06165020) | human gut metagenome | biome: ENVO:00009003; feature: ENVO:2100002; material: ENVO:00002003...
GTGTTAACATGATTTATATCCGGGATTTTCTTGGACATGCAGACATCTCTACAACAGAGGTTTACGCTCGTATTGATGCAGAGATGAAGCGAAAAGTGTTTGAGGAGAAAGTACCAAATTACACACCCAATACTACAATGCCTTGGGAGGAGGATGAAGATTTATTGCAATGGTTAACACAATTCGGAAAGAGAACTTTCTGATTATGTGTAGTAAAATATGGTTAAACGCCCGGAATTCCGGGCGTTTTGTTCGATTACTACACATTTCCAGGAACTACGCATTACAGACCTTATGTGGTGCACCACATAATGTAGCCAATGATGAGGGAAAGCTAATGGGCATGGACCTGAACCGTGGCCTGCGGGATGATACCGGCAGCCTCTACGATATTGTGGCCGGTACATTTCTGGTTGTCGGTTTGGGTGAGGAGGACTTCGCTTCTCTATCCCCGGAGCTGATTCAGAAGTACACGGAGCAGTTCCGAACACCGGAGCTGTTTGTCCCCAGGGATGGGAAGCTGGTGGTGCTTCCCGTGCCGGAGCAGGCCCAGGAGAAAGCCTATCTCCCAGACAAATTTGAGACCGGAGGCCATGTGCAGACACCCAGAGGGAGCTTCTGCGTAACGTCTTTGAGCCAAAAGCAGATGGAGACCCTGGGCTACGGTGTACACCACCATTCTGATGACCGGCGTTTCCTTATCATGGGCAACGGTACCCGCGCCTTTGCGGTGGCCGCTGACCCCAGAGATTTGGAACGCCCCTCCATCCGGGACAGATTGGAAACGGCTCGCCAGGAGTGCGCCAAGCAGCCGAAGGTGGACACCCCCAGCCGGGGCGTACCGGAACGGGAGGAACGATGAGCCGAAGCAAGAAATGGCATCTGGAATGGGTGTTCTTCCTGGGCGGGAACGGACGGCGGCAGTATCATCCACTCTGTCAACGCTGCGTATATAGCTGTAAACAGAGCTTCCGGGTGAAACAACTGTCCTGCCCGCATTACAGTTCCAGGCGGGCGAAAAACTGTATGGATATGGGTGGAAAAACAGCTGAATAATCCTCTGTATCCGTATTTTTGATAAGGGCCTTTGTGATTTCCTTTGTGCTGGGCCAATTCACAACATAAGGAAGAAAAGGACCAGTTTTACACACTTCCTGTCACGCATAAAAGTGGGCGTACAGCCTTTCGGTTTGTCCGATTGGCTGTACGCCCTTTTGGCATTTCTGGTCAAACTTAATAATGATGTATCCAAGTGGCTTAATTGTTCAAAGGTTAATTGCCATTCTGGGTTAATGACGAGGCGATGGTGCTATTCTTAATACGATTGTCATCTCCAATAGAGACACTATTGTCATTGTATACAATAACAATCAATTTGTCGATAATTGCTTTTAATTCATCCGGATTTTTCGCTGAGATATCGATATCTAACTCATCTAAGTTTCCAAACTCCTTCTCTAGTATAATTAGTGCATCAAGTAGCCTACTTTCAACGGTCGAAAACACATCTTGAATAAGCTGAGGACCAACCACCACTTTGGCGGATGTAATAACCATGTATGGATCACGATTATATGATGAAATAACCGGAAAAAAATCTGCATCTATTGCTTTACCTAATTGTCCATCCTCTTTAGCACTTTCCGCTAATTGTTTTAGTGCTCCTACACCTTCCCTAAAGCAAACAGTCAAGAGTGCTTTTTGAATAACATCAGGCATTTTTCCAAGAGGCAAAGATACGTTGGTCCATTTCATATGTGCTGCCATTGATCCCTTAATGTATGACCCTATTAAATAACCTCTGACTTCTCTGTAATCCGGTAAATCGACATTATCCGGATAACCGGCTATTTCATAGGAGACCCATTTAAGGAGGTCATCGTTTCCTAGTTCAGCAAATAAAACCTTCGCCCGTTTCAGCGCTGTCATTGTATCAACTGCGCTATTGGCCAAATCTTTAATAATTGCACTTCTTGCCATCAGAATAATCCCTCGATAAAAGAAATAATGCGGCCCCAAAATGAGAATAGCAAAACTATTCCAACAAAAAGCGAAATGAGGACGCTGCATATAACGGGGTGGTTTTCGTAGAATCCCCCTTTTTTATCAGTACCTGTAGTGCTCATTGTCCCTGCAATTGTAGAGCCATTTATTTTATTGTTATTCCCAATAGTTATACTCTGCGAGCTAAATGCATGGGCCTTAGCCTCATATTCGGCTAATTGTTCCTCATATGTTCTAGCTGAGTTATTTATTGTAATGTGGTGTGGTTTGTTTTCTGCCCATTGTATTTTCAGGTAATTTCTTTCTCCTAATTCCCTTAGTATCCCACGTAGTTCTCGATCCTGCTGAGGAGATGCTTTCTTGAACTTATCGCGCAACAACTCAATAGGATTCTCCGCAGACACAATCTCACTTAATAAAGCTCTTGAATTTAAGGATAATTTTTGAAACTCCATCATCTTCCACCTCCTGCAATAATCACTTATCATTTTGTGTTAGAGCAACGATATTTATTGTGCTGTTTTTGATCCGGCTATTATTACTTATATTGCGTCCAATAGTCACTTTGTAGGCTAGAAAAAGTTTTCTGGACTTTTTCCTGTATCTATGCTCAATTTGTTTTTTGCAACATCCGCCAATTTATATCCCTTGGTTGTCACCTTAAATACCTGGCGCTTTGCGTTTGCAGCTTCGATAAATTGATATTTTTCAAGCTTATCCAATGCCCCCTTCCATCTCGCGCATTCCCTCAGGGTATCATTTTCTGTAAACTCATAATTGTGTGTTGAAATCGAAGGCCCTGACTTAGTAAGGTCTGATATCACTAAAATTTGCCCGCTCGGGTCATCCGCTGCATACACAAGCAATACACATGCATCCTTTTCAAGAAAAGCTTTGCCTACTTGGTCGGAAACAATCTCTCTGGACGTATCAGACGAATAGTTGCCCTTTACCGTATCAATCTTCTCTAGAAACTCATTGCGCTTTCTTTCCCAGAACGCTTGCGAAATGCTTCTTAATCCAAATTCGGCAATCAAGTTGTCCTTTAACTCACCCAGACGAAAGTTCAGCGTTTTTTTATCTACATCATCCAGTTTAATACTAACTTGTGCCGGATCAATACATCCAGCAATTTCATTAAATCCAAATCCAGGAAGCAGAATCGCCGTCCACTTATGCTTCGTTGCCCATGCAGCTCCCATTTCATTTAGACAAGCCGGTCTTGTATAATAGATTCGTGAAAGGACGAATATCACATGGAGGTCGCTCTGCTGAAATTCACTTACAAGCCAATCGTATACGTTTTCTCCAAGGGGTACGCAATACGGTGGTACGGACGAGCAAATAATATCATCTTCACGAAAGCCCAATGATTCAAGTAGGGTTACAATTACTTCAACATATTCCTTGTCCTGCGTAGCGTGGCTAATAAAGATTTTTTTACTTCGTTCCTGCGGTTCTTCTTTTTGACGAGAGTTTGGCTCAAGTACATCCAGTTCTTTTTGAAGTTTTGCGCGAAGAATGTTTATATCTTCAATATAATCTGAGGAACTTCCTTCTACATACGGCTCATAAGATATCAGACCAATAGTTAAACCGGCGATGTCTGCTTGGAATACGCTAACAATTTCTGTTATAAGTTGATCAATGGCATTGTCGGCGGGTTTTGCCAAGAGCTCATCACAGCGTTGAATATAACGCTGGAGTGTTTTAGCTGCTATCAACATACATCTCTCCTTTTGTCGCTGTGTGCATATGTAATGATTTGGATGTTTTTTACAATTCCTTATGCGTATTCTACCACAAATACGGAGAAATGTACAGCTCAATATGATGGATATTGCAAAGGAAGCGACAACAGATAGAAAAAACGTCATAATTCGATTTCTACCCGGATTACGCTATTTTCAAGAACAAACATGCCCGACTCTCGTCATTCGGGAGTCGGGCTATATTTGTACAAGTAAAGCAAGGTGGTAGTGAAAATTGTAGAATGAAGGACAGGAATATCTTTTTCCTTAATCGTGTAGGGCTGGATACTTTTATCCAGCAAACTTTTCCCAGACCTTTTCGTATCCGGTGAATCCTTCATCCACGATGCACCCCACATCCTCGCTGCCTACGCTTTTCCGCTGGCCGCAGGAAACATTCGCCAGGATCAGCACCAGGCGCACGGCGTTGAACAGGTGCGTTTTGATTTCTTCCTCCTTGGTGGCCCAGCCACGGTTGGGGGTGTTCCCTGGGCGGTGGATGGCGTCGGACAGGTGGGCCAGTTCCTCCAAAGCACGTTTACATTTTTCCTCATACCAGCTCTGCATATTGGGCACCTTCCCGGTGACGATGATAACGGGCTTTTCGTTCATATAGCATTCTCCTTGTTTACTCTAATTCGTGTGTAATGCTCTGCTCCGGCGGGAGCAGAATGTCCAGATTTCGCTTGATGGTATTGTACTCTTTCGCCTGCCGTTTGGCGGCGGTGTACTGCGCGTACAAAGTACCTTTCCGCACAGTCAGTTCCGACAGCTCCGTTTCCAGCTTTTCAGCGGCGGGCAGCGGAATAGCCCCCAGACGTTTCAGCTCCCGGGCGGCGGCCTCGAAAAGAATGATCTCGCTCTCATGCCCACGAAGAAACTTTTCTTTATCGTCCGACTTTCGGTAGCGGGTATAGATAGGGCGGCACTTCCGGTAGGTGGTGGCGTATTTGAAAATCAGATTCAATTCCGCAATTCTCCCTTCCACGGCCTTGATGGAAGCAAGCGAAGCATCCACGGCGGCATTCAGTTCCGCAAGTCTGCGATCCAGAGCCTCATTGCTGTCTATGCCATGCTCTGCCAGATAGTTTAGGGTTTTGGCACCCTCTTTCAGCTTTTGGAGCTTCGCCCAGTGTTGCAGCCCGGTGCTTTGATTGCCCTGGATGACGGCGATCCGCTGAATGCGGCCATCCCGCACCTTGGGATGCTTCGATGGACGGGTTCGGCCCGCAATCCTGGCCGCAAGGGTTTCTTCCGTGTAATCGACCCCTAGGGTTTTCAGCCGGGTAAATCGCTCCTGATTGGATGCCCGACAGGAAATATACTTTCCCCGCCGGATCTCGTATCCTTCCTCCTGCAATCTGCGAAGCAGATCTTCCAGATTTATACAGGCAGGAAGCAGCCGGTCAATGGCGGCTTTCAGCTTTGCCTTATAGCTGGTGCCATTTCTAACCGCCTGATGCTCAACGTAGCTCTTGCCCTTCTCCTGCCCGGGAATGATGATGGACAGGCCATGCTCCTTGCAGAGCCGGTCAGACGCGCGGCGAATCTCATAATAGCTACGCTTGTTGGAATGGTAATGCTTGTGATCCGTGAAGCTGACGGCATTCCAAATCACATGATTATGGATATGCCCACGGTCAATGTGAGTGGTCAGGACAAACTCATATTTCCCGCCCAGAATCTCCTTTGCCAGTTCCAACCCAATCTGATGGGCCTCCTCCGGCGTTACCTCTCCGGGGGCGAACGCCTGGATTAAGTGTCGGCCCAGATTCTCGCCCTTGTCAATGGCGTGCTGCCTCGTCCAGGCAAATTCAATGTCGGCAGTTTCTGCGGAGCAGCCATAGGCGGAAATCAGCAGACTACCATCTGTCTTGATTGGGTTGCAGATGTAGTCAATGGCGGCTTTCAGGGTAGACTTGATAGGATGCGTCTTTGTAACTGCCATATTTCGTCCAGCCTCTCCCGGATTTCCTGGATATCTGCCTGGTACAAAGAGTCCCCGGCATTCACCCGCTTGGCGATCTGGTTGATATTGCGCCCAATGGCGGCCAGCTCCCCGGTAAAGGTTTTGATATCCGCAGTGTCCAGATTGATGATATACCCATCAATCGCCATCTTCCGAAGGTAGGCCCCCATCCGCTTCGCCGGGAGCTGGGACAGCTTCCCGTCTATGAGCTGTTTTTCCTCCTCCGTGACGTAAAATTTGATTTGAATATTTCGCTTCCTGACTGCCATCTACCGCCTCCGTTTTCATCTAAGGGTTTGGGATTTGCCCAATAACAAATTTCGCAAGTGGGTACTCACTTGCTGTGCTTGCTACCGTATCTTTTCTCTTTGCTTATGTAATACGAAAGCCCCTCGTTTGGCAACCTTTTTTAAGATTATTTTAGATTCGCTAAGAAATATTGACATCAGTCTTTCTATGCAGTATAATAACTCTTACATTCGTAAGAATTGGAGAGATGGTATGAAGAACTTGCCGCAAATTTCCGATGCTGAATTTGAAGTAATGGATGTGATTTGGAAGTATGCCCCAATCAGTACAAATGAGATTACAGATCGTTTGGCAAAAACAAGGGATTGGAGTCCCAAAACAATTTATACCATGCTGTCGCGTCTGGAAAAAAAAGGCGTGATTACACATGAAAAAGAAAGCCGCGTGTTTGTCTATACTCCCTGCATTCAAAAGTGCGACTACATCGAAGCAGAAAGCCGCACTCTTGCGAATCGTTTTTTTGATGGCGCAATGAATCAAATGGTCGTTAGCTTTTTGGACCACAAAGAACTGTCTGCCGAAGATTTGGATGAACTGCAGAGGATATTAGATAAAAAGCGCAAGAAATAGAGGCGATTATTTATGTTCCTGGAACGATTTCTGATAGGCAATCTATGGAACGCCGGTTTGATCTGCGTAATGTTTATTCTGAAAAGGGTTATCCAAAATCGGGTATCTCTGCGATTCCATTATTACAGTTGGTTTATCCTTCTTGCTTCTTTGCTTATCTCTTTCCTTCCTGCTATGATCTGGAATGACTTACCTAGCCTTATGCCAGAAAGCCAGCAGGCAATGGCAACCTACCATATCGCATCCAATACTGATGCTGTCGTAACTGGGGATTCTCAGTGGATTCAAGATACAACACAGCTAATCGTTGAGGATAACGGAAATATTCAGTTTGAATTTTTCCTTACGATAATATGGATGACCGGTGCTATTTCCCGCATTGGCTTTTATTGGTGTGGCAGTTACAGATTGCGTCATATCCGCCAATTTGCTATGTACCCGTCCGCTGAGATACAAAACCTATTTGAATTATGCTGCCATCGCCTGCATATAAAAAATCAAGTTCAGATACGGCAGTCCCGATTTATTACTGCTCCCGTCAGTTTTGGATGGAAAACACCTTTTGTTGTGCTTCCCAACCAAGGGATTAACGACCTGTCTACACCAGAATTAGAGCATATTGTTCTCCACGAACTATCACATATTCGTCACGGGGATCTGTTTACCAATTACCTGTTTTGTGGGATTCAGGCACTCTATTGGTTCAATCCTTTGGTGTGGCTTGCATTTCGACAAATGAGGCGAGACCGGGAAGCGTACTGCGACTGGGCCGTTTTGAATGAATTGGGTAATGAAACTGAACGTATTCAATATGGCCAGACAATCCTCCATTTTGCTGCTGGCTGTAAAACTCGTTTCCATACAGCTAATGGTCTGTGCCAGAGTAAGGAACAACTTAAATACCGCTTAGAGCAGATTGTTAATTTTCATCAAGAGACAACTTGGAAGAAACTATGTGGTCGCTGTTTGGCCGTGTTTCTTGCGTTGCTTTGCATTTTCCAAGTTCCTATCCTTGCATACTGCGTAGAGAATACCGAGGAATACTATACTCCCCAAAGTTCATTGACCATTACCGAAGCAGATTGGGATAGCCTTTTTGGCGATGCAAACGGATGTGCAGTTGTATATGATCTCAATGCAGACAACTATACTGCATATAACAAAAAAGAGATTACCCGCCGTGTCCCACCATGCTCCACCTTCAAAATATATAGTGCACTAAACGCACTTGAACAAGGGACAATTTCTGTCACGGATAATTTTCTATCATGGGACGGTGCCAAACGAGAATTTATGTCGTGGGATCAAGACCACAATCTGAACTCCGCTATGCAGCAGTCCGTGAATTGGTATTTTCAGGAATTGGATCAATCCGCAGGGGTAGAACAATTATCAGACTTTTATCAAAGTATTGGATATGGTAATTCCTATGTGGGCCATGATCCATTGAATTATTGGAACGGTTCCGCACTTAAAATATCCGCGTTGGAACAGGTTGAACTATTAGTAAAGCTATACCGCAATGATTTTGGATTTCGTGACGAGAGCATATCTGCTGTAAAGGATTCTATGACATTATCTATTTCTGAGGCCCTGCGCCTATATGGTAAGACCGGCACAGGAAGGATTGATAATGCAAATGTTGCAGGTTGGTTTGTCGGATATGTCGAAACCCTGGATAATACTTATTTCTTTGCTGTATACCTCTGTGCCGATGATGGCGTGGATGGTGCAGCAGCTACAGAAATTGCGGTTGACATTCTCAAAAAAATGGGGATTGAATTAACATATCCAATGTAAATCTATAAAGCTGTTCGGAGTACAGCAATGCACAAAGAACAGCTTTATATTGCACATCTAAATCTTACGTTTGTAGGATTTTATGAAGTATGAATTAAGAAAGTGAGGCTTATATGTATTCAGAATCTAATAATTTGTCTGTAGTCAATGAACTGCTTGCAATTTGTGACCTGCCTTTGCGTGAAAGGGATTTCATTGAGGCAGAGAAGGCTATGCTGGGTAAAACTGCAACAGTTTTATATACGATAATCGTTGCCTGCTGTGTGGCAATTATAGGTGCATACGGAATGTCCGCTCAACTGGGGCTGGGCTTTCTCCCTATCAAAATTCTCTTTGTTCCACTTCTTTGTTTACCAACAGCATCTGTTTACTATTTTGTTTTTCCCAAATGGCTTGGTATCCTACGGTATCGACAATACGAAACCACAAACAACCAGCAGCGTGATATTGCGTTTTTCAAGGACCATTTTGAAATACGGGTCAACGATATAAACACAGGAAGTTACTTATACACTTTTATAAGACGGATTATTATTTCTGAAAATCTATACATAATTGTGCTGCCTAATATGGTAGTGCTTCCTGTACGGCATGTTGCAATTCCCGAAGAAAAATGGAATATTATCCAACGGTGTATCAATACAGCAATGGCAGCTCTGAAAAATCGGCCGAGTACAAAAAATACAGACATAGCAAATGACCATAATAGGTTCACAAGACTTATGTGTTTCGGCCTGGTTATTATGCTTTGCTCCCTCTTTCTGATCCCTTATGAGGATAAGGAGACTATTGAAGTAGTAGCGGACAATGAATTAACAGAGTCAATATATAGAAATATGGTAAGTGACCAATCCTTTGACCTTTCACTAAACGACTGGGGATCGGTGACCTTTGTATCCTGTATGCCTGATCCAGATGCCGATGCAGTCCCTCTTACAGATGCTTCATTCTACTTAATAAGGGATGGGGAGCTTCTATATCGTTTTCCCTATGTTGCAGAAAACAATGTACGGGAAGCAGGACTATGCGAAAATATATCGTTTGTGTTTTTTGCCGATAGCAACGAAGATCTTAGGGACGATGCAATTATAGGTGTTCAATATATTTCCGGAGCAGGTCCGCAAGGCATGATCCCATACACAGAGGTTCGGATATATGAAGACAGCGGCAATTCAAGTTTTGTGTACAACGGGACTTTATCCCATGAGATAAACACCAATTTGCCAGCAGAAGCAACAGCAGAATATGTTAAGTCGTTCCTGGCTAATTATTTAAGCGGGCGATCTTAATGGAGGAAATAATGAATCTGGATTACAAGAAAAAAATGCGTAACTATTGGGGACCAGCAATACTGGGTTTATTCTTTTTCTTATGGGCAGTGCTTTCCATCTACGAATTCGTTTTCGACCTTTCCTTGAGAACGGTTCCCTGGAATGTGTTTACCTGGCTGGGAGTCGGGGCCATAATTTCCTTTTTCGTTTGGCTCAATATCCGCATCCGTCGAATAGACCAACAGAATAAGCCTGTATGGATCAGGATAGTTATGCGATGTGTCCTCCCTGCATCAATAACCCTTATCTTGACCTTGACTATGGTTGTAGCCATGGTAAGTATTCTATCCTACCGTCCAGAGCATGTGATTGAAAAGAATGGGTATACGATGGTTGCCCGTGTACATAGCTTTCTTGACGAATATGTCTATTACTACCGATATGAAGGGCCTTTGTTTTATGGGCAAAAAATGGGCTATGAGTATTACGGAAACGGCAGCGGAGATCCGTTGTCAAGAAATCCTATACCTGAGCCGAAACGATGGTCTTTTTACGATTCGAAGGGAGATTTGATTGAAAGCGGACCGACAGAAGAAACTGAACCGCTAGAGGAAACTCAGCCGCAAATGGAAATAAAGGATCTGGATATTGCGGTCATGGAGAATCGGGAAAACGAGCTTGTATTTGATGTTTCCATAGACGATTTTATTGACAGCTACAATAGTTTCTGGAATCAAGACCATGATTGGACATATTTGAAGCCATCGTCTGAATGGCAATGGTATTTGTATGATACCGCAATTCATTCCAGTTATGAAACCTTTTATGTTTATTTTACTGAGGATGATCAGATTTACCCGCAGTCAACGGTTTCTGTGTATGTCCCATCAAATGGTAATTACATACAGGAAATTTCAATCAATTTTGATGAACACAGCTATTCAGAATCCGGCTATGAACAGTACAAGCAAATATGTTTTTATACGCTGAAGGTATTTTTCCCGGATCTTTCGGATGATTCAATTATGGATCTTTGTATGGAAGCCATTACCTTGGGAAATGAGAATGTCTTCACCAGCGATGAATGGTACAGCAGCGATTCTGTACCCTGTGCGCTGTTTTACAAGGATGGCGTTGGTGTCTATCCCTATTTTGCCATTGGGGACTGGGAGCATTTTTGCATAATCCCTGTGACCCAAGAAACGATTGATAGCTATGAGCAGAAAGGAGTTGAAATCTATGAAATTGAATAAGCTGATTGTCTTAATGCTTTCGATGGCTGTATTTTTTACCGCGTGCGGTCAATCCAGCCATGAAACAGCTCCGGACAGTATCATGGAGGAAACAGTTGCTTCAACTGTCAGCACGCAGCCTCTTGATTCGGTTAACAATATACAGCAAGCCGACCCTATGCAGGAGCGGCTTGAGAAAAGGTGTGAGGAAATAGCATCTTTATATTATGATTTATATTTGAGTGCCGATAAAACAGAGCCGGAAAACAGATGGGAAGATCCGACCTTATCCCAAAGCAGCATAGATGCCATAGAAAATCTACTGCTGAGCGCTGGATATGATGTGATGGATACAAATGGAGAGTATCCAAGTTACTTGCCAACGTCTGACAGATTCTATGAGTTTTTGGATGCCGTAGAGCGGCGGGAAGTCGCCGAGCAAGAGGTCATAACGATTTTGGAAACCGGAAATTTATCATACCGATTATTTTCATACGGTGAAGTCGGTGCCTATTTTTACTGCATGGTGTACTATCAGGACGGAGTAACAGAACCATATTTTGAAAAGCATGAGATCAAGGACTGGGAACTGACTGAAAAGGGGAACTTCTATTTTAGAATTCTCCCCGCAGACGATAAACATTATCCCGACTTTACATTGATTCGCCTGGTTTCTCCGAATATTGAACTATATGATATGACCCTCCGATATATCATACCCGTAAACTATCTGGCCACAAATCTATTTCTCATTGATTGGACAGAAAACGATTTCAGCGAAGTAAGTTTTAACGATCTGTTTGAATTTCTCTACTATTCTCGTCATGGTAAGCAAGTCGGTTCTAATAACTATACTTTTATCCCCAATCGGTGCTGCTTTGAAATTCCGGCAGCAGAATTCGAGGAAACGGTGATGCCATATTTCAACATTGATATTGAAACATTCCGAATATCTGCGCAGTACGATACAGAAGGTGACTACTATCCCTGGCGGCCCTTGGAAACAAATGACTTTGTGAAACTATGGTATTATACCATCGAACCGGAGGTAACAGAATATACTGTCAATCCTGACGGAACAATCACAATCACTGTTGAAGTGCTTTCCACGGATCTGAAAATGGACTGTCTGTTTGCCCATGAGGTAACAGTACGCCCATTGGAAAACGGTCAGTTCCAGTATGTAGGAAATTGCATTACCTATCAGACTGAATACGGTCTACCCTATTCTGTGCCTCGCCTGATGTGGGATTAACGAACATAATAAGGAATAGCTATAAAGCCAGACAGATAATGCAGAGCTATAGCTATGATTGGAGGCCAATGTGAAAGACTTTCACAATGAATCACGATGGATTCATTGTCCAATCTGCAATGGTAAGACCCGGACGAAGGTGTACGCAGATACCGTGATGTTTAACTTTCCGCTTTACTGCCCTAAATGTAAAAAAGAAATCAGAATTGATGTAATGCAACTGAAAATGGCAATAAGCAAATGAGCCAGACGCAAAAAACGCAGAGCCTGCTTTTCCAAATTAGTGGAAAAGCAGGCTCTTTTTATTACAGTGGCAGCGAGCGTTGATTCCTTGCCATTTTCAGTGCAGCTTGAAATATCGGGATAATTGCAGCAGCTTCTTCCTCACTGCAATCCTCTACTAGCAACCGGAGTTGGCGGAGTGACGGGGAATCAAGCTGCATTTCGGGATTGAATATCTCCCTTGCATCAATGTTCAAAGTACGTACTAACGGATACAGGACTTCCAGTTTGGGATTTCCTTTATAGTTTTCAATATTCAAAACAGTACGGGTATCTCTATGGATCGCAACGGCAACCTCGGCCTGTGTAAGTCCAGATTTTCCACGCGCTACTTTGACAACATCACCTAATATACGAGAATATTCCGGCATGGCAATTCACCTCGGATATATTCTACAATACATCTTCTTTTGATGGTATTCGACACAGTTCATCACTTATATGTATTCAAATACACTCTCAAAACGAAGGAGGCTACACGCTAAAGTGTTCCCTGTATTTAACATGAATTTATCAAATGTGAATTTCAATGTTTACCCAGGGGATATCAGAAAGAAGTAACTGAACCACAGTTCATATCATGTTTCGTATGTAAGCATCTGCCTTACAGCAGAGCCTTTCATAACCACCTCCCAAAAAATGCAGTTGCTGTTTTACACCCTTCTGCATTACTGAGACGAAAGGGAGGAGATCACCACCCCGCTACCCCAGCGGTGCGAAGGGAGGTGAAACTATGAAAGACTCCTACGAGCAGCGTATTCAAAATCAGTTTGGCGGCTTTTGCGTCAAGGTTTTGAAAAACGAGGCCAGGTATATTCAGCGTGAATATGCCCGCCGCCGGGAACAGGAAAAGTCACTGGACGATCTGACAGCCCATGAGCTGGAGCAGACCGCCAGTAAGGACCACTATTTCAATGACGAGCATATCTTTGAGGTAATGGGAATCCCGGTTGTCGTGACCGGCAATCTCTTGGCTGATGCCATTGCGCAGTTGCCGGAAGAAAAGCGGAATGTTATTCTGCTTTCCTATTTCCTGGGTATGTCTGATCGTGAGATCAGCGAACGGATGAATGTCGTTCGCCAGACCATATCCAAGCGCCGTCTTGTTACGCTGAATGAATTGCGCAAATATCTGATTAAGGAGGGTTTTGAATGGCCGGACGAGTAGATCCGATTCCCGTAGAAGTAATTCTGGCTGCAATGTGCGGCGACACCGATGCACTTGTGACAGTGGTTGCACATTATCAGAATTACATCTGGGCTCTTGCCACCAGACCGTTCAAAGACGAACAGGGTAATGAATACCTGTGCGTCGATGAAGATATGCGGCTCAGGCTTGAGACCAAACTGATTTGCAGTATTGTAACAGGTTTCCGTGTGTTGATGGCATAATTCCCTGATGGACAAGTCTCTCTCCCTTTCCTTGTCCACAGATACCATCAACACCATCCTGTACATTTGACAAAGAAAGCCCGGCAGATAATTCCGGCGCAGTATAAGGCAGACAGATACATCCCTTCTGTGCCGAGCCGGACGGCTGGTGCGCCATGACCTTCGTTGAAGTGAGCGATTATTCCAGCACCGGAAAATGAGCATGGCTGCTCATGGGCGACGACACACAGGAGACAGGTACTCCCTTACAGCCACAGTCCGAGCGTTAGAAGCGTCGCAGGCAATGGGTAGGGCCCGGCAGACCGCCGGAGGGGTGAGATTCCCGTGGAGCCGTGCCGACGGCCATCTGTTCCGCCTATTCGCAAATCATCAATCTTTCAACAATTTATTGAGAGGGAAATTATGAATAAAACTACATTGCCTGAAAAGAACTCCACACAGGCAAAAAGTCCTCCCCTTGACCAGGAAACGACCTACCATGTAAATGGCAGGTCGTTTATCGTTCAGCCGGTTTTCAAACAGGGAACTGCAAATTCCCTTGGAGACGTTTTGCTTCGCCTCATGCAGGCGGATTGCGAAAAAAGTTTGTAATACCAATGAAACCAGCTGACAATAGCAGTAAAGCGCGGTATAATAGTTGTGTGAAGTAAAGAAAACACAAGGAAATTTGTTGCTCGACTGCTATAAAAGGAGGACTTATGAGAAAGTCGAACAACAAGAAAACGCGCGACGTTACCGCATTTATTTATCTGCGTTTATCCCGTGACGACAATCTGGAAGGCGAAAGCTACAGCATAGGCAACCAGAAGAAGCTGCTGACAAAAGCTGCAAAGGATTTGGGATACTCCAATATCGTTACCTTCATTGACGACGGCGTTTCCGGTGTTACCATGAACCGCCCTGGCTTTAATGATATGATGCAGCAGCTTGAAGAAAACCGAGCCGCTGCCCTGCTTGTAAAGGATCTATCCCGTTTGGGAAGAAACTACATAGAAGTCGGACGGCTGATGGAGGAATTTTTCCCTGAGCATAATATCCGGCTGGTTGCCGTTTCGGACAACATTGATACCGACGAGGGCGAAAATGAAATGGCCCCGATCCGTAACCTGTTCAACGAATGGTATGCCCGTGATATCAGCAAGAAGCGCCGTATCAGCAATAAGATCAAAGGCAATGCAGGCGAACCTTTGGGACAGCCGCCCTATGGGTATATCAAAGATCTGGACAATCCCAAACACTGGATCATTGAGGAAGAAGCTGCCAGTACCGTTCGCCGGATATTCAGCATGACCCTGGATGGACTTGGCCCAGAGCAGATTGCCGCACAGCTTGAACGGGATGGTGTACTCACCCCAAGAGCCTATTGGCAGCAGCGGGGTATCAAGCGCCCAGGCAAAGGTGATCTTGACCGTCCTACCAAGTGGGGCAAGACCACCATTATGCAGATGCTGTCTATCCAGGAATATTGCGGCGATATTCTCAACTTCAAAACCTATTCCAAATCTTATAAGAATAAGAAGCGGATCGATAATGACCGGGAGAACTGGCTGGTTTTCAAAGATGTCCATGAGCCCATCATTGACCGTGTAATCTGGGAACAAATCCAGGAAAAGCGCGGAAAGATCCGTAAGCGCAAACCCAAGGATGGTGAGCGAAACATTTTCAGCGGTTTGCTGGTCTGTGCGGATTGTGGTCACAACCTGAATTATCATTTCAACCAAGGCAACCACGATATCAAGTATTTCAACTGTTCCAACTATCGTGGCAACCGTGGCACCTGTTCCTCCACCCACTATATTCGCGTGGATTTCCTGGAACAGGTCGTTTTAGGAGAGATCAAGCGGCTTACCAAATACGCTGTACACTACGAGGATCAGTTCCTGGAGGCTGTGATGGGCAGCAGTCAGAAAAGTGCTGAAGCCGAACACAAGCGGAAACAAAAAGAGCTTGCTGCAGCGCAAGCCCGTGATAATGAATTGGATGGTTTGTTTGAACGCATCTATGAAGATAATTTGTTCGGCAAGCTGTCCGATGAACGTTTTGCCAAAATGTCCCAGCGGTATGAGGCAGAGCAAGCAGAACTGGCAGAGAAAATGGAACTTCTTCGCCATGAGATTGATAAGCTATCCAGCAACTCCGTTTCCACGGATCTGTTTCTGTCCACCGTCCGCAAATATACCCGTGCCAAGAAACTGACGCCTCGAATGCTGAATGAACTCATTAACCGCATCGAAGTTCATCAGGCAGAAAAGATCAACGGAGAATGGGTACAGCGCCTGACGATCCATTACAACTGCATCGGTGCCCTGTTCATCCCGGATACCGAACCTCTGCCTGTCCCAAATGTTACCGTGAATACCCGTCGTGGCGTGTATGTGACCTACGAACCGGCTCAAAATGAGTAACAAAAAACGAGTGTTCTTACAGGATATCAAATCCTATAAGAACACTCGTTATGGTTGCGGAGGCAGGACTCGAACCTACGACCTCCGGGCTATGATGTCTAATTTTCGAACTTTTTAGCGCATAAAACAGCACTATTTCTGTGTTTTAATATATTTCATGAACATTTTTGAAATATTTTAAATGTCAAAAATCTATGAAATTCAGGGGCCGAAATGCGTAAACCCCAAATAAACCCCAAGTCGAAGGGGTAAAAAGTTCAGAATTCCAAGAAAACTCCTATTTATACATAAAAAGCAAGCAAAAATGGTTCGCTAAAAGCGTTTCTTTAAGTCTGCCAAGTGTCTGAATAATTCGTAAAACCAGATTTTATCACCGTTAATCACCGTGCATTCATTTTATCATATATTGATTTATATCCTGCATTACGTAATCCACGGCGTTAACGACCTTCTGGTATGTTTTCATATCTGCATAGCCACTGGTCTGAACAGCTTTGTGGAAATCCGGTAGATAACCTGCCAGTTCCAGGACAAAGTCCGGCTGAAACATGGGTTCCCCGCCCGAAAATGTGATTCCACCGCCCATTCCCTTTACCATTTCTCCTCGCCGATGCAGCAGCTGCGCCAACTGCTGGGGGGCTATTTCTTCTCCCGCAATATCTAGGCATCCATTGGGGCAGGCATGGATGCACCTACCAAAAGGCTTACACTCGGGGTGCCTGCAAGGGCGAAAGCACGTTCCACAATGTGTGCAAAGAGCATCCCTGTACATGAGCTGTCGTTCTGTACGAAGTCCCTCCGGATTGTGGCACCATTTGCATCGCAATGGACACCCCTTCAGGAACACCGTAATCCTGGAGCCCGGGCCGTCATGCACCGTGAACTCCCGGATGTCAAAAATGATCCCTTTCATCCGCTATATCCCGTACTGCTGACGGCGCAGAACATGATCCTGATACTCTCTGTCCAACTCCACAAAATATGCACTCCAGCCCCAGATCCGCACAACAAGCCGGGCATACTTCTCCGGATGTTTCTGAGCATCAAGAAGCGTCTCTGTATTTACCGCATTGAGTTGCATCTGATGACCGCCCATATCAATAAAGGTTTTCACCAGCATGGCGATTTTGTGAACACTGTCCGACCCCTGGAACACGGATGCGGAAAACTCCATTGTCAGAGGACCACCGTTAATGGTCTCCCGCAGATTCGGCTTGGTAAAGGACTGCACTACGGAAAACGGGCCGTTGATTCTGGCCAACAGGCTGGGGGAATAGTTCGTGCCAAATGGTTCCCCATTCCTTCTCCCATCCGGAGAAGCTCCGATCTCTTTGGCATGCCACAGATAATACATTGCCGATCCCGTACCGGCGCGGAAGCATCCGCCGCGGCAGTTTATTCTATGTCTCAGGGATTCGGCAAAGCCGTGAAGCAGCTTGGAAGCCAGCATATCCGGAAGCTCCTCATTATTGCCGAATTTTGGCGCTTCATAACGCAGGAGCGGAAGCAGCTCGCTGTGAACTGCAAAATCCGAATCCACCGCCTCAATTAAGGCTTCTTTTGAAAAGCGCTTCTCGTCAAAAATGTACTTAGCAATCACCGTCAAGGAGTCCGCCGCAGTGGCAAGCCCAGTTCCGTGGATTCCAAAGTTGTTGTACTTGCCTCCGTCGTAGATGCCGCCGTCCATCATCAGATTCATAAGCGGAGACGGTACGAACCACAAGCTTTTGATCCCGTTGCAAATCTGGCTGCACTGCGTTCCGATTTCTTCCATAATCTTATGCAGAAAGCCTTCAAAGTCCTCGCAACCTGGCAGATCTCTGTGCAGGCAAATGTCGATTACCTTTGGAAATGATATGGCTCCGATATTGGCCACATCCGCTCCCACCTTCGGGATAATGATCTCCCAGCAGGCGGCAACCGCATAATCCTGTGCATCCTGCGGCTCATATCCCAAATCAATCAAACCGTTGATAACTACATCATCGTTGGAATACTGAGGGAACCCCAATCCTGCTTTTGTCAGTTCGCTTCCCAGCTCATAAACCCGCAGAGGGGTTCTTCTACTGACGCGCAGATTGAGTTTCGGATCGATCATCATTAGATTTTTACTTGCCTCTAAGCAAAGCTCAGACAGGAGATTGAACGTTTCGTTTCCCTGTTCATCTGCGCCTCCAAGCACCAGGCTCTGGCCATTGTCGCCCTGCTGAACGCCGACATAAAGATCGCTGTCCTTGTTGAAGCTCAGAAAGAAATCCTCCACCATTTCCAGCGCAGTTTCCCTCGTATATAGTCCTTTCTCCATATCTTTTTTAAGGTAGGGATACATGTACTTGTCAAACCGCCCCACCGTATTGTGATAATTGCCCTCCAGCCAAAGACTGAAGTGAAGGATACGAAAGAATTGCAGCGCTTCATAAAATCCGGCTGCGCCAAAGCGAGGCACCCGCTCCAGCACCTGCACCAGCTCAGCTCGTCCCTGCCGGACGGCTTCTTCACGGTAGCGATCTGTAAGCCTCAAAATGGCGCTGATTACCCGTTTTCCATATTCGTCTGCCACATCGCAAAGCGCAAGAAGTCCTGTGCCGATAACCCGCTCGTAGTTCGGGGAAAGATTTGACAGATAGCCGCGCTCATGGATGAAATGGCTACCCCGAATTTCCCTCCATTCTTCCTCCGTAAAGCAGTCCGGAATGTTCCGAAGGGTGCGCAAAAGGCATATTTTTTCGTCCGGGAGCAGTACCGGCGTTTCCAACTCTGACAGCAGCTCAAATCTTCTGGTCATGCGTTCCTTGGGGCAGAGGCCCAGAGCGTGATATTCTTTGGCAATGTCCTTGTATTCCGGATAATCTCTGCGAAACGCATGGTGCTTTTTGTTCTCAATATATTCTTTTAATCCGGTATGCATTGGCATTCATCCTCCCAACCTGCATGTCACTTATTGCATATCTCGAATGTCTCGCGGTTGTAGTCAACAATTACCTTTATGCCGTTTGAATATTCCGTACAGAAAACGCCAGGCGCCGTCTCCTCATGTGAGTCCATAAAGGCATACCTTACAGGCTTGAGCAATTCATAGTCATCCGCCATTTTTTTCACCTTCAGAACACTGCTGCGCATCTGCGCATCTGTATCACAGAGCATATCCTCGAGTCCCATCCAGTGGCTGTTGCTTGCAAAGTTCGCATAGAACACTACCAGCGGTCGCCCTCCATACTCAAAGAATTTCAGGCGGTTTTTCTCCCCTTTTGCGGCATAGTTAAGCGTAAATGTCCCGGGATTATACGAAATTATCCCATGGTAGGCAATTTCCCAGAACGGAATATGCTCATCTGCAATATCGGGTTTGCCCAAGTTGTCCAGATGGAAGCTCGCATACATAATGTAATCTGTCTCCGCAGCGGCATAATCGTAACTGCCTTCGGACGAAAACCCTCCAAAAGTTTCCCTCGACAAGCGCATGATCTTTCTGTACCATTCCGCAGACTCCGCGCGTGTCAACGGATGCGCCGGATCATAGCACTTCAGCAGTTCAAGGATCGTCATAACATCTATGTAGTGTATCCCCTCAAAGCCCAATTCCCTTATCTTAGGTATATTCTCAGTGTCAAAACGCTCATACTGACGCCTCGGGCAAACCTTATACGGTCTACCGCCGGCCCACAGCTTCGGCCGCTTGTACAAAGAGCCGTCCTTGTTCTTTACGATATATTCCTCATCCCAGCAATCTGCAATGCGATAGGCCGCCGTGGCATCATCGTGGCAGACAATGGAATACCCGATTTCCTGGGTGTGTTGGATAAGCCTTCTGAGCTTTTCCTCTCCTCCTAGGCGAGGATCGACCGGAAACAGCTGAGGGAATCTCCCGTCATGTCCTCCGTAGTTCCAGCCAACCAGGCATAGCTCTGCATTGGCAACTCCCTGCCTTTTCATTTCGTCTGCCAGCTGATATACACGGTCAAACGTACAAGCAACATGCATATCCGGTTCATTTCCGGGGGTTTGCTCTTCAATCAGGGGTGGAACAGGCTTCCATCCCTGCCGAACCCGGACATTGACGCCGTCAATGCTCTTTTTTAACCGCTTATCCTGCCCGACTCTTTGTGCAAGGGGAACACATCCCCTGTATTTTATCTGATATTCTCGATACGTCCTTCCCAAAGCGGAATAATCTCCACCCGGGACAGTGAAAAAACGAATGCTGATGTCCTCGTAAGGCCTGTCGCGCTCAATAAGATATCTGGGGTACGCATAGTAGCGGCCATTTTTCACACCTGCAACGAGTCCGTAATCATAGCGCATACCTTCCATGACGCCAAGTATTCCAACAGCGCCATTATAGTAGCCGTAGCATCCCATGCAGGAAAACAGGGAGACAAACTCAGTGTCCTGGCGCTGTATGAAATTGGTTCGATACACTCCGTCCTGTGTGCCAAATGGCAGTACAAAATAACCGCAGTCGCCCGCCTCCGCAGTAAAATAGTCGTATAGAAAGTCCACATATTCGCAGTTGCCCGGTATATCCTCTACCGGAAGAACGGCAACATTCCCCTTGATTTCAATGTTTTTTTCCATGCAGCTTCCATCTGATAAAACAATTCTTGCTCTCACAGCTTACCCATCTCCATTTCTTTATTGCGCCAAGGTCACGCGGAAGGATCCGCGTACTCAACAGGCATCGTGACAATGATCGATTTATGGAATTCATCCGTCTGGACGATTCTGAAATCATAATCGTCCCCATATAGGAGACTGAGGCGGCGGATCGTCCCTGCCAGGCCGAAGCCCAGCTTGTGCTCCGTGTCTTCACCCGTCCGTTTCATTTCTTCCAGCGCTGCCAGAACATCCTCCGGGAACGGGCTGCTCGTGTCTTCAATGCGCAGCTCCAGCAGTTTTTCCGTGTGTTTTGCGGATATCCTGATATTCGCCATACCGTGCGTTCCGCCGCTGCCGCAATACTTCAGCGAGTTCTCCACCAGCGGATGGATCAGCATACTCGGTACCAGCATATTGCGGCACGCTTCCTGTTCGAAATGGGATTCATAGGTTTCCGGCTGGTCAAAAATCTCCTGATACATGGCGATGTAATTATCAATTGTCTGAAATTCTTCCACCAGGGTGCTGTATTCCCGCTCTGAGCATTTCGCGTTGCTCCGGATATAATTGCTGGCGTGAATGGAAAGAGATTCCACCTTGTCCGTCTGACCCACGACCGCATAAGCGCTGAGCGCGCCCAGAAGATTTCCAATCAAATGAGGGGCGATCTGCGTCTGGATCGAGCGCAGCTGCAGATTGAGCAGCTCGTATTTGATTCGCTCCTTTTCCAGCCCCTCTGCGATGATCCTTTGGTTGACCGAATCCAGCTTGCTGAGAAGCTGGTTAAAGCTGTCTGCAAGCTCTCCGATCTCGTCATGGCTGGATATCTCGATCTTTTTATTGGCTTTCCCGCCGCCGATCAGCTTGATCTGCTTCATCATGCTGTGGATATTTTTCAGCAGGGAGTGGGAGACAATCCAGGAAAGAACGATGCTCAGGACGCACAGAATCGCGCCGATGATGCGGATCGTATTGTTCATCGCGTAATATGACGAAAGCTTGTCCTTTTCAAGCACAAGATGCATAACACGCCAGCTCTGTAAGCTGTCGACATAGACATCGAAAACATCGCCGTCATATTTGTATTTCTGAACTTCGCCGATGGTATTTTTTGCTTGCGAATATGCCTCGGTCAGCAGATGCTTGTCAACGCTGCCGTTGCTCCCGTCAACGATCAGATCACCGTCACTTGAGAATACGCATATGGTCGTCTCGGAATCAGGACTGATTCCAACAAGGGCGAGGAATTCCTGAATATCTACGCTGACGATAATATACCCAATCTTCTTGTATGGGTACGAATTGTAAATATCCCGGCGGACGTAAATGTTTCCGTCTTCATCCGTACACCATTGCGTGTCCCGGACGATATCAAAGAAGCCTTCTTCGTACAGCTCTCTGACATGGTCAACCTTTACGTTTGCCTTTGGCTGCGCATAACCGGAAAACCGGCCGTGCTCCTGATCAATAATATACGCGCCTGCCACATAATCTGTCGATTCGGTAAGGCTGTAAAGGAACCGTTCAATGACGATGGAGGAAGAATAGCCTCCGGAGGATGACATCATGGCGGAGGTGATATTCTCACTTCTGCACATATTGAACAGATACCGCTCGATATCATCGGAGATATACGAGAAGCTTATCAGGGTCTGATTGGATATTCTCGCATTCATCTGGTCACTGTCCCGCTCAATATTGCCCTTGAGCTGCACCATCGTGATTCCCCCGAACAGGAGAATCACAAGGACACACTGGGAAATAAGCCCGAATGCAACACGCCATCTAATCCGCATGGTTCAGTTCCTTATCCTGTTTCATAGTATTGCGGTAGTCGGTAGGGGAAATGCCCTCAACGCGCATGAATGCCTTGTAAAACGTGATGTAATCCCCGTAGCCTACCCGCTCTGCCACATCGCCGACACGCATATTCGGTAGGGACAGCAGCTGCTTGGCGCGCTCCATTCGCTTTTTCGTAATGAAGTCAAAAAAGCCCATATCCAGCTCTTTTTTCATCAGTCTGCCGAGTTTGGAGGGGCTCATCTGAAAGTGTGCCGCCACCATTTCCAGGCTAATCTGCCCATATACGGCGGAGTTGATGTATTCCAGAATGCTCTGCATGACAGGTGAGCAGCTGCTGTAGTCCGTATCTCCGCCTTCGCTCTTCTTTGCGAGCCTGCCGATGGCCTCTTCAATTGCAGCTCTCAGGGTTGCCCTTGTAAACGGCTTCACAAGGTATTCACATGCCTGAAGCCGCATGGCCATGCGGGCATATTCAAAGGTTTCATAAGCGGAGACGAAAATAATCTGACTGTCGGGGATCAGCTTTTTTGTGAGATCCAGCATCTCGATTCCCGACAACCCGGGCATTTCGATATCCGTGATGATCAGATCGGGGAGGAGTTGTTCTATCGCCGCTTTTCCGGATGCGCCATCATGGAGTACACACAGCACATTGCAGTTAAGCTCTGCCCACGGAACCGTCTGCTCGATTTGCCTGGCAGTGGCTTTGTTGTCGTCCAGGATTATCACAGAATACATCTCGCACCTCCGCTATAGAAACATCATCCCACCGTTTCCCAATTGGGGTCATACTTGAGCATACACGCGGAAACGCCGGAATCTACCACCAGACTCGTTCCCGTGATCGTCTTTGCTTCGTCGGATGCAAGGAAAAAGACGGCCTTCGCAACGTCCTCCGGATAAGATTCACGGCCGAGCGGCCAATTGGCGCGCCGTGCGTTTTTTTCTTCCTCCGTCTGCTCAATGAACTTGTCATTCACGATCGCACCGCAGACAACGCAGTTCACGCGGATTCCGTATTTACCCAGCTCATACGCACTGTTTCTTCCCAGAACCTCAATTCCCCCTTTGGAGATCGCGTAGGGAATGCGGTTTCCAATGGCACCCCTTGAGTGGACGGAGCCGATCAGGATCATGCTGCCTTTGCATTCGGTCTTTATCATCAGTCTGGCCGCTGCCTGTGCGCCAAAAAAGTACCCCTTCAGGTTTGCATTGACGATTGCATCGTAATCTTCTTCGGTGGTACTCAGCAGGCTTTTGAAGCGGCAGGCCGCGCACGCATTCGCCACAAAAACATCCAGTCTTCCGAATACCGCCTCCACCTTCTGAAAGGCGGACTGTGTCTGCGCTACGCTTGGAGGATCCATTTGAAGCCCCAATACCCGTGCTCCGGGGACCGCACTGCGAATTCTCTGCGCTGCGTCTTCCGCTTTTTCCAGGCTGCGGGATGTTACGCAGACATCAAAGCCCCTTTGTGCAAACAATTTTGCCGTTGAAAAGCCGGTATACTGCGTTGCGCCTGTTACAAGCGCCACCGGCCTGCTTTGACCGCTCATATAATACACTTCCTTTTAACGGAGTAACTCGATTGCTGTTTTTTTCGTTAAACTTCCCCCCGGCGGGACGCTTATGATCCCGCGGCGGTCTGTCAGCCTGTTTCCGTCGGTGTTCGCCGTGGTGGACGGCTCAAGGCAGACAAACTCCGCATCGTCTGTAGCCATACTCCAGATCGTAAAATAAGAAAAACCGGCGCAGTGAACTCTGATTTTCCAGGTTGAATCCGGCCTGTGAAATTCGACCCACCGGCTTTTCAGATGTTCCATCGTGATTGCCCCCCGGGAAAAGAAATCCCTGGTTAACGCCAATACGTTTTCATGATCCATGAGCAAGTATCTTTTCCCGTCTGGACGGAATGCCTGTACCGTTTCAGGATCAGAAAAAACAAGTCTGGAAGGCTCTCCGGTGCGTTTCCAGACAAAGCCGGGATGGAGTCCCAGGCCAGCGGGCATCGGGGTATCAGAGTTGTTTTTCACACGGAGCGTGACATGAAGCGCGCTGCCTGTGATACGGTATTTCACAGAAAGGAGAAAATCGAACGGATACTGCCTGAAGGTGCTGCTGTCGGATTGCAGGGTGAAGACTACCGTGGAATCATCGGTCTGCCTGGCGTCGAACGCTTTGAGCCGGGCAAAGCCGTTCTTGTCCATGGTATACTTCTCTCCGTTGCAGAGGTAGTATCCTTCCGGCCAGCCTCCCAGAATCGGGAAGATGACAGGCCCGCGGCGTCCCCATATGCTCTTTTCTCCCTGCCACAGAAGCTCCTCTCCATCCGGAGCACGGAAGCTGAGAAGCTCAGCTCCCGTGGTTCCGAGAGATACGTTTATGCTTAAATTACTCAGCGCAAATACGCCCATTACATCCAGGTGGCACCTTTGGCAGTAGAGGTAACGTTCCTTACAAATGTCCGAAGCATGGGCTTCACGTCGGAAAGATCGATCTCCCAGGCGACCTCTTTGAGACGAGCCTGGATTTCCTCATCGGATACGTCGATATTGATGGTACGGTTCGGGATATCAATAATGACCGTATCGCCGTCCTTCACCGCGGCAAGGGGGCCGCCGATAGCGGCTTCCGGAGCGATGTAGCCAATAGACAGACCGGATGTGCCGCCGGAGAAGCGACCGTCGGTGATGATCGCGATCTCATTGCGCAGACTCATACCCGCGACGGTCTTCTGGAACGTAAATGCGGTGGTGCCGAAACGCCCCTTGGGGCCAAGGTAGCGAATCACGACTGCGTCGCCGGGAACGATTTCACCGGCCTTGAGCGCCGCAGTTGCGTCGTCGACCTCATGGAACACCTTTGCCTTTCCGACGAAGTGGTGCTGGCTCTTATCGACCGCAGAGGACTTGATAATCGCGCCGTCGGGAGCAATGTTGCCATGAAGAACGGCAATGCCTCCGTCGTCAGTGAGCGGGTTGCTCAGGGGGCGGATGATGTCCTCGTCATAGATTGGCGCATTCTCGTTGTTTTCACGCAGAGTCCTGCCGTTGACGGTCATGCAGTCGCCGTCCAGCAGGGGAAGGAGCGTTTTGATCGTTCCGCGCATACCACCGGCCATATCCCATTCGGTGAAGGAATACTTTGTGCAGGGGGCAATGCCGGTGATCCAGGGCACCTTATGGCTCATTTCATCAAAGAATGCCCACCAGTCGCGGTCGATGCCCGCTTCGTGCGCAATTGCGGGCAGATGGAGCAGAAGGTTGGTGGAGCCTGCAATGGCGATATCCGTAATGATCGCGTTCTTGATGGATGCCTCGGTGATGATATCCCGCGCGGTGATGCCCTTCTTCACCATTTCCATGACAGCCTTACCGGCTTCGTAGCCCATGGCACCCAGCCGCTTGTCGCAGGCATCGATGGTGGCGTTTCCAGGGAGCGTCATTCCCATGGCTTCCGCGATGCAGCACATGGAGCTTGCCGTTGTCATGGTGCCGCAGGCGCCGCAGCCATAGTGACCGGCCTTGAGCATTTCGTCAAAGTCCTCTTTGGCGTAGGTGCCCTCGATGACCTTGCCCACGGTGGAAGAAACCTCCACCAGATTGATCTTTTTGCCCCGGAAGCAGGCATTGGGCATGTAGCCGCCCGTCACCATAATCGCGGGAATGTTGCAGCGGGCAGCGGCCATGAGCTGCCCCGGGACAACGGAGTCACAGGTGGACAGAAGCACCATGCCGTCAAACATGTTCGCCTCCACATTGAGTTCCACCTCATCCGCCACCAGGTTGCGGGAGGGAAGCTCAATATAGCGCGGGTCTTTCAGCACCATGCCGTCGCAAATACCGGTAGTCGTTACCTCGAAGGGCAGACCGCCTGCCTGACGGATACCGTCCTTTGCCCGCTGCGCAACCTCTCTGAGATGCACGTGGCCTGGATTGTACTCATTCCAGGAATTCACGACGGCGATGTAGGGGCGCTTGACCTCTTCCTCGGTATAGCCCATGCCGTAGAGCATTCCGTCCCGCTTCACGCTTGCCACGCCAAATTCCCATTTGCTTCTTTCAAACATCATACTACCTCCATTTGTTCTTGACAAGTTATATTGTTATTAGTTCATTCCATGCAGCCATGACCGTTTTCTTTTCTCCGTCCGTCAGGGGAACGAAGGGAGAAGTCATGATATCCTTCATCATCCCCCGGCCGGAGAGGATCGCTTTCATCTCCTGCGGGTATCTTCCCAGGCAGGTGATTGCCTGAACATAGTGTAAAAGATTCTCCTGAAGCGCCTGTGCCTCTTCCCGTCTGCCGTCTGCCCAGGCTCTGTACAGCCTGACAGGCAGTTCCGGCGCGACGTTGCCGACTACCGTTACACCAGCCTTGCAGCCCCAGTCAAAGCTCTTCAGGAATATCCTGTCGCTTCCCTGAATCACCGCAAAATCTTCCCGGTGGGCAGTGACTGCAATGAGCTGCTGCACAAGTTCTTCGTTCCGGTCGCTTTCCTTGATCCCCTTGATACGGCTGTCCTGGGAAAGACGCTTTACAAGGGATGTCGTCAGAGTGGTTCCGACAAAACGGGAAATGTTGTACAGGTATACGGGGATGTCCACAGCGTCTGCGACTTCCTCGTAGTACTTGCTAAGCGCATCTTCACCGAAGGGATAGAAACACGGCGCCGTTACGATGACGCCATCGGCTCCCAGTGCCTGGGCATCTTTGCAGTTACGGATAGCCAGCTTTGTTGATGTGGCACCGCAGCCAACAAGCAGCGGCATTTCGTCCGGGATACATTCCCTGACTTTTTTGACGAAGCTGTTTCTCGCCTCTCTGTCCAGGGCAATCGATTCGCCGGTAGAACCCAGGGCGAGAATGCCGTTCGTCCCTCCCGCGGCGACGAACTCTGTAAGCCTTTCTGCCGCGTCAAGATCGATGCTTTCGTCTTCGTTGAGCGGGGTCAGAAGGGCACACAGGATACCCTTTATTTCTTTCATATCTGTCCTCCTTGCCTTTTTCCGGGAACCGTGCTTTTAATCCTTCCCATTCAGCACCCGAAGCGTGTTCATTGCTACCATCCATTCTTCGTTGGTGGGAAGCACAAGCACCTTCGTCATGCTGTCGGGTGAAGATATGACGCATCCATTTGGCGGCAGGGTGCCCCGGAGAGCCGCATTCTTTTCTTCGTCGAGCCTGATCCCGAGATAGTCCATATCCCTGCATATTGCGCTCCGGATTCCATTCCCGTTTTCTCCGATTCCGCCGCTGAAGCTGAGGACATCGATGCCGTTCATCTCCGCGGCAAATGCACCAATGCATTTTTTTACGCTGTATACGAAGTGTTCGATGGTGATACGCGCATTGTCGCTGTCACTGCTTTCCAGGTCGCGCATGTCTCCGCTGATCCCGGACAGTCCCAGCAATCCGCTGTGTTTGCTCAGCATCTCGCGCATCTGTACCGGCGACAGGTTTTCCTTCTCCATGAGATACAGCACAGCAAACACGTCCAGGTCGCCGTTCCTGTTATTGTTCAGGATACCTGCCTGGGGTGAAAAACCCATGGAGGAATCCATTGACTTCCCATTCTTTATTGCGCACAGGGACGAGCTTCCGCCGAGATGGCAGTTGACGATCCGCAGGTCTTTCCTTCCGAGGAGTTGTGGAATTTTCCATGCGGCATAGCTGTGGGAAGCGCCATGGAAGCCGTATTTTTCCAGCCCGTACTTGTCCCTGTATACTTTGGGGAACGGGTATACCCGCGCGTAGTCCGGGATCGTGCTGTGAAACCCCGTCTCAAAGGACGCAACCAGCGGCGTGTCGGGCAGCATCTTCTCAAAGCTGCGCATAACGGCCATATACCTGTCTCTTATACACATCTCCGAGCCCACGAGACCGGAGCCTATCT
>ENA-OZEP01000253-OZEP01000253.1-human-gut-metagenome-genome-assembly--contig:-NODE-253-length-26551-cov-10.402551_pt1 | contig 26551 bp, 26 predicted proteins | sample MGYA00245074_ERZ653621 | MGnify/ENA primary metagenome ERZ653621 (study PRJEB26926, sample SAMN06165020) | human gut metagenome | biome: ENVO:00009003; feature: ENVO:2100002; material: ENVO:00002003...
CGTCGGCAGCGTCAGATGTGTATAAGAGACAGGTAGCCGGGCAGGGGCTGGGTGGCGGGATTCTCCACGCCGGTGACGGTGTCGCCCACCCGGGTGTCCGCCACGGTTTTGATGGAAGCGGTGATGTAGCCCACTTCCCCGGCGCCCAGCGCGTCCGAGGGGTTCAGCCCGCCGGGAATCATGGTGCCCACTTCCACCACCTTGTAGACCGCGCCGGTGGCCATCATTTTGATGTCCATGCCGGGCTTCACCGTGCCCTGCTTGATGCGGGTGTAGACGATGACGCCCCGGTAGGAATCGTACTGGCTGTCGAAGATCAGCGCCTGCAATGGCGCGTCCCGTTCCCCGGTGGGAGCGGGAACGTCCCGGACGATCATTTCCAAGACGGCTGGAATGTTGATGCCATTTTTGGCGGAAATTTCGGGGGCGTCCTCGGCGGGAATGCCGATGATGTCCTCAATTTCCGACTTCACCTCAGCCGGACGGGCGGAGGGAAGGTCAATTTTATTGATGACGGGCAGGACTTCCAGCCCGGCGTCGATAGCGAGATAGGTATTGGCGAGAGTCTGGGCTTCCACGCCCTGGGAGGCGTCCACCACCAGAATCGCACCCTCGCAGGCGGCAAGACTCCGGGAGACCTCGTAGTTGAAGTCCACGTGACCCGGGGTGTCGATCAGATTCAGGACATAGTTTTCGCCGTCGGCGGCGGTATAGTGCAGGGTGACGGCGCTGGATTTGATGGTGATGCCCCGCTCCCGCTCCAAGTCCATGGAGTCCAGCATCTGCTCGGCGCGGATGCGCTGGTCGATGGCGTGGCACTGCTCCAGCAGCCGGTCGGCGAGGGTGGACTTGCCGTGGTCGATATGGGCGATGATGGAAAAGTTGCGGATGTTGGATAGTTCGGTCATATGGATTACCTCATGAATATGGGATCGAAAGGGCATACTGCCTTATTCTCACAATTATAACGAATTTTTCCCAAAAAGTAAACCGTATGTTTTCCCGAAATCAGGGGAAAACTGTCCTCGATGAAAGAAAAATTTTTGGGAAATGCCCTTGTCATACCGAAAAAAACGGGGTATAGTTTAACGGCACAAGAGTTTTATGGATTTTTACATAGAAAAAAGGAGATTCTCTATGAGTAGTAGTACGCCGAAGAAGGCTCCAAAAGCCAATATGGACGATGTTCACGCCGCATTGCAGGCGCTCATCACGCAGGCGAAGAAGGACGGCATGATCCGTGCCTCCGACCTGAACGCCCAGCTGGAGAAGATGCAGCTGACGCCGGAAAAGATCGAGGACATTTACGACCGTCTGGACGCCATGAATATTCAGGTGGTCACCGCCGATCTGGAACTGGATCTGGGGGACGACGATCTCGACCTGGGGCCGGACGACGATATCAATCTGGCAGGCCTTGACGAGGAGGAGCTGGTCGACCCCGTTGACCTGGCCGCCGAGTACAGCCTGGACGACCCGGTGCGGATGTACCTCAAGGAAATCGGCCAGATCAAGCTCCTTTCCGCCGAGGAAGAGGTGGAGCTGGCAAAGCGCGTCTCCGAGGGAGATCAGGAAGCGAAGAACAAGCTCACCGAGGCGAACCTGCGTCTGGTGGTCTCCATCGCAAAGAAATATTCCGGCCGCGGCCTGCACATTCTGGACCTGATTCAGGAAGGCAACACCGGCCTTATCCGCGCGGTCGATAAATTCGACTGGACAAAGGGAAACAAATTCTCTACATATGCCACCTGGTGGATCCGGCAGGCCATCACCCGCGCCATCGCGGATCAGGCCCGGACGATCCGTGTCCCGGTGCATATGGTGGAGGTCATCAACAAGGCCACCCGCTGCAACCGGAAGCTGGTGCAGGAGCTTGGCCGCGAGCCTACCGTGGAGGAGATCGCCGCGGAGCTGAACCTGCCCGTTGAGAAGATCATCGAGGCCAACCGCACCGCCGCCGACACGCTGTCTCTGGACACCCCTGTGGGTGACGAGGAAGATACCTCCATCGGCTCCTTCGTGGAGGACGAGCGCACCCCCGGCCCCGCCGACGCCACCTCCAACGCCCTGCTTGCCGAGGCGCTGAAGGAGATTCTGGACACCCTGACGGAGCGGGAAGCGGACGTCCTGCGGATGCGCTTCGGCATGTACGACGGACGCACCCACACGCTGGAAGAGGTCGGACAGATTTTCGGCGTCACCCGGGAGCGTATCCGCCAGATCGAGAACAAGGCCATCCGTAAGTTGCGCCATCCCAGCCGCGCAAAGAAGATTCGGGACTTCTACTGCTGAGCACACACAATCTGAACCCGGTTCCCAGATGGGAGCCGGGTTCGTTTCTTACGGGAAAATGGTTACGCGCGAAGGGCCTTGACGAACGCCGCCCGGTCGGCGGCCTTGAAATAGGCCGAGCCGGTGACCAGCGCTTCCGCACCGTTTTCCCGGCAGGTTCTGTACGTCACAGCGTCTACGCCGCCGTCCACCTCGATGATGCAGGCGGGGTTTACCTCGTCCAGCATCTGGCGGATTTTTTTCACCTTGGGCATCATGTCGGCCATGAATTTCTGCGCCCCGAAGCCCGGCTCCACGGTCATTACGAGCACCATGTCGCACTTGGTAAGGTAGGGAATGGCAGCCTCCGCCGGGGTTTTCGGCTTCAGGGAAATGGCGGCCTTGCAGCCCATAGCCCGGATCTTGTCGAGACAGGCCAGCGTGTTCTGGGGCTGGTCGGATTCCAAGTGAATGGTCAGCCAGTCCGCGCCGGCTTTGATGAATTCCTCGGCGTAGCGGATGGGACGGTCGATCATCAGATGTACGTCCAGGGGCAGGGAAGTGACAGGTCGTAGCGCCTTCACCACCGGAATGCCGATGGAGATGTTGGGGACGAAAATTCCGTCCATCACATCTACATGCACCCAGTCGGCGCCGTTCGCTTCAATATTGTGAATATCCCGTTCCAGATTGGCAAAATCGGCGGATAAAATAGACGGAGCAATGACAGGCATAGAAAGACCTCCAGCAAAAATCCTTTTCCTCTAAGATACCACAAAAGCCACGGGAAAGCAACATTGGAAAAAAGTTCCTGTATGCTTTGCCGACAGCGGCGCATACTATTCCCGAATCCAAAGAAAAGGAGGCTGCTACTATGAACTGTCATGCCAATAAGAGCATCGAGTGTACTGTCCAGCAGTGCGCCAACCACTGCGAGGGCGAGAACTACTGCTCTCTGGATCGCATTCTGGTGGGTACTCACGAGGCTTGCCCCACCGTGGATCAGTGTACCGACTGCATGTCCTTCCGCAAGAAGTAACTTGTTTCGCGGCAGTGAAAGCTGCCGCGATTTTTTCTTAGGAAACTCTGAATAAATCGTCTGCGACTGTGAGCGGATCTTTTCCGCCCACTCTTCGGCATCGAAAACGGGAAATACACAAAGTATTCCTCCGTTTCCGATGCCTCGATTGGACGAAAAATCTCTCGCTCACAGTTCTTGCCGATTTAATCAGAGCTTCCTTTATTATTTGCTGTTCCCCTTGACGAAAAGCCGGAAAAATTGTAAAATTCAAATATCCTTCACATGTCGATACATATTTCTTCATATGTGACGGATAGAGTAGGATAAGAAAAGAGAAGGAGGTAACCACCATGGACACCTTTGCAAATAGCGAATATCCGGAAGAAAATAACCCGGCTCCCGAAGCGAGTTTCGATGCCCCGCAGGAGCCGCAGAACGAAGCTCCTCAGGAACCACGGAATGAAGTTCCTCAGGAGCACCAGAGCGAACCCCAGTCCGGCACCTATCACGCCGCCGGTACGGGCCGCAGGGAGTCTCCCTACGCCAATTCCCCCTATATGACCGGCCAGCCCCGGCCGTATCAGTATCAGTACCAGCCCCAGACGCAGCCGCCAGAGAAGCGGGAGAAAAAGCCCCGTAGATCCGGCAAGTCGCCTTGGAAGACCGTTATCGCCGCCGTTCTTGTTGTGGCGCTGGTGGCTTCCGGCTGCCTGATCACGGCTTCCGGCGTCAACCGGAAGTGGGAGCAGAAAACCAGCCAGATCACCCAGCAGCTGGGCAGGCAAATTGACGATTTGCAGAAGCAAATCGACAGCGTTCCTTCTGGTACATCCGGCGCGCTCCCGGCAGCGGACGGTTCGGCCATGACTCCGGCGCAGCTGTATCAGAGCAATGTTGACAGCGTGGTCGCCATTTCCTGCACCATGCAGACCACCGCCTACGGCCAGAGCGTGGAGGGAACGTCCTCCGGTTCCGGCTTCATCCTGACGGAGGACGGCTACGTGGTGACCAACTACCACGTTGTGCAGAATGCAAGCAATATCACCGTCACCACCCACAGCGGCGACGAGTATGCCGCCACGGTGAAGGGCTACGACGCCACCAACGACGTGGCCGTTCTGAAGGTGGAAGCCGAGGGACTGTCCGCCGCGACCATCGGCAGCAGCGGCAATCTTTCCATCGGCGACATGGTAGTCGCCATCGGCAATCCCCTTGGCCGCCTGGCAGCCACGGAGACCGTGGGATACGTCAGCGGCATCAACCGGGAGGTCACCACCGACAATACCGTTATCAGTATGCTGCAAACCGACGCGGCCATCAACCCGGGCAACTCCGGCGGCCCGCTGTTCAATATGTACGGCGAGGTCATCGGCATTACCACGGCCAAATATTCCGGCACCACCAACTCCGGCGCGTCCATCGAGGGCATCGGTTTCGCCATCCCCATTGACGACGTGATGGGCATTATCTCCGACCTGATCGACTACGGCTACGTCACCGGCGCTTACATGGGCATCACCGTGAAGGACAACGACAAGGAAGCCGCCGCTCAGTTCGGCCTGCCCACGGATGGCGCTTACGTCGTGGACGTGACGCCGGGCAGCAGTGCGGACAAAGCCGGTATCCAGTCCAAGGATCTGATCACCGCAGTGGACGATCATAAGATCACCACCAGAACCGACCTGACCCGCACCCTGCGGAACTACAAGGCGGGCGACACTGCCCAGATCACCGTCGTCCGCAGCGGCCGGGAGCTGACGCTGACCATCACCTTTGATGAAAAGCCCCACGACACCACCGTGGAAACCACTCCCCAGGAGGATTCCTCCATGCCCAGTGAAGGAGACTATGGCGACTGGTACGAATACTTCCGCCGTTTCTTTGGCGGCTGATGATTGAACAAAGCAGCAAATTGCCCCGGACATCCTTGGATGTCCGGGGCGTGTTTTTTATGGGATTACTTGCCCAGCAGCGCGGTGATGTCCGCGCCAGCCAGCGTGAAATTGGCTTCGCCGCCGGAGAGGGTCAGGCGGTAGACGTCCGAAGACGCGCCCTTGGCGATGACCTCCGCCAGAGAGAAGCTGACGGAGATGGTGCCGTTGGTAAAGGTGATGGTATCGATGCCCCGGCTTTGCAGGGTTTGCAGCCCGGAGATCGCGCCCTCCAGAATGGCAATGTCGGCCTGAGCGGTGAGCAGCAGAACGCCGTCCTCCTGCTTCGTCTCCACGGGTAGCGGCTTGCCCGCGTCGTCAATGACGCGATAGAGTGCCGCTTTCACCGGCTGGGGTTCTTCTTCAACAGCAACGGGGTCGGGCGTGGGCTTCGGGAAGCTGCTGCGGGGCTTGGGCTGGGGGATGTCAAAGGTCGTTCCGGGGTCTAAGCGCTCGACGCTGCCGTCGGGAGACAGGCCGGAGGTGTCCGCAGCCCCCTCCTGAGCAGTTGTCCCCTGATGCGATCCGCCCGCGCCAATGGCCGCACCTGCGCCGTCCATACTGTCGCCCACGCCGCCGGCGGCCTTTACATTTGCGCTGCCGGAAATGGAGATGTTCGTCCCTTGTCCGACGATGCCATTGCCGAGGCGACAGCCGCCGCCGATACCTGCGGCGCATGTGCCGCCTATGGCGATCACTTCGGCGTCGGAAATGGTGATGTTGTCGCCGTTGGAGCCAATGCTGCCGCCGATACCCGCAGAGAAATTGCCGCCCACCGCCGTGACACGTCCGCCGGTGATTTTGAGATTGCTGCCGCCGCCGGCGTTTGAACTCTGAGACCCGCCACCACCAATGCCTGCGCCGCCAATACGGTTGGGATTGTCTTCTTTTCCTACGGCTGTGACATTTCCGCCGGTGATGGTGATGTCGGAGGCACCGCAATACCATCCGCCGCCAATGCCTGCGCCGCCGCCGTTGCCGGTGGCAAAAATATCGCCGCCGGTGATAGTGATATTGCCGACGTTGTAGTTACCGGATGCGAGACGGTCTTCACTGCCGATGCCCGCGCCACCGTCGCCGCCGACGGCTACCAGCTGGCCGGAGCCGGATTCGGAGCCGATGGTCAGATTGCCGCCGTTGCCCTTTTCCACACCGGCGCGTGTGTTTCCGCTTTGCAGGGTGTTGTCCAGTTCAACGTTCAGGTTGACGTTGCCGGCGCCCTCGGTTCTCACCGCCGCGTCGCCTGCACCCTTCGGCCCTGCGCCGCCGGTGGTGTCGATGTTGGTGTCCTCCAGAGTGACGTTGGCCGTTGCCCCCGCGTCCGCCCTGATGGTGACATTGTTGGTGGTGGAAGCGGAAGAATCCCGGTTCCGGATGACGGGGGCGGAATCCTCCTTGGTCACGCCGCCCTGGCTGACGTTCTGGCCGCTATCGGTGGCGGAGACGGTGATGCTGCCGTCCTCCAGGTACCAGGTATCCGCCATTGCGACGGTGGGCAGAAAGACCGCGATCAGTGCCAGAGAGACGAGCCGGGTCAAAAGTTTTCGGATGTTCATAGCGTTGCCTCCTTACAGCGGGAAGGTTTCATGGTGTACAAACCAATCATAACATGGATTGGAAGAAAATGCAAGGGGATAAACGGATTTATTTCGGAAGCATCTGCCGGTTTCCCTGTTGCAAAGGGTTCCCATTTGTGATAAGATAGCTGTAACTATATGCTGGAGGGGAACCATGGACGACGCGACTTTGAGAAATCAGATCGGCTCCAATATTGCCGCGTACCGCAAGCAGGCGGGACTGACCCAGGCGGGACTGGCGGAAAAACTGAATTATTCCGACAAGGCCGTCTCCAAATGGGAGCGGGGAGAATCCGTGCCGGATGTGATGACGCTGGTGCAGCTGGCAGAGCTGTTCCAGATACCGGTGGGGGAACTGCTGGCCGACCCCAACGCCCTGCCGGGAAACCCCGGCACGCTGGAGCGGGCCATGACGCAGGTGTCCGAAAAGGCGCTCAAGCGCAGGGCCAACAAGAATGTGATATTAGCGCTGTCGTCCACGCTGGTGTGGTTCATTGCGCTGCTGATATTCGTCATCATGTCCTCGTTCAGGGCCGTGGAGCGCTACAGCTGGCTTGCCTTTTTCTACGCCGTACCCATCAACGCCATCGTGATGCTGAGCCTGCTGTCGGCGTGGCACGATTTCCGGAAAAATCGGCTGCTGATTTCCGCCATCGTGTGGGGATTCCTGATCGCCATTCATGTTTCCGGACTGCTGATCTTCCGGTATAATTTCTGGAAAATTTACCTTCTGGGCATTCCGGGGCAGATCGCCATTTTCCTGTGGTTCCGGATGTTCCACCCGGTGAGCGAGAAAGCGGAGGGTACGGACAATGGATAAGACGGAACTGCGCCGCCGGATCCGGGAGAAAAAACGGGCGATGACAGCGGAAGAGATCGAGCGGCGGAGCCGGGAGCTTGGCCGTCAGTTTGCCGCGACGGAAGCCTACCGCAAGGCCAAAACCATTTACGGCTACATGCCCTACAACCAGGAGGTGCGCACCGTCCCCATGCTGGAGCAGGCGCTCCGGGACGGAAAAAAAGTGGCCGTGCCCAAGTGTTACGGCGACGAAATGAAGTTTATTTACTTGGACGACCTGACCAAAGTGGCGAAGGGCTACGCCGGGATTCCGGAACCCATCGCGGACGAGCCGGTTGCCCATGACGAGACGGCGCTGGTGCTGATGCCCGGGCTGGCCTTCGACCCCCAGGGACACCGCATCGGCTACGGCGGCGGTTTTTACGACAAGTTCCTGTCCCGGGAGCCGAACCATCCCACGCTGGCGCTGTGCTATGATTTTCAGATGCTGCCCCATCTGGACACCGAGGAACATGACATCCCCGTGGACACGGTGCTCTGGGCGTAGGCGCATATATACAAGGAGAGAAAGATATGCAGTTTGTCATTGTTTTGCTGATCGCAGCCGCCGTGTTCGGCGTGTGCTATCTGGTGGATAAGGGCTTTTCCAAGGCGTTCCGGGGCAAGGCGCAGCACCGTTCCGGCATGGCCGTCCGGGCGAACAAGCGCTTCGGCGTGTTCGGCGTGGTGCTGACGGTGCTGGGCGTCATGGCGTTCTGCATTGGCATCGGCGACGGGCCGGTGCTGATCGTGGGCGGCCTGATCGTGTTTGCCATGGGCATTTTTCTGGCGGTGTACTACCTGAGCTTCGGCATTTTTTATGACGGGGAAAGCTTCCTAATGTCCCGGTTCGGGAAGAAGGACGCTGTGCATCGCTATGAGGAGATCGTAGGGCAGAAGCTGTACGTGGTGCAGGGCGGCAGCATCGTAGCGGAGCTGTACCTGAAGGACGGCTCCACTGTCAGTCTGCAATCCACCATGGACGGCGTGTATCCCTTTCTGGACACCGCCTTTGCCGGTTGGTGCCTCCAGACGGGGCGCGACCCTGAGAGCTGCGACTTCCACGACCCCAGCAAGAGCCTGTGGTTCCCGCCGGTGGAGGAAAGCTGATGGCGCACATTCCCAGCGGAACGACGCAGGAGCTGGAGTTGGTCACCTTCCGGCAGGCGCTGGAAGCCGCCGACACCCCCAGCGACGAATACGATATCAAAAAGTGGATCTACGCTCCCAATTTTTACTCGGAATACCGTTACATATTGGGGACGCGGGGGAAAAAGCCGCTGATCTGCATTGGCATCAACCCCTCCACGGCCAGACCCGACGCGCTGGACAATACCCTCAAATCCGTGGAGCGTATCGCCTTGGGGAACGGGTTTGACAGCTTCATCATGTTCAACGTCTACGCCCAGCGGGCGACCTCTCCCGACGATATGGAGAAGGTCTGCAACCCGCTGCTGCACAAGGAAAATCTGAAAGCGTTCCGGTATGTGCTGTCTCTTTCGGAGCATCCGGTGGTGTGGGCGGCATGGGGCGCGATCATTGAAAAGCGGAAGTACCTGCCCGACTGTCTGCGGGATATGCTGCTGGCGGGGGAGGAGTACGGGGCCGAGTGGTGCTGCGCCGGGGCCATTTCGCGGAAGGGACACCCCCATCATCCGCTGTATCTGCGGAAGGATGAGAAGCTTAGGCCTTTCGACGTGAAAGCGTATTTGGAACAATTATAAAAATGGGGTCGGTGGCTTCACCGACCCTTGCAGTGTTTGGAATACGGAGGATTTTTTATGAAATTGCTGATTGCGTCCGATATTCACGGCAGCGCCTTCTGGTGCCGCCGCCTTTGCGACCTGATAGAGACGGAACGTCCGGACAGGCTGATCCTGCTGGGAGATTTGCTGTACCACGGCCCCCGGAACGACCTGCCCCGGGATTACGCGCCGAAACAGGTGATCCCCATGCTGAGCCGGTACCGGGATATTATCATTGCGGTGCGGGGCAACTGCGAGGCGGAGGTTGACCAGATGGTTCTGCCTTTTCCCTGCATGGCGGAGTTTTCCCAGCTGCTTCTGGACGGGAAAACCTTCTATCTGACCCATGGGCATCACCACAACCCGGATAACCTGCCGCCCCTGCCGGAGGGCAGCGTGTTCCTGTTTGGGCACACCCATGTGAAGATGGACGAAGTGCGCTCCGGCGTCCGCTGCCTGAACCCCGGCAGTGTCTCCATCCCCAAGGACGGGAGCCACAGCTGTCTGATTTATGAAAACGGAGAATTTTCTTTTCGGATTTTGGAGGAATGACCGTGGATTCGACAGAATGCGAGACTTGCTGGTATTATGATTATGATGAGGAGTACGACGAATACTACTGCATGATGGATTTGGACGAGGACGAGGTTTACCGCATCGCCAATTCCCCCTCCCGGCACTGCCCCTTTTACCGGCAGGGCGACGATTACACCCTTGCAAGGAGACAATAGATGAAACGATGGTATCCCGCGCTGATCCTGCTGTGCCTGCTGCTGGCGGGCTGTTCCGGGAAGGGGGAGGAAACGACGTTCCCCACCCAGACGGAGGCCGTTCCCGTGGAAGCGGCGCCGCCTGCCGGGCTGCATGACCCGGATGACCCGGTGGAAGTGCGCTATGGCGACGCCCTGCGGGCGTATCCCCTGAGCGCCCCCAATGTGGCCGGAATGAAGGCCATGGGCAGTGACCTGCTGGTGTTCTCCGACACCGAGGTCAGCACCCGCATCACCCGGCTTTCCGGGGAGGAACTGTACATAGCGGCCACCGCCCGGCTGGATTTTGGCCTTACTCCGGATAACCCGTCCCTACAGGTCACGGAAAGCGGCCTGAGCTATTTTGACCCGGTGAACCGGCAGACGGTGGTGCTGGATGCTTCTCTGCGGGAGATCACCCACATTCCCGTGCCGGAGGACTTGGAGGGAACGCCCCTGCTGTCCCGCGACCGGGAGACCTTGTACTACTGCACCAAAGCGGGCGTCCGCGCATGGAATCTGGAAACGGGCATCCGCCGGATCATCAAGGAAGCCGGGTTCGCCCAACAGAGCGTGACGGGGCTGCACCTGAACGACACCGTCCTGCAATGCCGCGTGGCGGACAACGAGGGCAATGCCAGCACGCTGCTGCTTTCCACGGAAAGCGGGCGGATATTATATGAAGGGGCGCAGGAGTTGACGATGCGCTCCCGGGGCGACAGCTATTTTATCTCCTTCCCCACAGGCTGCACCCGGGCGCTGCTGTTCGGGCAGGCGGGGGAGGAAGCCCCTCTGGCGCTGACCCCGGCGGAGCTGAGCGGGGAGGACTTTCTTCTGGAGACCTTCGCCGACGCGGTGACGGCCAGCGTTGCGTCGGATACGGAGATCAAGCTGGACTATTACGATCTGGAAACCGGACGCCGCCGCAGTTCCGTGACCCTTCCGTTCTTCGGCCTGCCTCTGACGCTGGAGGAGTCCGCCGACGGCTGGGTCTATTTCCTGCTTTACAACAACGACGGTCGGCCGGTCATTTACCGCTGGGACACAGCCGCGCTGGAATTCGCCGTTTCCGACACGGAGGTCTACACCGGCCCCTATTATTCCAACCAGGAGCCGGACTATCACGGGCTGGTGTGGTGCGAGTATTACGCGAGAACCATCGGCGATACCTACGGCGTTGAGGTGCTATTGTGGGAGGACGCCAATCTGGTGCAGCCATGGGACTACAATTTTGAAACGGAATATCTGGTGCCGGTTTTCAAACGGGAGCTGGACTGGCTGAACGAGCGCCTTGCCAATTTCCCGGAGGGGATGCTGGAAGCCGCAGTCTCCCATTTTTCCTCTCTGAAGATCTGCCTGGTGCGGGAGATCATCGGCAGCGCCGAATCCGGCAGTGTGAGCAGGGCGAACGGCATCCAGTTTATGAACGGGACGGACGCCTACATCGTGCTGGCGGCGGGGGATACCTCGGAAAAAGCGCTGTACCACGAGCTTTACCATGTGATGGAGACCCACATCTTAGGCAACAGCATCGCCCTCGACCAGTGGGCAAAGCTGAATCCCGTAGGATTTGAGTACGACTACGATTACCTTGCCAACGCTCAGCGGGACGGCAGCGAATTTTTGCAGCCGGACACCCGCAGCTTTGTGGACACCTACTCCATGAGCTATCCCAAGGAAGACCGGGCGCGGATCTTTGAGTATGCCATGACGGCGGGAAACGAGCCGCTATTTGCGGCCTCGCCCCTGCAATACAAGCTGAAAATGCTGTGTCAGGGGATACGGGAGGCTTTCGGCCTGAAAAAATCCCCGGAAAACTTTCTATGGGAGCAGTATCTGAACCAACCTATGGCGTACACGGGAAAATAACAAAAGCGCTGTCATTCAGAACCATCGGTTCCAAGTGACAGCGCTTTTTCATTATGGATTTGCCGCTATGTAGTTGATTCTGACGGTAAACGATCAGTCCTCGGGGAACAGCTTTTCCCGGCAGTAGCGGATGATGGCCTTTCGGGTGATGAGGCCGATGAACGCGTCCTTGTCGTCTACTACAGGAACAAAGTTCTGATTGGACGCCCGCTCTACCAGCTCGTGCATAGAGGTGGTGACCCGGACGGGGACGTTATCCTTCCGGCGGGCGATCTCCATGACCCGGCGGGCTTCGGCCTGACGCATATCCATGTAGCACATGTTCTTCATGGCCCACAGAAGGTCGCCCTCTGTCAATGTTCCCCGGTATTCGCCACGGTGGTTGAGAATGGGAATCGCGGCGTAGCCTGCGGATTCCATCTTTTCCAGTGCCTGCCGGATGGTATAATCATCGTACAAATATGCACACATCGCCTTTGGTGTCAGAAAAAACAGAATATTATTCATGGGGTTCTCCTTTTCGGCGCGGCTGATTGGGAGGATGCCTTACTGCCGCCTTATACATTATAGCATAAACGAAACGGAAAAGTATGAAATTTTCTTGTTAATTTGCAATCAGCCATCCAAAAAATCACGATTGTTTTTGTGCGGAATGACGGTTCTATTTTCCAAAGTGAAAATCAGAAAAATCGAAGGTCGCGAAATAGTCCTCCGGCGTCTCGGCGCGGCGGATGAGCTGGAAGCTGCCGTCCTCTTTCAGCAGAACCTCCGCGGAACGGAGCTTGCCATTATAATTGTAGCCCATGGAGAAGCCGTGAGCGCCGGTGTCGTGAATGGCTACAATGTCGCCGATCTGGATTTCCGGCAGACTCCGCTCGATGGCGAATTTGTCATTGTTTTCGCACAGACCGCCGGTGACGTCATAGACGTGATCGAGAATGGCGTCCTCCTTGCCCAGCACGGTGATGTGGTGGTAAGCGCCGTACATGGCCGGGCGCATCAGGTTGGCGGCGCAGGCGTCCAGACCCACGTATTCCCGGTAGATGTGCTTTTCATGAATGACGGTGGAGATCAGGTGACCGTAGGGCGCCAGCATGAACCGGCCAAGCTCGGTGAAAATGGCGACGTCACCCATGTCGTTGGGGGTCAGGATCTCCTCATATTTCACCCGCACGCCCTCACCGATGACACCGATGTCGCATCTGGGCTGCTCGGGGCGGTAGTCCACGCCGATGCCGCCGGACAGGTCGATGAAGGAAATATGCGCGCCGGTGGCGTTGCGCAGCCGCACCGCCAGACGGAACAGCTGTCCGGCCAGAGCGGGGTAGTATTCATTGGTGGTTGTGTTGGAGGCGAGGAAGGCGTGAACGCCGAAGTGCTTCGAGCCCAGCTTCATCAGCCGGGTGATGGCCCCTGCCATCTGGTCTTCGGTCATGCCGTATTTGGCGTCCCGGGGCATGTCCATGATGGTGTTGCCCAGAGAGAAGGAACCGCCCGGGTTATATCGCAGACACACCGTCTCGGGGACCGGCCCCATGGATGCCAGAAAATCCACATAGGTGGCATCGTCCAGATTGATGTACACGCCCATATCCCGCGCCTTGCGCATATCCAGTTCCGGGGTGACGTTGGAGGAAAAGACCACGTCGTGTCCCGTGATGCCCACGGCCTCGGACAGCAGCAGCTCGGTATAGGTGGCGCAGTCGCAGCCGCAGCCCTCCTCGTGGAGAATTTTCAGCAGGAAGGGATTTGGGGTGGCCTTGACGGCAAAAAACTCCTTGAAGCCGGGATTCCATGAGAACGCCGCCTTCAGCGCCCGGGCGTTGGCGCGGATGCCGGCCTCGTCGTAAACGTAAAAGGGGGTGGGGATCTGCTCGCGGATTTCCTTTGCTTTTTCCAGAGTCAAAAACGGTATCTTTTTCATAGCTCGAACCCTCTCTATTCTATGCAAAAAACGGCGTACTTTACGCCGTGACTAGGAGAATTGTATTGTATGGAAGGACATTTGTCAACCCCGTATCCACTTCTCACCCCGGTAGAAACCGAATTTCTCCGCCGGGAAGAGAACTCAACAAAATGGCGGTTTCTTTTTTGTGAAAAATGTGCTATACTCCCTCCATCTTCACAAAGGAAGGAAACCAAAATGAAACGAACGAAATTGTCCGACCGCCAACTCCCGGATTACAGCCGGGGCGAAGAGATCATGAACATGGTCACTCACATCGTCGGCGGCGCTGTAGGCGTCGTGGCGCTGACGTTGTGCGTCATTTTCGCTGCCCTCCACGCCAATCCCTGGGGCGTCGTCACCTCCGCCATTTACGGCAGCGCCATGGTCACCATGTTCACCATTTCCAGCGTCTACCACGGTCTGAAGCCCACCCTGGGCAAAAAGGTGATGCAGGTACTTGACCACTGCACCATTTATTTCCTCATTGCGGGAACCTACACCGTGATTCTGCTGTCCGCCATCCGTCCGGAGAATCCCGTCCTTGCATGGGTGCTGTTCGGCTTTGAGTGGGGCATGGTAGCGCTGGCCACGACCCTGACGGCCATTGACCTGACGAAATACCGGGTCTTTTCCATGATCTGCTATATCGGCATGGGCTGGGCGATCATCTTCTTTGCAAAGCAGGCAATGCAGGCGCTGACCTTCCCGGGCTTTCTGCTTCTGCTGCTGGGCGGCATTGCCTACACGGTCGGCTCCGTTCTGTACGGATTGGGCAAGCGCAGGAAGTGGATGCACTCCGTATTTCACATTTTCGTCGTTCTGGGGGCGCTGCTTCAGTTCTTCTGTGTGCTGTTTTATGCAATCTGACGAAAAAATCAGGGTCACGCCACTCCTCGGAAGGAAAAAACCGCCATAAATTTGGTTAATGCTACGAAAATCTTTTTTCGCTATACTAAGGGTTGATTTGTTCACGGTTTAGACATATAATGATACTCGCCAGGCGGTGATACGCCACCGCAGGGTAACTTAACTAAGGAGGGAACCTATGCTTACTTTCATTCTCTGCATTGCAGCTCTGGTCGTCGGCTACATCTTCTACGGCAAGCGCGTAGACAAGATCTTTGGCTCTGACGACCGGGAGACGCCTGCCATCGCGCTCAACGACGGCGTTGACTTCGTCCCGATGAAAGGTTGGAAGATCTTCCTGGTTCAGCTGCTGAACATCGCTGGTCTCGGCCCCATCTTCGGCGCTCTGAACGGTGCTCTGTTTGGACCTGTCGTCTATCTGTGGATCGTCTTCGGTACCATCTTCGCCGGCGGCGTCCACGACTATATGTGCGGTATGCTGTCCATGCGGCACAAGGGCGCCAGCATTTCCGAGATTACCGGTACTTATCTGGGCAAGGTCATGCTGCAGGTCATGCGCGTGTTCTCCGTCATCCTGCTGGTCATGGTCGGCGTCGTGTTCTCCAAGGGTCCCGCCGGTCTGCTGGCTCTGCTGACCCCCGAGAAGCTGGACGCTACCTTCTGGCTGTGGGTCATCATCATCTACTACTTCATCGCCACCTTCGTTCCCATCGACAAGGTCATCGGCAAGATCTACCCCATCTTCGGTATCTGCCTGATCATCATGGCCGTCGGTGTTGCGGGTGTTCTGCTGTTCGCCCATGAGTATCAGATGCCCGAGCTGTGGAACAACTTCTATAACCAGCATCCTCAGAACATCCACATCTGGCCGTTCATGTTCGTCACCGTGGCCTGCGGCGCCATCTCCGGCTTCCATGCCACGCAGTCTCCCATGATGGCCCGCTGCTGCACCTCTGAGAAGCAGGGTCACAAGGTGTTCTACGGCGCAATGGTCGCCGAGGGCATCATCGCCATGGTCTGGGCGGCTGCCGGTGTTTCCTTCTACGAGAACACCCAGGCTCTGCTGGAAGCCGGTGCCGGTGTGAACGCTGTTGTTTACGAGATCTGCACCACCACCATGGGCAAGATCGGCGGCGTCCTGGCTATGCTGGGCGTTATCGCCTGCCCCATTACCTCCGGTGATACCGCTTACCGCAGCGCCCGTCTGACGCTGGCCGACTGGTTCAAGATCGACCAGAAGGATTGGAAGAAGCGTCTGCTTCTGACCGTCCCCCTGCTGGGCGTCGGTGCCATCATCTGCCAGATCGACTACTCCGTGGTATGGCGTTACTTCTCCTGGTCCAACCAGACTCTGGCCATGATCGCTCTGTGGGCGGCTGCCATGTATCTGGCGCAGAACAAGCGCAACTACTGGATCTGCGCGGTTCCTGCCACCTTCATGACCGGCGTTTCCATCACCTACTTCTTCGCGGCCGGCGAGTGCCTCGGCCTGCTGTGGAAGCCTATGGGAATTGCCGAGAGCGTGTACTATCCCATCGCCGTTGTCGCCGGTGTTATCGCCGCGGTCGGCTTCCTGGCGCTGTTCCTGAAGAAGAGCGCAAAGTACAAGACCAGCACTCTGGCACAGTAATATATCATCTTATGGCCTCCCGCTTTACGGCGGGAGGCCATTTTTGGATTGCCGTCTGCTGCCCGCACGCCTCTGCGGACGGCCTGCGAAGGATTTGCGGGATAAAATGGTGTTAACCATTCTATCGAGAAATAATGACAGACCCTGATAGGGACCCCGTATGACATGCAGAAACGGCGCCGGATGGCGCCGTTTCTGTTTGCAGCATTAGGTCAATATTTCCGGGACAGGAGAGCCTCGGCTTCCTCACGGGTGATCTCCCCGGCATTGCACCGCGCCATGATCTGCACGTCCTTGTCGTTGAGCTTGTAACCCAGATAGAAGAACGTGGAAATAATCATGCCAATGACAGGCACCAGGGCGTACACAATCCACAGTCCTTCCAGCGCCCCCGCGCTCTGCTGGATGTTCAGCGCTTTCAGCGCCTCAAAGCTCTCTGCCTCCACGGAAATCCAGTGGAAGCAGCCCAGCAGCGCCAAAGCCAGCGAGGACGAGACCGCAGCGGTGATCTTCACAGAGAAGGTCTGGATGGCAAAGGTGATGCCCTTGGCGCTGATGCCGGATTTGTACTGGCCGTACTCGGCGCAGTCCGGGGTGAACATGAAGGCGAGAATGCCCACGATGCTCATGGGAATGGTGCGGACGCAGGTCAGCGTCAGGAACAGCGCCCGGTTCTCGTAGCCAACGAAGAAAATCACCAGCCCTAAGATGATGTTGACGATGTTGCACCAGAAAAGCGTTTTAAATTTATCCAGCTTTTTCAGAATGGTGGGCATGAGCATGGCGGCGAAAACACCCGGCACCATGTTCAGCAGATTCAGGACGATGGAGTAAAGGGAATTGCCGAAAAGGTAGAAGGAGACGAACAGCGTCACGGCGGCGGAGGTTTTCAGCGCGTCGGTGGCGCAGTAGCCGCCGTAGTAGGTCAGCAGGTATTTGTTCTTCCCCAGATAGGAGAACATCTGCCGGGGAGAGAAGTTTTCGTCTTCCTCTTCGGGCTTATAGTTGCGCTCCTTGCAGTTGAGGGACAACGGCACCATGGTCAGGGCGCTGAAAATGGACAGTGTGGCAATGGCCAGACTGGCGCTCATGCCCACATTTTCGCTGATGAGGATGGGCAGCACAACGCCGTAGATCAGCACGCCCGCCCCGGAGAACACCCGGTTGACGGAGAGCAGGGTGTTGCGCTCCGGCAGATTGTCGGTCATGGTGTTCAGCATGGCGTAGGCGGGAATGTCCGTCAGGGTGTACACAGTGTCCCACAGCACGTAGGCCACGCCGAACCAGACAAGTTTCCCAGTCTCCCCCAGCGCCGAGGGAATGGAGAACAGGATGATGGTCACAATGGGGATCAGTGCGGTGGAAATGCGCAGCCAGGGCAGACTTTTCTGCCCGTTTTTGAATTTCACCTTGTCGAAGATGAAGCCGAAAATGGGGTCATTCACGGCGTCCCAGATCTTGACGATCAGCAACACGATAGCGACCTTGGCAAGGTTCACGCCCTGCATGGCAAGGTAAGTGGAAATAAAAGCCGCCGTGATGTTATAGTAAATGTTCTGTCCGATGAAGTATGTCCAGTAGCTCAAGCGCTCCTTGAAGGTGGTCATATACCCCGGATGTTTGTCTGCCATGGCGATCCGCCCCTCTCTTTACAATGAATGTATTCTACCATTGCGGAAAATGGAAGTCAATCGACGGAGAAATCTTTGACATTTTGAACGGAATTTGGTAGTATAGGAAGGAAAAAAGCGCCCCGTTTTTTGGCAGATTGTCATGGGGTGGAGGATAAGGAAAGGAACGCTATGGCCAACGTCATTGAAATAACGGATTTCTCCGCGCCGGAGCTGGACGTGTATGCCCGGCTGACGGAGGCGCAGCTGCTCAACCGGTTTGAACCGGCCAAGGGGATGTTCATTGCGGAAAGCCCCAAGGTCATCCACCGGGCTTTGGACGGCGGATACGAGCCGGTGTCGCTGCTCATGGAACGCAAGGACATTACGGGAGCGGCACGGGAGGTCATCGCCCGCTGCCCCGAGGTTCCCGTGTACACTGCGGACGAAGAATTGCTGTGCAATCTCACCGGCTACCACCTGACCCGGGGCGTGCTGTGCGCCATGCGCCGCCCGGGGCTTCCCACCGTGGAGGATATCTGCGCCGGGGCAGCGCGGATTGTGGTTCTGGAAAACGTCCAGAACCCCACCAACGTGGGCGCGATCTTCCGTTCCGCCGCCGCGCTGGGCATGGACGCCGTGCTGCTGACCCCCGGATGCAGTGACCCACTGTACCGCCGCAGCGCGCGGGTCAGCATGGGGACGGTGTTTCAGATCCCGTGGACGTTTACGGGAGACTGGCCGGGGGAGGGAATGGCGCAGCTGAACCGTCTGGGCTTCCGGACCGCCGCCATGGCGCTGAGCGACGATTCCGTCTCCATTGACGACCGCCGTCTCATGGCGGAGGAAAAGCTGGCGGTGATCTTGGGCAGCGAGGGCGACGGCTTGACGGAGACGACCATTGCCCGGTGCGACTACACCGTAAAAATCCCCATGTACCACGGCGTGGATTCTCTGAACGTAGCGGCTGCCAGCGCCGTGGCATTCTGGCAGCTGAGAAAGGAAAAATGACTATGGAACTGGTAAACGGACGTCCCGCGGACTGCGCCGGACGTCTTGAGAAGGAAATCCGCTGCTACGATCTGCTGGACAGCCTGGGAATCGACTTCCGGCGCATCGACCACGAGGCGGCTATGACCATGGAAGCCTGCGAGGAGATCGACCGGGTGCTGGACGCGGTGATCTGCAAAAATCTGCTGCTGTGCAACCGGCAGTGTACGGAGTTTTATCTGCTGATGCTGCCCGGGGACAAGCATTTCAAAACCAGCGTTCTCTCCAAGGAGATCGGCTCCTCCCGCCTGAGCTTTGCCGCGCCGGAGTATATGGAGAAATTTCTGGACATCACCCCCGGCTCCGTCAGCGTTCTGGGGCTGATGAACGATGGGGAGAACCATGTGCAGCTTCTCATGGACGAGGACGTGCTGAAAGGGGAGTACATCGGCTGTCATCCCTGCATCAACACCTCCAGCCTGCGCTTTCGGACGGCTGACCTGATGGAGAAAATTCTGCCTGCCGTCCATCATGAACCCCGAATTGTCACACTGCCGCAGGAATAAAACAGCCTAAAGCGCCCCGGCGGGGCGCTTTTTTCACCCCCAAAACCTGCCTATAAAAATAGTAGGAAAAAGACTTGACAAACGGAGCAACATCGTGTATGATATAGCCAGTTAGCAGAGGCTAACCAAAAAGCGAACAAAAAAGATGATCTTATCATTATGAATACGGGAGGTTCGAGCTATGGAAATTGCCACGATTTTGTCCGGCGCCGGTGCCGTTGTGGCTGTCACTGTGACGTCTGTGGGCGTCATTTCCATCCGGAAAAGCCTGCGCCGAATCGCCCGGGGCAAGGAGGACGGCTATGTCTGAGGAACAGGTGGTTCGCAACTGCGCCCCCACTCTGGCGGGGCTGAAAACCGGAAACCTGTTCGCCTGCCCCTACGAAAACCGGGAGGACCTGCTGGACTTTCTGCGAAGTCTGAACCGGCGGCTTGGGAAAAAGGGCGTCCGGGCAGTCCCTCTGCGGATCCGTCAGGACAAGGCGCTGATCTACCTCTACCGGCCGGCAAGGCTGGAAGAAGACCTCTCCTGCGCATCCTGCGAAGCGCTTCTCAGCGAGTTCGGCTACAACTGCCGGGGCGGCAGCCGATGCCTGACAAGGCTTGCCCGGAGATTAAAGCAGCAGGAGGATTTCCCCCACGAGATCGGCTTGTTTCTGAGCTATCCGCCGGAGGACGTGAAGGGATTTTTAGAACACAGACCCTGCAAATGCGTGGGCTGCTGGAAGGTTTATGAAAACGAGGAAGCGGCCAAGAAGACCTTTGCCAAGTACAAAGCATGCACAAGGGTCTACTGCCGCCAGCTTGCCAGCGGGATCGACATCGAACGGCTCACAGTAGCCGGATGAAATAGGATTTAAGAAAGGATTTTTGAAAATGAAAATTGCAGTTGTTTATTGGAGCAGCACCGGAAATACCGAAGCCATGGCGCAGGCCGTTCTGGAAGGCGCAAAGCATGGCGGCGCGGAAGCGGAGCTGTTCACTGCCGCCGAGTTTGGCGGCGCAAAGATGGACGAATTTGACGCGGTCGCTTTCGGCTGCCCCGCCATGGGCGCGGAGGAGCTGGAGGACGGCGAATTCGCTCCCATGTTCGAGACCTGCGAGAGTAAGCTCTCCGGCAAGAAGATCGCTCTGTTCGGCTCTTATGGCTGGGGCGACGGCGAGTGGATGCGCACGTGGGAAGAGAACTGCCGGGACAAGGGCGCAAATCTGGTCTGCGACAGCGTGATCTGTCAGGAGACCCCCGATGACGAAGCGCTGAGTGCCTGCCGCAGTCTGGGCGAAGCGCTGGCCTGATATAACCTCAGAAACCTTTGATACTATTTCCTGATTAAAATCTTTGATTTTAATCAGGAAGGCATCGCCTAATGGCGCTGCCAGTTTTGTGATTTATAAGGAAAGAAATCACAAAACAAGTCTCATATGAACTCCTTGCCCTTCGGGCAATTAAAATCTTTTCTAAAGATTTTAATTGGAGTTCAGTATGAGCTCACAGAACGAAGCCGTGTTCTTTCAGATACCGGGCGGAATCCAGCACCGCCTGGTTGACCTCGGCCAGATCCTTGGGCCCCGCGGCGGTGAATTCGATTTCGATGGAGAAGGGGCAGCGGTTTTCGGCCTTGTCCAGCATGGCAAACAGTTCCGGGAAGGGAACGTAGCCCTTGCCCAGAGCGGGGAAATCCCATTCCTTCCGGCCGCCGGCCTTGTCCTTCAGATGGATATACCCAACCCGATCCATACAGGCCCCCAGATCCTGTACTACGTCCACGTCACCGTAGAAAATAGCGTTGGCGGTATCGTAGTTGATCCGCACCCGGTCAGAGCCTACCAGGTTGACGATCTCCTTCAGAATCGCGCCGGTGCCATGGTCGCCATGAACCTCCAGCACCAGAATCATGTCATATTTTTCAAGATAGGGAAGGAACCCCCGGATATGCTCCGCTACCACCGCGTTGGAGGCAACGGCATTGTCCTTCAGGTGCGCTTCGCCAATGGACGAGACAATATACCTTGCCCCGAAGAAATGGGCCAGACGGATATTCTTTACGAAATCCGGGATTCGCGCCGTGTCCATCAGATTGGTGTGTCCGCTCATGGCGAAGGGGATCAGGCCTGCCTCGTCCAGCTTGTCCTTCACTTCCAGCAGCCGCTGGAAGCTCTGATCCGGGAACACATGCTCCGTCCAGCCCTTCGTGGCGGTCAGCTCAATGTAATGGAAGCCTGCGGCCCGGATGCCGGCAATGGCCTCCTCAATGGAATAGCCATGGTAGCAATTGGAGTTGACCGCAATGATTCTGTCCGTCATGGAATCTCCCTCCTCAAATCAGGAAATTATCCAGATACCGCTTGCTCAGGCGAATGGAATTGAGAATGTCCTCCCGGCTTCCCTCGAAGGCCTTGTCCTCCACTTCAATGACGGCGCAGCCGTTATAGCGGATGTCGTTCAGGGCGGAAACAAAGGCAGACCAGTTCACATCTCCCAGGCCGGGGATTTTCGGGGACATATAGTCCAGCGGATATGCCAGCACGCCGCACTCGGCCAGCTTTTCGGGATAGAGCTTGATATCCTTAAAGTGGACGTGGAAAATGCGGTCGGAGAAGTCGTAGATGGTCTTCACATAGTCCAGCCCCTGCCAGACGTAATGGCTGGGGTCGAAATTCAGGCCGAAATTGGGGGAGGGGATGATCTCGAACAGCTGCCGGTAGATTTTCGGGGTGCACATCAGGTTCTGTCCGCCGGGCCACTGATCCGCGCCGAAGAGCATGGGGCAGTTCTCGATGGCGACCTTCACGCCGCACTGCTCGGCCAGAGCGATGATGTCGGGCCAGATCTGCCGGAACAGCTCGATGTTCTCTTCGAAGGTCTTATGCTGATCCTTGCCGATAAAGGTGGTGACCATGTTTACGCCCAGCTTGGCGGAAGCCCGGATGACGGCCTTCAGGTGGGAAATCGCCGCTTCCCGCTTTTCCAGGTCCGGGTCCATGGTGTTGGGATAGAAGGCCAGAGAAGAAATCTCCAGTCCCTTGGACGAAGTCAGCTTCTTGACATAGTCGGCGTAGGAATCGTCCTGGCAGACACGCTCGCAGTCAATGTGGCTCACACCGGCGTAGCGGCGTTCCGCTTTACCCGCGGGCCAGCAGGCTACCTCCAGGCATTTGAAGCCCATCTGGGAGGCGATGTCCACAACTTCCTCAAAGCTCCATCCGTCCAGAATGGCGGTGAGCAGACCGAATTTCATCATAACGGTTTTCTCCTTATCTGTTTTCAGGGATTTCCACGGCCGTTCCCAGCTCGGAAGACCGCAGAGAGGCAAACACGGCACGCATGGCAGTCAGGGCACTGCGGCCGGAGATCTCCGGCTCCCTGTTGTTCACCAGGCTGTCCATCCACAGGTCGATGACACCGGACTTGGTCTGATTGTCATTGGTCTGAATGGCTTCCACATCATAGCTGATCTTGCTGCCGTCGGTCAGGATCACCTTAATGGCCGCGGCGGGATCGTCATAGATGCGCATAATGCCCTTGGTGCCGTAGAGAATGGTAGAATTGTCCTCCGCACCGTAGTAAGTCCAGCTGGCGGTCATGGTGCCCATGGCTCCGCCGGACAGCTCGTAGACGCAGATGGCGTTGTCGTCCACGCCGATCAGATTGCCGGAGGCATCCTTCTTGTCCAGGGTCGTCACCCTGGCAGTGGTGCGGATTACCCGCTGACCGGTGAGGAACTGGATCAGGTCGGTCTTGTGGATGCCGAGATCGGCCATGGCGCCCATGGCAGCCCGATTCTTGTCGAAGAACCAGGTATTCTTGCCCGGGTCAATGGACCAGGTCTCCGGGCCGCCGTGGCCGAAGATGGTCCGGAAGGTGATGATATCGCCGATCAGGCCCTCCACGATCAGCTTCCGTGCCAGGCTGTGGGCCTTGGCAAGACGCTGGTTGTGACCGATCATCAGAAATTTCCCGTTTGCGTCGGCGGCCTGAACCATGGCTTCGCAGTCGGCGAGGTTGGTCGCCATGGGCTTTTCACACAGAACGTGCTTGCCCGCATTCAAGGCTGCGATGGTCAGCTCCGCATGGGCAAAGTTGGCGGCGCAGATGGACACGGCCTGGATTTCCGGCTCTGCCAGCAGCTCCTCTACGGTGGCGTAGGCACGGCCGCCGTACTTAGCCGCCAGCTCTGCCGCCCGCTGCTGATTGATGTCGTAAAAGCCCACCAGTTTTGCTTCTGGATGGGCCGCGTACTCCGGAATGTGGCGAACCTGTGCGATTTTGCCGCAGCCGATGATACCGATTCCAAACATAGCCGATTCCTCCCGATTGGTTAATTGCTGTCCTTCTTCTGCAGAAGAACGGCGAAGATGATGATGAGTCCCTTGACGGCCTCACACAGGAAGGTGGGCACGCCGACGGTATTGAGGATGTTGTTCATAACGCCGATGATGAGCATTCCCACGAACGCGCCCACCAGGCTGCCCTTGCCGCCTGCCATGGAGGTCCCGCCCACGACGACTGCCGCGATGGCGTCCATTTCATAGCCGGAGCCCGCATTGGCGAAGTCCATGGAACCGATTCTGGCAATGTAGATGATGGCGCCGATGGCGCACATCACGCCGCCCAGCGCATAGACCTTCATCTTGACCCAGGCCACATTGATGCCGGAGAGCTTGGCGGCCTTTTCATTGGAGCCGACGGCGATGGTCTGGCGGCCGAAGGCGGTTTTCCGGAAAATAATGTGCATGATCACAACCATGATGACCCAGTACAGGATAGGCAGGATGATCTGATTTCCAATCCGGGCGGAGGCGATTGTCTTGAAACCCGCGGGAACGGAAGGATTGAAGGTCTGGGTCATCTGCTGGGTCACGGACCGGAAAATCTTCATGGTACCCAGGGTGGCGATAAAGGGCGGCAGCTTGCCGTAGGCAACCAGCGCGCCGTTCAGGCCGCCCATCAGCACGCCCATGAGGATTGCCGCGAGAATGGCAATTACATAGGCAAGGGGGCCGGTGATGCCCATGGCGGCCAGAGGGCCGTTGGTCTCATCGAGCATATAGAGCAGCCCCGCACCGATGGCGCAGAGGGTGGAGCCTACCGAAAGATCGATGCCGCCGGTAATGATGGCAAAGCACATGCCCAGGGCGATTACGCCCGCGTAGGCGTTGTTCCGGAGAATGTTCAGCCAGGCGATCCACATTTTGCCGAACATGCCCGTAAAGGAGCCTGCGTTGAAGCCCTGCACCGCGGCCTGAATCAGGATCATCACCAGCAGGGCAAACAGGGTGGACAGGAAGCTGTTCTTCGACCAGATTTCCCCGACGCTGCCGATGGTTCGCTTGCTTGTTTTGTTGTTCATGGGTTACATTGCCCCCTCTTTCTCGGATTGATTGCCACCGGTGGCAAGATACATAATGTGCTTTTCGTTCATATCCTCTCCGGATACATGACCTACGATCCGGCCATGGTACATCACAAGGCTGCTGTCGCAGACGCGGATGATCTCCTGAGCCTCGGAGCTGAGAACGACGATTGCCACGCCCTCCTGGGCCAGGCGATGAATGATGCCGTAGATCTCTTCCTTGGCGCCTACGTCAACGCCCTGGCTGGGATTGTCCAGGATCAGCACCTTGGGGTCGGACATGACCCACTTGGCCAGGACTACCTTCTGCTGGTTGCCGCCGGAAAGGCTGGTGATCAGGTCATACTTGCCGCCCATCTTGATCCGCAGCTTCTCCTGCTGGATCCGGAAAGCCTCCTGCTGCTGATTCTTGTTGATGAACAGTCCCCGGACGAATTTGGGCAGCTGCACAATGGTGCCGTTGTCCAGAATGGACATATCCTTCAGGATGGCGTTTTCCTTACGGTTTCTGGGCAGATACGCCAGACCTTCCAGAAGCGCCTGGTGGGTGTCCGTCAGATGGACTTCCTTTCCGCCGATTACCACCTTGCCGGTGTAACGGCCGCCCATGGCGCCAAAAACCGTCTGGAACAGCTCGCTTCTGCCGTCACCCAGCAGGCCGGTGATTCCCAGCACCTGACCGGCCCGGACGGAAAGGGAGATATCCCGGAAATGCTTCCCGTCGCTCAGATTCTCCAGCCGCAGCATTTCATCTCCGTAGTTCTGATCCCGTTTCAGGGATTCCGTCCGGATTTCGTGGCCCACCATATACTCGGCCAGCTTCTTGGAATTGGTATCCTTCACGGGACCCTGGGCCACCATACAGCCGTCACGCAGGACGGTATAGCGGTCGCAGATTTCCATGACCTCGCCAAGCTTATGGGAGATGAAGATAATTCCGACGCCCTGCTCCTTCAGCGTGCGCATCATAGCGAAGACCCGCTGAATTTCCGGCTCCGTCAGAGAGGTGGTAGGCTCGTCCATAATGATAATGGAGGCATCCTGCATCAGAGCCCGGGAAATCTCCACGATCTGCTTGTAGCTGGCATCCAGATCCCGAACCATGGTATTGGGATCCAGCTCCAGATTCATGCGCTCGAACAGCTCCTTCGTCTTTTTCCGCATCAGGGCCTTGTCCAGCAGACATCCTTTGTGGGGCAGATGGGTCAGGAACATATTCTCGTAGATCGTCAGATCGTTGATGAGATTCAGCTCCTGGTGGATGAATCCCACGCCGGCGTCCAGTGATTCCAGAGGCGTTGTAAAATGTACTTCCTTCCCGTCCAGGCAAATGGTGCCGCTGTCGGCGGGAAGAACGCCGCCCAGAATATTCATCAGGGTCGATTTGCCGGCACCGTTTTCTCCCAGCAGCGCACAGATTTCCCCGGTTCCCAGGGAGAAGTCCACATCCCGCAGTACACGGTTCGCCCCGAAGGATTTGTTGATTTTTTGCATTGAAAGATTCAAACGATCACTTCCATTCTTTTGCTTGTCATACTGAACTCCAATTAAAATCTTTAAAAAAGATTTTAATTGCCTGAAGGGC
>ENA-OZEP01000292-OZEP01000292.1-human-gut-metagenome-genome-assembly--contig:-NODE-292-length-24078-cov-8.984265_pt1 | contig 24078 bp, 18 predicted proteins | sample MGYA00245074_ERZ653621 | MGnify/ENA primary metagenome ERZ653621 (study PRJEB26926, sample SAMN06165020) | human gut metagenome | biome: ENVO:00009003; feature: ENVO:2100002; material: ENVO:00002003...
CAGGCGGAAAAGACCCGCTGTTTGGGCGTGTTAACGGTTTTCAGATAGACCCTAAATAAAATGATGAAATCATTTTATGAAGAAATAGTATTATACGGCTGCGCTGGTAAAATATCCTATGCACGGTTTTTCCAAAAAGCTACACCGTTTCAAAATTTGTGACCTTCAATGACAGAATGCGCCGTTCTTTGTAGAGAATCTCGGCGTCTTCCGGGCAATCATCCTCCCCCAGCCAGATGTCCAGATGAAGCGCATCGTCCTCGTAGCTGTCGTCAATGGTCAGCCGCAGACGCCCGCCGTCCATCCCGGCGGAGGTGATATAGCCGCTTCGCAATGTTTTCATGAGTATCCACGGGGCGCTGACGGGGGTCAGCTGTTCCTCCGCCATCAGATCGAATTGCAGCGCCGTGTCGTCAAAGGTCAGCTTCCCCCCGGCGTCGGATACCTTGCCGGTGATGCCCGTGATGGTCTCAGGCGCGGTGACGGCGAAAGTCAAATTGCCCTGAGAATCACACTGGCAGTCCATGGAAAAGGTGTACACTTTGTCTGAGTAGTCCGCCGTAATTTCGCAGGAAAAACGGCATTCGGAAGCCTTCAGCAGCTCCGATCGGAGGTCAAGCCCCCGCTGCATCTCCTTTGACCCGCCGGAACACCCGGTGAGAAATACAAGCACCACCACGGCCGCCGCGATTTTTTTCAAAGAAACCCCGCCTTATTTCATAAGTCGCGGAAGGGCGCTGAGCATGTCCGTGGGCAGCATTCCGTACTGCCCCAGCTCTGCCGCGCACCGGTCTCCCGCCGCGCCGTGGAGCCACGCCCCGCAGGCGGCGGCTTCCAGCGGCGGCAATCCCGCCCCCAGCAGCGCCGTAATGACGCCCGCCAGCACGTCCCCGCTGCCCCCGACGGCCATGCCGGGATTCCCGGTGGGGTTAAGATAGCCGTCCGTGCCGTCGGTGATGCAGGTCTCGTGACCCTTCAGCAGGACAACGCATCCCAGTTCTTCGGCAAGGGCAGCAGCCGCAGCCATGCGGTCTTCCCCGATGACGCCGCCCAGCCGGGCAAATTCCCCGTCGTGGGGCGTCAGAATGGTGGGCAATTTCCTTCCGCGCAGTAAATCTCTATGCGCGGACAAAACATTTATGCCGTCTGCATCCACGACCACCGGGCATTCCGCTTTTTCCAGCACCACCCTGACCACCGCCAGCGTTCCCTCGGACTGCCCCAGACCGGGGCCGACCAGCACGGCGTCCATCTGGGGAAGTCGTGCAAGAATTTCCGGCACGGCATCGGCGCTGAGCCTGCCGCCCGCGTCGGGCAGGGGAAAAATCACCGGCTCATTGAGTTTCACCGCTTCAATGCCGTAGATGCTCTCAGGCACCCCCAGAAACACCAGTCCCGCGCCTGCGCGCAGCGCTCCCATGGCGGCAAAAAACGCCGCCCCCGTATACCCCCTGCTGCCGCACAGCAGCAGGAGCTTGCCGAAATTTCCCTTGTGCCCCCATGGATTCCGGTCAGGCAGGAGGGACAAAACCAACTCGTGATTCAGCCGTCTTATCATGGTCTTACAGGCCGTACAGCTTCGTGTACTTTTCCGTCAGGTAGTCAGTATAATACTTCGCGTCGAACTTGCCGCACACGGATTCAAACAGCTCGCCGGGCTTCTTGAAGCTGGCATAGCGGTGGATATGGCTTCTCAGCCAGTCCGTGACCTTGCTCAGGTCACCCTTTGCCACGTCCGGCCAGATGTCGCCGATTTCCTCCTGCATTTTGTGCAGCATCTGTGCGCCGTAGGCGCTGCCAAGGGCATAGGAGGGGAAGTAGCCGATGCTGCCGCCGCTCCAATGGCTGTCCTGAAGGCAGCCCTCCCGGTCGCTGGGAACGTCCACGCCCAGATACTTTTTATACAGCCGCTTCCACTCCGCCGGAACGTCTTTGACAGCCAGCGTCCCACCGATCAGCTGCTTTTCGATCTCGTAGCGCACCATGATGTGCAGGCAGTAGGTCAGTTCGTCGGCTTCCGTCCGGATGAGAGACGGCTCCGCCTTGTTGATGGCGCGGTAGAACATATTCTCGTCCACATCGGCCAGCTGCTCCGGGAACAGCTCCTTCAGCTTCGGGAAAACGGCGTGGACATAGGCGGGACTTCTGCCGATGATGTTCTCATAGAACCGGCTCTGGCTCTCGTGAATGCCCATGGACACGCCGCCGGCCAGGGCGGTGTAATTGTAGCAGTCGTCCGCCCCCAGCTCATACAGGGCGTGGCCGCCTTCGTGAATGACGGAGAACATGGAGGAAACCAGATTGTCCTCAAAATAATGGGTGGTAATGCGCACATCCTTGTTGTTGAAATTGGTGGTGAAGGGATGCTCCGTTTCGGCAATGCCGCAGTGGGTGCGGTCAATGCCCATGACCTCCATGAGATAATCGGAGAGCTTTCTCTGAATCTCCACAGGATAATGGCGGTACAGGAAAGCGTCGTCGATCTGCTTCGTCGCCCGGATCTTCTCGATCAGGGGTACGATGGTCTGCCGGAGCTGAGCGAAGAAAGCGTCCAGCGTCTCGACGTTCATCCCTTCCTCGTATTCATTCAGCAGCGCGTCGTAGGGCGCCATTTCCGGATGGTAATACCCGGCAAACTTCCGGTTATAGTCCACGATCTTCTCCAGATACGGGGCAAATGCGGCAAAATCGTCCTCCAGCTTCGCCTTGTGCCATACGCTCTCGGCATCGTTCAGCAGCACGGAATAAGCGACATATTCCTCCGCCGGGATACGGTGAATCTGGTCGTAGCTTTTGCGCAGAACCTCTACCTCCCGCTTTGTCTGGGCATCCAGCTCATCGGCGTGGGCTTCCAGATAGGAAAGAAGCTCGTTATTCTCATCGTTCACCAGCAGATCATAGGTGATCTGAGACATGACCTCCATGGTCTTGCCCCGTCCCTCCCAGGTGTCGCTGGGCGCGGCGGTGGTGGCGTCCAGATACAGCACGCCCAAGGCGTGGTTATACGCCGCCTGGGTCTGTTCCAGCTTCTTGAGGGCTTCTCGCGCCTGCTGTACGGATTCATATTTCATGGCAATGCACTCCTTTGTTTTTTCGATACTCCAACCATATCACTCCCCCGCGCCTTCGTCAAGAGATTTCCCGTTTTGGGCGGGTTCCGTGAAAAAAATGCTTGCATATTTTAGCCGTATATGCTAATATGAGGGCGATACGGAAAAAGCGTTGAATGGGCTGCCTTGTGTTGGTTTGCGCTGTCAGAGAGAGCGGGATGGTGAGATCCGCTTGCGTGCAATGCCGGGCTTTCTCCCGGGAGCTGCCGCTTGAACGAAAAGTAGAGTTGGCCGCGTGACTGCGTTAACGGTCTTGGATGTGTCTGCATCCGAAAAGCGCGCCGTTTCGGCGAATTGCGGGTGGTACCGCGGAAGGAATGCCTTTCGTCCCGGTTTCGGGATGAAGGGTCTATTTTTTTGTAGTAAAGGAAGCTCTGATTAAATCGGCGAGAGCTGACAGCGAGAGATTTTGTCTCCAGGCAAGGTATGGAAAATGCGGGAATACTGTATGTATTTCCCATTTTTCATACCGCAGGCTGGGGGCAAAAGATCCGCTGCTCAGCCAAAGACGATTTATTCAGAGGTTCCCTAGACCTTTCAGGAGGAATGAACATGAAAGAACAGTTAGAGCAAATCAAAGCCAATGCCCTGACAGCGCTGGGAGCTGCCGCCACCCCGGCGGCTCTGGAAGAGCTTCGCGTCAAGCTGCTGGGCAAGAAGGGCGAGCTGACCGCCGTCTTAAAGCAGATGGGCAAGCTCTCCGCTGAGGAGCGCCCCGTCATGGGTCAGCTGGCGAATTCCGTCCGGGCAAGCATTGAGCAGGAGCTGGAAAAGCGGAAGGCCGACATCCACGCCGCCGCGCTGGAAGCCAAGCTGGCTTCCGAAGCCATCGACGTGACCATCCCCGGCAAGGCCGTGTCCATCGGCCATCAGCATCCCATGAATCAGGTGCTGCAGACCATCAAGGACATCTTTGTAGGTCTGGGCTATCAGGTGGTGGATGGCCCCGAGGTGGAGCTGGCAGACTACAACTTCACCCGCCTGAACATCGAGGAAGGCCATCCTTCCCGTGACCGCTCCGATACCTTCTATTTCACCGACGACGACAGCGTCCTGCTCCGCACCCAGACCAGCCCCATGCAGATCCGCTACATGGAGAAGCACAAGCCCCCGCTGTGTATGCTGGCTCCCGGCCGCGTGTTCCGCAAGGACGAGGCCGACGCTACCCACTCCCCCATGTTCCATCAGATCGAGGGTCTGGTGGTGGCGGAAAACATCACCATGGGCGACCTGAAGGGCGCACTGACCACCATCATGCGGAAAATTTACGGCGAGGATGCCGTGATGCGGTTCCGTCCCCATCACTTCCCCTTCACCGAGCCGAGCTGTGAAATGGACATGCAGTGCCACAAGTGCCACGGCACCGGCGAAATCGACGGTCAGGTCTGCTCCACCTGCCACGGCGAGGGCTGGATTGAGCTGCTGGGCGCCGGTATGGTACACCCCAAGGTTCTGGAGAACTGCGGCATCGACCCCGAAAAATATTCCGGCTTTGCCTTCGGCATGGGTCTGGAGCGTATGGCCATGGGCCGCATGAAGATCAACGACCTGAGACTGATTTTCGACAACGACATCCGGTTCCTGAACCAGTTCTAAGGAGGGAAAAACAATGAAACTCAACAGAAAATGGCTGAACGAGGAATTCGTAGACCTGTCGGGCGTCTCCGATAAGGAATTCGTGGAAACCCTGACCGTTTTTGGTCAGAAGGTGGAAACCTGGGAGCGGCTGGACGCGGAGATCAAAAACGTGGTCGTGGGCAAGGTTCTGTCCATGGTGCGCCATCCCAACTCCGATCATATGTGGATCTGTCAGGTGGACGTGGGTGGCGACGCCCCCGTGCAGATCGTCACCGGCGCACAGAACGTCCACGAGGGCGATCTGGTTCCCGCGGCACTGCATAACTCATGGCTCCCCGGCGGCGTTCACATCACCAAGGGCAAGCTCCGGGGCGAAGTGTCGGGCGGTATGCTCTGCTCCTTCGCCGAGCTGGGTCTGACCCAGAACGACCTGCCCGGCGTGTTCGCCGACGGCATCTGGATCCTCAATGACGAGGACTGCACGGTTGGCGAGGACATCAACCTCGTCATCGGCAACGACGACACCGTTGTGGATTTTGAGATCACCAACAACCGCCCCGACTGCTACAGCATCATCGGCCTTGCCCGGGAAGCTGCCGCCGCCTTCGGCAAGCCCATGCGTCACCACGAGCCTGTGGTTCACGGCCCCAACGCCGGGGATATTTACGACCATCTGGACGTGGACGTCCCCGCAACGAAGCTGTGCAACCGCTACACCTCCAGGATGGTGGCCAACGTAAAGATCGCCCCCTCCCCCAAGTGGCTGCGCCGCCGCCTACGCGCCAACGGCGTGCGTCCCATCAATAACATCGTGGACATCACCAACTACGTCATGCTGGAATACGGTCAGCCCATGCACGCCTTTGATTACCGCTATGTTTCCTCCGGCAAGATCGTGGTGCGGGAAGCCGAGGACGGCGAGACCCTGACCACGCTGGACGGCAATGTGCGCAACCTGAAAGCCGGTATGCTGGTCATCGCCGACGAAAATAAGCCCATCGGCCTTGCTGGTATCATGGGCGGCGAAAACTCCGAAATCAAGGACGACACCGCCATGGTGGTCTTCGAGTCCGCCAACTTCGACGGTACCTCCATCCGTCAGACCGCTCTGGCGCTGGGTATGCGCACCGAAGCCTCCGGCAAATTTGAAAAGCGCCTTGACCCCATGATGACCGTCCCTGCCGTGCAGCGTGCCTGCGAGCTTGTGGAGATGCTGGGCTGCGGCGATGTGCTGAACGGCACCATCGACGTGATCAACTACGTCCCCGAGGAAAAAACGCTGCCTCTGGAGCCGGAGAAGATCAACCGGCTGCTGGGCACCGACATTTCCAAGGAAGATATGGTCAAGTACCTGAACCGGCTGGAAATTCCCGTGGAGGGCGACACCATTCTCGTTCCCTCCTTCCGTCCCGACCTGAACCTGATGGCGGATATCGCTGAGGAAGTGGGCCGTTCCTATGGCTACAACGAGATTCCCACCACCGCTTTCAAAACCTCCACCCAGGGCGGCTATTCTCCCGTGATGAAGCTGGAAGCCAAGGCCGGAACCCTGTGCCGCGCCATGGGGTACAGTGAGATCATCACCTATTCCTTCGTCTCCCCCACCGTTTTCGATCAGATCCGGCTGCCCGCCGATTCTCCCCTGCGCAACGCTCTGCGCATCCAAAATCCTCTGGGCGAGGACACCTCCATCATGCGCACCATCGCCCTGCCCTCCATGCTGGAAATCCTCTCCCGGAACAACGCCTACCATAACAAGGCCGTGAAGCTCTACGAGCTGGCAAAGATCTACCTGCCCGTAGCCGGTCAGCCTCTGCCCGAGGAGCCGAAGATGCTGGTTCTCGGCACCTACGGCGCAGGCGAGACCTTCTTCACCCTGAAGGGCGAACTGGAAGCCATTTTCACCGGTCTGCGGCTGAAAAAGGCAGAGTACACCGCCGTGAAGGACAATCCCAGCTACCATCCCGGCCGCTGCGCCAAGGTGAGCATCGACGGCGTGGACGTGGGCGTGATGGGTCAGGTGCATCCTCTGGCGGCCGCGAACTACGGCATCGACACCGACGTCTACTGCGCCGAGATCGACTTCACCAAGTTGTTTGAGATGCAGCTGCCCGACGCCACCTACACCCCCCTGCCCAAGTATCCCACCGTGTCCCGTGACCTGAGCCTTGTCTGCTCTGAGGACGTCACCGTCGCACAGGCGGAAGCCGTCATCACCGCCGCTGCCGGAAAGCTGCTGCGGGATGTGAAGCTCTTCGACATCTACCGCGGCCCCGGCGTTCCCGAGGGCAAGAAGAGCATGGCCTTCTCTCTGGAGCTGCGGGCGGACGACCGTACCCTCACCGATACGGACTCCGAAGCCGTCGTGACCAAGGTTCTGGCCGCGCTGAAGGAAAAGCTGGACGCTGCTCTGCGATAATTTGGTACTTCGGCAAAAATTCTGCAAAGATTCACAAAAATTTCCGATTTCAGGGCTTTACAGCCCGAAAGAATTCGGTTATAATGACGGCAGTACAAATATAAAAGGAGGCTGAAACCATGACGGATAAGGACACTGTAAAATTCACCGTCCCCAGCGATGACAAAGAGAATATGCGCCGTATTCTCCGGAATGTGTATGAAGCCCTCACCGAAAAAGGCTACAACCCCGTCAACCAGATCGTCGGCTACCTGCTGACCGAAGACCCCACCTATATCACCAACTACAACAACGCCCGGAGTATGATCTGCAAGATCGACCGGGACGAGCTGATGCAGGTGCTGGTGCGCGAGTACCTCTTCGAGAAGGAAGCCCAATAACCTGACCCAGCCAAGGGGCTTTTGCCAAGGCAAAAGCCCCTTGCTTTTTGGCCGTGAGCTTGGGGAACCTCTGAATAAATCGCCTTCGGCTGGCGGCGAATCTTTTGCCCCATCCGCGCAGTTCTGAAAGCGGGAAATACACAAAGTATTTCGCCGCTTTCAGAACTTTCGGCTGAGCCAAAATCTTCTGCCGCCAGCTCTCGTCGATTTAATCAGAGCTTCCCCTGAAATATGCAAACAGATGCGGCCGACATGCACCTTGACAATCTCATACTTTCTTCCTCCGTCTTTCCGTTTTTCAATCTTTTTTCAGGAAAAGTTATGTTAACGAGGGTCGTTTCCCGACCGTTTCCAACAAAAAGCTTGACATTCTCATTACAGTGTGTTACAATCTGATTACATTTTGCATAGGAGGTACCTTTGATGGCTGATGAAAATGCAGTTCTGATGTATAAAGGACATCCGCTGATGCGGAAGGACAACTTGATTTACTATGGCTCCATGGCTGACAGTCACATCGTTATGCTTCAGGTTCTCGAGACCAAGAAGGTGAACGATCTGGACGTTGCCACACGGGTTTCCGTGCAGCTCCAGCTGACCGACCCCACCGCCAGAAGCCGCGACCGGATCGTGAAAAAGAGCGAGAAAGACGGCCTGTACACCGCCCTTGACTTTGGCTGTGTCTGGCTGGAACGCGCATTGGCCGGTAAATAATTTCCAAATACCCCGCAGTCTCACTTTAGGCTGCCTACCAAAGACGGAGGCAAAAGTATGAAGATCAAAAGAATCCTCAGCATGGTGCTGGCGCTGGTGCTGTGTATCGGCGCCATGTCCATCACCGCGTTCGCCGCAGAAGAAACCATGTACGGCATCGGCTTTGTCAATGCAAGCTCCCTGCGGCTCCGCAGCGAACCCGACGCAAATTCCGCAACCCTTGTCTACGCCCCCCGCAATGACTGCGTAGCGGTCATCAGCAAGAGCGGCGAGTGGTACAAGGTCAATTACAATCTGCAAGTTGGCTACATGCATCAGGACTACCTGAAGGTACTTACCCGTGAAAACGCCGAGCTTGGCTACGGCGAGGTTTCCGGAAGCGGCGTCAACCTGCGTTCCGGCCCCTCCACTACCTACGGGAAAGTGGCCGTCGCTTCCAGCGGCGAGAAATGCTACATTCTCGGCCTGAACAACGGCTGGTACAAGGTCATCTACAATGGCAGCATCTGCTACATCCGCAGCGACTACCTGAGCCTGACGGAAATCCCCTACGAAAATCAGGCTTCTCCCAACAGCCCCAAATTCTATCGTCTCGGCAAGTCCACCGGCGTTGCCCCCAGCGCCGCCGCGCTGAACGGCACCGTGTCCGTGGGAAGCTCCGCCTCTGCGGATTCTTCTTCGGACTCTTCTTCCGTCGGTTCCGCACCTGCCGCTGACACGGCTCCTTCTGCCGCCGGTTCCGACATCGTGGCGGAAGCTCAGAAGTATCTGGGCACCCCCTACGTTTACGGCGGCGCTTCTCCCAGCGGCTTTGACTGCTCCGGTTTCGTGTACTACGTCCTCAAGCAGCTGGGCTTCTCCCCCTACCGCACCCCCGCCGATCAGTACAATCAGGGCACTTACGTTGAAAAGGGCAGCCTGCAGCCCGGCGACATCGTTTTCTTTGCCGGTACATATGCCAGCGGCATTTCCCATGTAGGCATTTACGTTGGCGGCGGCCAGTTCATCCATTCCCCCAATTCCCGCTCCACGGTCTCCTATTCCGACCTCACCAGCGGTTACTGGGCGCAGCACTACTACGGTGCCCGGCGAATGGTGTGACATCTTCTGCAATAATTTCCCAGACGTCAGATTTTTGACGTCTGGGTTTTTTATCGAATTGAATCACAAAAGCGACCTTGGCACATACTAGAAGCACCTCGATTCCACAGAAAAACGAAAAGCAGGTGTTTTTATGGCAAATCAGAAACGGGGACGGCAGAGCTTCATTCTGCCAAACCCACCGGTCATTACCCACTGGGCAAGCGTGGCCGGGAAAAAGGAGTCCGAAGGTCCTCTTGCCCATACCTTCGACATCAAATCTCAGGATACCTATTTTGGGCAGAAAACATGGGAACAGGGCGAAAAACAGATGCAGAAGCTGGCTCTCGGGAAGCTGGCCGAAAAGGCAAACATGAAGCTGGAGGACTTCGACCTTGTTTTCTCCGGCGACCTTCTGAACCAGTGCATCGGCTCGTCCTTCACCCTTCGCAATCTGGGAATTCCCCACCTTGGGCTGTACGGCGCCTGTTCCACCATGGCGGAAAGTCTGCTGCTGTCCTCCATGGCTGTGGGCGGCGGTTTCGCGGACAACGCGGTGGCCATGACCTCATCCCACTTTGCGTCCTCTGAGCGGCAGTACCGCTTCCCCCTGGGTTACGGCGGGCAGCGGACGCCCACCGCCCAATGGACGGTCACAGGCTCCGGGGCGGCGCTGGTGCGCCGTGACGGCCATGGCCCCCGAATCACCGGCTGCACCGTCGGCACCGTCACCGACCTTGGCATCAAGGACGCCAACAACATGGGCGCGGCCATGGCCCCCGCCGCCTATGCCACCATCAAAGCCCATTTTGACGATATGAAGACCGCCCCTGAGGATTTTGACCTCATCGTCACCGGCGACCTTGGGCAGCTGGGCAAGGAAATGCTTCTGGAGCTTGCCCGTCGGGACGGCGTCTCTCTGGGCGGGAAGCTGACGGACTGCGGAACGATGGTCTTCGACAACGACAAGCAGGACGTTCACGCCGGCGGCTCCGGCTGCGGGTGCAGCGCCATTACCCTGTGCGGCTATCTTCTGGGGCAGCTGAACGGGGGAAAACTGAAAAAAATACTGTTTTGCGGCACGGGCGCACTGCTCTCCCCCACCTCCACCCAGCAGGGGCTTCCCATACCCGGGGTCTGTCACGCAGTGTGCATTGCGGGAGGAACGTAATATGGATTATGTAAAAGCCTTTCTGGTCGGCGGCTTGCTGTGTCTCATCGGCCAGATTCTCATTGACAAGACAAAGCTGACCCCGGCGCGGATTCTGGTGAGCTACGTGGTCATCGGCGTGCTTCTGGGCGCGGTGGGGGTGTATCAGCCCCTTGCGGAATTTGCCGGGGCAGGTGCTTCCGTTCCCCTGACGGGCTTCGGCAACACCCTTGCCAAGGGCGTCAAGGAGGCGGTGCAGGAAGACGGTTTCCTCGGCATTTTCACCGGAGGGCTGAAAGCCTCCGCCGGAGGCATCACCGCCGCCATTCTGTCGGGACTGATCGCCAGCCTGATTTTCAAAGCAAAGGATAAATCCTGAATTTCCGGGCAAGCTATGTCAGCGGCAAAACCGCGAGACAGATTTTAGCACTGGAGGAAGAAAAGTATGAATAACCAGAACCAGAACAGAAATCAGAACAGCAACCAGAATAAGAACGAGAAAGAGAACCGCAGCGAGAACCAGTCCCAGAACAAGAACTGCCGCTGACGGCAAACGGGCGCCCGGAATTCCGGGCGCCCGTAAATTTTTTATACTTCCACAAATCTTCCCAGCTGGAAGAAATAGAGGTATTTTGCCTTGACCGGCATTTCATAAATGCGGCTCAGTGCTTCAGCGTAGGTCTGCACCTGGAGCCGGTAGCGCTCTGCCGCTGCGGCTACCGTGCTTTCCGTTACATGATCGGTTTTGAAGTCCAGCACAACAATGCCGTCTTTTTCCAGCAGCGCGCAGTCCACAACGCCCTGCAGAAGCACCTGTTCGCCCTCCAGGCCGTCGCCGTAATGGCTGCCGTCGTCGAGGATGGAGAACTTGAATTCCCGCAGGCAGGGGCATCCGGTGCGGAGCTTCCGGCCGATTTCCGTATCGAAAAACGCCGCGATTTTCCCGCTGTCCGCCAATTTTTCCTGTTCCTCGGTGATGAATTTCTGAGAAACCAGCCGGGCAATTTCCGCTTTTACATCATCCTCACTGCCGCAGTTTTCGTAGCGCAGGTATTGCAGAACCGCATGGATGGCGCTGCCGTAGGCCTTGCCGCCGCGGCTTTCTGTGAGGAAGGACGGGCGCCGGAAATCCCGGGTGGGGAATTTCGGCTCCTGCGTATCCTCCGCCGCTTCCTCGTCCTTGGCGCGGCCTTTGCGGTTGGTCGCCGTCTGCTTGGAGGGTGCGCGGGTCGCCGCATCGTAGGCATATTGGAAGGACAACGCTTCCTGCAGCGCCTGCTCCACACCGTCGGGCATTGCGGGGCGGGTGTCCATCTCTTTTCCAACGGCGTCTTCCGATTCCGGGGCATCAGAAACGCGAATCACCCATGGGTGATCTCCCAGCTTTGTCTCGCCGGGTCGGCCGCCCAGCGCGTGAAGCGCTCCCGCCTCCGTATGGCGCACTGCCGCCAGCAAGACCCACTGTCCGGGACGCGCCGCCTCCCGGCACAGCAGCTCTCCCCCGTCAAAATCCTGCCGAAGGGCGATATTCTGAATTATCTTTCCGGGATTTTTCTCTGCGTAGGTCATGATCAGACGATCCCGTGCCCGGGTCATGGCGACATACAGCACCCGCAGTTCCTCCGACAGGCTTTCCGCCGCCATTTTCGCGGCAATGGCACGCTTGGCGATAGAGGAATAGCGCACGCGATTTTCGCTGTCCGCCACGGAAAGTCCCATTCCCAGATCCCTGTCGCAGAGGATCTGGGCGCACTGGCTCTCCGTGTTGAACCTCCGGGAAAGGTTGCTGAGGAACACCACCGGAAATTCCAGTCCCTTGGACTTGTGGATACTCATAATGGTCACGCATCCGGCAGGAGACGAAGCCGCTGAAATCAGCCCTTTTTCCTCCATTGCGTCCAGAAAATCCAGAAACTGCCCCAAATCTTTCAAATTTCCGTTTTCAAAATCCGCCGCAAGCTGATAAAACGTCTGGATATTGGCGGTTTTCGCCTCCCCGCCGGGCATGGCGGCGTAAACGCTGTCCAGTCTGGTCAGGGCGAAGCAGTTTTCCAGCAGTGCGGTCAGGGGGTTCATTCTGGCCTCCCGGCGCAGCCTGTCCAGCGTGTTCAGGAACGTTTTGACCTTCGGGCTGTCGCTGAGCAGCAGTGCGTCATAGAACGCGCCCTTTTTCCTCGCGCTTCGGATTTCCGCCAGCTCGTCAGCGGTGAAGCCAAAAATGGGGCTTGCCAGCGTGCTGACCAGCGGAATGTCCTGCCGGGGGTTCCAGATGATCTGCAGGAACGAGCGCAGGGTGCCGATCTCCTCGGTTTGCAACAAGTCCGTGCCGCCGCCCGACGCACAGCGAATGCCCCGGGCTTCCAGCGCCTTCTGGAAATACCCGCCGCCGCTGCCGGGAGAACGAAGCAGAATCACAATGTCCTCCGGGCAAACCGGCCGCAGGCCGTCGCCGTCCCGCACCGGCGTTCCCTCCCGCAGCATCCGGACGATTCGCTCCGCCACAAAGGCCGCTTCCTCGGGATACTGGTCGTCCCGGGTCTCGATCACGTGAAGCTCCACGGCGGCTTCCAGCGGCGTGTGGGGAATTCCCTCCCGAAGCTCCTCCGCTTCCCCGTAGGTCAGCCCGCCGACCTTGGGGCGCATACAGGTGTGGAACACGTCGTTCACCGCGTCGATGACCTCGGCGCCGGAACGGAAATTGTGGCTCAGGAGAATCTTTCTTCCCTGCCCCGGCTCTGCCTGCTGAGCCGGGACGTATTTTTCATACTTTTCCAGAAAAATCCCCGGGTCGGCCAGACGGAACTGGTAGATGGACTGTTTCACATCCCCGACCATGAAGCAGTTCTGCTTCTCCCGGGTCAGGGCGTCGAAAATCGCGTCCTGCACGCCATTGGAGTCCTGATACTCGTCCACCATGATCTCCCGGTAACGCCGCCCGATCTCCCGCGCGGCGGCTGTGGGCTGGCTTCGGGATTTTCCCAGCAGCAGATCCAGCGTTTTGTGCTCCAAATCTCCAAAATCCAGCACCCGGCGGCTGCGTTTGGCCGCGGTGTAATCCCGGTCGAACTGCCTTACCAGCGCCACCAGCCCCCGCTGGGCGGCAGCTGTCTGGTGCAGGTCGGTCAGCACCTGTCCGGAATCGTTGGAAAAGCCCGACAGCTTCTTTTTCAGCCCCTCCTTGCAGGCCGACCATGCGGCCTTGATCCGATCCGTCAGCTCCGGATCAGGGTTGTCTTTTGTGGGAAACCGAAGCGACCCGAAGCGGATCTCCCGTTTTGCCACGATATCATCCCAGATCGTGCAAGCGCGAAGCTGCTCCAACTGGTACATGGCGTCTCTCAGGGTAACGGCGGGCTTTTCCAGACCGGGGCAGTTGTCGGCGCTTTCTGCGCACTGCCGAAGCACCGCGATCTGACAGTCCAGATATTCCTGCAAATTCCGAATCAGATATTGCCCCCACACCGTCTCCCCCACGTCGCCGATGCCCTCAGCATCCGCGTCGGTCAGGCATTTGTCCAGCCATGCCTCCGGGTTCAGGTGGCAGTGGGCGCTGTCGTAGACCTTTTCGATGATCTCCGGCACCTGACGGTCTGACCGTCCCACGCCCTGCGTGTCCACAAACGCCCGGAAGTCCGGGTCATCCCCCGCCGTTTCATAGGCGCGGTCAAGCAAACCTTCCAGCACCGTCTCCCGTATCTCCCGGCATTCGTTTTCATCCGCCACCCGAAAATCCGCCGCAATGTCCAGTTTATAGGCATATTCCCGAAGCAGATCGGAGCAAAAGCCGTGAACCGTGGAGATTTTCGTCAGAAACAACCGCTGCATTTGCCGCTGCAAATGCGTTTCTTCCGGCCGTTGGGCAATTTCCTCCGTCAGCTTTTTGGCGATTTTCCCCCGAAGCTCTGACGCTGCGGCCTTGGTGTAGGTGATGATGAGAAACTCGTCCAAGTTGGCCGGGTCATGCGTCTGGGTCAGAAAGCCCAGCAGCCGGTCAACCAGCACCTTGGTCTTGCCGGAACCGGCAGCCGCGGAAACCAGCAGCTTGCCGCCCCGGCTGGTCACGGCCATCTCCTGTTGCGGTGTCAGTTTATCCGCCATGATCTCCCATCTCCTTTCCGATTTCCTCCCAGAACCGCTGAGCGTCCATCATCTTATAGCTGCGCCGCCCCTCCACGGCCGCCGGGTGGCAGACCGGGCCGTAGGGGCAGAACCGGCAGGCGTCGTGGGTGCTGCCGCGGGTGTAGGGGTTTGGCTCCACATTGCCGGAAACGATGTCCTCCACCAGTCTGGACAGTATCCGGAACACGTACCCTTCCAACAGCTTCAGCTGCTGGCGGTCGGCAAGATCGCCGGAAATGGTGCCGTCCTTTTTCACGCTGTAACACATCCGCTTGGGCGCGTCTCCCGGCTCCATCGCCTGTAAGACATCTTCATCGTTCAGAAGCAGTCCCTTTCGCTTCCACTTGGAGATCCGCTCCTGCTCTGCTTCCTCGGCGGTCAGCTTGCCGTCGGAGGTCAGATAGGGCGCGCGGGCGGGAAAATACTGCACCCCGGCGGCTACCGGGCGGTCGCCCAGCATATCGCTTCCGCTGCTTTTCAGGGCAAACATGTACAGCAGCATTTGCAGCCCCACGCCGTTGAACACGTCGCAGTAGTCAAAATCCTTTTTCCCGGTTTTGTAGTCTACCACCCGGTAATAGCGGCTGGCGCCGTTGTCCCAGATGTCCACCCGGTCGATAAAGCCCCGCAGGACTGCGTTCATGCCGCCGCCCGGAATCGGGATGGGCGGCAGACCCTCCCCGTCGCCGAAGCCGACCTCAAAGCCCGCCGGGGCAAACGCCGCCTCGCTCAGCTCCTGCCACAGCTCCCGAACCACCATGTCCAGCTCCTGAATATGGCGGCGGAACAGGTACGTCACCCGCTCCGACTCGATCTGGCTGAAATGCTCCCGGGCGTACTCCTCGCTGAAGCCATGGGCGATTTCCAGCGTTTCTTCCAGAGAAACCCTGTGGAATCCGCCCAGTTCCCGAATGCGGCGGGCGGAATTTTCCAGCACCGCATGGACATAGGTTCCGAATTCCGCCGGGTCGATGGCGGCTTCCTTCCGCTCCTGCACCCGAAGGCCGTACTTGAGGAAATAGGACAGGCGGCATTCCGCTTGCCGGTCGATCTGAGAGGCGGAAAGATTCAGCGTCGAGCCGTAGAGTTTGCCAATGGTTTCCCGCTCCACCTTTCCAAAGCGGTAATCCCGCCGGCGGCAGGTTTCCAGATATGTATCCCGGACATTCAAACGTCCGGCAGCGTCCCCGGCGTCCCACCGGGCGAGGTACGCCCCCGCTTCCAGTCCATCCGCCGGGGCAAAATCCAATGTGTTTTTCACCTGCTGTTCCCCGCCCGCAAGCTCGCACAGGCGGCGGTAGACAAAGGACGGCTGGTCGCCGGAGCAGAATACGCTCACCGACGCCATGGCGCCGCAGAAGCAGCCGTAAATTTCCGCGAACTCCGCCTGCACGCCCTCCATTGCGCCGCCGGTGAGGGGCACGCCCAGCTCCCGGAGGGTGACCCGCTCCTGATCGGTCAGGACACCGGCGGAACCGGAATAGCCAGGGAGCTTGCCTTCCTCCGCCCCCAGCACGATCAGATGCTTTTCCTGATGGCAGCGCATGGCGGATACGGGGCCGACCTGCACCGCGTCCAGCACCGGCGGGATGGTTCCCACGTCGTACTGGCTCAGCAGCAGCCGGAAAAGGCGGATAAACTGCTCCCCCTCCCAATGGGTGTCCCCCAGCATGTCGTACATCTGCTCCAGCGCACCCAGAAGGATTTCCCACAGCTGGTTCAAAATCTGCGCGGCCCGGTTGTCCCCGGCGGCATCCAGCTCCTGCGCCATGCGGGAAAGCCGCATTTCCAAAGAAATGTCTTCCAAAAAGCCATACAGCGCCAGAATCTGTCCCCGCAGGTCGGAAGCGTCCCGGAAGCCCTGCCAGAGCCGCGTCAGCGGCGCGATTGCCAGTTCCCGCGCCGTGTTCAGTTCTTCCAGACGATGTTGGTCTTCCTCCGTCCACACGCCGCTGAGGCCATCGGGATGGTTTTCCCAGCTCTGCGTCCACTTCTGCCCGCGAATGCCCCAGATGATGGCGTAATTCTCGATCCGGTCGCAGGTATCCGGGTCAACGGGAGACAGGGCGGAGCGGAGATAGCGCAGGACGCTTTTCTGGTCGAATCCGCTCAGGGCAGCGTCCAGCGCCATCAGCACCGTGGCGATGACGCTTTTTTGCAGAATATCCTCGGTTCCGGACTGATACACCGGAATATGAAGCCGGTGAAAGACCAGATTCACCAGCGGCTGATACACCGTCATATCGGTGCAGACCACTGTAATGTCCCGGCAGCGGCACCCGGCGGCGAGAAGAAAGCGAATCCTCTCCGCCGCGCCCATACACTCGAGGTACGGCGATTCCGCCCGGAACACATCCAGACATTCCTTTGCCGCCCCCGAGCAGATGACGCCCTGAAACAGCCTCTCCCGCACAGGAGAAAGGGGCAGGCGCTTTTCGGGAATGATTTCGATCTGCACGTCCACCCCGGCGCGGCGAGCGCAGAGAAACAGCTGGGACGCCGTGTCCCCCGCTTTTTCAAAAGCAAGAAGGTGGGAACCCTCCCGGTCGCAGTTCAGGCTCACCGTCACGTCGGGGGACGCCTGAATGAGATGTTCCAGAATCGCCAGATGCTGCCGGGTAAAATCCGGGAAGCCGTCTATGTAAAACACATGCTCCCGGGCAAAGTCCCCCTGCTCCATCTGTTCCAAAAGCCATGTCATCTGGTCTCTCGGGTCGCGCTTGCCCCGGCTGCACAGAGCGTCGTAGCTCTCCATCAGAAGCGACAGTTCTTCCAGCTTCTGCGCCAGACTCCCCTCCGTCTCCACGGCGGCGCGGCTCAGGTCACCGGAGGAAATGCAGCAGCGCTTGAATTCGTCCACGGCGTCGATAAGGCCGGTAAGAAATTCCGGCTTCGTCTCCACGGCGGCATAGGCTTTCAACCGGCTGGACAGGTTCTTTGCCGCAGCCGCCATGGCAACCACCCGGCCGCCGTTGTCCAGACATTCCTCCGCGGCGCTTCCCATGGAATCCGCCACCCGTCTTGCCAGCCGGGTAAAGGGCAGCACCTCGGCGTACCGGCTGGCCGTGTCCCCGGCAGCAGCGCACAGCCGCCGCTCCGTTTCATGGCTGATGAGTTCGGGAACCATCAGAATGCGGTTCCCCCTCCTCCCGGCAACGTCCGCCGCGATCCGCTTCATAACTTCGTCCCGGTTGGCCGTCCAGTCTGTGCCAAGCAAAAGGTGCAGCATTTGCCCACCCCCTTCTCTTTTTTGTCCATGATACCACAAATTTGCTTTCATGAACAGAGCGGGATTCATCCTGCATATAAAAATTTTTCCAGTTCTCCCAGCGCGTCCAGCAGGAAAAACCGCACCTCGTATTTTTCTTCCCCGTCCAGCGCGCCGGTAAGGCTGTCCGGAAAGCCTGCCCCCGCCGCCTTGTCCGCGAATTCCTCAGAGGTCGCGCTCAGGCACAGGCTGGGAAATGCCACGCACCACCAGTTATGCCCCTCTCCCTCGCCGATGGTGATCCGCAGGGCTTCGTAGATACCGGCGGGCAGGGTGAAAGTGTCATAGTAGCGGGTATCAAAGGCTTCCTTACACAGCGTCACCACCGCCTCGCAGTCGCACCCCGTCGCTTCCAGAACGCTGTTGGCGACGGCCTGAATTTGGGGCAGCTTGGCCTGTAAGTACGCCCTCGCCTCGTTTACGTCGGCGATTTTGTTCAGGTCGCTTTGCAGGCTATTTAGCACGGCGTCCCGCACCTGCAATTTAATGGACTGATCTTCCTCGCTGTCAGAATTGGCGACCACGTGGAAGCGGATCAGCTCGTCATTCAGTCTCTGCCTGTCGGCCAGCAGAGACCCGCACCACACGGACGCGGCAAGCACCAGACAGATACTGATTCGTTTCAAAAGTTTCTTCATAAAAAACACCGTCCATACGGAAATACTTCCAGTATGGACGGCAAATGCCAGAATTATACAGGTTTGGCAATATAGATGTTCGGATAGTTCTCTTTCAGCATACTGCACACCACGGCGGCGTACTCAAAGTTCGGCAAAATGGCAAAAATCGCGGAACCGGAACCGGTCATCTGCTCCGTCAGAGCACCGTAGCTGTTGCAGATGGACTTGATATAATTCAGCTCCAGATGCTCCGACGTGACCACCGGGTCAAAGACGTTGTATACGTTCTCCGCCACCTTCCCCAAGTCCCCGGCCAGCAGGGCGCTTTCCATGGCCTGATTGTCCGGGCGGTGGGGAATCGCCACGGTGTCGATTTTCCCATACAGCTCTGGCGTGGACACGGAGAAGTCCGGCTTGCACACCACGAACAGGCAGTCGGGCATATCCGGCAGCTTTCTCAGGCGCTCGCCCCGGCCTTCCACCATGGCCGTGCCGCCCACCACGCAGAACGGAACGTCGCTGCCTACCTGCGCCCCCAGCTCCGCCAGCGCCAGAACAGACAACGGGTCGCCATAGTGCCGGTTCAGCGCCCGCAGCACCGCAGCCGCGTCGGCGCTTCCGCCGCCTAAGCCCGCCCCGGCGGGAATGCGCTTGACGATGCGGATCTCCAGCCCCTCCGGGTCTTTGTCCATGGCGTCGCAGTAGACCTTCGCCGCCTTCCACGCCAGATTCTTTTCGTCGGTGGGAATGCCCTCCACAGAACACAGCAGCCGCCACGGCTTTCCCGTCCCCACGTCGATCTCCACATCGTCCCGGATGGAGATGGTCTGCATCACGCTCTGCAAATCATGGTAGCCGTCCGCCCGCTTTCCCAGAACGTCCAGCGTTAAGTTTATTTTGGCAAAAGCGCCTTCATATAATGTCGTCATTGCAAAATTGTCCTTTCTGTGCATCTTTTTTTATTATAACGGAACTATTGGAATTTTGCAACTTCTTCGTGATAAAATCCGAAAATACGCATATCCTATCAGCATCCGGGATGTGAAATGGAGGTAAGAATATGGATACCCTTGCGCTGATTTTGTCCATCATCGGCTGTGTCAACTGGGGACTGGTAGGCATTTTCCAATTTGATCTGGTAGCCTGGCTCTTCGGCGGCTCCGGCTCCCTGTTCAGCCGGATCATTTATACCATCGTTGGGTTGGCAGGTCTCTGGTGCATTTCCTTCCTGTTCCGCAAGAAGACGTTTGTGGATGGGGAATGAATTATGGGCAGCTCCGGAATGGAACTGCCCAATTTTTACATTCAGTTGTGGCACCGCACGATGCACTTGACCGTCTGGTCGCCGTACTTCGCGGTGATCTCCGTGGTTCCGCTTTGCAGCGCCGTGACATAGCCGTTTTCCACCTTGGCAATGTAGGCGTGCTCCACGCTCCACTCCACGTCCTCAGGCTTGAGGTCGCCGCAGTCCACCAGCTTCAGCTGGGTGCTGTAGCCCACCTGCAAACGCATGTCCGTTCTGTCCAACTTCAGCTCCACCTGAGGCTTCGTCTCCACAGGCTCGGTCTGGATGGTCGCTTCCGTCTGGGCCGCCACGGTGGCCTCCGTGGACGGCTCCGTCTCCGCTTCAAACTGGCAGGTCACGGGGCAGGTCAGCTGCTTGTCGCCACAGGTGATGTAGATGACCGTCTTGCCCTCGCTCACAGCGGTGATACGGCCGTTGGCATCCACCGTTGCGATGCTCTCGTCGCCGGAGGTGAACACCAGCTCGTCCGTGGTATTCTCCGGGATGACGACTACATTCAGCAGAAAATAATACCCTGGCTGGGTAAGCTCCGCCGCGCCGCCGGGGAGAGACAGATCCTGGCAGGGGATCCGCGGTTCGGTAGTCGCGGCCTCCGTCTGGACGGGCTGCTCGGTCTGGACGGTGGGCGCGGTATCCTTCACGCCGTGCAGATTGGGCAGCAGATACCGGAAGAACAGGAACGCCGTTCCCGCCAGCAGGATCACGATCAGCGCCGTCAGGATCACCACAACGGCGGTGTTATGCTCCCGGGGCTGCTCGTCATAATTGTCTTCGTCATCCTCCGGGTCAGAGGAATATGGCTCATTCTCCGGCTCCGGGAAATCGTCGCTCTGCTCGTCAAAATCGAAAATTTCCTTTTTCTTTTTGCCGGACGAGTAGCGCCCGCCCTTGTTCAGCGCGGGCATCTGATCCATGACAAAATCATCATCAGAAACATTGCCGGACATATCCCGAGGGCAGCCGCAGATGGGGCAGCACTCCGCTGTGTCCTGGTAAGTTGTTCCGCAAATCTCACAAATTACCTTGCTCATATGATACCTCCTGACAAAAATACACATACTGTACCATTATCAAGCGCCATTATAACACTCTTTTCCAAATAAAACAACTACAAAGTGGTTGCTTTTTTCAGATTTTTATTTTATGATATAAAGGTTAAAGGAGGCGATTACGATTGACTGAACTTGCCGAAACCGAACTGATTTCTCCTTTGCTTGACGGATTTGCCATGGGAAACCCCATGAGCAGCCATGACGGCGTTCGCTGCTGTCCTGCCATTAAGGAAAATTCGGGCGAAAAATACATAGTCAAAATCATTTCCGTACCAGCCGCGCAGACGCAGATGGATGCGATGCTTCTGGCTGGCGCCTATAAGGACATGGCGGGCGCCATGGACTACTTCAAGGGCGTAGCCGACGACGTGGAAAAGGAAGCGGAGTTCCTGCAGAAGCTTTCCAAGCTGGAGGGCTTTCTTCCCTACGACGGCTGGCAGACCGTGCCCATCAAGCGCCGCCGCTTAGGCTACGAGGTCTACCTCGTCAGCCCCTACAAGCATTCGCTGGCAAAGTACATCCGCCGCAATCCGGTCACCCATCTGGAAGCAATCAATCTTGGTCTTGACCTGTGCTCCGCGCTCTCCGTCTGCCGTCAGGCGGGATGCCTGTACGTGGACTTGAAGCCCACCAACATCTTCCTGACCGAGAAAAAAAGCTACCGCATCGGCGATCTGGGCTTCATCCCGCTGGACACGCTGCGCTACACGTCCCTGCCGGACAAGTACCGCAGTCCCTATTCTCCCCCGGAGCTGCACGACGCCATGGCCACGCTGAACGAAACGGCGGACACCTACGCCGTGGGCATGATTCTCTATCAGCTCTATAACGACGGCAGCCTGCCCTTCAAGGGCAAAGCGCCGGACGAAGCCCTTCCTTCTCCCGTCAATGCCGACTACGAGATCGCGGAGATCATCATGAAGGCCATCGACCCTGACCCCGCCAAGCGCTGGCAGGAGCCGAAGGAGCTGGGCAAGGCGCTGGCCGCCTACATGCAGCGCAATTCCATCAATGACACCCCCATCACCATCTACACCCCCATTGAGGCAAAGCCGGAGGATGTGGTGCCGGTGCAGCCCGCCCCCGCTCCCACCGAAGCGCCTGCCCAGCAGGAGGAAACCATCGCGGAGGATACACAGGACGAAACCCTCCCGGAATCTGCCGATGCGGCCGATCTTCTGCCCCACCAGATGTCTGAGGAAGTTTCCCAGATTATGGACGAAGCCGACGCGCTGATTGCCCATGAGGTTCCCCAGACGGCGGTCACGCCGGAACCGGAGGAGGATTCCCCCGACCGCTTCTCCTTCGCCCAGGATGAAGAGGACAACGAGCCGCTGCCCGACAACAGCAACGAACCCTTTGCCGACGCGGAGGAAGAAAAGCGCCTGCAAAAAGAAGCGAAGAAGCAGGAACGCAGACAGAAGGCGAAAAAGGCCGCAACAGCCGTCATCACGCTGGTGATCCTCGCTGCCATCGGCGCGGGACTGTTCTGGGCGTACCAGAAATACTACCTGCAAACCATCAACAGCATTTCCATTGAGGGCGACCAGTACCAGCTGGTTGTCAGCGTGGACACCGAAGTAGACGATTCCAAGCTCAGCGTCATCTGCATGGACAACTACGGCAACGCCGTGACCCGGGGCGTGGTGGACGGCAAGGCGACCTTTACCGACCTGCTGCCCGATTCCCTGTACCGCATCCAGCTGGATATCAGCGGCTTCCATAAGCTGGTGGGTCAGACCTCCGACATCTTCACCACCAAGGGTTCCACCAGGATCGCCAGCTTCTCCGCCATCACCGGCGCCGAGGATGGCTCCGTCATGCTGAACTTCGCGGTCAGCGGCGCCGACCCGGAGGAATGGGTCGTAAGCTACTCTGCCGAGGGCGAGGAGACGCAAAGCGAAAGCTTCTCCGGTCACACCGTCACCGTCAGGGGGCTGACCGTGGGTAAGCTGTACACCTTCACGCTGGAGCCTGCCAGCGCCGCCTCCAAGGAGACCTTCACCGGAGAAAATACGCTGGAATTCACGGCTTCCCGTCTGGTTCTCGCGGAAAATCTGACCGTCGCCGCCAGCAGCGGCAGCGATATGACCGTCCGCTGGGACGCCCCCGGCGATGTGGTCGTGGAGAGCTGGAGCGTCCGCTGCTACAGCGACAATAACGGCTACGACAAGCAGCTCACCGTCACCAATACCGAGGTCTACTTCACGGACATCGACCCCTCGGTCGCCTACACCATCGAGGTCACCGCCGCCGGCATGACCCAGCCCGCCCGCACCAGCGTCACCGCCAATCCCATCAACATTACAAGCATGAACGTGGATGACAGCGCGCTGGATCAGATCGCCGTGACTTGGGAATACACCGGCACCGCCCCCTCCGGCGGCTGGCTGCTGATGTACCAGATTGACGGCAGCTCGACGCCCAACGTGGTCAAATGCACCCAGCCCTCTGCGGTTATCTCGCCCCTGATTCCCAGCGCGAAGTACCAGTTCACCATTCAGGCGGCAGACGGCACCTCCATTTTCGGAAACGTCAAGACCCAGACCATCCGCAATGCCAGCGTGTATGACGACCACGGTCTGTCCGCGGATCACATCACCACCCATCTGGTCAAGACGCCGGACACGGAGGATTGGCATTTTGAGTCCATCGGCACCGCCGCCTATACCAGTGAGTTTGCCGTGGGCGACAAGATTTCTGTAGTCCTGCAGGGCACTACCAATTTCTACGTCCCCGAAGATCCGCTGGACATCCTCTTTGTCATCCGGGACGGCTACGGCAATGTCATCCCAAAGTACATTTCCGAGGCAACCGGCGACTGGAAAGAGATCTGGTACGCGGGTGACTACCACTACGGCGAGCTGGATGTTCCCACCGCCCCCGACGCCCCCGGCGATTACTCACTCAGCATTTACTTTAACGGTCTGGCCATTACGGTCATCACCTTCACCGTTACGGAGTAAGGATTTTCTCACAAAGCAGCCCCAGCTTTAATAGGTGGTCGGAAAACAGTTAATGGAGCGTATCGGTATAGATACGCTCCATTTCTTGTGCCAGCACATGCAGCCCCTTGGCTCTCCCTCCGGGAGAGCTGTCACCGTAGGTGACTGAGAGGGTATTGCAGCCTTATTTCCCCTCTCCGTCCTCGCTTTGAAGTGTACCCCATGTCAAGGACATTTTAATTCTGAGGGGTAGAAAAATTTACGCCCTCATGATATGATACGGTTTTACCATCCCAGAAGGATTGTGCAGCGTTGAGGAGCGGCACGAACGGTCGGA
>ENA-OZEP01000296-OZEP01000296.1-human-gut-metagenome-genome-assembly--contig:-NODE-296-length-23977-cov-5.564334_pt1 | contig 23977 bp, 18 predicted proteins | sample MGYA00245074_ERZ653621 | MGnify/ENA primary metagenome ERZ653621 (study PRJEB26926, sample SAMN06165020) | human gut metagenome | biome: ENVO:00009003; feature: ENVO:2100002; material: ENVO:00002003...
ACGAGATAGGCTCCGGTCTCGTGGGCTCGGAGATGTGTATAAGAGACAGGCATGTGACAGGCCTCCGCATAGCGCGGGTCGATGGCATCCTCCGGCGATTGCGGCGCGCAATTCGTCTTCCAGTCCTGCAAGATGCGCAGGTAGTCCCCCAGCGCGCGGAAGCAGCGCCGCTCGGTTTCCGCCTGCGATGCTCCCCGCTGTAGCCTTGCGAGAATGGACGGCTTCTGCTCGGTGATGCCGAAGTCTGCCGCCAGCTTCTTCGCCGCGTCATAGCCGCTCAGGCCGAACAGCCTTGCCGCAAGGTCGATCACATCGCCGCTTGCCCCGCAGCCGAAGCAGTAGAAGTAATCCTCATTCAGCTTCATGCTGGGCGTGCGGTCGGCGTGGAAGGGGCAGCAGATCATGCTGCCACGATTTACTTCCAATCCGTAGTATTCGGCAGCCTCTTTCACGGAAACTACCATCTTGATTTGTGTAAATAAATCCATACCTGTTTCCTCCTGTAAAATAATTGAACTTCGCCGTTCTACCCGATGCCGTTCCTGCCCGAGTCCTTACCCCGGCGTTGCCTCTTCCTTGGTACGCAGAATGCGATACTTCTCTGGAAAGCATATCCTCATCGGACGGTCATGAAATTTTCAAGGTTCTGCGTGGTTTATGTCTAAATTTTAGTAAGAAAACAGGTCCTTTCCCGTATATCCAAGAGGTAGGAAAAGTGGGGTAGAAGTTGAAATTTTCCATGCTTTGAGGCACAAAACGGAAAAGCATGATATAATACAGAAAAATGGAAACGGAGGCTGCTGTATGCAAGTTAAGCTGACAATCGGAGAGCGGTTGAAGGATTTGCGAGTAGAGCGCAAGCTGACCTTGGAGCAGCTTTCCGCCGAGGTGGGTATCTCGAAATCCGCACTTGGCAAATATGAATCTGATAACGGCAAGGACATCAGCCCGTACAGCATTCTGTTGCTGGCTGACTATTACGGTGTTTCTTGCGACTATCTGATGGGACGGACGGAAACAAAAAATCACCCAAACACAGCTCTGCATGAGCTGCATTTGAGTGATGCTTCGATTGATATATTAAGAACAGGCAAGTTCAACCACCGGCTGCTGTCGGAGCTGATTTGCCACAGGGATTTCCAGCGTTTTATGCTGGATGCGGAAATTTACGTTGACCGGATCGCAGATATGCGGGTCAACGATATGAATGCCGTGCTGGAAGCTGTCCGGCAGATGGCATTGATGAAAAACGGCGGCGAAGAAAATGACCTGCACCTGCGGACGCTGGAAGTGGCGCAGATTCGGGAAGATGAATATTTCGGAAGCCTGATTGCAGATGACCTGAAAGGCATCCTCCGTGATATTCGGAGTGAACACCGCCCCGATACCATGACGGCAGATGAAACATCCCTCGCCGCAACCATGCGGGGTCAGTTGCAGGATGCAATGAACTTTGAGGGAAGCTCGGAAGAAAAGAAAGCAAAAGCTTTACTTGCCACGTTAGGGATCGATTATGATGCCATCACAATGGAACAATTTGTCAACTTGATTGAGGTGCTGAAGCTGTCCAGGCACCTGAAAACTCCCATCAGCCAGCGTGGGAAAACGACCATGACCCACGGCAAGGGAAAGCGGAAGAAACGCTAAAACAAAGGCGGCGCTGTGGTGGGACGAAAGCTTTTATATACCTCTGCTTCCTTTTCCGGCCAGTCGGATTTTGCTTCTCAAAAATCCTGCATTTGCGCCGTAACCCACGTCACAAAATCCGCCTGTCCTACTGACGCAGAAAAGTGTCTGCCTACCACTATCTGCCCTCATAGCAGATGGTGAAGCCAGCCCCTTTCCCGCGTCAGCCGGAAGCAAAGGTATAACACACTAGACTTTGCAGAGCAAAATCGTGTGCCAACAGGGATGCTGCGCGCCCCTATTGGAAACCCTGCGTCAAAGGGGATGTTCCCCTCTGAACTCCCCATATTTTCTTCGCAGACGGGTACCCAAACTGTAAAAACGCAGTTTGGAACACCTGCTCAGAAAATGCAAAAGGAAGTCCGTACCGATGAGTGGCGGACTTCCTTTTTTGCTGACAATCTGAAATCGTTACGATACAGCTTTCGATTGTCAGTGCCTGCGAGGGGACATGATGCGTAGCAGGCGACAGCCAAATTCTAATTTTATCATTAATGCAAAAATGAGAAAATTGATATTGACAGCGATGTAATTCAAGGATATACTATAATTGCATCATTCGATAAGATTTGATGAAATTGAAATTCAAATGAGGGCAGTGCATGAGAGCATTCGACTTCAAAACAGAATACAACAAATTGCTGACGCCAGAGGTCGTGGCCTACCTGACGCAGATTCACGAATACAAGGGGCAGCAAAATCTCTTTATCGAGGCTAAAGCGGATGCGTTGTCTGAACTTCTGGAAGTTGCGAAAATTCAGAGCACAGAGGCATCTAACCGCATCGAGGGAATTATCACCACGAATGACAGACTGAAGAAAATCGTGCGTGATAAAACAATGCCAAAAACTCGCAGTGAAAAAGAGATTGCCGGATACCGCGATGTGCTTGCAACGATCCATGAAAGCCATGACTATATCCCGCCAAAGCCGTCCATCATTTTGCAGCTTCACCGGGATCTGTACAAATACAGCGGTAAGTCCATCGGCGGCTGCTTCAAAAATTCGGATAACGTGATTGCCGAAGAACTGCCGGACGGTCAGCAGATTGTCCGGTTTGAGCCTGTTCCTGCGTGGGAAACGCCGGAGGCTATTACGGCACTGTGCAGCGCGTTTGAAGCGGCTATGCGGGATGCTGAACTCGACCCGCTGCTGCTGATTCCCATCTTCATTCTGGATTTTCTCTGCATCCATCCCTTCAATGACGGCAACGGCCGCATGAGCAGGCTCCTGACACTGCTGCTCCTGTACCGCTCCGGCTATATCGTTGGCAAGTATATCAGCATTGAGAAATTGATTTCCGATACCAAGGAAACCTATTACGAGACTCTGCAAGCCAGCTCCTATAACTGGCATGAGGGAACCAACGACTATGCCCCCTTTGTCACCTATATGCTGGGTGTTCTGGTGGCGGCGTACCGGGATTTCGAGAGCCGGATCGAGCTGCTGACCACCAAGGGCCTGTCCAAGCCCGACCGTGTGCGGGAGATCATCAAGAACCACCTCGGCAAGATCACCAAGAGTGAAATCATGGCCAAATGCCCGGATATCAGTCAGATCACCGTCCAGCGCGCACTGGCGGATTTGATAAAGTCTGGAGAAATCTTGAAAATCGGCGGCGGACGCTACACTTCTTATACTTGGAACAGGGAGAGAGAATAAATGATTACAGGTGAACTGAAAAACAAAATCGACAGCCTCTGGGATATTTTTGCGGCGGGCGGACTGGTGAACCCGCTGGATGTTATTGAGCAGATCACCTATCTGATGTTCATCCATGATCTGGATGACACCGACAATCTCCGGGCCAAGGAAGCTGCCATGCTGGGACTGCCGTATCAGAGCATTTTTGCGGATGAGGTGCAGGTCGGTGACCGTACCATCGATGGCCAGCAGCTTAAGTGGAGTGTATTCCACGATTTCCCCGCCGGAAAGATGTACAGCGTGATGCAGGAGTGGGTGTTTCCCTTTATCAAAAATCTCCACGGAGATAAGAACAGCGCCTACTCCAAGTATATGGACGATGCCATTTTCAAGCTGCCCACACCGCTACTACTTTCTAAGGTGGTGGACGCGCTGGACGAGATTTATCGCCTGATGAACGAATCTCAGGCGGTGGATGTGCGGGGCGATACCTATGAATATCTGCTGAGCAAAATTGCCCAGTCTGGCCTCAACGGCCAGTTCCGTACCCCGCGCCATATTATCCGCATGATGGTGGAATTGATGGACCCAAAAGCGGACGATGTGATCTGTGACCCGGCCTGCGGCACTTCCGGCTTCCTTGTTTCTGCGGGTGAATACCTGAAGGAGCACCGCAAAGAAGAAATCTTCTTCAACCGCCAGAAGAAGGATCACTATATGAACCACATGTTTTTCGGCTACGACATGGACAGAACCATGCTCCGCATCGGCGCCATGAACATGATGACCCACGGCATTGACAATCCCTTTATCGAATACCGGGACAGCTTGTCCGATCAGAACCCGGACAAGGAAAAGTATTCTCTGATTCTTGCCAATCCACCGTTCAAGGGCAGTCTGGATGCCGACACCGTTTCGGCAGATCTGCTGAAAGTCTGCAAGACCAAGAAAACGGAACTGCTGTTTCTGGCTCTGTTCCTGCGGATGCTGCGCATCGGCGGGCGCTGCGCCTGCATCGTCCCAGACGGTGTGCTATTCGGCTCTTCCACCGCACACAAAGCCATCCGTAAGGAGCTTGTGGACGGCAACCGGCTGGAGGCCGTGATCTCCATGCCCTCCGGCGTATTCAAGCCCTATGCAGGGGTGTCTACCGCTGTGTTGATTTTCACCAAGACAGGCCACGGTGGTACAGACAATGTGTGGTTCTATGATATGACCGCCGACGGCTTTTCGCTGGACGATAAGCGCAGCCCGGTGGCAGACAACGATATCCCTGATATCATTGCACGGTTCCGCAATCTGGATGCCGAAAAAGACCGCCAGCGCACGGAAAAATCCTTCTTCGTGCCCAAGGCGGAGATCGTAGAAAACGGCTATGACCTGTCCATCAACAAATACAAGAAAACCGAGTACAAGCCTGTGGAGTACCCGCCCACCAGCGAGATCATGGCCCAGCTGCGGAAACTGGAGAAGGAAATTGGCACAGCGATGGATGAGTTGGAGGGGATGCTGGAAGGAGACAGAACATGACAGAGAATGATAAGCTGCAAATGTTTGAAAATCAAATGATCCGCACTGCATGGGATGAGACTAAGGAAGAATGGTACTTTTCAATTGTAGATGTTGTCAAAGCCCTGACAGAACAATCGACACCAAGAGGTGCAAGCAATTATTGGGCAAAACTAAAAGAAAGACTAAAGTCAGAAGGGGCATCAGAACTGCTGACAAATTGTCAGCAGTTGAAATTGAAGGCGGCTGACGGCAAGCGCCGTCTGACTGATGTAGCCACCACGGAGCAGCTTCTTCGCATCATCCAATCCATTCCTTCCAAGAAAGCAGAACCATTTAAGCTGTGGCTGGCTATGGTCGGTCGTGAGCGCATTGAGGAAATCATCGATCCAGAGCTGACCATCGAGCGCGCGCTGGATACCTACGCAAAGAAAGGTTATTCTCCCGAATGGATTAACCAGCGGCTGCAGACCATTCGCGCCCGCAAGGAATTGACAGATGCATGGGATGCCCACGGTGTCAAAAAGGGAACGGAATATGGGATTTTGACCGATGAGGTCACAAAGGCGTGGTCTGGTATGACGACCCGGCAGTATAAAAACTACAAGGGCCTGAAAAAAGAAAATCTGCGGGATAACATGAGCACGCTGGAGCTGGCGCTGAACATGCTGGCCGAGGCCACCACGACGGAACTTACCAACGCGCAGAATCCACACGGATAGGAGGAGAACCGTGCCGTTGCCAAACAGGGTGGTAAAGTTGCAGGAAACGCCCGGAAGGAGATCGAATCCCAAACCGGGCGGTCTGTTGTTACTTCCGGAAATGCGCAGACGATGCTGCTTGGAAATGCAGTGGTCGGAATGATTGAGAGCGTTACCGAAGAAAATGAGAAGGAATGACAATTCGGATTTGTGGGGATGAAGCGATGAGACAACCGTTGAAAGATTTAGCCGCAATTTGTGCAGGTCAAGGAGCTCCGCAAGGTGATCATAATTATTGTGAAAATGGCACGCCCTTTATTAAGGCGGGTAATCTTCAAGAATTACTTGAAGGAAAAGCGATAACCAGCATACAGAAAGTGTCGGATGAGGTTGCAAAAAAGCATAAACTTAGGCTCTATCCTAAAGGAACAATTCTATTTGCCAAAAGTGGAATGTCCTGCATTAAAGGGTATATATATGTTCTGCCGCAAAGTGCATATGTGGTCAGTCACCTTGCTTGTATAACGCCAAACGAAGATATCTCCGAGTATTTAAGATACTATTTCAACTACCATAAGCCAAATCAACTCGTAAAAGACGCAGCTTACCCATCTATTAGTTTATCTGATGTCGGTAATCTTGTGGTAGATATGAAGCCTGAGTCAGAGCGAAATGAAATAGTATCTGTACTTCAACATACTGAATCCATTATTACTTTACGTCAGCAGCAACTTCAAAAGCTCAACGAGCTTGTCAAAGCCCGATTTGTCGAACTGTTCGGGGATTGCGTTCTTAACTCGAAAGGCTGGAAGACAAAACGGTTAGGTGATATTGCAGAAGTAGGGTCAAGCAAGCGTGTTTTTGTCGAAGACTTAAAGGAATCTGGAATACCCTTTTACCGTGGAACCGAGATTGGAGCATTAGCAGAGGGAAAAACAGTTACACCTGAACTGTTTATTTCCAAGGAGCACTACGCAGAACTCTGTATAGCTACCGGTGCGCCCAATATAGGAGATTTGTTGATGCCCTCCATTTGTCCCGATGGGCGTATTTGGGTTGTGAATACGGAAAAGCCATTTTATTTCAAGGATGGGCGGGTTTTATGGGTTCATGCGATTGACGATAGCTATAATCCTGTATTCCTGCTTTATACGCTCAAAGACCGCATTATGAGTGATTATAGCAGCATTGCCTCGGGTACAACATTTGCAGAGTTGAAGATTTTTGCGCTGAAAGAGTGCCATGTATTCGATGTCCCATTGGAGCTGCAAAATCAATTTGCAGCTTTTGTAAATCAGACCGACAAATCAAAAGTTGCCATACAGAAGGCGTTGGACGAAGCACAACTGTTGTTTGACAGCCTGATGCAGAAATATTTTGGATAAAAGGAGAAAGAAAAATGGAAAATAGCGCATTGGTAATTATCACAGCTTTATGTTCCGGCCTGATTGCAACACTTGTTACAATACTGTGGCAAAGAAAAGCACAACAACAAGCCGAAAAGAAAAGAATATTTACGGTTTTAATGTCTAAAAGATATGATATAGCCGCAGAAGAGAGCGTTGAGGCGCTCAATATGATTGATGTGGTGTTTTATGGTTCTAAGAAAGTTCGAGAAGCATGGAAAGCCTTTAATGATGCGACAAAGCTTCCGGAATCTCCGACAAAGAATCAGACAATTACAGATAAACATTTGCGCCTTCTTGAAGTAATTGCAGAGGATATTAGATATAATAATATCTGTTGGGAAGATATTAAGCGATATTATTATCCAATCGGACTATCGGATAAACGTCAACAAGAAGCAATATTACGAAAAGTCCAAATTGATGCCGGAATTGCACAATTAAAGGAAACTCAGGGGCACGAGAATAATGCGCAGATTGATTCTCAAACAGCATTAAATAATCAAGTGTTAATGAAAGCTTTAGAAAATCCAGAAGGATTTGCAAAGTTACTTGGTGCTGTAGAAAAAGCGCAAAATCTCGGAAAAAATGCTCAAGAAAAGAGATAGTGAGAGGTGATAAGCGTGACCAACTTTGACATTTTCCTCTCCACCCCGCAATTTGAGCCCTTTGCCTCCGTTGCTGTTTCCGCGGAGCGGATTCTGCATATCGACCCGTCTGCCTGCGTGCTGAACTGCCGCAGGGCGATGGAGTTTGCCGTGAAGTGGATGTACTCCGTGGACAAGGCGCTGGTTATGCCTTATCAGGATTCTCTGGTGAGCCTCATGAATGCCGAGGACTTCCGGGACATTGTGGGCGCAGACATCTGGCGGCGGATGGATCTGATCCGCCGCATGGGAAACAATGCCGCCCACACCGGCAAGAAAATCACCGAGGAGCAGGCGGCGCTGTGTCTGGAAAACCTCTATGTATTCTTGGACTTCGTGGCCTATTGCTATGGTGAGAACTACACAGAGGGGCATTTTGACCGTTCCTTGCTGATGCAGCCCGCCGAAGCGCCCGCAGTTCCTTCGCAGACGATACCCGATGTGGATTTTGCAGCCCTCATGGCGGAGAATGCCGCCTTGAAGGAAGAACTCACCGCCCGCCGAGCTGAGCAGCAGCAGACCTATGTGCCCAAGCCCCTCGACCTGTCTGAGTACAAGACCCGTAAGCTGTATATCGACACCATGCTCACAGATGCGGGCTGGACAGAGGGCAATGACTGGCTGAATGAGGTAGAACTGCCCGGTATGCCAAACAAGTCCGAGGTAGGTTATGCGGACTATGTGCTCTACGGCGATGATGGCCGCCCGCTGGCAGTGGTGGAGGCAAAGCGCACATGCGTGGATGTGGCCAAGGGCCGCCAGCAGGCAAAGCTCTATGCAGACCTGCTGGAAAAGAAGTATCACCGCCGCCCGGTCATTTTCCTGACCAATGGCTTTGAGACCCGCATTACGGACAATATCTATCCCGAACGCAAGTGTGCCGCTATCTACTCCAAGCGGGATCTGGAAAAACTGTTCAATCTCCAGACCATGCGGACAAGCCTGAAAAATGTCATGGTGGATCGGAAGATAGCCGGACGCTATTATCAGGAGGGCGCGATCAAGGCTGCCTGCGATGCCTTTGCCCGCAACCGGCGCAAGGCGCTGCTGGTCATGGCCACCGGCTCCGGCAAGACGCGGACAGTCATTGCCTTGTGCGATGTGCTGCTTCAGCACGGCTGGGTGAAGAATATTCTCTTCCTTGCTGACCGCAACAGTCTGGTAACGCAGGCCAAGCGCAGCTTTGTGAATCTGCTGCCCGATCTCTCCGTTACCAATCTCTGCGAGGAGAAGGATAACTACACCGCTCACTGCGTCTTTTCTACTTATCAGACCATGTACAATGTCATTGACAGCGTACAGGATGAAGACGGCAAGCTCTTTACCTGTGGGCACTTTGACCTTGTGATCTGCGACGAAGCGCACCGCTCGGTTTATAACAAATACCGGGATATTTTCAATTATTTCGACGCGCCGCTGGTTGGACTGACGGCCACGCCCAAGGATGAGATTGACAAGAATACCTATGAGATATTTGAGTTGGAAAATGGCGTGCCCACCTATGGCTATGAGCTGTCACAGGCGGTCAAGGACGGGTATCTGGTGGATTTCCTGTCTGTAGAAACGAAGCTGAAATTCATTGAACAGGGCATTGTCTACGATGAACTTTCCGACGCGGACAAGCGGGCTTACGAGGACACTTTTGAGGACGAGAATGGTGAACTTCCGGAGAGTATTGCATCGTCGGCGCTGAACGAGTGGATTTTCAATGAAGATACCATCCGGCAGGTGTTGAATACGCTGATGACCAATGGCCTGACCATCGACTATGGCAGCAAATTGGGCAAAACCATCATCTTTGCAAAGAACCACATCCACGCCGAGAAAATCCTTGAGGTATTCAACAAGGAATATCCGCACTTGCCCGGTTTCGCCAAAGTCATCGACAACTATATGACCTATGCGCAAAGCGCCATCGATGAGTTTTCTGATCCGAAAAAGCTGCCGCAGATTGCCATTTCTGTAGATATGCTGGACACCGGCATTGACGTGCCGGAGGTGCTGAATCTAGTGTTTTTCAAGAAGGTCATGAGCAAGGCGAAGTTCTGGCAGATGATCGGGCGCGGCACCCGTCTGTGCCCGAGGCTGATGGACGGTAAGGATAAGGACAAGTTCTACATCTTTGACTTTTGCGGCAACTTTGAGTTCTTTCGCATGAACAAGGGACGGCCCACTGCCAATATGATTGCCTTACAAGGTGCGATCTTCCATCTGAAGGCCCAAATTGCCTTCAAATTACAGGACTTGGCGTATCAGACGACGGACTTGATTGCCTTCCGCAAGACGCTGGTAGAGGACATGGTGCACAAAGTGCAGGAACTGAACAAAGAGAACTTTGCAGTGCGCCAGCACCTGAAATATGTGGAGCTGTATGCAAATCCCGATAACTATAACGCCATGACCTATGAGGACACCCTGCTCATGGGGCAGGAGTTGGCACCGCTCATCACGCCGGAGGAAGACGATGCTAAGGCGATGCGGTTCGATGCGCTGATATACGGCATTGAGCTTGCCTATCTCGTCGGAAAGAAATACGGCAAAGCCCGCAGCGACCTGTTTAAGAAGGTTTCCGCTGTTGCATCTGTGGCGAACATCCCGGAAATCATGGCGCAAGCCGAATTGATCGACAAAATTCTGCATACGGACTATGTAGAGAATGCCGGAATCAACGAATTTGAGCATATCCGGGAAAATCTGCGAGACCTTATGAAGTATATCCCGCAAACCAGCGTGCGCTATGATACGAATTTTGATGATGAGATTCTCTCTGTAGACTGGAATGAATCAGATTTGGAAAATGATGACCTTAAGAACTACAAGGCTAAAGCAGAATTCTATGTGCGGCAGCACATGGACAATGTGGTGATTGCCAAGCTCAAAAGCAATGTCCCCCTGACCGCGGAAGATGTACAGGCACTGGAGAAAATTCTTTGGAGTGAAGTCGGCACCAAGCAGGACTATGAGGCCGAGTATGGGCAAAAGCCGCTGGGCGAGTTCGTGCGAGAAATCGTCGGGGTTGACATGAACGCGGCAAAGGAGGCGTTTGCGCAGTATCTGAACGATGCCAGCTTGGACAGCAGGCAGATTTACTTCGTAAACCAGATTGTGGAGTACATTGTTCATAACGGCATGATGAAAGATATGTCCGTTTTGCAGGAAGCACCGTTTACCGACTACGGCAGCATCGTGGAAGTGTTCACAGACCTGTCCGTGTGGGCAGGCATCCGACAGGCGATTGAACGGGTCAATGCCAATGCGTTGGCGGCGTAAAAAAATTCATTGATTAGGAGGGAACACAATATGGCAAAAGACTTGACAGTATCTCGTATTGATCGTCAGAATATTCTCAACAATGACTTGGCCGTACAGGAGATTCAAGAAAAATCGGGAATCCAAGGAATCTTGTGGGAAAATAAAATATACATCACCAGAGAAGATGTTGCTACATTTTTTGAAGTTGATATTCGGACAATCAGCAGATATATAGAGCAAAATAACGAGGAACTAACGCAAAATGGTTATGAAGTTCTCCGGGGAAAACGACTTAAAGACTTTCTCGAAGCAGGGCAGGAGAGATTTGCTAAGGACATTTATGTCCCTAGCAAAATTCGTCAACTTGGTGTTTTTGACTTCAAGTCATTTCTGAATTTGGCAATGCTTCTTTCCGAGAGCGATCGAGCAAAAGCATTACGACAAATGATGCTCGATATCGTTATTGATTTGATTAATCGGAAAACCGGCGGTGGAACAAAATACATTAACCAGCGAGATAAGGACTTTGTGTTTGCATCGCTTCAAGAAGATAACTATCGTAGAAATTTTACAGATACACTTAAAGAATGTGTTGAAGATGACAAATATAAGTATGCTCGGTTTACTGATATGATTTATGTCAGTATTTTTCGTGAGAAGGCGAAAGAATACAAGAAAATATTAGACCTAAAGGCCAACGAGAAAATTCGCGACACATTTTACAGTGAAATTTTAGATATTATTGCCGCATATGAAAGCGGCCTGGCAGACGCTATTCGCAAAAAGAATACTGAGTTGAACCGCAAAATGACAATATCCGAAACAGAGATATTGTTTCATGAGTTTGAAAATATGGCATTGTGGAAACCACTGATTCAAAGAGGGCGCATTAAAATGGCTAGCCGGGATATGGCGTTAAGAGATGCGTTCCATTACCAGCTTTCTGAGTATATCCAGCCTCTTGAGAAAGACGAGTATCAAAAGTTCCTAGGAGCAACAGGAGATGAACTTGAAAGACTTATGGAGGAAAATAAAGATGTGCTTAAACGGCTAAAGGAGCGTAATTAAATGGAAGGCCTAGTGTATCTTACGCTTGAGCAAGCAGAGCGCACACACGAGAAGACAATCCAATATAGTGGCGGTGGAACTTATGAGCATTTTGATTTAGGACGGTTGGAGAGCGTTTTACATAATATACAAAACGATGATTACTATCCAACGTTTGAGGAAAAACTGACGCACCTCTTTTTTTGTGTTTGCGAATTTCATTGCTTTGCCGATGGTAACAAACGTCTCGCCATAACACTGAGTGCGCAGTTTCTTTTGTTAAATGGTTATATTGCGGTAGCGAAAAGCTTTTTTACGGTGATGGAAAATATCAGCTATCAGGTTGCTGCTGGGAAAATCGATAAAGACCTGTTGCTTCGAATAATTACCGCCGTGATGGATGGCACATATGATACAGATGAGGAACTGAAAATTGAGATTATTCATGCGACCGAGTAGCCAATCAACAGAATACTTCCTTTAGCGTCATGGTAAAATGCCGCACGATGCCTGCATCGGCCACCGTGCGGCGTTTTCCTTCTGTTTCACCCTCTCCCGTATTCCCACGGCTAAGACCTACCATTTCGTCACTATGTACTACTTCCACCCATTCCGTTTGGCCAAATCATCCATCGCTGCGCAGAACCGCTCCCACCGTGCCAATGTTATCTGTGACGGGTCGCCTTCGCGTATTCTCAGCGTTCTTCGTATCTCCTTGGGTATGACTACGCGGCCCAGCTCATCAATTCTCCGCACAATTCCGGTTGCCTTCATGGTTCTCTATTCCTCCTGAATAATTCATTTCCATGCTTGCCATATCATGTTTTGTATCGGTAGTATGTGGAAGGATAAGGGGGATTATGCATGAAAGCAAACTATTATGCAGCGGTGCAAAGTTTTTTGCAATTGACGCTGCATTATACGAATGCTAAGATTTAGCTATAAAGTTAGTTGTCGATAACCTTATTGTTTTTCTGTATTTGTGGTTTATATTTTTAGCGGAGGATAGCTATGCTGGAACATTACCTTGACCAACTTGGCGATATGCTGCACCTGTGTGCGGATACAGACGGCATACTTATCGTCAATAAACAAGGCGTTATTGAATACCACAGCATGCCCATGCCCGCCTATTACACACACGAGGACACCGTAGGAAAACATATATTAGATATTTACCCAAGCCTTACCGAAGAAACATCCACCATACTTACCGTGCTGCGCACAGGCATTCCTTCTTATCAAAAAGTGCAGCGCCTTATAAACGACCGCGGGCAAAACGTAACGCTTGAATCAACAACTCTACCTATAATAGTTGGCAGCAATGTTGAAGGCGTTGTAGATTCATCTCACTTTTTTGAAATAGGCCACCGGGTAGTGCGCAGCGGCCCTAATGGCGAGCTTTCAACGCTGGACAGTATAATAACCGAAAACACATGCATGAAAAAGCTGAAACAGCGCATATGGGACGCCGCGCAAACCAATTCTCCCGCCATTATATACGGCGAAATAGGCACGGGCAAAAAGCTTGCGGCAGAGGCGCTTCATCGCGAAGGCCCGCGCGCAAACGGCCCGTTTATAGTGCAAAACTGCGCCGCCATGCACGATGATGACAATCCGTTTTACTGCGAATCTGCCGGTGCTGAAAAGAATCTTTTTGAACTTGCGGACGGCGGCACGCTGCTTCTGGATGAATTTGATTGCCTGAGTCACACATTGCAGGCAAAGCTGATCAAGGCCCTCAGCCGCAATAAGCGCCACGCTATCAATGCGCCGAACGCCGCGTATGACGTGCGCGTAGTTGCCGCCATGAACGATGATCCTTATGCCGCCCTGCGCGAAAAACGGCTTAGGGAAGATCTTTATTATAAGCTTGGCGTTATAAAATTGCGAATGCCTCCGCTTAGGGAACACGCTGACGATATACCGCTGCTGATGCGCTATTTTATCGATAAATATAATCTCGAGATGAAGCGAAGCGTGCACGTTGTGAGCAGCATGGTTGAGAGCATACTTCGCCAGTATAGCTGGCCGGGTAACGTTCAGGAGCTAAAAAATGTTATAGAGGGCGCGCTCGTATCCATGCGTTCCGATACACTCAGAATAAACGACGTCCGGGAGGTGCTGCTTTCCGTATCCGGCCGCGGTTCTCTCCCCGGTATGCTGGATAGCACTCCTCCCGCCAATTCCGAAAGCTTTTCTTTGAATGAAGCGCTTGAAAATTACGAAAAAGGCATAATACTGCAAGCGTTGCAGGAAACTCACTCCATATCCCAGGCAGCAAGAAGGCTTGGCATTTCCCGTCAAAATCTTCAATACAGGCTGCAAAAATACAATATCTGACCTCCACGCTAACTGAATCTTTAATACACTTTGAAGGAGAACGAACAATGCGCAGATTATGGTACAACGCAACTGTTGCCAGCATGGATGGCAACATGAACGCCTATCAGGCCATCGGCACAGATGGCATCAAAATAGTGTTCCTTGGCAGCAGCGCGGATGCCGAGCGTCAAAGCTGGGACGAGAAGCGCAATATGAACGGGGCTATGATATTGCCCGGATTCAATGATACCCATATGCATATGCTCTATTATGCCACATTCAGCCGCAGCGTTATGCTGTTCGGTGTGGATTCGATAGACGGCATGGTTGGACGGCTGCGCAATCGAATAGCAAAAGAACAACCTTCTTATGTAATAGGTGTGGGCTGGAACCAGGAGTACATGAAGGAAGGCCGCCTTATTACAAAGGCAGACCTTGACCGTGTATCGCGCGACATACCCGTATTTGCCGTGCGCGCATGCATACATGTTGCCGCATGCAATAGCGCAGCACTTGAACTGATAAGCAAAGCGGAGCTTAGCGATGATATTCGCGTTGGTATAGATTACGCTACCGGCATACTTCGTGAAAGCGCCGTTGGGCTGTACCGCACGGTCGTGCCGCCGCTTAGCGATGCGGAAATAGAATCGCTTATACTCGACACTCAAAAGAAGCTGAATGCGGACGGCATAACCGCCATACACACAGATGACCTTGCCTCCGTCCCCGGCGTTGAAGGCGAAAGGCTTCTTAGCATATTCAAGCGCATGGATGACGAAGGCAAGCTTACCGTTCGCATTATAGAGCAGGCGCAGGGATATGGCGATGGTTTCAAAAGCGTACTCTCCATGCGCGATGCCACTCTTAACTCAGGCGGACTTTTCCGCGTATATACCCGTAAATTGCTGCTTGATGGTTCCCTTGGCGCAAAATCCGCCGAAATGATAAACGGCTATATTGACGATCCTTCAAACCACGGCATAGCAAATTTCAGCGTGGATGAGCTTTATCATCTCATTCGCGAAGCCAATGCCAACCGCATGGACGTTGCCGCTCACGCGATAGGCGATTTGGCCTTGAAACAGCTTTGCGACATATTTGAGCGCGTGCTCAATGAAGATCCATGGCCGCAGCATAGGCACGGCGTTGTACATGCGCAAATAACCACGCCGGAGCTGCTTAGCCGTATGAAAAAGCTGGGGCTTCAGGCGTATATACAGCCCATTTTTATAGACGCAGACATGAACGTAGTCGCGGAACGCATCGGCGAAAAACGCGCAGCAGAATGCTACCAATGGAAAACTATGCGCGATATGGGCATACATACAAGCGGCGGGTCGGACTGTCCTGTTGAACCTTTCAACATTCTTGACAATATGCGCAGCGCTATCACGCGGAAGAACCGCGCCGGCACAAAAACATATCTTATTGATCAGGCTTTGAGCACCGCGGACGCAATACGCCTGTTCACAAGCGATGCCGCATGGGCCGCGCGCGATGAAAACATACGCGGCACGCTTGAAATAGGCAAACTTGCCGATATGACAATACTCGACAAAAACCTTTTCGCAATCAATCCTGATACCTTTACAAGCGTAAACGTTTTAGAAACCGTTGTAAACGGCATTACGGTATTCCAAGCGTAACAGCCGCTGCGTATACAAAACCACATAAGAAGGAGGATATGCATGACAAACAAAATATTTGAAAAAGCCATCGGCATTAAGGATCAGCTCATTAGCGACCGCAGGGCGCTGCACAGGATTCCCGAATTTGGTGTATCCACGCCTAAGACAGCAGCATATGTGGCCGCACGCCTTAACGAAATGGGCATTCCCAATCGCCATTGCGGCGTACATCGTCCTGAGGACAGGGAAATCGCCGTGCTTTCCGGCTGCCCTGATGCTCCCGACTCAACGGGCGTAGTGGGGCTTATCGGCAAAAGCGGTCCGTGCTTTATGCTGCGCGCCGATATGGACGGGCTTCCCATAAAGGAAGAAACCGGCCTTGATTACAGTTCCGAAAACGACTGCGGACATATGTGCGGTCATGATGCGCACGCGGCAATGCTCCTCGGCGCGGCAAGGATACTTAAAGACATGGAAGCCGAGCTTCCCGGTCAGATAAAGCTTATGTTCCAGCCCGGCGAAGAAATGGGCTACGGCTCAAAGACCATGATAGAGGACGGTTTGCTTGAAAATCCTCCCGTTGAGGCAGCTATGGCGCTGCACGTTTGGCCGCAGATGGACGTTGGACAACTCTATTTCAGTCCCACCGTTACCTCCGGCTCAATGGCCACGTTCTATATCGCAATAGAAGGTAAGGGCGGGCATTCTTCCGAGCCGCAAAAGACAATAGACCCCGTTATGATAGCAAGCGAGCTGAGCAGCGCGCTCAATCTTATCATCCCGCGCGAAGTAAATCCCGATATATTTGCCACTCTTACCGTGGGGCTTATAAAGTCCGGCACCGCATCAAACATAATCCCCGGTACGGCAGAAATGGCCATATCCATAAGGACGCTCGATCCGGATGTATATGATTATTTGCTTAAACGCGTGCCCGAAGTTGCTAATGGCTACATCACAGCATGGCGCGGCAAGTATACGCTGAGGATACACAAAACGCCGGGTACCGTATGCAATGCCGTCCTTTCCGCAGAAATGAGCAAATATGTTGGTGAAATACTCGGGCAGGAAAACGTCTGCCAGGCGCCGCCCATGAAAGGTGCGGAAGATTTTGCGTATGTAAGCAAATGCGTTCCGTCCTTCTTCGGCTTCCTTGGCGCAGGCGGCGCAGATTATTACCCGCTGCATAATAGCCGCACCATAATTGATGAAAACGTGCTCCCCTACGGCGCTGCAATACTTGCCAACTGCGCCGTGGAGTGGCTAAATTCTCATAAATAATTAAAAGGAGATAAACCAATGAGCGACAACACCAAGAAGAAAAAGCAGTTCCGTTTGCCGCATATGTATCTGGTAATTGCGATACTTATGCTGTTCGTCAGTCTGCTGACCTATGTTGTTCCCGCCGGCTCATATACCCGCGGAGACAATGGCGCCGTCGATCCCGACAGCTTCACCTATACCGATAGTTCACCCGTCGGCATACTCAGCTTTTTTACCTCCATCCATAAGGGCTTTGTGGACAGCGCGAGCATAATTGCCACCGTGCTGCTGGTTACCGGCTGCATAGAAATCCTCAATGCCACCGGAACGTTTTCCGCGGGCATACAGCGCATGATACGCGGGGTCAAAGGCAAAAACATTGTGGTCGTAATATTGTTTTACACCATATTCACCGCCATGGGCGTTATAGGCTACCTTGATGGCCTGTATCCCTTCTATGCAATAGTTATTTCAATATTCATGAGCCTTGGTTACGATCGCATGGTCGGCACCGCAATCATAATGCTTTCCACAGCCGTGGGCTTCACCAGCGGCCTTGTGAACCCCTATACCACCGGCATAAGCCAAACCCTCGTGGGCCTTCCCATGTATTCCGGCCTTGGCTTCCGCTGCATAGGCCTTGTAGTGTTCTATGTTATAGGTCTGTTCTTCCTTGTCCGCTATGCGCGTCAAATTGAAAAAGACCCCGCGAAGAGCATAATGGGCGCCAACTTCCGCGAAGAGCAGGTTGCCCCGCTCAAAATGCAGGAAGGCCTTGATTTCAATGCCAAGCGCATAATAACCCTTGTCGCGTTCGTCGCCAGCATAGTGCTAACCGTTATAGGTGCGCTCAACTGGGGCTGGGGTATGCCTGAAATAGCCGCGCTGTATTTCCCCGTTGTAATATTGGCCGTTATTCTTTTCAAGATGAATCCCAACGAAGCCTGCGGTCACTTCATAAAGGGTATGCAGAACGTTGTCGGTACCACGCTGGTTATCGGCCTTTCCCGTTCGGTATCCGTGCTGCTCTCCTCCGGCAACATAATCGATACGTTTATACACGCCATGTCCTCCATGCTTGGCAATGCAAACCGCGTCGTTACCCTGCTTGTAATATACCTGTTCGTAACTCTGTTCAACTTCTTCGTGGCTTCCGGTTCCGGCAAGGCCATGATGATGATGCCCATAATGCGTCCCTTGGGTGAAATACTCGGCATCAATCAGCAGGTAATGGTTCTTGCCTATCAGTATGGCGATGGCCTTACCAACACCTTCTGGCCCACCAGCTCCGTTGCGCAGCTTTCCCTGTGCGGCATGGACTACGGCAAGTGGATAAAGTTTGCCTGGAAGGTATATCTCTGCCTCATAGCCGCGGCCTTCGTGCTGATCGTAATCGCAGACAAAATCGGCTACGGTCCGTTCTAAGCCGAATAAACGGCATAAGCAATACCCACGCAGGAGCTTCCCGCGTGGGTATTTATTTGCATCGGTTTTATTTTCCCTCACTCAAACTTCGGCGTATACATGCTCTTGCCGTGCAGCTTGAACAGCTTACCGTTGGCAATAACGGTGTCTATCGCAAGCGTGTCGCTCAGCAGCAGTATGTCCGCGCAGGAGTCTGCGGCAAGAAGGCCCTTGTACGGGTAAAGCTTCAGTGCCTTGGCGGGGTTCTCGGTAAGCACCCGTATGGCGTCCGAATACTTGTAGCCGAATTCGTTCACCATGGCGCATATCACGTCGTGATCCGCGCTCACGCGGCCTGCGGTGATGCCGATGAGCTCCTTATTTTCGTTCCACATGGGCAGGCTGCCGTTTCCGTCGGAGCTGAGCGTAACCCTGTCCTTGGGCGCGCGGGAGAAGGCTGTGTTCAGTATGCCCGCAACGTATGAAGGATTGGTGCCGGCAGTAAAGTCTATGTAGCCGCCAAGGCTTGCAAATTCAACCGCCTGATCCATGTGGCGGCTCAGGTGAGTGGGCCTGAACACGCTCACGGGCAGGTCGCTGGTTTTCACTATGTCTATTATCTTGCGCAGCTCTTCTTCGCCGGAGCCGGTGTGCAGATGCACTATGCCCGCCTTGCCGGAGAGCATGCCGCCCATGCGCGCCGCGTGGCCAAGGCGCGTAAGCTCGTTCTTCGTTATGCCGGAGCCGCGGTGGTCGGATATTGCCACCTTCACGCCTATTATCTCCTGAATAAACGTTATGTCGTCTGTCACGGAGCCGGTAAGGGTGTGCGTCGGGTACCAATATGAGCCGGTAAGGCAATACGCCGTCCAGCCTTCCTCGTTAAACGCCTTCGTCTTGGCAACAAGGTTGGCAACGCTGCGCGTTGTGCCGTCCGTACCGAGCAGGCCCACAACGGTAGTCACGCCCGCATCCACAAGCTGTGACAGCTTCAGCGGGGGCACCTGATTGGAAAAGCCGCCTTCACCGCCGCCGCCCGTTATATGCACATGCTGATCAATATAGCCCGGCGCGGCAACAAGGCCCCCACCGTCTATCGTCTGCTCTATCAGCCTTTCAGGCACGTCTATGTTCGGGGCGATCTCTATTATGTCCCTGCCGCATATCAATATGTCCTGCACGTCCGCCGACTTGTCATACGGCCGAACGTTTTTCAATAAAATCATATCGTTGTTTCCTTTCTGCATAAATGCTGCTGCTATTTAATCATACAAATGGCAATATACGCAATGGGTTTTATCAATAAATCAACTCCCCCGAATAAAACTCCCGCATATCGTCCAGCCTTATGCAGGCCAGGCGGCCTATGAATTCGGCGTTTTTATCCTGCACGTCAGGATAGGCGGAGCCGCAGTCTATGTCCATGCGATCAGGGCCGTGCCATATGCGCATGGGCGAACCATCCTGATAATGATGGCTGGTGGTATGACCGAATATCATTGTGTATTCGCCGCTAAGCGGCGCCTCTCCGGACTGCCTGTCCCATACGGAAAAGTATTTTTCGCCAAGCTGCGGCCGCTTTGCAAGATAGAAAAGCTCCTTCGGCATGGCGTGGACAAGCTTGTATCGCCTGCCGTTCACGGTTATGTCCAGCTCCGTCGGCAGCGCGTCTATCCAATCAAAAAGGGATTCCCGCTCCGCTTCGCTCAGCTTTTTTATGTCCCTGTGCGTAACGTCCCCGCCGTTTCTGTACCAATGCTCGCGCCGCTGCTCCTGTGTCCTGTCCGCCGGGTCGTAGCCCGCGCGCAGCAGGCACAGCATCATGTATTCATGGTTGCCCAGTATCATGCGCATGTTCTTCGCCGCCCGTATGCGCTGCAAAAGCTCCACGCCGTGTTCCCCGCGGTCTATAACGTCCCCCAGTATATAAAGCGTATCCTCATCCGTCAGCTTAATCTGTTCCATTACTGCGTCGAACCGGCGCCTGCTGCCGTGTATATCGCTCATAACGTATATCATGCCCGTAAATTCCTCCGTTGCCATGCCTGTAATTTTAGCAAAGCGCGGCATCGTTTGCAAGCTGTCGCAGGAGGGCTGTTTTGTGGTATAATCATATCTGCCTTTTGGCAAAACGAGAATAATGCGAGGTTTAATTATAATGAACGATAAAGAAGCGCGGGAGATACGCCGCCGGTTCAAGCCGGATAAAACATGGATAAACGCCGTGCACGGCTGCTACGTTAATGAATCAAAGAAGGTTATAAGCACCTTCCGTGAAAGTATTCAGACAATGGTGCAGGATGAATCGGAACGGTTCCTTGCCCTGCTGAAGAAGCCTATTTCCGGCACTATAGGCCGCAGCCTTATCAACCTTGAATTCAGCGCGCGGCAGGTCATGGAAAGCGAGGAGCATAAGCTGCTCATGGCCATGCGCGCATGCGGCCTTGAAAACGAGGAACTGCTTGCCGCGTTCTACAACCGCGTGGCGCAGACGCTGAACATAGACGGCGGTTATATAATACTGCTCGTGTACGACACTTATTCCGTCCCCTACCGAAGCAGCGACGGCCATGCGCAGCACGATGCATCGGACGAGGAATTCAGCTACTTCATTTGCAGCATATGCCCCGTTAAGCAGACCCAGCCCGTATTGAGCTATCAGCTTGCGGAAAACTGCTTCAACGCGCTCAACAACGGCTTTGCCGTGTCCGCGCCGCAGCTGGGCTTCATGTTCCCCGCGTTCGATAACCGCGCCGCAAACATATACGCAACGCTTTATTACACCAAGAGCACAGCCGATAACCATCCGGAGTTCACCACGGCCGTTTTCGGTATAGAGCCGCCCATGCCCGCAGCATCGCAAAAGGAGGTTTTCAGCGAAATACTTTCGGAAGCGCTGGCGGAAGAATGCCGCATAGAAACCGTGCAGTCCGTGCAGGAGCATATAGGCCAAATAATGGAAATGCATAAGGAAAACCATGTTGAGGAGCCGCTCGCCCTATCCAAAAACGAGCTTGGCGCGGTGCTTGGCCAGTGCGGCGTATCGGCGGAGCGCGTGCAGGCGTTTTCCGATGCGTTCGATGCGCACTTCGGCACGGACGCGGCCCTTCCGCCCGTGAACATGATAGACAAAAAGCAATTCGTCATAACCACGCCGGAGGTCACCGTGAAGGTTGACCCGGAGCGCAGCGACATGATAGAGCTGCGCAAAATAGACGGCCTGAAATACATTCTCATCCCCGCGGACGACATCGTGGAGGTAAACGGCGTAAAGGTGCAGTTTGGGGAGGAATAACGGCAGATCACAAAAAGTCCGGCTTACGTCGGGCTTTTCATATATTCCACGGCGAATATTACCCCGCGTTGCTTGCAGTAAAGCTCAGTGTTGTGCGGCAGACCGTCTCAAAGTGGGGGCAAGGCTTATCGGTGCCCGATAAAGCAAAGCTCCGCACAGCCCAAACCGTGCGGAGTTTTTATATTATAATATTTGCTCTATTATTCGCTGCGTGCTTGGGGGCAGCAGCGCAAACGCCCGCTCTTTATCGCCGGATGCAAGCAAGCTGCGCACATTTGACGCACTCACCGCGCAGCCGTTTATCGTGAGCCTCTCCGTTTCGCGGCATTCTATGCCGTGCTTTGGCAGCGTATCCATCAGCACGCGGTTGTATTCGTTCGTCACGGTGCTGAAAGGCTCGCTGCCTATAAAGCGGCGGCTTACGGAAAGCGCGGCAGCGATTTTTATGAACACATTCGCGTCAAGCGCCGCCTGCACCGCCGTTGCGTCCTCCGTCCGTTTAAGGAAGTAGGACGGAAATACCGCGCGCGACACCATGTAAAGCCCCGTTGAATGCACTATTGCCCCGCGTATGTCCTTCACGCCTTCGCGCACCATTCTAAGCCTGTCCTCAAACGAAAATTCTGACGCTTCCTCCCGCACCACGAATATATGCACGCTGTCGCAGCTCTCCGCCGCCCTTTGGGCAAGGTATCTGTGCCCCAGCGTAAACGGGTTGGCGTTCATAACTATCGCGCCCTGCACGCCGCTGCCGCGCTCAAGTGCGGCTATATAGCCGCCGAACCCGCCGCGCCTGTTTTCCATCAGCACCGCCGCATCGCCCGCGCGCGCGACCTCATAAAAGCCTATGCCCGCGAATATGGGCGCGTTTTTCGCCTTTGTGCATATAAAAACATGGCTTATGCCGCGCATGAACTGATATTCAAGCATGGCAGACACCAGCGTGGAAAGCATATCCTCCCCGCGGCAGCTTTCGTCCACCGCAATGCACCTTAGGCTGCATCCGCGGCAGTTGCCGCAGGCAACGAGCTTCCCTTCGCCGTTCACAATGCCGAACACCGCATCCGCCTGTTCCTCCCGCAGTATGCCGCTGCGCATCAGCAGCGCGTCCCGCTCCGCCATAAGGCGCGCGGAGGAATCTATCCGCACCGCGTCCATTTTATTCAAACCTGTATGGCTTTATCTGCCGCACAACGTCCAGTATGCTGCCGTCCCGCGCCTCAAGCACGGCAACCACCTTATCCTCCCATTCGAGCGGCTCCGGCGTGCCGACTATTGAATACGCAAGCTCCTTCAGCTTTTCTATCGTTGTGTGCTCTATGCCCGCCGCGTCAAGCCACGCGGCAATGTCCGGCCTACTTGGGTTCACGGCAATGCCATGGTCCGTCACAACAACGTCCACGCACTCGCCAGGCGTTGTTACGGTAACAACGTGCTCGCATATCGTGGCCATGCGCCCGCGCATTAGCGGCGTAACTATTATGCAGCATTTTGCGCCCGCCGCCGCATCCGGGTGCCCGCCCGGCGCGCCGCGCAATACACCGTCCGATCCCGTAAGCACGTTCACGTTAAAGTCCGTGTCCACCTCAAGCGCGGCCAGTATAACAAAGTCAAGCTGGTTCACAAACGCGCCCTTGTTGGCAGGGTTAGCATACTGCGATGCGGATATTTCAAAATGCCGCGCGTTTTCCCCGGCCGATTTCACGGCGACCTGGTCAAAATCCTGCGTATCTATTATTGCGTTAACAAGGCCGCTTTCAAGCAGCGTTACCGTGGGCGCGGATATTCCGCCCAGCGCCCAGCGCATGGTTATGTTCTTTGCTTTCATCTTAGGCTCAAGGTAGCGGTTTACCGCAAGCGACGGCCCGCCCGCACCCGTTTGGAACGTGAACCCGTCCGCAAAATACGGCGTTGCGGCCATAACGTCCGCGCAGCGCGCAGCCATTGTCAGCTCCCGCACGTCGTTCGTCATGCGTGCGGCCTTTGCGGCTATCTTCGCCGGGTCGCCTATCGCGTCCACGCAAACGACATAGTCCACGTCTATCCCCTGTATGCTTGCGGGCAGGTTGGGGCTCGGCACGAGCGTATCGGTTATTATAACAACATGGTCGGCGTATTTTGCATCTGTCTCTTATACACATCTCCGAGCCCACGAGACCGGAGCCTATCTC
>ENA-OZEP01000303-OZEP01000303.1-human-gut-metagenome-genome-assembly--contig:-NODE-303-length-23657-cov-27.867172_pt1 | contig 23657 bp, 21 predicted proteins | sample MGYA00245074_ERZ653621 | MGnify/ENA primary metagenome ERZ653621 (study PRJEB26926, sample SAMN06165020) | human gut metagenome | biome: ENVO:00009003; feature: ENVO:2100002; material: ENVO:00002003...
AATAATAGAAATTGTAAGTGTAGTCATTACTTTTTATTTATTATTAGATATTCTTGATTCCACTTCTTATGATTTGGCACGTACAATTGCCGAATTGTGTGCAAAGGTACAAAAAGAAAAGCAATAACCACCCTATTCTGTATGATATTTATATGAAATCGTGTACTTACTTACGGTTTTAACCTGATAATAACCGATTTCGACCAGTATGGTTGAGGCATTTCATAAATTTACACATGCTTGTTGAATTCGGGGAACCTGAAAATGGCATCAGTATAAAACTAGTAAAAAGTTAATTAGTAATAAAGTTCTTACTAAAATGTTTCTTACTTTAAAGATTATTACTATCTTTGCATTCAACATTAAATAATGAAGAAGGAAACGATTATGATAGAAAATCCATTTGAATTCGGCAGAGCTGTGGAAGATGAATATTTCACCGATCGCATAGACGATGCTAAGCGTTTGGAAGCCAATCTTACACATGGCATCAATACCATCCTCATCTCTCCTAGAAGATGGGGAAAGACTTCTCTTGTCAAGAAAGTGATAAGCCAGTCAAAGCGGAAAGATATAAAGTTCATCTTTGTCGATGTATTCTCATGTAAGTCTGACTATGAGTTTTGTAAGATGTTGGCAACCGAAACCATTTGCCAAACATCTTCCAAATGGGACGAATGGATTCAGATGGGAAAGACCTTTCTTTCCAACATTACGCCGAAGTTCTCCTTCGGTACAGATCCCATGAACGACTTTTCTCTGTCTTTTGCCTGGGATCCAAAGGATAACCCAGAAAGAGAAATATTGCAGCTGCCAGAGAAAATCGCAGAGAAGAAAGGCATTAAAATAGTTGTGTGCTTTGATGAGTTTCAGCAGATAGCAGACTTCAAGGACTCGCTTACCTTCCAGAAGAAGCTGAGAACAGTATGGCAACATCAGAAGTTGACAACTTACTGTATGTTTGGAAGCAAAAAGCATCTGATGACTAAGCTGTTCCACACCACAGAATGTCCATTCTACAAGTTTGGCGACATCATGTTTCTCGACAAGATACCGGAAACAGAGTGGATTCCTTTCATCTGCGAGAAGTTCAAGAATACAGGGAAGCATATCGAGGAGAAGCAGGCTCTTAAGATTTGTCAAGTCTCGGAGAACCTGTCTTCGCTCGTCCAACATCTGGCTTGGCTCACCTGGTACAAGGCTAGTCCGGAAGTTACAGATCAGATGATAGATCAAGCTATCGATGAACTTTTGGATCAAAATCGCCTGTTTTATCAGCGTGATATGGAAACCATGACGGTTTACCAGAAGAATTTCCTCATCGCAATAGCGAATGGCATCAATACCGGACTTTCTCGCCGGGAGGTACTGAATGAATATCGACTGGAAAGCTCTGCAAATGTGCAAAGCGTCAAAAAGGCGTTGATAGCTAGAGACTTCATTGATGTGGATGGGGATACCGTATCCTTTAACGACCCGTTCTTCAAGTTGTGGATCAGGAGAAACATTACGCAGCTTTGATGAGTTAGCTTCATCAGGCATCGAAAGTAGTTTCGGTGCCTGATGAAACTACTTTCGATGCCTGATGAAGCTAATATACTTACGGAGGGAATTCTTCCTTCATCAACGTTTCCTTTTATTGCTCTGAAGATATAGAAGCAAACAAAGTTACTTTTTGAGGAGTTGCTTCTCTATATGTCCAGTAGAGGCTGCTTTCTTCGGGGAAAGTATCCATGTATTCATTGAGAGAAGCCAAATGCTTGGACAGAACTTTCTCATCATACTTACCAACTGTAAACGACAGAAGATATTTGCAATTGTCTTTTAGATTGACTGGCTTTAGGTGGCTGATAGCCTCAGCTATGTCATCTTGATATTCATAAGAATAGATAGATACCACATTTTTTCCTCTGATGATATCGGAGAAACTTCTGAAATCAAAGCCTACCATACCATGAATTTCCACATTCTCATGGTACACTTGCAAGAAGTGCTTCAACTCCATGTATGGATTACAGCCTGGATTTTGCTGAAAAGACAAGATAGAGTCGATATCAGATTCATCCTTGATGCAGAGTTCCGGAGTCATCTTTACGACTACATTCTTTCTGGCACATTCGTGGTTCTCCAATACCTGATGAATATGTTCTGCTCCTTCGGCAGTAGATACCACTACCATATTGATAAGTGTACAAGAACGGTCCTCGACGGAATATATTCCATCTGAGCGAAGCTGATTGATAGCTTGCTGACTGACATCATCAGCAGCTATCAGCAGCAATGAATCAAATGCGATTTCTTTCATGAGAAGACTCATTATCACTATTAAGATGAACTATTATTACTTTAAGGCACTCGCCTCAAAACATTTATTATTCATATGACTACTCCAGTATCCAGGACGTGCTTTCTCAACACTAATCATAGCTTTGAATAATTCAAGAAAATACATAGACATACTTTCTTTTTCGTCACCATCCTTATAGTTTTGAGTTCTTGATGGGTGGAACATATCTATAAATGGATATGATTTACCATCTATCACCAACTCATATATCTTTACCGGGTTATAGCCATCTCCACCATAAAGCACCTCTCCCCAATCAAACAGATTGTCAATTATGTTGTAGCACACATCACCACCCAAGATAATAGAAGGGTTACAGAATCGAATCTGCTCTTTCAACACATCAATTCCTTTCTTAGCATACTCCTTTAAGTCACTTCGCACAGAGCGCTTTTTACCATCAGATTTCTTAATGTTGATATAAGCTGCATCAGAAAGGTAATACGCAAAATCATCATTGTCAGATTGGTTTACAAAGTCTATTACCTCTTTCTCTGAAACTTCATTAAAACCTTTCTTTGACAATAGATGAATCAAACTAAGATATTGACGCAGACGACAACGTAATGTTTTTTGTTTTTTGAAAGGAATAATTCCTTCTCCAATCTCTTTTGCAATACCATCTTGATTGAGACTATATGAGTCATGTTCTGTATCATAAGCCTCTCGGTTCATTATCATCACTTTGAACGGAGTTGAAGCATACTTATCAGGGAAAATGACTCCATCTCTAATCGTATATGAAGCATCCTTAAAAATACTATTGTACAAAGCCCTTAGCTTATCTTCCCACTTATTATATTCTAAAATATTTTCCATATTTTATCTAACTTCGCAACACTATAATTTATATTCTACAAACACCCAAACTGCAAAAAGCTGCCTAGGATTATGCCATATCAGAAATTCCTCTAATCTTAGTGCTGCATGAATAGAATAGCAAAACTCAGAATGACATGGCAAAATTACAAATAAAATATGAAAATTGGCTGCACAGGTTCGTTTTTTTTCGCAAAACGATAAAATAAAGAAATTTACATGAAATAAATCTATCTTTTGCAACTGATTTTCCATTTGCATCCGTATAGTTACTGCAAAAAATCCGAAACAGATAGCTGCCATTGCTTCTGTTTCGGATTATCTTTTCGTTTTCTTTCTTATTCTTCCCTGATTATCCAATCACCAATCGTACGCTGATTACTATCGAAATTTACACCTATTTTAAACAGGCGCTTACCATCTGCAGAATATGGAATCAGATATCCCTTTTCATCAATCTGTCTAATAGCTTCTTCGGCAGAACCATCATACTTCAGTTCAAAAACAAACACGGCATCAGGCATATACACCACGGCATCAGCCCTGCCTATCGCACTGTTCTCCTCTACCCTCATGTAGGCACCCATCAGGTTGAAGATAAGATAGAACACCGTCTGGAAATCCCGTTCGTTCTTATTACTCAAGCGGTTGGAGATACTGGCAAGATAGGCCTTCAAGCGCAAGACTCTTGAGCATACCCGTCTTAACCTCCTTGTTAGGATATTCCAGCGTATAGCGATGCAATATCGGATTATACTTCTTGATGGTGAGGTAACCGCTCTGATAGAGCAGCGGAAGTGCAGAGGTCACCAGTTCGGGCGAAACATCAAAGTCATCTATATCACATGACTTTTTCTCTATATCCATCACGCTGACATGGTACTTCTGCAACGTTTTGATAAGATAAGTTGGCGTTCCAGAACCAAACCAGTAAGGGGCAATATCCCGTGCATTCAGTGCCTTCACCAGACTGAACGGATTGAAAACATCTTCTGATTTTTTACTGAAATGATAACCATCGTAGTATCTCGTCAACTCAGCCAGGCATTCCTCGTACGTCATGCCAAGAGCTTCCCCAAGAGCCTCTATATCCGGTTTCATTTGCGTACAAAGTTCAGCCTTACTGATACCACAGATAGCCGAATACTGGTCGAACATGCTGATATTATCGAGGTTGTTGAGTTCGCTGAAGATACTGAGCTGAGAGAACTTGGTAATACCCGTAATGAAGGTAAACTCCAGATATGGGTCGAGCTTTTTTAAAGGACTATAGAAGTTCTGCATAATGAGACGCAACTGCTTGAGTACATTCTTCTCATGCACCACATCCAGCAATGGGGCATCATATTCATCAATAATGACAACCACCTTTTCGCCCGTCTGTTCGTAAGCTCGCTTTACGATTCCATCCAGTCGGTCGTTTGGATACAATTCATCATCATCCCTGCCATAGAGCTTCTCGTATGGTTTCAGCTGCAAGTCGAGATAATGCTTCAAGCCTTCCTCATCAAAATGCTTGGCACCGCTCAGGTCAAAATGCAGCACAGGATGCCTCACCCAATCTTTCTCGTAATCAGCAATGGCCAATCCCTCGAAAAGTTCCTTTCTTCCCTCAAAATAAGCCTGAAGGGTAGAGGCAAAGAGCGACTTGCCGAATCGTCTCGGACGACTCAGAAAGATATACGACATCTGCTTTTCCCTGAAATCCACGATATATTTTTGGTCTTATCTATATAGAGATAGCCATTCTCGCGGATTTTTTCAAATGTCTGAATTCCTACAGGATATTTATTTACTATTTTTGCCATATTCCTACATGCTTTACGTTTTGCGCTGCTAAGTTACGAAGAAAATCTGAATTAGCCAAGCATATTTTTGAAATTATCAGGAATCTCTTCCCTCATCAACGCCAAATTCTCTGAAACAGTTTACTTATTTACAGTTTTAACCTAAAAATAACAGATTTTCTTTGCGCATCTAACTGATTATTCTTACTTTTGCACATCATTAAGTAGTTTTTTAAAGCATCATCAATATGAAACATCATCATTATATGAAATATCTGTTTGTACTTCTCCTCTTCCTTCCCACCAGTCTCATGGCGCAGAACAAGGAAGAGAAGATGCCTGGACATATTACCAAAATACAGAAACTGGAGGATGTGAACGTAACAGGGAATCGTCCTCACTTCATCAGACTTAAGGGATATTATCGCAGTTACCAGACCAACGACTCTGTAATGAAATACTTCAACGACGGCATCGTGGAGTATTATATCAACCTAAAGAATGGAAAGACGGATCTCAATGCCTATTCCAAAAGAAATCTTCACAACAGCCGACTCGTTTCCGAAGACAAAAAGCGAGCATTCATGGTCAGCGACGAAGGAACCTTCCGACCTTGGCCGGAAGAGAAGACACTTATTGAGCAATATCGAAAGAAATATCAGCTGAAAGATTCACTGGGCTCTCAACTCGTCCTGCTCAATCAGCAGACAATAGGCAGTATTCAAACGGACAGCAGCCGGAATATCTGTCAGATAGAAATCAACCAGCTTCCTACCTACAAGCATCTGACGCACCAGCTTTTCGGTTATACCCAGACAGATATCTACGACCATGTGGTGGAAGCCTATCAGATAAGTCCTGAAGATTACTATTCCTTCAAGGACCTGCTCTTCCAGAAATCTGACAACAGCTATCTTTTCTCTCATAAGAAAGACAAGCAGCAGCAACTCATCCATGTGATTACCGAGCTATATATCACGGAAAAGGAGTATGTAGAAAAGAAGCAATCCATCAAACCGGATTCTTCTACTCCCAAAGAATCAGCTGCCGCCATTACCGATTTCTGCATCAGAAACAAGATACCTTCCTTGCCAGAAGCAACAGAGCAGGAGATGCAGCAGTTGACTCCCTATAATCCTGCAAACATGAAAGAAATAAAGGAGTAAGGGGGCTAAAAATATTGCCTGATGAAATCGCTTACTTACGGATTTCTTCCAAAACCCGTTCTATTTTGCGTATCCAGTGCTCATCGATTTCCACTTTTTCGGCATAAGACTTGAAGTTCATCACCACGTCTTCCACTTCTTCTATGATACTAGAAGCATTTCTGATATCCTGTCTTTGTGCAAAAAGCATCAAATCCTGCTTCGTTATATTCTTTCGCTTGCCAAGAACCGTAAGTTCATGGTTACGATAGAAATGCGAATCAGGATCGGCGGAAAATACGATGTCGTAAGCTGGCGATATAGGCCATTCTCCGTTGGGATACATCACAAATGAGAAGTTCTTGGTATGGTCATCTACATTTTCTGCAAGTACATTAAACACCATTCTCCTATATTGCTGATTCTGTTCTTCTGCCGACAAATTCAGTTTTCTGCCCACAACAAACAAATCTTCGTAAGTATCAGCCAAGGAACTCATGGCAGCCAAAGTCTGAGTATATATTTTTCTGCCCTCCACCCTATCAAAGCGCTGGGTAAGGAAATTCTGTATTCCTTCAATCTCAACCAAACGAGAAGGCATCATGTTGATACCGGCATCCTTGGCCATCAGATAATAAGCCATCTCTACCCTGGTAAAAGGAAGTTCATTTTTCCTGCTTGTATCAAACTTCAATATATAGTGCTTAAAGTTGGCTGGCAAGTCGGCTTGGCCAGAACGAATAATACCTGTAGCCTCATCCATACCGATAATAGCCTTAGGGCGCTGACCACCAGCGGAAGTTCCCACCTTGTACAGATTTTCCAGAATAAGACTGTTGCTCATATCAATGTTCACATCCTGCCTGTCCAGAAATATCTTATTGGCAAGTTCATAAAGTGAAGCCAACTCGATATTTACAGATGCATCCTCCTGGATATGAGCAGGCTGAAATTCCAAGGCACCCATTGCTCTCTTACCGATAAAAGACAGTCTATCCACTGCATTTACCATTTTGGATTGCAGATGATTGGCTTCCATCCATTTCTGGAAGACCACATTTCCCCAATGGTCAGGCAGAGAATCTGCTATGAACTCAGGCAAACCGGCATATAGTTTTTCTCTGTTTCCTGACATAGGGAAAGTTCTTTGTACATAAACAGAATCCAACGGCGCAACCAATGGTGCAATATTCCATCCATACTGCATAAAATCCTGGTCGAATTGAAAGACAGAGCAGCCCCGCTTGTCATCCCAAGACAACAAGCCCACATTCTTATCCCACAAATTCACCTGCACAACATTATCTTTCATGTCTTACCCTTTCCTTCTTTTCATTCATTTTCTTCACTTGGCTAGGCAGAATTGGCAGTGGCGGCAAGAGTTTCTCTGCTTCCTGCAGGAATCCAATGCTCCTCAACAGAGAAAGAATAGTGCCAAAACCTATGTTCTTAGCTTCGCCTTTTTCAAACTGGCTAATGGTGAAAATGCTCACACCAGCCTTCACAGCCACCTCTTTCTGAGTGAGATTGCTGAACAGACGATATTGCTTGAATCGTCCTCCTAATTCAGATATAATCTCAGAATTAGACTTTGCCTCTATACCATATTCCGTAATCATGCTGCAAATATAGTTATTTCTTTATTTATATCCAAATATCGGGTTAAATATTTAAATATCTTTAGTTATTGCAATAGAAAATGTTACTGAAGATGCTTTGCAGATATACCATAAAGAGAAACGCCCAAGGTTACTGGCAAATTCTTTTTCCTATCTGTACACAGATTTCTTACGCAGCCCTTCTTGAAATAAGCAGGAAAATGAATTTCGCCATTACCACTACTTGCCATAACAGCTACACCTATATAATATTTATGATTGCGCTCCAGTTTCAACGGTTCTTCTATCCAAACAGATAAATCCTTCTTATCTGAAATTTCGGATAATCGGACGTACAAAGGTCGATGCTGTACAGGCACAAACTTTGTTCCCTTTACTTCATAAATGATTAAACGAATTGTGCATGAAGCAAAAGTACATTTTTGTACTCGCAACTTGGCTGTTTTCACATAATAGTCTTTATTTACAACAAATAATGGTCCCGTTTCATATTTCGTGCTTCTAACGTTATGAAATGCAACATCACCTGGTGCCCGAACTCCCTTTCCAAGAATGCCTTCCTGCTTTTTACCGGAAACGACTGTTATATCTGACAAATCACAAGTCTTTTCTTTCAACGTAAGTTGCAGCGAAGTCTTTTTGCTATATACATCATAAGGAATTTTACTGGTCTGATAACTGATATGACTAATCACAAGTTCCTGTTTCATACCATCGGGCATCACCAGAGAGAAATTTCCTTCCTTGTCAGATACCGCATAAATACTATCTACATATACGCTAGCGAATTCAACGTTCTTACCAAATTCATCTACAATATGTCCTTTTATAGTCTTATTTGCAGCAATACATGCCAAAGAAAAGAACTCGCAGACAATCAGAAAAAATATAAATCTCCTCATATTCATAGCTTTAAAATTTTATGTTTATATGTATAGCATCGTCCCCCCAATTCTGATATAATCTCAGAATTAGACTTTGCCTCTATACCATATTCCGTAATCATGCTGCAAATATAGTTATTTCTTTATTTATATCCAAATATCGGGTTAAATATTTAAATATCTTTAGTTATTGCAATAGAAAATGTTACTGAAGATGCTTTGCAGATATACCATAAAGAGAAACGCCCAAGGTTACTGGCAAATTCTTTTTCCTATCTGTACACAGATTTCTTACGCAGCCCTTCTTGAAATAAGCAGGAAAATCCCGACAGGCAACAACATACCTATCGGGATTTGTTTATTATCTGCAATTGATGAGAATCCTACTTTACAGTATATTTCTTGCCACCCCGGATATAGATACCATCATGTTTCGCCGGGAGCGATACCTTTCGGCCATTGATATCATAAACATCGGAACTGCAAGGCTTAGTAACACCGACAACAGGAGTTAATCCCGAAGTCAAATCATAATCTATTTCACCATCATCAGGGCAATGAATAACCACCATTTCCTGATACCACTGATACTCCTCATCAACGGAGACACCATTATCCGTATATTCCAGAGGAAGGAGGCTCAAGTCGAAATAGCCATCACCTAAACCACCATACCCCCAATTCACTCCTACGTTTCCATCAGCATCATAACCATCCAGCACAAAAGCATGTGAAGATGTTTTGTCGTTTCCCTGCTTATTGGATGTACCGGCATACAGAATAGGATGCCCGGCGCTCAATTCCCGGTAAATAACCTTTTTCCAGGCTGCATCATCATAGTTATTGGTCTGGGGATAATCCTTATAGCCATAATACTGGGTAAGATAGCCGAAATGCTTCTTCATACCAGCCGCCGCATCTGGCAAAGATGCGCCACTGCCATCAAGAGAATAATTCATACCAGCCACACAACCGCAATGAAACATCAACTTGGCTACTGCGGCAGCCTGTTCCGAACTGTAGTTATCACCCGAATAAGCAGGCAACATCTCCGTCCACTTATACTCTCCCATACTCAGCATAGCAGTACGTTTCTCATCGCCGACGTTATAAGAAGCGACACCCTTGCCACGGGATGGATACTGATATACAGACATAATCTGTGCCATAGCCGTAGCCACGCAACCCACCCAGCAGTTTTTACCATTCACTTGTGGGCACTGGCTATTGAAAGGAGCATCCTGCCCCCATTTTACGGCAATAAGATGCTCAACACTCGACTTGCAACCTGCAGGGATAACCTGATAACCCGTAGAAGCAGCACGAAGTGAAGCGTCATTAATTCTATCCAAGAACCAGCCCAAGGCAGGATTATCACCAAAAGTACCCTCGTCAGAATAACCTATCACAGCCTTGAACGCATCATCATTGGCGAGAACTACAAATCCGTTCCGGTTGCGTCCTACAACCGTATAAGCATCCGTCTGGCGCATAACCCGAAGGTTCTCACCTGCTCCTCCACGAGAAGTTTTCCCGCCAACAGAAGGCAAACGCTCCCCCAGCACCTCACTGGCTATCTCCAATTTCTGCTGAAGGCTCCTTTCCTTTGCCTCAGAGCAAAGGAAAGAAGCCAACATCAGAGAAAATATAAAAATTTTCTTCATAAGTTCAAAATCTTTAGGAAATCATTCGATATTTCTACCAAACGCCATACACATTTACAGACTGCTGCTCAACACTGGAATTTATATATCCATTCAGATAGATGTATTTCTGTGTGAAGTCTATATAAGAATAGGTACTATAGCCATATCCACCATACCACATGAAAGAGTTGATATTTACATCTCCTACCGTCCAGTTCCACAAATAGTCGCCTGTAGAAGAATCAACACCAGCTACGATATAGTTTTCCTTATAGGTCTGATAGTCATATATGGCAGCACCCTTTCCTTCCTCAGGAACCAGTTCACCGGAGCAATCAGCCAGATTATCGGCATTGAAAGTGCCATTAATCTTGAAATAAAGATCAGCACCCGAACCCAACATATTGGTGATATAAAACTGATTGACACCTTCCAGCTGGTAGATATCAGAATAGGTTACAGGCAGATCTGTGTAACCTGCGTAATAGAACTGCACATTCTCCAGTACTTTCGTCCACTGAGAAACCAGCACCGACGACTGCAGCACCGTACTGCCATCCTGCTTGGTATAAGGATCGGCATAGGCTTCATCGACATCTATCTTGAAACCAAATTTCTTTTTAGGTGTCAAGCCCTTTACAGAAATGGTCAGCGTAGCCTCCTTCTCGCCCTGGGCAAACTCCACCGTAGCAGGCACCTGAATGGCAGTTGTATCAGTATACTCTACCTTGACAGGAACACTCGCAGCCTCAGCGGCTACTTTACGGCAAACCTTCACATCAACGGTTTCCTGGTCTGGAGTAAGAATAAACTCCGCCGCATTGCCGGCATCAAAATACACTCCCATGCAATTGTCTGGGGCAGGATTGCCTGGCGCATAATCATCGTCATCGCTGCAGGAAGAGAACCCCAACAGGAGACCTGCCGAGATGGCAAGCCCCAAATATCTAAAAAACTTTATATTCTTCATTGTCAATTCCATTTTAAAGATTTAAAAATCTCCTCATTTACTCACTCTTTGCCTCTACCACACTTGTAGGGTCAGGATTCAGTACCACAGCCGGATTAGAACTCTTCTCATATTCAGGGATATAACAATCCATCCATGGAGCCACGAAACCATACTTGGAATTCAAGCGGTGACTCTCCAGGAAGTTGGTACCCGTATAGGTGCGGACAACAGCTTTCTTAAGACGCTTATAATCAAAATACAGCAGTCCCTCTCCCCAGAGTTCGATACGTTTCTGAAGCAGCACGGCATCTTCAAGTGAATCGATGTCTGTAGCCTGACATTCATAAGAGCCATCTGTATAGCGATAAGCATTCATAAAATCATTCAATACGGTCTTGGCAGCATCCACCCCTTCCGTATGGGCAATGGCCTCAATATAGATGAGATACATCTCTTCTACACGCATCAATGGAATATCACACAAACAGCCCACATAGAGATCAGACAAGTTACCTGAACCCGGATGATATTTCAGGTTGGTGTAAGCAGGCAGTTTAGCCCATCCTGCTCCATCCAGCAAGGTAGAATAGCCTGCCGGAACCTCAGCCTTGCCAGCATCCTCAGGGGCAACCCAAGTCTTCTTTCGCCAGTCGGCATCAGGTATCTGATTATAGAGCGAAGCACCTATCATACGGTAAGCCTTGCCATAACCACCCATGGAGAATGCAGTAGATTCAGAAGATACCGTACCCATCCAGGAATAGAACCAGCTGCCCAATTGCTCCTTTGTTCCCAGCGAAGCCTTCCATATCCAGGAAGAATTAGCAGTATTGAAACCGGTCTTCTTATTATACCATTCGCTCTGAGACATTGGCTGGCAACCGGAATTGTCGATGGCAGCCTGTGCGTATGAGGCAGCCTTGGCAAAACAGTCATTAACCGCCGTAATGCCCAAGGCATCATAGCCGTCAGCATCATTCTCATGAGCCAACTGGGCTGTCAGATCATCTGCCGAATCATAAAAACGAGAACCCAGTTCCAACCAGAAGCGTGCCTTCAAACCATCTACCACGCTCTCATCCGGCTGCTCCTTGCCCGTACGCTTATAGCCCTTCAAGTATGCCTCAGCCTTATTCAGGTCGTGCAGGATAAAGCGATACATGGTATAATAAGGTACACGAGGATTGTTCTTACCCTCCTCGCCTGTAGTCTTCTCAGTCACGATAGGCACGGTAAGTCCCATTATCTTGGCCGCTTTGGCATCAAAGTCAGAGAATCCGGTCTTCTTGAATTCAAACATTCTTGCCATATCCAGGTATGCCAAAGCACGGTAAGCATAAGCTACACCGGCAGACGCCTTTGCTGATTCAGATGCTCCTTCCACATCGAGCGACGAGATGATACTGTTGGCATTATTCACTAAACCATAATAGTAGAAATAGGTGTAATTGAATGGGCTACGGAGTCCCTTACCATTCTCTATAGATGAGAAATAGTCGTAATCTGCATTGTAAACCGGAAAATCCTCTGTCATCACATCACGGATAATCATCTGGCTGGGATAACCGTTGTCGTAAGCCGAACCGTCGCCATACACACCACTCTTTACCATATAGGCACTCAAGCCGGTCAGCAAGCCCTGCTGAGCCGTCTCAGACCCCTGCACCTGACTGCCTGTTGCATAATCCTTTGGCAGTTCCTCCTCCAGACAGCTCTGCATCATCAAGCATGAAGAGAGCACTACTGTGAACAGAGAAACCTTGCGAAATATATTGTTCATCATATAAAATTCTCCTTAATCTATATAAAAATCTCCTTATCTAACAGTTTAAAATTGAAGTGTAATACCACCAGAGATGGTACGAACAAACGCATACTGCTCGTTGCTAGGTGAGCCGGTGAAACTTGTGCGAGGATCGAAACCCTTTCGCTTGCTCCACAAATAGACATTGTCTGCCGCACCATAGACACGAACCTTAGTCAAGCCCAAACGACGTGTCAGGCTCTTTGGCAAGGTATAACCGATATTGATGCTCTGCAGGTTGAGATAACTTCCATTAATCAGGAAGCGATCAGAAGATGAGCTTGCATCCGTATCATTATACTGGAGGCGAGGGATGTTGGATTCTCTGTTACTTGGAGACCAGGCATCCAGCATATCCTTATGGAAATTAAAACCTGTCCAGCTATCATAAGGAACACTCATCAGACTCTGATAACCTGAATCGTAAGACTTGCCGCCGATGGAATAAGTGAAGTTCACACCGACATCAATACCCTTAAACGACAACGATGTGCCAAAGCCACCATAAAGATCCGGAGTCGGGTCGCCACAGGCAAAGTAAGAGCCTTCCGACCATTTTGCAGACTTGCCCAGCGAACCATCTTCGTTCTCAACATACCATGTGGATTCTCCTTTCTCATTTACGCCCGCATATTTCTTCAATCTCCAGGTGTAGATAGGCAATCCTTCACCATAATAATAAGAACCGTTATGATAACCGGCATATCCGCTCAGCATCTCGTTCTTGTTCTCTTCATAAAGCTTCGTTATCTCATTGGTATAGTGGGTGGCATTGAGATTGATGTTCCACGCAAAATCCTTGGTGCGGATTACATCTCCTGCAAGATTCAGTTCTACACCACGGTTCACCATGTTACCCACATTAGAGTAATAGCCTGCATAACCCATTGACATAGGCACGCTGATGAAACAGAGCATGTCAGTGGTTTTGCGGTAGAAATACTCCACATCACCGGTCAGACGACCCTTGAAGAGTTCGAATTCAAAACCTGCGTTGATATTGGTATTGGTCTCCCAGGTAATCTTATCATTACCCTTTGAAGCAAAGGTCAGCGCCATGTTGCCATTCATGCTACCGATGCCGTAAGTATCCAGATAACGGTTGTTACCGATGGCATCGTTACCCTGCTGACCGAAAGAGAATTTCACCTTCAGCATGTCGAGCCAAGACTTGGTGCCTGCCATCCAATCTTCCTTGGTCAGTATCCAGGCACCACCGAAAGAATAGAAATCGCCCCAGCGATGGGCAGGAGAGAAGCGGGATGAACCGTCACGGCGATAAGATACCTGACCGAAATACTTGCCATCATAATCATACATGCCACGGAAGAAGAAACCTTCGGTGTTGTAATTGGTCTGATTAGAATATGTCGGCTCATTGGTGATAGCACCTGCCAACTCATGGTTTCCCTTGAAAGAGAACATGTTGGAACGGCCGCCATATACGTATTCATAAGTCTGCTTATAGTTCTCATGACCCAACAACAATGTCATGTTGTGCAGACCAAAAGAACGGGCATAGTTTACCAACTGCTGGAAGTTGACTGTATAATAACGGTAATGTCCTACGGTTACCTCACCATTAGGATAAGTTGTTGCACCAAATCCATAATAAGGCTGCTGGGTACTCTGATAGCGATATTCATAGTCATCCACCGTACCGTTCAAGGTAATCTTCAGTCCCTTGACAAATGTTGGGGTAATCTCAGCAAAGCCATTGATACCGAAAGTATTTCCTACAGAATGGGATGCCTGAAGCTGGTCATCCTTCAACAGGTTGAGCTGAGAGAGTACAGGTCGATTCAAGCCTGCATTCATTCCGTTACCATAATCATATATCTTACCATTATCATCGGTCATGATATTGCCATTGCCATCTCTGAGATACAGCGGATAGATAGGAGCGATGGTATTGACCATGTAGAAGGTATTGGTAGAACTGTTGTTTCCATAAGAATCTACCTCTGTGGCATAGTCTGTAACGGTATGGGCATAGTTTACGTTACCACCCACCTTCAGCCATTCATTTGCCTTATAGGTAGCCTTCAGGCGTGCAGTATATCGTTTAAACTGAGATCCGTATGCGATACCAGGGTTATCCAGATAGCCCAACGAAGCATAGAACTGGGAATTGTCGTTTCCACCATTCACATTCATATTATACTCCTGTCGGAGGGTGTTTCGGTAAGCCGCTTTGAGCCAGTCGTCCGGACTAATCGTATAGTCTTTTCCGTTATAAGAGATTTTATTGCCCAATGTGGCATTAGGATTCAGCTTTCCATTATCGCCAATGAGATACTGTCCCTCAGGCACATTGTAGCAGATATAACCCAATCCGCCCTTTTCTGAAGAACCACCAATCGCATTATTGGCAGCCACATGAGCCGCATAAGCTGACATTCCCTTTGCATTGGTATAGTAATTATACAATGACTTATAGTGTGTCTCATAATATTGACCGGGATCGGATATCATATCATAAGTCTGAGAGCCACGGCTATTGCTGCCCCATTTGGCATCAACAGTGATGACGGTCTTGCCCACCTGCGGATTCTTGGTGGTAATCATAATGACACCATTGGCACCACGGGCTCCGTAGAGTGCATTACTTGCCGCATCTTTCAATACGGTAACAGAAGCCACATCCGCTGGGTTGATGTCACTCCAAGAACCATAATAAGGTGCACCATCTACTACTATCAATGGATCCTGACCTGCATTGATAGAGCTGATACCGCGCACACGGATGGTAGGGGTAGAAGACGGATTGCCAGATGTATTTATCATCTGCACACCAGCTACCTGACCATTGAGGGCATCTACCACATTGGTTACCTGACGCACGGCTATTTTATCTGCATCCACTACACCCGCAGAACCCGTGAAGGATGATTTCTTCTGCTCGCCGTATGCCACCACGATGACCTCATCGAGCTGACGGTCTTGCGACTGCATGTTGACCTTCATTCCAGATGCCGCCTTCACGGTCTGTGAATCCATACCAAGATAAGAGACTACAATTGTTTCTCCTTGTTTAGCACTCGGCAAGCTGAACTTACCATCAATGTCGGTCACGGTTCCGGTTTTAGAACCTTTCACCATGATCTGTGCACCCACTACAGGGTCTCCATTTTCATCGAAGACCTGTCCCCCAACCTGTCCGGAAGACTGTGCCAGCACTTGCCCCGAAGCAGCCAGCAACAGGGAAGCAAATAAAACCTTCATTTTCATATATCTTCTCTTCTTATAATTATTATCTTATATATAATCATTACTCGTCTCTCTCAATATTGGAATACACCTTTTTATATTTATATACTGCTACGTTATCCATTACAAGTTTTACATAAAATATGTATTCAGATGCAAAGGTAATATAAAATCCGCTAACCACCAAACATAAAACCACAAAATCACTTTTTACATATCAAAAAGATACACTTTGCCATAAATTAGTGTTCTAATGATAGTTTTCAAGCTTCTATTCCCCAAAAAGGCAAACACTTCTTTGATGCACGACTTCCTTACTTCTACATCGGATAACGACCTTATCCATACTGATTTATAACCATATATGATAAAAAACATAAGCATTTATTTGCTGCGCAAAAGAATATTGATTAATTTTGCAACCAAACAAGCAGAATGATTATGATAGAATTAGATGATAAATTGATCAAGAAGTTCCATCAACAAAAAGATGGAGTATATGCACGAGACGAAGAGCAGCGCCTTTGTCTTGCTGCACAGGGATATTCTATCTGTGAAAACTCCATTGCCGTATTCAGCAATCTGCGTACTGATAAAAGTTATATTTTCTTCGGAAAGTCGTGCGAAGTATTGGGACTAGGTCTATCAAATTCAATACAGACGCTTGATTCCGTATGGGAAGAAGAAATTTTCAGTAGGATTCATCCTGATGACTGGAAAAAGCGTTGCCTGCAAGAACTTACCTTTTTCCGCATGATATCATCATCCCATTCCAAAGGATTGCAGACAGATTGGAGATAAGCAAGCATACCGTTGATCGTCACAGACAGAATATCATAGCCAAACTTCGAGTGAATAATACCACCGAAGCATGCCATAAAGCAAAAAGGTTAGGATTAATAGACTGACATGGCTGCTGCTTGCATGCTGTAGCCTGTTATCATGTCAAAATGTGCAGAAATCACAATCTGCAACAAAAAATAAATCAAATATGGAAAAGAAAGATTCAATTTTAAAGCCATTTGTGGCAGAAAACCTGTTTTGGATTAGAGAGCCAAAACAATATACGGTTACAGGCTCTCTGATTACAATCGTTTCTGAACCTCACACAGATCTTTGGCAGCGTACCTATTATGGGTTCAGCAATGACAATGCTCCGGTGTTGCAAATGAAGACTTCAGACAAGTTCTTTTCTTTCACCGTCAAGACATCATTCAATAGTTCTGCCCTATTTGACCAATGCGGTATTGCTATCTATCTTGATAGTGATAATTGGATGAAGGCATCAATAGAATACGAGAATGAGGAATATCAAAGATTGGGCAGTGTTGTAACAAACAACGGATACTCCGATTGGGCCACACACGACATATCTTCTTCTATCAAGGAAATGTGGTATCGCCTTAGCCGCAGAGAAAGTGACGACTATATAGAAACCAGTACAGACGGTGTTAATTTTCATCAGATGCGCGCATTTCATTTAGTCAAGGGAGATGGAGAAATTTCGTTCGGATTATACGCAGCTAGTCCTGTAGACCATTCATTTACTGCTACTTTTACAGAGATGAAAGTAGAAAAATGCAAATGGGAAACCTGGTCTGCAGAGAAAACCGGATTCAATCAAACTTCAAAATGACACAAACTTCTTACAAATAAACTACGAATCAAAGAAATTCAAAAGAGGGTGAGCCATGCATTTATCGCTCACCCTCATATCATTTTACAGGAAAAACATGCCGTAACATCTTTGTCGCAGCTTCGTCAATGCCTTTCAACCTCATCGCAATCGCGATGTAATAATACTGCCGTACCTTTGCAACCGAAATCAAACGATATAGGTTATGAATGCTAAAAGGGGAATTATTGTATTAGGATTGCTCTCGGCGGCTAGCATGCCAACGTGGGCGCAACAGATTAAGGGTGTGGTTATCGACCAGAAATCGAAAGAGACACTCATCGGCGCAGTCGTCACTGTGGATGGAACCAACGTGAAGGCTATCACCAACATCGACGGAAACTTCCAGATCGATGGAATGAAGAAAGATAAGACATATACACTATATATTAACTATGTAGGATATAAGACTCAAAAAATTGACGGGGTTCAGGCGAAGGACGCAGACCAGGTGATTGCGCTGCAACCTGATGAACAGCAGCTGAAGGAGGTGACCGTTACCGCAGTGGAAAGGCGTAATACGGATGCGGCAATGATACAGGTGGCCAAAAGCAGTCCCGTCATCGTGAGCAATGTTTCGGCACAGGAAATATCCAGAACTCAGGATACGAATGCGGGTGAGGTGATACGCCGAGTGCCAGGCGTGAGCCTCATCGACGATAAATTCGTGATGGTTCGTGGATTGTCACAGCGTTATAACAATGTGTGGGTGAACGGAGGAGCAGTGCCTAGTTCTGAGGCTGATTCCAGGGCATTCTCCTTCGATATCATCCCAAGTTCGCAGATTGACAACCTTACCATCGTGAAGTCGCCAACGGCTGAATATCCTGCCGATTACTCAGGCGGTTTCATCATCGTCAACACCAAGGAGATTCCGGCAGAAAACAGTTTCAACATCGCCGTGGGCGGAAACTGGAATACATCTTCTGCCTTCAAGGACTTTTCTTACTCAAAAGGTTCCGGAACCGATTTTCTCGGGTTCGATAATGGACTGAGAAACCTGAATGGGGGCATCCATGCTGACTTGAATCCACAGTTCGATGCCAACGGAAAACCGGTGGGCGATTATGCTACTTCGCTCCTGGGCAACAGATTCAACAATGATTGGCTCATCAAGAACAAGAAGCCTTGGGGCGACTTGAAACTGGCAGCCAGCCTGAACCAGCGTTGGATGCTGGGCGGAAGAACACTCGGCATGCTCGCCGCCCTGAACTATACCAACGAATACCGCACCTACGAGAACATGGAGAACAACCTCTATGGCATCTATGATGCGGCTAACGACAAGCCGAACTATCTTCGTCACTCTGTTGACAACCAGTATAATAATAACGTGAGACTCGGAGCGATGCTCAACTTCACCTTCCTTTCCAAGGACGGCAACCACAAGTATCAGCTCAAGAACATCTTCAACCAGTTGGCTACCAGCCGATATACCTGGCGTGATGGCGTGAGCGCCCAGTCGAACCTGGAGCGAAGCGCAGAGTATTACTACCGCAGTCGAACTACATATAACGGTCAGCTTACCGGCAAGCACACCTTCACTAGCGATGCCCTTGACTGGAGCATCGGGTATGCGTATGCCAACCGCCATTTGCCTGACCGTCGTAGATACCTCATCGACGATGCTCTTGAATCGGGCGTTTATGCCCTGAGCACCGGCAACGACATATCCCGCGAGTGGACTCAACTCGACGAACACATCTTCTCTCTTGGTGTAAATGACAAGCACCACTTCAAGTTTGGCAACTTTGAGCCAGACTTGCAAGTGGGTGCCTACGGGGAGTATCGCAGTCGAGAATACCAGACTCGCAACTTCATCTACAATTGGAATGTTTCAGCTAACAACATGCCATCCGACTTCCGCCACAGCGACATCCCTACCCTGCTCACCAGCGAGGCAAACATGGGTTACGACAAGCTGTATCTTCTGGAGGAAAAGCAGATGCGCAATAACTACCGCGGACACAACACCTTAGGCGCAGGATACCTGGCGATGTCTCTCCCCTTTGGCAAACTCGGCATCCACGCCGGTGTCCGCTTTGAGCATAATGATATGGAACTCATCTCCAATTCCCGTGACTACGAGAAGAGTGAATCGAGCCGTCATTACAAGACAGATGATGTTTTTCCATCTCTCAATACAACATACAAAATCAGCGACCAGCACCAGGTGCGACTGTCGTATGGCCGCAGTATTAACCGCCCAGAATTCCGTGAAGTATCGTCGTCGGTGTATTACGACTTCGACCTTGCCAGCAATGTGCAGGGAAACACTGAGTTGAAGAACTGTTATGTCGATAACCTCGACCTGCGATATGAGTGGTATCCATCCCGTGGAGAGCTCATTTCGCTGGCAGTCTTCTACAAGCACTTCGATTCTCCTATCGAGTGGACCTACACGGTGGCTGGTGGCACTGACTTGATTTACTCTTACAAGAATGCAAAGAGTGCCAACAACTATGGTGTGGAGCTGGATATCAGAAAGAATCTCGGATTCATAGGATTGAAGGATTTCTGCTGGTCATTCAACGGTGCCTTGATTAAGAGCAAGGTGCAGTTTGAAAAGGGTTCAAAAGAGGAAGACAGACCGATGCAGGGTCAGTCGCCATACCTCATCAACACCGGTATCTTCTATAAGAACGAGCCATTGAAGATGGATATCGCCCTGCTATACAATCGCATAGGCAAGCGAATCATCGGTGTGGGCAGAAGCGAGGGAAGCACGGGCGATGACTCCAATGCCCGAGTGCCTCACAGCTACGAGATGCCCCGCAACACCATCGACTTCTCGCTGGCAAAGAAATTCGGCGAGCATCTGGAACTGAAGCTCAATGTAAGAGATCTTCTTGCAGAAAAGATATATTACAAGCAGTTTGCTGATGTAACGTATAGCGACGGAAGCAAGAAGGAAGTAGAAGAGATAGCAAGATGCTATAAGCCGGGCAGAAACATCGGTTTGCAGGCAATCTATAAATTTTAAAGATAGAATATATCAGATGAATATTTAAGATAATATTTGATATTTGCTTAATAAATATTTGATGTTTGTTTAATAAAACAGGAAACAATGATGAACAAGATGTATTTTTATGGATGCATGGGCATCCTCGCAGCATCTGCCATGTTGAGCAGCTGCAGCAGTGACAATGACAATCCAGCTCCTTCTCCAAATCCTGGATCAGAAGTAGCTTACAAGTGGACAACCAATGGCGGCTTGAAGGCTTGCGACCACATTCTCTTCGGAACAGATGACAAGGAAAACGCCAAAGGAACACAGATTGGCAACGGCGACCAGGAATTCGTCTTCACAGGCAAGCAGACTTTGAAGAAAGGCACTTATCTCCTCAAGGGATGGGTATATATTGCAGATGGTGCTGAGCTTACCATCGAACCGGGAACTATTATCAAGGGCGACAAGCAGACCAAGGCGGCACTCATCGCAGAGCGTGGCGGCAAGCTCATCGCCAAGGGTACAACCACAGAGCCTATCGTCTTTACATCTGAAGAGGCTGCCGGCAGCAGAAAGCCTGGCGACTGGGGTGGCATCATTCTCTGCGGTAAGGCTAAGAACAACCAGACTGAGCAGCAGATAGAGGGTGGTCCTCGTACCAAGCATGGTGGCGCAGATGATGCTGACAACTCAGGAGCCTTGAGCTATGTACGCATCGAGTTTGCCGGTTATCCATTCCAGAAGGATAAGGAGATTAATGGTTTGACCTTGGGTTCTATAGGTTCCGGCACAGAGATTGACCACGTTCAGGTATCTTATTCCAATGATGATTCCTTCGAGTGGTTTGGTGGTACCGTTAACTGCAAGTATCTCGTAGCCTACAAGGGCTGGGATGATGATTTCGATACCGATAACGGTTTCTCAGGAAAGGTGCAGTATGGTCTTTCTCTGCGTGACAGCAAGATAGCCGATACCTCTCAGAGCAACGGTTTCGAGAGCGACAACTGCGCCGATGGTGCTACCGTGGATCCTCGTACCAAGGCAACCTTCTCTAACATCACCTTCGTAGGACCTAAGGTATTGGATTCTAAGTTCCAGAACACCACAGATTATATCACTGCCGGTGCATACAATCCAAACAACGGTTCAGCCCTTGGAAAATTCCAGGCAGCCATGCAGATTCGCCGTTCTTCTAACCTCAACTGCATCAACTCAGTGGCCTTAGGCTGGCCTATCGGTTTGATTGTTGATGGTGAGAAGGGTGAAACCGTAAAGGATGCCAAGGATGGCAAGTTCAAGCTTCAGAATGTATATTTCGCTGGTATGGATGCCGTTGGTACAGATGCCAACAAGCAGTATGAAGATTATCTCTACGATGCAGCCAACAAGAAGGATATCGATAAGAATCAGAAGTCATACAGCAACACCTTCTTCTTCTCAGAGCAGAGCAACAAGTATTTTGATTCATGGACCTCATTGGTTGGTGCAGATGGCTATACTCCTATCGCAGGAAGCCCATTGCTCGGTGCCGCAAGTTTCGCCGGCTGGACAGGTTTCGACACCGTAACCTACATCGGAGCCTTCGATGGCAGCAACAACTGGATGAGCGGTTGGACCAACTTTGACCCTCAGAATGCAAAGTACTAGAAAAAGATTAGTACCGGAATAAGAATTAGAATCGCTAATTTCTATTTTGACTATAAGGCTTTCTTTTATTGGAGCATGGCGCAGTGATTTGCGCCATGCTTTTTTTGTTGGGTTATAGAGGGAAACGTTGATGTCCAGAAACAGGACATCAACCTTCATTTATCTTAATCCATGAACTTTATCATGTCCTGGCGTCTTGGCTTTGCCTCCGGCGATTCGTCAGGATAACCCAGGGCGATGCAGTAGAGCAGCTTGTAATTCTTAGAGAATGCCATGCGGTCGAGGTAAGGCTTGGCCGACGGAGAATCCAGTATCCAACGGGCAGAACTGCCCAGGCAGCAGGAACCGATGCCCCTTGACCATGCTGCAAGAATGATGTTCTCGCCAAGCAAACCGCAATCAATCTGCGCCATATCATAAGTAGTATCGTAGGCGATGCAAACCACGCATGGAGCATTCACAAAGATGTTCTTGAAGCCCTTGCGCTCTGCTATCTTAGGATTATCCTTTACCACGGCTTGGGTGATTGAATCGATGAGAGCAGGAGAATCTATCACTCTGATTTCGTACGACTGCAGGTTCTGCCCGTTTGGCGCATGGATGCCGCATTTCAGAATCTCGTTCAGGGTATCGCGGCTGATGACGGAATCCTTGTAAGCACGGATGCTTCTGCGACTCATCATCAAATCGGTTACCACACTTGCAGAGTCAACGCTGGTCATTGCCTCCGGCTGTCTGTTCTCATTGCAGGCAGTCAACATCAGTGCAGCTGCCAATCCTAAAAATATCTTCTTCATATTATTCACTGTATGATTAAACTTCATATTATTCATTGTATGATTAAACCTATATTTCAATTAGTATATACCCATGTAGCACTATTAGTATTTATCCATGTAGCGTTATTAGTACATACCGTGCAAAGATAGCAACAAACATTGATATCCAAGAAGATACGTTATGATTTTTAAGAGTTTTTATCGGTCTCTCTGCCATTCTTTTAACAAGTATATATCATAGCCAAACATTTTCCACCTATTTTGCTAGAATTTCCCAAAAACTTCGTATCTTTGCAATGGCTTTATACAAGATAAGCTGTTTATAAAATCATCATACGTAGAATTATGGAAAGAAAAAGTTATTCTATAGATATAAATCGCATTGCACAA
>ENA-OZEP01000327-OZEP01000327.1-human-gut-metagenome-genome-assembly--contig:-NODE-327-length-22622-cov-6.034652_pt1 | contig 22622 bp, 20 predicted proteins | sample MGYA00245074_ERZ653621 | MGnify/ENA primary metagenome ERZ653621 (study PRJEB26926, sample SAMN06165020) | human gut metagenome | biome: ENVO:00009003; feature: ENVO:2100002; material: ENVO:00002003...
GATCTACACTTATGCGATCGTCGGCAGCGTCAGATGTGTATAAGAGACAGACTGATACCAGTAACTTCGGAGGGCAAAATGATGAAATATTTATCCGTAAAAGAGATAGCCGCGCTTTGGAGCACCTCCGAGCGCAGCGTTCGCAACTACTGTGCGGCAGGGCGCGTCCCGGGCGCTTTTCTGACGGGCAAGACCTGGAACATTCCCGAAAACGCCGAGAAGCCCGAACGGAGCAATAAAAGCAAACCCGCGCTGCAGACTTTGGCTGACATTCTCAAAGAGGAAAAGCGCAGTCAGACCCACGGCGGAATTTATCATAAGGTGCAGGTAGAACTGACCTATAACTCCAATCACATGGAGGGCAGCCGCCTGACCCATGATCAGACGCGTTTTATTTTTGAAACCAATACCGTCGGCATCACCGAGGAAGGCGTGCGGGTGGACGATATCATCGAAACCGCCAATCACTTTCGTTGTATCGACGAGGTTATCGAAAGCGCAAAATCGCAGCTCAGCGAGAAATTTATCAAACATCTGCATTTTATCCTGAAAACCGGAACAAGCGACGCAAAGAAAGACTGGTTCGCCGTCGGCGATTACAAAAAGCTGCCGAATGAGGTCGGCGGGCGGGAAACGACCTTGCCCGAGAAAGTGTCGGCGGAAATGAAAAGACTGCTCGATGAGTATAACGGCAAGGAAACGGTGACGCTTGAAGATATCCTTGCGTTTCATGTGCGGTTTGAGCGCATCCATCCATTACAAGACGGCAACGGGCGTGTCGGGCGGCTGATCCTGTTCAAGGAATGCCTGAAATACAATATCGTGCCGTTTATTATTGAGGACAGCAGAAAAATGTTCTATTACCGCGGATTGCAGGAATGGGACCGGGAAAAGGGCTATCTGACCGACACCTGCCTGTCGGCACAGGATACCTTCAAGAAATACCTGAATTATTTCAGAATACCGTATGAAAACTGAAAAACCTCGTGTTTTTGCGAAAAAAGATCTTGTAATCCTTCAAGTCAAGTACACCGACAGCATCGATGTGCATACAATCAAATATACAAGATGATAACAGGAATAGGAGGCGACCTCCTATTCCTGCTGTTACTACTTAGGCTTCAATAAACAGTTCAGGAATATTATACTTTATTTCGGCTGCTTCTTTGCAGACGGATTTACTAGGACAATCTAAAAGCTCTGTTTTTACTTTGTATTCTCCGTTAACTTCGGTAATATATTCCAGATGTTGTTTAATATATGTCGAAGCTTCACGTGAAAATCCATTACGTTGTAGAAAAATAGTAAGTGGATTCGTAGTTCCGTATTCGACATACTCATACCAATCGTTAGGCAAAACATCAATATTGTGAAACCTTTTGTACTCAGATGAGAATCGTAAAAAGTAATTCGCTATTCTGAAAAGAATCACATCTTCAATTGCGTTTAATGTATCTGAAATTACAATATTGCGATGTTTAATGGAATCATCATATTCTACGATTTTTCTATCAACTTCAACTCCAGAGGAAGGATGGTCCTTTTTGTATTTAATAGCACTTTGCATAATTAAGCTAAGACCATTTCCACTAATCCATTGATACAGGATAACTGCATACCAACGCAGTTTACCATGTTGTCCAGATTTTATACTTGTATGACCAAGCGTGGCCTTTTCATATTTTTCCCATTTGAATATATCACAAAGCTTCTCTAAGAAAGATACCAATTGTGGGTAGTCAACATTTGCTTGATAAGTTAATTGAGGATAAGTTAGTCCTTTGGCAATTGCAACGGTCAAGTTTTCAACCTGATCAGACGAGATATTTATATCATCGTCTGTCGTTTTAGTAGAGAAGGCTGTGCGTATTTTATTCTCAATCTCAGCAGAAAGTAACGAATCAAACTCTCTTCGCACAAAACTGTTTCGATTTGACATAATATCTTTTAATAGGATTAGCGCAAACTTTCTCATTAGAGCATAGTTCTCTACCGATTGGTTTGCGGGATACTTTAAAAGTTCGATTTTTCCTTGTGAAAGGCAATCAACAATTACTTTCTTTTGAGGCTTTGAAAGTTCAGTTACCAATGAAAGTTTTTGCTCGGGTATTTCGGTTTCTATCAAATCAACATATTTCTGAGGTTCTACATTATTCTCTATGCGTGTCAAAAAAACATTTCCATACAAATTGAACTCTATCCTGCCCACACGTCCCACTAGATTTCTAAACTCCACAGGAGTCATGTGCGACAACCCATTCTTATAACTTGTAATGAAAAGATTATCTGCAGGCAGGTTAACACCTTCGACTAAGGTACTTGTACAAAAGATAGTTTTAATTGCGCCTTTTTTAAATAAATCCTCGATGCGTAAACGGATGTCCGCTGGCAAATATCCAATATGGTATGCAACGCCTTTAGTCAGCAAGTCAGCCAAATAATAGTCAGCATGAATTTGACCCTTGATTTCACGTGAAAGGGCGAGGAGTTCCGCATTATCTTCTTGAGTTTTTATAGAATTCGCATAATCAAGTGCATAGTCAATTGCCTTTGATGTAGCGCTACAATAAACTATGTTTTGGCTATCCCTACCGGCTGTTTTTATCATTTGTGTCAACGAAACATTTTCTTTTAGCTTCGCAACAGAAACGAACTCTTTACTATAGTCGTTATGTACTTTTACTTCCTTTTCAACCAAGTCTATAATGTATTTCATTTGACTAACCGGAGAGTATGATGTAGTCATCTTTTCACTTATATCATCGTTGCTTGTATTGATTAAATTCAAGTAAACATCTGGATTGGGAATGTTAGGCGACGAAAATATAAAGTGAGGTTTATCATCTCTTTTTGAGAGCAAATCAACTATCTTGTAATAGAACGGACTTCGACTATCTTTGCTTGATATTTTGTGCGCTTCGTCAATAAAAAGATAATCTAATTTAAAATCAGGTCTTTCCAAAAGTAGATACAAGAGTCTTTCGGGTGTTAACACAAGAACAAAATTATGTTCTTGCTGTAAAGCAATTGCGCCTCCGGCCGTAACAACTCTGTAGTTCTTCTCTGATAGAAGTTCTTTTAAATCAGTTATTATTCTACTTGATACTTCATTGATCAAAGCTTTAGTGGGTACAACTATTGCAAAATTGCTTTGAATACCTTTGATGATTTGTTCCTTGATGAACACTCTCATTACAAAAGATTTTCCCATTGATGTTGGACCGGAATAACTAAAACGTTCTTTTTTTAGCGAATCAAAGACGGCACGTTGGGATTTGAAAAAGTAGCCTTCAGATTGAGATGGAATTCTTAATATAGATTTTTTATATTCTTCATAGGCTTTCTCAAATGTATTATTGGGTGAATATTGGTTCTGGTGAAGAGATAAGCCCCTATAATTACATACATTTGTTAAAACTGATCCCATAACAAATTTGACAGACTCGTTTTGGGGATATAGTGTGTTTAAAAGAGCGACTATTTCTTGCGCCCAAACTTTATGTAGTTCTGACCTGGTTGGATCTGTTGATTTAGATAGCAGGTCGGCAAAACGAAGAGCATCCACAAGATTAAAATCTACCGGATCTTTTTTGGAAATTCCAAAGAGATTCAATGAATAATTGTACAATATGGCATTATAAATCTCTTGCAAGTATTCATTAGATTCGATATCTTTAAAAATACTTTCGCCAAGTATAGTGCTCATTTGTTATTCACCTTTCAACTTATTGATTATAGCAGCTCTATCATCTTTGGCATTATTAAACGGCAAGATATAGAAATAAAAAGAATATCCTGTCAAGCCGGATTCATTTATCTTTTTCTCAATATACGACGCAATTTCATCGAGATCATTTCTTAACTTCTCGTTTACTGCATTACGGAAATCTGAATTGGAATATTGTGTTGCATCTATATCTAACGTATATCCAAGGAATATACCAAAGGCATTATCAACACTTATAGTTTTATCCCTTTTTAGTGGTACAATAAGCGATTTTATAAACTCAGTTGTTGCTTCATCAAATGATTCCGAAAGAATATTCTTTTCAATCAATCTTAATTCATTATCAGGATTATTTGAAACTTTTTCAATCGATTCAAACGCTTCGTCAACAGCTTTGCTTAATATGCCTTTTATCTTTGATTCACCTAAAATGAGTTGGAAGTTCTTGTTATCTAATTGAAAGAGATGAACACCATCACTTCCAAAAACATACTGATTACCAGTTGTTTTTAACTCTACCTTACTTAAGAGTTTAGGAGCATCAAGTTTATTCTCAAGAAAAAGGTATAGCAGTATTTCTCCCAATTCACCACCGGCACCATAATCATTTGGATTATTAGCTTTTCTTAAAAGTTCTATCGACTTTAGACCAATTCCCTCTGCATCGCCCTCAGCTTTGAATTGCTCAATAGATGCTCTTGAGAATACATATCTACCAATATTTCTTTGTAATAATTGGTGCAGTCCGGTATATGTAAACTCGTTGTTGAATATATCGAGATAAAATAAACGCAAGCAATTATTGTTTTTTAAGTTGAGTTTTTTCGTGCTATCAACTTCAGAAAAAACAGTGTCAAACCCATTGCCGATACTACTATTTGTCAAAGCATTCATCTTATCATCTCCATATTCTTAGACCCTTTTTCAAAGGAGGCTGCTCTAAAATAAGCCTTGTATTTTTGCGGTAATTAATGCAGCAGTTACATCGGCTCCAACGTCTACCAAAAAATCTTTCAACCCAATTAGTGCCGCTTTAATTACTCCGGGCTTTTTGTTTTTCTCCAATTTCGCAGATATTTCCTCCAAAAGTTCTAATGCGTTTGCTTTATCTTCTTCAGAAATTGTCTCTGTTTTTAAAGATTCCTGTATTTCATTAGCGGCATCTTTTACGGCAGAAGAATTGAATGTATTTGTATTGTTATTGCCGGAAATCATTTGAGATTTACAAACATCGCCATTCACAACGGTGCCATAATAGTTGTTGATTTGCTGGGGGATGCTTTTAGCGATATTCTTTTCTTCTTGATTAAACTTCATATTGTCTCCTAAGATGCCTTCTGATTCTAATTGGATTGTCCATTCAAGCAAAGCATTTTTAACCTTTTCGACAATAGATAACAGTAAGTGACTGCTAATGCTTAAAGCAAACTGCATTGGCACCGGAGTATCAAACATAGACGAAATTGATTGCATCAATCCTGCACTAAACTGATATATAAAGCTTCCAGTATCACTTTGCTTATAAAGCTCTAGTAACTCTCCAATTGGTTGATGCAGCTTTGGCTCACAGATCAATTGTTCCAGTTCATCATCAGCACATTGTGCAGGTATCCAACCGTTATATGGATTAAAGGCTTTGAGCACGCCTTTGACCTTACGATAATTAGGTATTTCTTCTTTAGGACAATCACCATAACCATTTAATTCGTGCTGTATCCATATATCAAAACTCTTTAATTGAAGCTTTGAGGCAATTAAATGCGCTTTTCTTAAGGCATTTAAAATATCACATTTATTGTCCAATACTTCTTGCTGCAAATCTAATACTAAACTACTCATAATCACGCCTGCCTATTAATGCATATTTTATTTTTTTGGGCAATACCTTTTATTGCCGGAACAACAACGCTATTACCGCATTGTTTATAATTACTTGATATGTGGATTGAGGAAAAGACATATGCGGGACAATAAGATATAAATTTTTGTGCTTAAACCAACACTTCCCACTTGCCGTATCTTTTGCCGCTTTCGCGGCGGATATAGTTTTTATCTTGCAGCGATTTCATAATTCGCTTGATCGTAGCAATGGATTTTCCGGTTGATTCTGCAATCTCTTGCTGTTTTATCGCTGGGTTCTTTGCGACCAATTCTAAAACCGCCAATTCTTCCAAAGTACAGTCCAAAGTATCAAATTGATACTTTGAAACTTTGGAGTTGATACTTTGGAGAGTGCTTTCATCCGCAAAATCGACGTGCATATAGCGGTTTTTCAGTTCATGGTTTGTGCCGAGCAGGAGATTGGAGAAAAACAATTCCAAAAACTTTGTGGTGGAATGAATGCCCTTTTGCAAATTATTATAGTTTGCCCGGACCAGTGCATTGCGGAAATACCAAGAGTTTTCGCGGAACGCATCGTTATTGACGCGGAAGCCAAAGGTTTTCATATATTTGATCATAAACACGGCGGTGGCACGGGTATTTCCCTCGCCGAAGGGATGAATCTGCCAAATATCCGATGCAAACTTTGCAAGGTGCTTTACCGCTGCTTCAACCGACAGTCCCTCATAAGAAAACTGCTTTTCGGTGGCAAAATCATAGTCCAGCGTTTCTTTAATGCTGTTCCAATCCGCATAGATTACGGTGTCGCCGTTCAGAACCCACTCTTTCTTTGTGATGTTATACTGCCTGATTTGACCGGCGTGGTCGAATACGCCCTCAAACAATCTGCGGTGAACGGTGATCCACTCGGCAGGTGAAAACTGAAACGCTTTTTCTCCAAGCAGCTTCGTTATTCTTGCCGAAACGATATCTGCCTCTTTGGTTTCGTTTTCCGTTTCGGTTCGCGTGGTGCGCTGTTCATAATAACTATGAATCCGCTTCTGCGCTTCATCAATGGTGATTTTGCCCTCAATGTGATCCTTTGCGGTGTCCAACAAATAGGCAGAAGTATTCAGCCCGTCAACCGCCTGCAAGCCGATGGCAGTCTGCCACGCCTCGCTTTTTTCGGCTCTGCCGGGTTCACCCTGCTTTATATATTCTTCAAGTTCAAATTGCCAATTCTTATCCGGCATATTTGCACCTCATTCCTTACTTAAATCTTCCGTCTTGAAAGTTGTGAATCCTTCGTAATAATAGCTGTGGTCGATGCCTTTCATATAGACCTCACGGCTATCCACATCATCGGTGAGTGCGTTTTTCAGAAGGTGTTTGATTTCAATATCTTTTATCGGGCTGCGCTCCATGGCGAGAAGATAATCCTCCTTGTCGACCTTGCTCCAATCAACAACCTTGTGAAGTTCGGTTTTGAAAATGAGGTCGAGCCAAATGCGTGTGCTGCGCCCGTTTCCTTCTCGGAACGGGTGGGCAATATTCATTTCCACATACTTCTCGACGATTTCATCAAAAGTGGACTGCGGCATTTTATCAATGTTGGCAAGTGCCGCCTGCAAGTACATCAGCGGAGCAAAACGGAAGTTGCCTTTTGAAATGTTTACGGTTCTGAGTTCTCCGGCAAAATCGAAGATTTCATCAAAGAGATACTTATGAATTGCTTTCAGCGCAGAGAATTTTCCTGCTTCTAATTTATCGAACACTCCGTTTTCAAAAAGCACAAGCGCTTTTTTCTTGCTGATGCGTTCTTCCGCGCGGGCAAGGTCGGCAGCGTTTGTCAGCCCCAATTTATTTTCAAGTGCCATAGCACACCTCCCGATTAATTTACAAGATATTTAAGCACAAAAAACAATCCGACAAGCGCTGCAACAATCAATAACACAATCCATCCAGTGGCTTTCCGCACCTTCTTTTTTGAGGAAACCGGCTGTACAGAATATGTATGTTGCGGCTGTGGAGATTGATAGGGCTGTTTTGGTTTTGCGACAGGCTGAGGTCTTGTTGCCTTTCGGTACATAGCAAGCGGGTCGCTTTGATTCATAATTCTATCGTAAAAGTTCGTCAATCCACTGCGCATCGCCGTATTCGCACATATTCTCCTCTGTGCAATTTGGCTCATGAGAAATTTGATTTCGAATCCACCGATAGTGCTTAAGACGCTTGAGATCTTCGTCCCAGCCTTTAACCCAATAACAACCATTTGGCGTATTTCCCATATCGTCTATATAGGCAGAGATACCGTGCTGAGTTTGCAGCATATCGCCGCATAGTTTTTCAAGATGCTTATATGATTCTATAAAGCCCTTAGCTTGTCTCCCAACACGGATTACTTGTCCGCCGCAACGCCGGATTTCATCCAGGCGTCAACTTCGCTTATTTTGAATTTCCACAGCCTGCCGATTTTAGCGGCGGGCATTTCTCTGCGTTCAATCCAGTCAAGAACGGTATCACGGCTGACGCCCAAATATTCCATAATTTCTTTCATCGAATACCAGCGCTCAAGGTTGTTATCCATAGCGGAATCCTCCGTTTTCACGAAAATACAATACTATAAGTTATATTATATCACATTTTTTGAAATTTCACAAGGCTTAACAGGGGTTTATTCGGGGTTTTCAAGAAAAAGTCATGAATTACACGGCATATCAAACAAACGACGGACCTAAGCGTGGGTGTGTGATTCTGTTATAGTCTTTGTTGTAGACGGTAAGGTAACGGTGTTTTGCTCCATTTTTACTCGGCAGCAACGGAAAAAGCGGAAAGTTATCGAATAATATTCGAAGTTTGACGGAAAAGCGTCGAATTATCTTGTAAAAAGGTTTTATTATGGTATAATACAAATTGTTAAACTGTAGTTATCTTTCAAAGGTGAGGTTTCAAATGATGAAAGCAAGTTATAAAAAGCTGTGGAAACTCCTTGTTGACAAAGAAATGAGTAAATCAGATCTGCATAAAGCCACAGGGCTTTCCTCCAGCACCATGACTAAACTCCGCCGCAGCGAGGATGTTTCGATGGAAGCTCTTCGAAAAATCTGCATTGTTCTCGACTGTAATATCGCTGATATCGTTGAGTTTGAAAAAGAAAACAATTGACGAAGTAATAATGAGAATATTGAAAAGCGGTCTACACTTTAAAGAATTACATAGGAACATCTGCTCGAATCGCGAAAAGAAATATGCCTGCGTACAAGGTGGGCAGGCTGTGGAAGTTCAAACTGTCAGAGCCAGACGAGTGGATTCGCTCCGGCGGCGCAGCTGACGATAAAGCAGAGAATGCCGACTAAGACCGTTTTATTGTGCAACGAATTTGATATGATAATAGTGGCTCACTATAGAGTGAAAGGAAACGAAGAAATATGGACAATCAGGTGCATAATCAAATAGTTAGTTTTATATGGGGCATCGCAGACGATTGCCTGCGAGATGTGTATGTGCGCGGTAAATACCGTGATGTGATTCTGCCGATGACGGTCATCCGTCGTTTGGATGCTCTTTTGGAGGACAGTAAAGAGGCTGTCCTGGATATGAAGAAAAAGTTGGACGCGGCAGGTATCGATAACCAGTGGCCTGCGCTGTGCAACGTGGCGGGACAGGCTTTTTGCAATGCATCGCCGTTCCGTCTGCGTGACCTTACCAGCCGTGCGAAGAAGCAGACATTGAAAACGGACTTTGAAGCATATCTTGACGGCTTTTCTCCGAATGTGCAGGAGATTCTGGAGAAGTTCAAGTTCCGTAATCAGATCGATACCATGATCGAGGCAGACATTCTCGGCGCAGTTATTGAAAAATTTATATCCTCGGATATTAACCTCAGCCCAAACCCGGTATACAAGGATGAAAAAAGGACCATCCTCAAGCATCCCGGTCTGGACAACCACGGCATGGGTACGATTTTCGAGGAACTGATCCGTAAGTTCAACGAGGAAAACAATGAGGAAGCCGGCGAACACTGGACGCCCCGTGATGTTGTTGAACTGATGGCTGACCTTATCTTTATGCCGATTGCGGATCAAATCAAGGACGCTACTTACTCCTGCTATGATGGGGCCTGCGGAACGGGTGGTATGCTCACCGTTGCACAGGATCGGCTTATGACACTGGCGGCATGGCGCGGCAAAAATGTTTCTATCCACCTTTTTGGGCAGGAGATCAACCCGGAAACCTATGCCATTTGCAAGGCGGATATGCTGCTCAAGGGTGACGGCGACCAGGCAGAACATATCAGCTACGGCTCAACGCTGTCTTTGGACGGCAATGCTACACGGCAGTTTGACTTTATGCTCTCGAATCCGCCGTACGGAAAGAGCTGGAAAACCGATGCAGAAAAGATGGGTGGCAAGAAGGAAATCCTCGACAGCCGTTTCAACACTTATCTGGACGGCGGTGAGCAGCTTACAATGATCCCGCGCACGAGCGACGGTCAGCTTCTCTTCCTGCTGAACAATGTAGCGAAGATGAAGAAAGATACGCCCCTCGGCAGCCGCATTGCAGAGGTACATAACGGTTCGTCCATCTTCACGGGCGATGCAGGAAGCGGCGAGAGTAATGCCCGACGTTATATGATCGAGAACGATCTGGTGGAAGCTATTATCGCCGTGCCGGAGAATATGTTTTACAACACGGGCATCGGCACATTCATTTGGGTGCTTTCCAATAAGAAAGAAGAACGCCGCAAGGGCAAGATTCAGCTCATCGACGCAACGGCGATGAAGTCGGCACTGCGTAAGAACATGGGCAAGAAAAACTGCGAATTTACCGAAGAAATCCGCAAGGAGATCGTTCGCATGTTCCTTGCAATGGAGGAAAGCGAAGTCAGCATGATACTGAACAACGAGGACTTCGGCTATTGGAGTGTGACGGTGGAGCGGCCGCTGCGTTTGCGCGTGTATCCTGACAGAGCAATTCCGGCGGATACATTCAAGAAGTCGGATGAATACGACAGCGTGATCGCAGCTATTGAAAAAGCTGCGAAAACCGCACCGTTGGATGATTGGACCGCTTTTGCCAAGGCTACCAAGCTGAAAGCCGCCGCGTTGAAAAAGGTACGCCCCTTTATCACGGAGAAAGATCCGACTGCACAGCCCATCGAGGGCGAGCCGGATGTTGACCTGCGCGACACGGAGAACATACCGTTCAGCTATGAGGGCGGCATTGACGCCTTTATGAAAAATGAGGTGCTGACCTACGCACCGGACGCTTGGGTGGATGAGAAGAAAACACAGATTGGCTATGAAATCAGCTTTACGAAGTATTTCTATAAGCCCGTTGAGCTGCGCCCTATGGATGAAATTTTGAAAAGTCTAAACGACTTGGAGCAGGAAGCGGACGGATTGTTGGCTGGCATCATGGAGGGCGTGCAATGAGCGGATATGTGGAATATCGTGAAGTAAATCTTCCGTGGTTGAAAGCTGTTCCGGCTCATTGGGAGATACGAAGAAACAAAAATATATTCACAGAGCAGAAAGAGCTTGTTGGTGAAAGGTCAGCAGATTACACACTACTCTCATTGACGCTCAATGGTATTATTCCCCGTGACATGGATGGAGGGGGTAAATTCCCTGAGTCATTTGACAAATACAAAATCGTAAAAAACGGGGACATGGCATTTTGCCTTTTTGATATTGACGAAACGCCACGCACAGTTGGTCTGTCTGGTTACAATGGAATGCTTACTGGCGCATACACAATTATGCGCGTTAGCAACATTAACGCCCAATTCATCTATTATTACTATCTTGCCTTGGACAACGGTAAGATGCTAAGACCACTGTATACTGGGCTTAGAAAAACAATAAACATTAACACATTCCAAAGCACAAAAGTTCCGGTCCCGCCTCGTGACGAGCAGGATCAGATTGTGCGCTTTCTGGACTGGAAGGTTTCGAGCATCAATAAGCTGATTGCTGTTAAACAAAAGCAGATTGCTACGCTTAAGGAGTTTATGCAGGCTGAAATTGAGGAACAGTTATACGCTTATCCTGTGGTTAGCGTGGTTCGGCTCAAGCAACTCGGTACCTTTTTCAAAGGTGGCGGTTTCTCCAGAGACAATCTTGTAGAGGATGAAGATTATCCAGCTATTCTCTATGGAGATATTTACACACAGTACGAGTATAAAACATCTATAATCACGCATCACATTGATGAAAATGCTTATTCAACATCCAGAAAAATATCAAAGGGTGATATTGTGATGGCGGGAACGGGAGAAACCAAGGATGAAATCGGTAAATCAATTTTGTATATGGGTGAACAGATTGTTGCCGTTGGCGGAGATGTTATCGTTTTCCATCCTAATGAAGGAACAAATGTGGAGTACCTTCTTTATCAGCTCTATAGTCAGGCTTCATTAAAGCATAGATACATTAACGGCAAGGGCGACATCATTGTTCACATTTACCCGACAGCATTGGGGAACACAATCATCACTCTTCCTGGGGAAGCTGAACAAAACAAGGCTGTAGCAAGAATAAATAAAATCATTGATCAGGTTAACAAGGCCATTACTGTTTTGACGGACGAAATTTCTGTGCTACGAGAATACCGAGTGCGCCTTGTCGCTGATACCGTAACCGGCAAGATTGATGTCCGTGGCATTGAGATTCCCGAATACGAATTTGTGGATGAAGATAACGATAATGTAGATGAAAATTTGGAACAAGGTGCGGACGAGCCTCCTGAGGAGGAATAAGTATGATAGAAATAAAAGAATGGACGTGGGAGCCAATTCGAAAAAGGGATATGGCTTCAAAAACAATAACCTGTCCATATTGCGGTGTGCGTGTGCAGGCGAGTTCCACCACCAGAATTGTTGATACAGTTACCGGAGCCATCAAATATCAAATCCATAAATGCCCGGAGTGCTTCATGCCGGTCATCATTGGTCTTGACGGAAAAATCATACCGCAGTCACAGTTGCTGCCCTACGAGGATGTACGCTTTCTCCCTGCAAATGTAGAAAAACTGTATAACGAATGTCGAAAGTGCTTTTTGAACGAATGCTATCACTCTGTCATTATGGTCTCGCGGACATTGTTGATGTACATTGCAGTGGACAAAGGTGCCGATGCTGGGAAAACATTTGCCGAGTACATAAACTATCTAGAAACCAACGGCTTTATCGGAAGTCAAAATAAAGCATGGGTTGATAAAATAAGAAAGATCGGAAACAAATATACACACGAAATGGGAATGGCAACCCAAGAAGATGCCGATAAAGTTATCGTATTTATAAAACAGCTATTGGGCAACTTATATGAGATGCCTCATTTAGCAGAAGAGGAGGAAGCGTAATGCCGACCAATACCAAGGAAAGCGGATTCGAAGCTCTCATTGTAAACTGGCTTGTTGAGCACAACGGATATGAAGAAGGCTCCAACACCGACTACAACAAAGAATACGCCATAGATGAGACTCGGCTTTTTCGGTTCCTGCAGGATACGCAACCGGAGCAATTAGAGAAGCTGGGCATCCGGAAAAGTCATCAAAAATACGCACAGTTTCTCAACCGTTTACAGGGCGAGATTTCTAAGCGCGGCATAGTTGACGTGCTGCTAAATGGGATCAAAGTGTACCCTGCCGATCTGATCATGTTTTACCTGACCCCCTCTGAGGGCAACGCAAAAGCTAAAGAGCTGTTCCAAAAGAATATTTTCAGCGTCACCCGACAACTCCGCTATTCACAGGATGCAGCCAAACTGGCACTGGATTTGTGTGTATTTATCAATGGCCTCCCGGTTATTACATTTGAACTAAAGAATCAGATCACAAAGCAAAATGTTGATGATGCCGTTCAGCAGTACAAGGATGACCGTGATTCCAGAGAGATGTTGTTCCAGTTCAAACGCTGCATGGTGCATTTTGCCGTAGACGATGCCCGCATCAAGTTCTGCACGAAGCTTGCAGGGAAAGACAGCTGGTTTTTGCCCTTTGATAAGGGCTATAACGATGGAGCAGGAAATCCACCAAATCCCAATGGCATCATGACTGACTACCTTTGGAAGGATATTCTTACAAAGGAAAAGCTGACGCTGATTATAGAAAACTACGCGCAGGTCGTTGTTGAGGTGGACGAGGACACCAAAAAGAAAAAGGAAAAGCAGATTTTCCCCCGCTACCATCAGCTCGATGTTGTAGCGAAGCTGCTTGCCGATGTGAAAACAAACGGTGTCGGGAAAAAGTATCTTATTCAGCACAGCGCAGGCAGCGGCAAATCCAACTCTATCGCTTGGCTTGCTCATCAACTGATTGGGCTTGAACAGGACGGTCGTCCGATGCTGGATTCCGTTATTGTAGTCACCGACCGCCGGATTCTCGACAAGCAGATTCGGGATACGATCAAGCAGTTCATGCAGGTCGGCAACACGGTCGCATGGGCGGAGCACTCCGGCGATCTTACGAAAGCCATCACCGATGGGAAGCGTATTATCGTGACCACGATTGAGAAGTTCCCGTACATCGTTCCACAGATTGGAGCAGAACACAAGGATAACCATTTCGCCATTATCATCGATGAGGCTCATTCCGGACAGAGCGGAAGAAACTCTGCGCAGATGAACCTTGCACTTTCAGGGCTTGCTTCTGATGACGAGATGGATAACGAGGATAAGATCAACGCCATGATGGAAGGGCGTAAACTGCTGAACAATGCCAGCTACTTTGCGTTTACCGCAACCCCGAAGAATAAAACGCTGGAAACCTTCGGCGTTCCGTATCAGGACGGCGACGATATCAAGCACAGACCTTTCCATGTTTATACGATGAAACAGGCAATCCAAGAAGGGTTCATTCTGGATGTGCTGCAATACTACACGCCTATCGACAGCTTCTATAAGCTGATGAAGACCGTCGAGGATGACCCGATGTTCGATAAGAAGCGGGCACAGAAGAAGCTGCGCAGCTTTGTGGAAAGCGACAGCTATACCATTGCCAAGAAAGCGGCTATGATGGTAGATCATTTTCACGAACAAGTCATTGCCAAAGGAAAAATCGGCGGGCAGGCTCGCGCTATGGTCGTGACCTCCAGCATTCCTCGCTGTATCGAATATTATTACGCCATCAATAAATGCCTTGCGGATAGGCGCAGTCCATATAAAACGATTATCGCCTTTTCCGGCGAGAACAAGTATCAAGGTCAGGAACCGCCGCTTACCTCTGCCGGATTGAACGGTTTCCCGGACGCTAAGATACCGAAGGAGTTCAAAAAAGACCCGTATCGCATTCTCATTGTTGCGGATATGTTCCAGACGGGCTTTGATGAACCGCTGCTCCACACCATGTATGTGGACAAGGTGCTTTATGACATCAAGGCGGTACAGACGCTCTCCCGCTTGAACCGCTGCTGCCCGAAAAAGTACGATACCTTCGTATTGGACTTTGCAAACAAGCCTGAGATGATTCAGGAATCATTTTCGCGATATTACCGCACCACGATTCTGTCCGGCGAAACCGATCCGAACAAGCTATACGACCTGGTTGCAACAATGGAGGAATACCAGGTGTTCTCCAACGAAGATGTCGAGCGGCTGGTCAATTTGTACCTGGATGGAGCGGATCGCGACAAACTTGATCCCACATTAGATGCCTGTACTGCCGTTTACAAGCAGTTTGACACGGATGATCAGATTAGATTTAAGAGCGCAGCAAAGGCGTTCGTGCGTACATATGGCTTTCTCGGAGCGATTTTGCCGTATGGTAACGCAGACTGGGAACGGTTGTCCTTCTTTCTTAATTTGCTGATACCAAAGCTGCCGTCTCCGCGAGAGGACGATCTTTCGCAGGGGATTCTTGAAACGATCGACCTCGAAAGTTACCGCAACGAGGCGCGTGAGGTCATGTCCATTCGCCTGGAAGATACCGATACGGAGGTGGCTCCCGTACCGGCGGGAAAAGTCGGGCACATTGTTGAACCGGAAATGGATTTGCTGTCTGTTATTCTCTCCAATTTCAATGATATGTTTGGTAACATCAATTGGAATGATGCGGATAACGTGCGGAGGCAGATTCTTGAGATACCGGCCATGGTGTCTAAGGATGAAAAATATCAGAATGCCATGAGAAACTCTGATGAGCAGAGTGCGCGCTTGGAAAGCGAACGTGCGTTGCAGCAGGTCATCTTTTCGATTATGGCGGACAATATGGAGCTGTTCAAGCAGTTTCAGGACAATCCATCATTTAAGAAATGGCTGTCCGACCTTGTATTTAACTTGACCTACAACAAGGACGGAAAGCCTTATGAAGCGCCCAACTCAAATATAGTCCCAAGAGAAAACTAACGTATGTATTGTGAATCGAAAGAATAAGCCTATTTCATCAATTTATGGAGTTGTTCAGAATGTGATGACATAACGTGAGCTTTGGACAGATAACAGCAATATGGTGAGGCAATACAACCTTTCAATCACATAAAACCCCATCGTATATATGGCACAGTTTAGCTCCGCGCCATAGCATTCAGTGGGGTTTTAAGTTTTACATTTGCTGCCGCTTGCTTTATCTTAACTACCTCTTGTTCAACACAACTATCCCTTTCCGTCTGTACTGAGCGGATGATAAAACGGCATCCTTGGTTTTGCGTTGTGGCTATTGACGCGGGGCAGGCTTTCGAGCGGGATAGCGTAGAACCGTTCTTTGATGAAATTTCCGTTCATGCTGTCGATGATTTTTGCGACCTGTTCAGCATAAGCACCGGTTACATCAAATTCCGCAAGGCGAATGATCTGAAAGCGGCGCTTACCGTTGGTGGTATACAGAATCTCACCGGCTTTTCCGTCACCGTAAGGTGTATAGGCGTAGGCGGCTGACTGCACTGTTTTCTTGTCTTTTTCTTTTATAACCGTTATATCCGTTTGTTTTAACAAAACGCCGTCGCAAAAGCCCGTTTCGCACAGTTCTTTGGCAAACTTTTCGACTGCCGCTTTGCGCTTTTTCTCAATGCTTTTCTCACCCGACGCACCTTGTTTCAATGCAATTTCCGCATAGGTATTGGGCTTGAAAACGCCGAAATAGTCAAAGCATACGCCGAGGGAAAGAGATAAAATCTGCTTATCCTTAGGTGTGATTTTATCGGCAGCAGTGCGAAAATTGTCACGGTAAATACTGCACAGCACTTCCTCAAACAGGGATACGGACGGGTCTTCAATCAGCTCGTCCGAAACGGTGCCGTCCGCCGCGTTTTCGTTTTCTTCTGCCGGGACAATGCCGATGGGATATTCGCAAGCCTTGCCGACGGCAACAAGCTCGGTAACTTTTTTCTCGGCAAAGCCGGTTTCCTTTACGGCAAGCGCAATACGTTCATCGGCGGAAAGTTCGGGAGCGCTGTTATAGATGCGCATCACCTTACGCAGCTCGGCATACCCGTTTTGCGTCGGCACGGTGCAGGCGTTTTTCGTTGTGCGGATATAATCCAGCTGCCGCATGACCGCCGCTTTTTTCACATACTGCAAAAGCGGAATGTGGTCGGCGGCATCATAGCCAAGGAAGGCAAACCACAATGTTTCCAAAAAGATTTGCTTGATGTCCTCGGTGTCATCCGCAGACAGATTATAATGTGCAACGAAACGCTCGGCACGGCTTTGCAGCACCGGCTCATACGCACGGATAAATGCCTCAAAATATCCTTTATCCCGGCTCTTGGTTGCCTCAACAAAATATGTGTTCAAATCATCGAACCGCGCGCCGCTTTTATCGCTTTCGGTAAAGGCAGATGCGCGTTCGATTTTTTCTTTGCAGAAATATTTGATACGCAGAATTTCGTCGTTGATTTCCCAAAGCCGCAGTTTACCCGAACGGACAGAAGAAAGAATATCGTTCCATATTGCCGGCTCGTGCAGCCGCTTATCCGTAATGCCGCAAAGCAGTTTTTCGGTTGCCTTTTTGTATTCGGCGTTCATACGCGCACCCCCTTTCCAAAGAAAAATAAAATTATTTTTTACCCAGTGCCTCTTTTGCCTCTTTGATCAGGTTCCGCAAAACCATATCTTGCTCATACTGATTTTGCGCATAATCAAAATCAATCTGCGCCTCCTCATAATGCCGTTTGGCAAGCTCGATCGCCTTATCGCACACATCCACATCATATTTGGCGGACGGCAGATTTTTATTGGTTTTGTGCTTTTCGTTGCGCAGAGAATCGTATCTCTTTTTCCAAGTCGCATAGCCGAAACCGTCCTTTTTCTTTTGCTTCGGCATATTCAGTTTATTTTTTGCAACGTATGCGCAGGGAACGCCGTACTCTGGATTGACGGTGCTGCAATACAACTGCTTATGCGCAGTTTCCATAAAGAAAAATCGGTGGCAGATTCCGCATTGCCATGAATAATGTCCGGCGGCAAGCCCCTCGAACATATCGGTAACATAAAAATTGAGCATACGGTTAAACACCATGCGTCTGCCGAGGACGCTGCTGCTTTCGGCTTCTATGATTACGGGGGCGACTTCTGCAGTCGGGTGCAGGGTGAAATTGTTGAAAGCGCCGGTATGGTTGCTTTGCATTATTTTTTCGGTGATTTCGGGATCACCGAACACTGTCCGCACAAACTCCGCCAGTTCTGATTTGGTTCGTTTATCGTTTTCCGTGAGATTGACAAAGAACATATTTGCCACGCTTAAAAAATTGAGTGTGTCTCCGGTGAGATAGATATAAGACGAAACGATCCAGGAAAACGCCGTCATATGGGCGCGCAGCTTATTTTTATACGGCAGCTGCTCATAAAAGAATGTGCCGTATTTTTGAAAATCCTCTTCGTAGTGTTTCAGTGCATCTTGATAGAAAAAATTGTTCAGCGCCGCATACTCTCCGTCTATGTCAAAATAGCAAAACGGCGGAATAGCTTTGATGTAGTCCAAGATGTCAAAAAGGCTGTTTTTTATTTCGGAAAACAATTCGGTAGAATATCCCTCGTCGGTCCAGCGGCAGCAAAGCGCATACAAGGCATCACCCTTGTAAAAAAGTGCTTTTACCCATTCGGGAGAAAGGCAAAGAATATCATGCGTGACCTTGCCGGTGGGATATTGCTTTCCGTTAAGCCGAATATCAGCGTCGCCGAAATCAACGGCAAAATGGCTCAAATGTGTTTCTCCCACAGGTTTTGTTTCAATCAGATTCATGCGGCACACCTCGTTTCTGTAATCAGTATACCATAAAACCGTTTCGCTGTCATCGGAAATCACAAAAAATTCAGAAACGAATTTTGGCGCTCACAGCATTTTATGTGATTTTTCTGTTTTCAGCCATTAGATAGATAGGAGAGCGAAAGCATCGGTTCCGCCGCCGCTGCTTTTGCTCTTACTTTTTGCAAGGAGAATTCAGTATGACTGACGAAAAAACGAAACTCGCCGTTATTGATGGCGAAACCTTAATGGACATGAAACTTCCGCCGACAAAGTTTTGTGTTGATACGCTGCTGCCGCAGGGATTATGCATCCTCGGCGGCGCGTCAAAGATCGGCAAGTCGTGGTGGGTGCTGGATCTGTGTGTGCGTATTGCAAAGGGCGAACCGATGTGGGAGTTGAAAACGACCGGAGGAACAACACTGTACCTTTGCTTGGAGGACACGCTGCGCCGCGTGCAGAACCGTCTGCTTTGTATCACCGACGAAGTGCCGCCCAATGCGTTTTTTGCTACCTCCGCCGGAACGCTGTCCGACGGTCTGTGCGAACAGATACGGGATTTTGTGAAAGAGCATCCCGACACGGTTTTTGTTGCGGTGGATACCTTTCAGATTGTGCGCAACAACAGCATCGACACCTCTTACGCAAACGATTATGAGGAAATACGAATATTAAAACGGCTGGCGGATGAACTTGATATCTGTCTTCTGCTGGTGCATCACCTGCGCAAACAGGGCGACAGCGATCCGTTCAACAAACTGACCGGCACCACCGGAATCGTAGGCGCAGTAGATACCGCTTTCGTGTTGGACAAGAGCCGCCGCAATGCCGACAGCGCCACCCTCTACTGCACCGGCCGTGATGTGGAAGACCGCCAGCTTGAATTGCGGTTTTCCAAAGAGGAATTTGTTTGGAAAATGCTCGGCGACAGCATGGAGAATCGGGAAATGCTGCTGCCGAAGGAGATGGAACAGTTGGTCGAATTTATGAAAGTGCAGAAAAAATACAGCGGCAGCAACACGGAGTTTTGCGAGCGGTATAACGAATACGCAGGACAGGCGATATCGGCAAGAGGACTCAAACGGCTGATGAATCTATGGGAATATCGCCTTGCCGATTTCGGCGTGCGCTTTCGCAGTCATCGCAGCAACGGCGCCCGACTGCTGGAAATCGAATATTCCTTTTCTGCCGGTGACGAAAGTGCCGTTGGTGACGGTTAAATCGGTGTACCCCCAATCGGTTCGTCCCAAGCGTTCCTTTCGTCCCTGTCGGCGGTTTACAGGCGGTTTGTGCCGCTTTCGACGGGGGTAGGGATAAACCGCCGATGCGCCGGAAACAACGCGAATTCGGGGCGTTTGCGGGAGTGTCGGTTTTACCGATTTCCCGGACTTCGTCCGGGGCAAGCAGAGCGTCCGGCTGTCCTGCCGAAACGCCTTTATTTACGGGCGGCAGCCCGAACCCACTGAATTTAGAAACGGAGAGTGATATTTATGAGTAAACAAAGACGGCGTGACACCACTCTGACAATTCGGCTGACCAAATCCGAAAAAGAACGCATCGAACGCAACGCCAAACGCGCCGGGCGCAGCATCACCGACTATCTCGTTTTGCTGTCGCTGGAAATGCCCATCCATGTTGCGGAAGATGTAAAGCCCTTGCTGATCGAACTCAAACGCATCGGCAACAATCTGAATCAAATCACGGCGAAGATCAATGCGGGTGCATTCCGGTCGTATAATTTTGAAGATATGATCGACGGGCAGAAGATGATCTATGAGCAGCTGCTTGCGATTGCGAGGAAGGGATAATGGCAACGGTTAGTTTTATTCCCGAATCGAGGCAAAGCATCAGCGCAATGAAAGCGGTGATCGAATACTGTTTGCAGCAGAAAAAGGTGGCGGACGCAGACAGCGGCCGCCGATTGGTGAGCGGTGTAAACTGCAACGGCGAAAATGCGTTCACGGAATTTACGGCGACCAAGACCGCACATCACAAAAAAGGCGGAATGAATTTTTATCATTATGTGCAGTCCTTTTCGCCGAGCGAAAGCGTGACCGCCGAGCAGGTGCACGAAATCGGTTTGGCGTTTGCGAAAAAGGCGTGGCCGGGGCATGAGGTGCTGGTGACCACCCACACCGACACCGCGCACCTGCACAACCACTTTGTCATCAATTCCGTGCATTACGAAACCGGAAAGAAACTCCGCCAAAGCCCCGGCACGCTGACAAAGCTGCGCTCACTCAGCGACGGTATCTGTTTAGAGCACGGGCTGAGCGTTCTCGAACCGTATAAAAAAGACGGCGCAAAAATTTCAAGCCGCGAGTACCACGCTGCGGCAAAGGGTGACAGCTGGAAGTTCAAGCTGATGTCCGATATTGATTTTATGCGGGAGATGCAGCGGCTCGGCTACGGTGTCACATGGACGGACAAGCGAAAATATATCACCTTCACTTGCCCGAACGGAATGAAGTGCAGAGATATACGCCTGCACGACGAAAAATATTTGAAAGAGGTATTGGAATATGAATTCACGATCAGAAAACAACACACAGCAGAACTCGGCAATGGATATGCTGAGGAAGAAAAACACGCGGACGCTGTCCGAACTGGAACAGATCCCGTATCAGCCGCAGGTGTATGCGATCCCGATAGAGCAGCGCAAGCGGGAGAGCAAGCTGCTGGCGGACGCGGTGGAGTTTCAGCCGAAACTGTATCAGATGATCGAACGGCTGGCAACGGCGGAGGAGCTGAGCGACCACTGCATCAATATACAGAATATCGAGGCGGAGTATATGGAAAAGACAGTGCGGGAAGTGGTAACGGAGAACCGCAAAACGACGGCGCAGATGCAGAACCTCGTCGAACAGGCTGGGAAGAATCAAGAACAGTTTATTTTGAATTGCTCCGAAACTCTTTTCAAGAGTACCGAGACTCTGGACAGCACGATAGAGAAACTGCACCGAAAAATATTGAAAATTATGATAGCCGCGGCGGTATCGGCAGTGGCGCTGTCGCTGCTGGTCTGCGCGGTATTCTGGAAGCTGGCAGTATAATTGACAGTACTACCGAGGACCCGGAGGAACGCCGAAAGCGCATTGAGGCGCAGGAAAACGCATCCAACCTCGGTGCCGTTATCGGGTTTGCGGTCGGTATTCTCACCGCAGCAGCCGACAGCGAGGAAGATATGACTGCCGAGGAAAACGATGAGCCTACCATAAAGATGTAGGAGAAAGGGTTTGCCTATGACGAAAAAAGAACATGAAAAAGAATTGCGCTGCTATCCGGCGGCGCTGACCGCTGCGGAGGTTGCCGAGATCCTGCGGGTCAGCACCAAGACTGTATACAAGCTGATAAAAGAAAAATCTCTTCCGGCGGTGAAGGTCGGCAGAGAAAACCGCATTGCCAAATCACAGCTGATCGACTATCTGCGGCAAAGAGAAGTCCCAAGTTCGAACCCAAAGGTCTGTTTTCTTGAGAAAACTTCCGAAAAAGTCTGGACTTGTGCGGTGAGTTGTGATATTGTTCGTGTCAGCAAAAATAAAAAAGGAGTGAAAGCAAATGAATGCCATGACTACACTTGCAGCCAGCGTACAGGCTAAGAAAGGCCGTCTCTATGCCGTGATACAGGTCAGAGAGAACGGCAGGACAAAGCCCGTATGGCGTGCGCTGGGGCTGCCCGAGAGCGCCAACAAATCAAAGGTGAACAAAGCCTACCGAGAGGTGGTGCAAGCCTTTGAACAGTCCTATGCCGAGCAGATCGCCCAAAACAAAAAGCCTGCCTCGGATATTCCGATCTACGATTATATGTGCGCCTACTTTAAAAAGATCGAGAAAAACATTCAAAAGCTGTCTCTTATACACATCTGACGCTGCCGACGATCGCATAAGTGTAGAT
>ENA-OZEP01000331-OZEP01000331.1-human-gut-metagenome-genome-assembly--contig:-NODE-331-length-22396-cov-4.547872_pt1 | contig 22396 bp, 36 predicted proteins | sample MGYA00245074_ERZ653621 | MGnify/ENA primary metagenome ERZ653621 (study PRJEB26926, sample SAMN06165020) | human gut metagenome | biome: ENVO:00009003; feature: ENVO:2100002; material: ENVO:00002003...
GCGCGGTGCCGACTTGTGCGGTGCCGACCTGAGCGATGCCGACCTGCGTAATGCCAACTTGAGCGGTGGCAACCTGCGTAATGCCAACTTGTGCGGTGCCAACCTGTGCTGTGCTAACCTGAGCGATGCCGACCTGCGCGGTGCCGACTTGTGCGGTGCCGACCTGCGCGGTGCCGACCTGCGCGGTGCCAACTTGAGCGGTGGCAACCTGCGTAATGCCAACTTGTGCTGTGCTAACCTGTGCTGTGCTAACCTGCGCGGTGCCGACTTGTGCGGTGCCAACTTGAGCGGTGCCGACCTGCGCGGTGCCGACCTGCGCGGTGCTAAAAATACCGATAAAACTGCGTGGGATGCGTACACGGCCTTTTATCCATTACAGTGTCCTGAAACTGGTTCGTTTATTGGATATAAAAAAGCCGCATGCAAAATCGTCATGTTGGAGATATGTGCCGATGCTAAGCGTAGCAGCGCTACATCACGCAAGTGCCGGTGCAGCAAGGCCAAAGTGCTGGCCATAACCAATCTCGATGGTTCGGAGAGCGGTTTAAGCAAAATCGAAAGCGATTATGATAAGGATTTTATTTACCGTGTTGGTGAAACCGTAGAGGTTCCCGATTTTGATGATAACCGCTGGAATGAATGTGCGGCAGGTATACACTTCTTCATCACTCGCGATGAGGCTGTAAAGTATTATTAAAGAAAGGAGCAATAAATGACATACACAATACACTCATACAGTTCATTTGATGGGTACACAACTAAAAGCGTAAACGACAATATATCAAGCATAATGTCACGGATGGTGCAGATTGCGGGGCGATTATGTGAGGACTATGCAAGTGATGTTTACTATTCGTTGTCCGGATATGATCACGCCGTGCGTGAGAATTATAACTATGACAAACTAATAGTGTTTCAAGAGAGCGGCGTAATTGAATACACAATAGAAAATGATACCGTAAACAGTAGACCCCGAGGTATTCAATATTGGAGACTGACTTGGAATCCCGAAGAATGTGCGGGGACATTCAAAAGAGTTCGCTTGAAGGAGGAACGGTAAATGATACGCAAAGGTCATATTAACGAGGGCTACGAAATCAAGATTTTCCATGAAATTGGCGATGCGGGCGTTGCAATAGGTGTGCGGTCTGGCATCAAAGACGATCCTGCCCCGTTTGTGGTGTGGAATTATGATTATGAGAATGGTGTCCCATCATTTTATTGGGGCGCGTATTCGGATGAAAAAGTACAGGCTATAACAACATTTATAGAAAAGGCACGAGCGCTGGTATCGAAGTTGGACTGGCCAGCGTGGTGCGCATTGAGAACGCAGGAGGAATCAGAATGATTGGTTGTATCAAAGACGCAATTCAAAGTGGGTTGTACCAAGACTTTTGGGGAGAGGACAGCCTGTTGGTGGATGGATTCCATGAGTGTTATGGTGAACAGCTAACTTGCGAGGAATTCTGTGCCTACCCAAGTAGTACGGATGATAATGTGGTGTATGTTGATATTGGAGAGGATTCAGTTCACAGATTCAAGATAACAATAGAGGAGGTCTGAATTATGACAAATACTTATGGTATTACAATGAAGGGACTGCGGGACGCGGCAAAAGCAACTAAGCGCCTGACTGGTGCAAGCGGGGCACGTGTGCAACTTAACTATGACAACGCAGAGGGAATAGTGTTCGTTAACCGCGTGCAGCATGACACATGGGTGCGGTATCGGAATGAAACCGTACTGGTGGTATGTCAGGTGTGCGAACCGTTGACGGCGCAGCAGGTTGCAGATTTAGTGGCAAGGAGGCTGGTATGATACGCAATCACGCCACGGAAAACGGATACCACTACAAAATCAGCCTATTGGCCGATGGCAAATTTCACATCCAATGTATTGATTCATGGGCATACACTTACGGACAATATTACACGGACAGAGCGCAACTGTATAAGACTCTACACGAAGCACGCAAATCGCTTTTCACAACGCGCCGCACGATAATTATGCCAGACGGTACTGAGCAGAGGAACTGTGGTTAAGGGAGGAAACAGAATGACACACTACGATACCCGTAAGGAAGCGGAAGAAGCCTGTCGCGGCGATGAAACCATTGTCAGGGTTTGCGGCGGCTGGCTGGTGATGACATGGCAAGAGTTGCGTGTGTGGGAGTTGCAGAAATAAGTGGCTCTTATATCAACTCCAAATACACGTTATGAGCAGTTCTAAATCTTACACGACCAATCTATCTACAAAATAATAAAAGCGTCACAGAGGGGCTATTTGAGGCTCTGGTGGCATCTGAGGAGGTATAACTATGTATTTTGAATTTTATCCCAAACGGCTGATTGCATGGATTGTCGTCATCGTAATACTTACGTTGCTGTCGAATTGAGGAGGAAGAAGCGATGTTCCATTTAATGGCATACAACAAAGATCAAGATAGATATGATGAATGGCAATCCGGGATGCTTCAGGAGGTACAGGCAGAGGCACTGTTTTGCCGGGACTTACTGCGAAGCGATGACTTGAGAGATGCCAGTGGTGACCTATATGATTGGATGGAAATATGGGGTGATGATGGTACAAGAGACATCATAACCACAGAGCATATATATACGACATGTTTGAAGAAATAGAGGAGGAAAAAAGCGATGGTAAAGGTTGTTAGCAATGATACAAAAATCAAAATAGAAACGAGTCAGGGCACGCTAATTGCGAAGCTTTGTGATGACCCGAACTATCCCGGTATCTGGTTGGAAATTGATAGGCCGGAGTTCGGCAACAGTGTGGCGGTGGCAAAGCTCGAAGTGTACGAAGACAGTGGCCGGGTGATGCTGGATGTGTACAGCGATGCTTTGCAGGATGAAGTAACAGAGCAGATACCGATTGAGAATCTCGACAGGTGGGAGGAAGGCAATGAATGAACCGTGTACGACTTATCGATGGCATAGTTGAATGGTGCCAAAGCTATGAGTGGCCTGACTGGCGCATAACAGAGACATTGATTAGAATCGACCACGCACACTTGTGACTTTAGTCATGAGTTAGTGGTCGGATATATTCAAAATCAAAAAGTCAAGTAAGGTGATTTAATGGAGAAGGCATATAAATTTAGAATATATCCAAATAAAAAGCAAAAAGAGATCCTTGCTAAAACATTTGGGTGTTGCAGATTTGTATACAACCATTACCTTGCAAAGAAAATTGCATTGTACAAAACTTCAAATACAACATTAACATATAACCAGTGTTGTAGCGATTTAACTCAATTAAAAAATGAGTTAATCTGGTTGAAAGAAGCCGACAAGTTTGCACTTCAAAACTCTCTGAAAGATTTGGATAATGCTTATCAGAAGTTTTTTAAGGAACACAGCGGTTTCCCTAAATTCAAATCCAAGAAAGCACACAAGTATTCTTACAGAACGAGTTTTACAAATAATAATATTGAGTTTTGCAATAAGCATATTAAATTACCAAAACTCAAAATGGTAAAAATCAGAGATAAACAGATACCGCAAGGAAGAATACTTAATGCTACTGTTTCACAAGAACCAAGTGGGAAGTATTATGTATCATTATGCTGTACCGATGTCGAAATGACACCATCAGAGAAAACTGGCAGTATAATAGGTTTGGATTTTGGAATTAAAGAGTTTTGTATTACAAGCAATGGTGAAATGGTTGGAAATCCTAAATATCTCAAAAAGTCTATAGATAAACTTGCTAAATTACAAAGAGAGCTGTCTCGAAAATCAAAAGGCAGTTCCAATCGTAACAAAGCAAGAATAAAAGTTGCAAGACAATTTGAGAAAGTCTCTAATCAAAGAAAGGATTTCTTGCAGAAGTTATCTACTGAACTAATCAGAAACCATGACATAATCTGCATTGAAAGTTTGCAAGTTAAGGATATGGTTAAAAATCATAGACTTGCAAGAAGTATTGCAGATGCGTCATGGTCTGAATTTGCAAGGCAGCTTGAATATAAGGCTAATTGGTATAATAGGCAAGTTGTCAAGATAGATAGATTCTTTGCGAGTTCTCAGATTTGTAATGTGTGTGGCTATGTAAATAAGGGCATAAAAGATCTTTCTGTCAGAGAATGGGACTGTCCTTGTTGTCACACTCATCATGATAGAGATGTGAATGCTGCAATCAATATTCTAAATGAAGGGATGAGAGTATTGGCAATATAACATATATAAGAACCGTAGGAACTACGGGGATAGCTTGGTAAATATCTTTCCATTAGGAGAGAATTCCCAAGAACCCTGCGACTTTAGTCGTGGGAGGTTCAGCTCAAGGATATCGAAAAGGCTGGCTATGGTTATCTGATTGAAGAATACTTCGCGGAGGAGGAAGAATAATGGGTTATTACAGTTATGTGGCGCTGACATTGCGCAAGGAAGATGCAGTCGAACTGGTTAGAAAAGCGAAAGTAGAATGTGAGAGCGCATACAGGACTTTATCGGCGGCGAAGATAGTTGACCATGATGAATATGTGTCATTCCTTTGGTATAGCATCAAGTGGTATCACTTTGACGATGTGGTATTTATAACCAATTTCTGCCACGAGTGCGATGATTACTCACTTAAACGCATAGGTGAGGAATACAGCGATATAGATGAGGAAATGGGCGGTGAGGACTACGACATGGCAGATTGTTGTATGATAGTGCGCGACTTTGAAATAGGCTCCAGTAAAGGTGAGCTTACTATTGGCAAGTTGGCGCGGGAGGAACACTAAATGACGCGGTATGAGAAATATCAGTTGCAATGGATGATAGACCATGATTACAGCTTAGACGATTTGATTAAATCCATTTTTGAATATGGCGTAGATTGCCAAGGCGACTATGCGATGGAGCCTGAACTGTTTTGGCAGTGGGAAAAGGATTCTGGATTTGGCGGTGAAATCTGGGCTTGTTACGCTGAGTGGCTGGAGAATGAAGGCAGGAGGAACACTAAATGACTGACAGTGAATACATATCCGCCTTAAAGCTGCTCATAGATTCCGCCATAAGCGTAGGCAGAGACTGGCTCTGGAATGACAGCGACATCATGGATACGCTGACGGATGAAAACGGATTCGGGTTGACATACGATGACTTTGTTATGGCGGGGTTTAAGGAGATAGCAGATGAATATTTTCATTGATACAGAATCGATGCGGTTTGTGACTGAAAAGGAACTGCGGCAGCAGTTTGAGCAGCTCAAGCGGGAACAGCCGGAAGAATATAATTACACGTTTGAGCAGTACATACAGAACTGCACAAGCAAGAACGGCACATTGGAGGAGACAAGATGAAACTGTACGTCAGCTCTGCCACGGGCAGTATATATGACGAGAACACCCTGCGCGAAAGTTTCTTTATGATGCGTAATGCCGCGCCACGGGAATATGATTACAGTTCCGATGAGTATATCCGCAGAATGGTGGAGGACAAGCAGGAGTTGTATGAGCTAACGCCGGAGCAGATGATGAGCATAATGGTGTCGCTGCTGGCGGCAAACAAGCGAGAACAAGCAAGAGAGTTAGCGGCAGCATGGAGGGCATAAATGAAATATCATATGGATACCTATTCGCTCATAAGCGTGGCAAATTATCTTGGTTTCCTTGAAGGCACTGGCCGCATAGAGATAGATGAGGAAGAGCAACTGTACGGCATAATGGAGCAAATAGACGAGGATGTTAATAAAGCATGTGAATCTACTTTGGATTCGGGATTCGACTTTTGGACTGAGGTAGACCACTCATTAAGACGGCAAGGGGTGTTAAAGAATGCCAAGTAACTTATTACAATTCAAGCCGCGAGTGGTGGAAACGCCGCACATACTCATCTGCACAAAGTGCGGAGAGGAAAACGAAGGAATAGCGAACTTTTGTTCGCATTGTGGCAAGCCCTTACGACCTCAACCGCGCAAGCAAAAATACACGCCATTAACCAAGCATACTAAAATCCCGCTCAAAACAATGGCTGAAATAACTGCTATGGAACACGCTTTACAGGACACTAAGCGTAGGCGGCTCGCGTACAGAAATTTGGTTCTGTTCCGGCTTGGGTGCAACGTTGGATTGCGCGGCGGGGATTTGGTGCAGCTCAAGGCGGGGCAGTTCGTTGGTGCGGATGGTAGCCCCAAGGATACGGTGTATGTCATCGAGCAGAAAACCGGCAAGGGTAGGGAACTGAAAATAAGCGACGAGGTGGCGGCGATGGTTGCCCAGTACACGGATGATATGCATCTGGCAAGCGAGGATTTCCTGTTCGGTTCGCAGAAGGGAGGATACTTGACCCGCAAAACACTCAACGATGACATAATTGTTCCGGCGGCAGAACGGCTGGGGTGGAATCCGCTGCTGTATGGCAGTCACACCATGCGCAAGACATACGCCTACCGCTTCTACACGCAGGCACAGCATCTAAGTCAAGAGCGAGGGTACAGGGCGCTGTCGATGCTCTGTAAGGAATTGGGGCATAGCAACGAGGCCATAACGCTTTGCTACATAGGTATCGAGGCAGAGGAAATCAAAGAGATATGTAACCTGTCGGCAAAGGACTATGATTGGGCAGTTATGCAGGCATTACGAGATGAATTAGGGGAGGATTAGGAACCGCAGATAGCGGTTCTTTTTATATGTTGCGGGGAGGAGCGAGATATGTATCAAGGCACACGAATTGCATTGGCAGACGACAGCACACGCACCGGCACGATTGTGGGTCATGTGCGAAACACCGGAGAGATGATCGTGCAGTGGGACGGAGTGCGCGGCACGGTATCAATAAGCAAACAGTTGCGGCTGTGCATAGTCGGCTTCGACCCTGTGAAGGGCAGCAAACGCGGCGTGTGGCGCAGAAAGGAACGCCGGAGAGAATGGGAAAGGTGGTTTTAACACATAAAAACAGAATATACGGTTTTGTGTGTTGAATGTAGAAAAATAAAGGAATGCCTATTGATGTGGTATAATGCGAATAAATAAACGAAGCTCAGGCTTCTATAGCGCAAACAGGAGGGTGTTGGAAATGTATTTTGAATTTTATCCTAAACGACTAATTGCATGGATAATCGTAATCGTGATATTGACGTTCTTGTCGAACTGATTAAAGGGGCGGAATCCGCCCTCTTTTTATGCCTGACGGGAGGAAACTTAATGAATAACAAACGCAGAAAAGAATTGCGCAGGGCTATCGACATGATAGAGACGGCGCTGGATATAGTGAACAGCGTCAAGGATGAGGAAGAAGACGCTATGTACAACTACCCTGAGAACTTGCAGGGCACGGAAGCATACGAGAATATGGAGGTGGCCGTAGACACTATGGAGGAAGTCGCCTCTGCCATTGAGGATGCTGTGGATTCGCTGAACAACGCTGTAAGCTTACTGGAGGAAACCGTATGACAGAACAGCCGCCGTTCAACTCGGTCGAAACGCTCATACAGGAATACTACCGCCGCAACCCAGACGGGCACTACTTCGACCCGGAGATGCTGGAGTATTTCGGGGAGGACAAGGCGCTCATGCGGGTAATAAACAGAGCGATGATGCTGGCCACGGATATGTTCGGCAATGGCCCGTTCAAACCGTACTATGTGCTGGTGCGCCCGCCGAAGGTGAAATACCAAGTGGAAACATGGGACTGTGTCTTGTTTGACGTGGAGACATTTCGCCCGATAACAAGCGAATTTACACCCAGAACAGAGCAACAAGAAGCTATTCAGAATGCGGTCAAACGCGAAATCTGGCTGAGTTAGGAGGAGGCATTATGATAGCAGGAGCATTAGCAACTTTATTGGCGAGCGGCGCGTACTTTGCGGCGGACAGCATCAAGACGAACGCCAACATATACCGCAACGCCAACCGCATGGATGACGAGGGCGTATTCTGGCCCACCAATCCGGAAGTGGAGCGTATGTTGCAGCATGACATTCGCAGTCTGTGGGAAACCGGCAAGCGCGACTTCATACCCGAGGGGCTGGAAGGATTCTTCGAGGAAAACAACAGCGCGAGGGGAGCTTACTTCGATGCCTTGGCCGCGCAATGTATGCTGGAAAATGGCTGTAAGCCCATGGATGCGTGGGGTTCGTTCAACAGGCATACCTATAACTGCTTCTTACAATACAATAGGTCGTATGGTGCGGATGCAAACGAGTGGCTGCGCATACACAAACCGGAAATCATTTTGGCGCGGATTGAGAGAACTAAGAAGATAATCCATGAAGCGCAGGTGGCCTCGAAGAAGGCAGTGGATAAGAACAAAATAATATTTGCTATTGTCTTGACGCTCTGCTTGAGCCTGATAGTCGTGGGCATAGTCAAAATGGCAATAGTTAAGAACGAACTGGTGGCGCGGTTCAGCCAGTTGTCCTTCTATCCGCATCCCGATATTACAAAGGCTATCAATGAGTGCGCTCGGAGGGATAGCGATTATAATGCTGGGGTACGTTGTCTGGTGCTTGGAATACTCCTGTCCAGTCTGGTACTGATGATCGGGTGGCCAATGGTAAAGGGCGCTAAGATAACGGTGAAGTTATGATATAACTGAGTTGAAATGCAGCAGGCGAAAGTGGCAGTTGGGACAATGTCCCAACTGGCAAAAACAAGCATACTGGGCAGATATAAAATCAAGTGGGACTTTGTCCCACTTGATCCGCCGACGTTCATTGAAAGTTGGGACATTGTCCCAACTTTCGTTTATACTCTGTGCAGCACAGTTGCGAATAAAGGCCTTTTGTGCTAAAATTCCGGTAATAAAAACAGTAGTTGAAGGGGCAAGTATGAGCGAAGCGAGAGTCCTATATTGTCAAAGCTGCGGAGCGATGCTGAATGTGGAGGCCAACCGTGCCTACATCTTTTGCCAGTACTGCGGCGCGAAGAACGTAATTGCGTCCGAGCAGATGAAGACCAACATAAACATAGGCGGCATTCAGATAACGGCAAAAACGGAAATAGAGAACATAATCGCCTCCGCTGAGTACGCCGTTTCCATAGGTCAATACAGCAAGGCAAACGAAATGCTGGTTGCGGCAATCATGAGCGGCTATGATGATTACCGCATATACATCACAAAGGCAAAGATAGACCTTCAGCTTGATAACAACCGCAGTCTGTTCGAAAGCCTGCGCAAGCTTCAGCAGCTTGAACAGCGTCAGAACGGCAATCAGGCTGTTACGGCAGCCATTCGCGAGTTTATGCATTACCGCGGCAAAAACGGCGTTACCGCACTGCACATCTCAACCTTCCATGAGCAGATGGACATGGCGGTCTACTGCGTGGAGCACGGGAGTGACGTAAACTGCATTGCCGGAACAAACCGCGTAACGCCCATCAGCATTATGTTCGTGCCTATTTCAAGCAAGCTTACCGGGCTTGACGGCACACCGTTCGTTCATCACAAGGCCGCCGTGAAGGAGATTCGCCGCTACCTGATGTCCTGCGGTGCAAAAGATTCTTTCATGTTTGGATATTGAGTTGCCGGATCAGTTGTGACAAAGTCACAACTGATTTTTGTATACCGCTGTAGCCTACTGTGCCCGTTCAACGCGGTGTATGTAGTCATTTATCCAGTTGACAGCAACAGACAGAAGAACAGACAGGCCGAAATTCACAGCAGCGTTCAATGCCGCTGCACCCAGTGCCGCCCAGTTAAAGCCCTTGTTGAGTTTGTCAAGAGCGACCACGCCGCCGTTAGCGGCTTCAATGGCAGCTTTAGCAGTATCGGACATCGAGCTCTTCATTTTATCAAGGTTCTTCTGCGTGTCCTCAGACATCGTTTTAACGCCACTAAGAACCGCATTATACCGAGTGAGCTGTTCGACATCCTTTTTAGTCACCCATGACCGTATAACCCCCATTTTACCTCCCGGCAATACGCCGGAAACGGCAGCAGTTATCAACCATTTGGTCATACTGGCTAAGTATTCCAAAATATAGATTTTCATGGTATAATTATAAAAAATAGGAGGTATTAGTCATGTCCCGCCCCAAACATATTTTATATTGCAACACTTGCGGATTTGTTGATGTTAGAAATAGATATCGCAAGTGTCCATTCTGCAACAAAAAGCTAATAGAATCAGAGCATCCATTTGTTGACAAACCAATATGGTATTCATACGAGCTTGAAGCAATAAAAGAAGAGATATTCCAACAGACGGCAAAATGTAATCCCGGATTCGACCAAACTGCATATGAAAAAAGAATAGAGGAAATCAGACAACAAGAAATACAAAAAGAAGAATGTAAACGCATAGAGCACAATGAATGGTTAAAGCAGAAAGCCAAGAGCGAACAGGCAGCTGCTCGACGCGCTGCCGAGCAAGCTAATGCTCCCCGCTGTCCCACCTGCGGCAGCACCGACCTGAAGAAGATAGACGCGCTCGACCGGGCAATATCCGTGTCCTTCTTGGGGCTGGCCTCAGGCAAGATAGGCAAGAGCTTCAAGTGTAACCATTGCGGGTATATGTGGTAAAACGGTAGGGGAGTGGCTTCCTTTCGCTGATTTGCGAACTGCTATTGAAAGTAGGCAGTTGTGAAAGTTTCACAACTGCCAAAACATATGTTTAAAGATGATAGGCTGGATCAAGTGTGAAAGTTTCACACTTGATTTTATAATGAGCTGCAGCTCATTTTTTTATTTGAAATTTGCAACATGACCGTATTTTGATACAAGCGGGTTCTTTTGTGCTATAATCGGCATTGACAAACGAACGAAGGAGGACGCGGGCATATGCGAGCATATAATCAAAAACAAGGCTACGGTTAGCGGAAGGCGGAACGCGGGGCGAAGCCCAAAGGATCCGTTGACCTGCAAATCTAAATCATCATTTCATATTTAAGAAGGCAAAATGAACATCATAATCGAATACAAGAGGTTTCACGGAACAAGCAACGAATCAGCTAAGTTATTAGCATATCTATCAGTTTTTATTCATATCATCAAACATAATCAATGAACAGGAGCGAGTTAAATGCACGTTAAGAACATATATCCCACCACAACCACCAACGAAGACCTTATAGGGCTGGCCGAGATGGCAAGCACATATCTTAGCAGCATGCCGGCGGCGCTTGCGACTAACGAGATATTGGCCGTGCCTACCGAGCGCGTCATAAGGCGCACAAAAGGAGAACGATAATAGGTGATAGCAATATACGCCAGGCAGTCCTTGGATAAAAAGGACAGCATATCAATCGAAACACAGATAGAACTATGTAAGAAGGAGATAGAGGACGAGCCATATAAAGAATATGTAGACAGAGGCTACAGCGGCAAGAATACGAACCGCCCGCAGTTCAAGGCAATGATGCGGGACGTGGAGAACGGCGTTATAAGCAAGATAATAGTCTATAAGCTGGACAGACTCAGTCGCTCCACGCTCGACTTCGGCGAACTTATGGACGCATTGAGCAAGCACAGCGTTGAGTTCTCATCCACAAGGGAGAAGTTCGATACGTCAACGCCCATAGGCAAAGCCATGCTCAATATAATAATGGTGTTTGCGCAGCTTGAGCGCGAAACCATTCAGGTGCGCGTGCAGGATAACTTCCGCATGCGCTCCGCCCGCGGGGCATACGATGCCAAAGCCCCATACGGATACGCAAAAACAAAGGTGATGATGCATGGCAAAGCTGTAAGCACCCTAAAACCGGACAAGGCGTATTCACTAATGGTCAAAAAGATATTTGAGCAGTACGCCTATACGTCCACATCGTTAGGCTACCTTGCCCGCACGCTCAACCAGCAGGGCATAAAGTCCGCAAACGGCGCAGCATGGGACTCCTGCAAGCTGAGTAAGCTGCTGTGCAACCCGATCTACGTCAAGGCCGATGCCGAGGTATACAAGTACTACCGCGCCAAGGGCATGGAGATAACCAATGATATAGACGACTTCCGCGGGCAATACGGCTGCGTAACATACGGTCAATGGGACAGGGCGAAGAATAAGTTCGCTCAGCTTTCGGGGCTAACGTTGTCCATAGGTCTGCATGAAGGCATTATTGATGCAAAGACATTCCTTGCCTGCCAGTACAAGCTTGCCGACAATACGCAGATAAATAACACCGGCCGCGGCAAGCATTCTTGGCTGACGGGTCTCTTAAAATGCGGCTGCTGCGGCAAGGCAATGAAGGTCATGACGTATAAAGAAACGGCTACGTTCAGATGCTCCGGTGCGATGAACACCGGGTTGTGCAACGATTCGCCATCCGTTGGCGTGCGCGAAATAGAGGAGGCTGTTGAGCGGGAGATATTCGCCCATGTAGCGCGGCATCAGGAACTGGTGGTTCAGAAGCGCAAAGAGGAGGACAACAAGGCGCACAACTATAAAATCGCCATAGCAAAACTGGATGACCAGATAGCCAACCTTATAACCGCCCTTGCCGACGGTACGGAGCTGACCATGAAGTACATAAACGGCAGGATAAGCGAGCTGCAAAAGCAGCGCGACATCTTGGCCGCCGAGCTTCAGCAACATAAGAACGCCACTAAGCAGCAGGATGATATAAAGCAGTTCCATGACATAATCAACCTTTGGCCTGGCATGACCATCCCGCAAAAGCATGAAATAGCCATGATGCTTATCAAGCGCGTGGAAATTCAGGAGGATACGACGAGGATATATTGGAAGTATGATCTGTAGTTTTGCAGTACATGTGCAGACATAAGCACATGCTTGGGTTCACTCCCGGGCAGTTTCATTTACATGCATATAATCGTTTATATAGATAATAATACGGTTTAAATGGAAATAAACGATTTCACTTTTCCGACATCATTAGCTATAATGATGCAGTCTGCTGATAAGGCAGAATCATTGAAGAAATGAGGGAAAGATTCTAATGAAGAAAATCACTGCACTTTTGCTCGTGCTTGTGATGGCTCTTGGCCTTTCTGTTGGCTGCGCCCAGCAGGAAGTCAATACTCAGCCCGATCCTACCGAGGCTCCTGTTGCCACCGAAGCACCTGTTGCTGAAGCCACTCCGGAAGTTGTCGCTTCCGCCGAACCCGAAAAGCCCGAACTCTCCGGAACGATGAAGGTCGTTGCTACCGGCGACGTTTACGGCCCCCTGTTTGAAGAGTTCACCAAGGACACCGGCGTTACCGTTGAAGTTCTGTCCATGTCCTCCGGTGAAGTGCTCTCCAAGCTCCGCGCTGAGGGCGGCACTCCTTCTGCTGACCTGTGGTTTGGCGGCGGAATCGATGCTTTCATGAGCGCTGCTGACGACGGCCTGCTCGAACCCGTTGTGTTCGATGCCGCCAACGATCTCGCTCCTGAATTCCGCGATGCGGACGGTTACTGGTACTCCAAGGGCATCACTATCGTTGGCTTCCTTGTAAACGATGGCCTGCTCGAAGAGCTGAAGCTCGATAAGCCCGCTTCCTGGGACGATCTGACCAAGGAAGAGTATAAGGGCGAAATCGTAATGTCCAACCCCGCCGTGTCCGGCACCAACTACGCCGTGGTCAATGCTCTGCTGCAAGCCAAGGGCGATGCCGGCTGGGATTACTTTGAAAAGCTGAACGAGAACATTGCTTACTACGGCCGCCGTGGTTCCGACCCGAAGAACAAGGTCACCGCTGACGAGTTTGCCATCGGCATCACCTATGTTGACCCCAGCATTGAAAAGCTGACCGAAGACTACAATGTTTCCGTTATCTATCCTTCCGATGGTATCCCCTGGGTATGCGAAGGTGTAGCCGCGTTCAAGAACGCTGAAAACGTTGAGGCCGCCAAGGCATTCATAGAATGGCTCTTCAGCAACGACGATCATCTCCGTCAGCTTGCTTCCATAGAGAACAAGACCGGCGTAAAGATTATCAAGCCCTCTATCGAAGGCGTTGAACTGACCTACGATGCTTCCATCCTGATGGATGAAGACCTGTCCCTGTTCGGCAAGCAGCGCGAGGAGATCCTTGCCCGCTTTGAACCCATGATGGGTGACAAGGCTGCTCAGGAATAAATGACAGCCGCTTCTAAAAGCACAAATAAAAGGGCATGTAACAATGCCCTTTTTCGCATTAAAGAACGGGCGGGGAATACGGTAGTGCTGTGCGTGCTGCTCAGTGGTGTGCTGCTGTTTATACTGTGGCCCATGCTTTGCATAGCGCTGCGCAGCTTCCGCGCCGCAGACGGCGGCTTCACGCTTGAAGCATACGGCAACGTGCTTGCAAAGTATGGCACAAGCATGCGAAACAGCGTGGTCGTTGGCATTTGCACAGCCGTATGTACAACCATATTATCGCTTTCCGCCGCGCTTACCTGCGCCACGCGCCGTTCGTGGGGACGCACGCTTTGCATGATTCTTCTGACCGCCGCTATGGTAGCGCCGCCGTTCGTATCGTCGCTTGCATATATTCAGCTGTACGGCCGACGCGGATGGATAACATACCGTCTGTTGGGACTCAGCTGGAATCCGTATAACCTTGCGGGCGTTGTGGCAATGCAGTCGCTCTCGTTTACGCCGCTCAATGCGCTGTTCCTGTTGGGCGTGCTGGATAAGCTGGATGCAGACAGTCTGCGTTCCGCACGCGACTTGGGAGCAAAACCTTCCGCTATACTAAGAGACATTGTCCTGCCGCTCATGCGCCCGGGACTGCTTGTAAGCATGCTGCTTTCGTTCGTTCGCTCCCTTGCGGATTACGGCACGCCTGTTATTATAGGCGGTCGCTCGGTAACGCTTGCCGCTGAGGTCTATTTGCAGGTAATAGGGTATTCAAACCTTGAAAAATCTTCGGCAATGAACATGTTCCTGCTTGTGCCGTCGATATTGTTCTTTTTTATATATCGCGCGCTTATGCGCCGGTCGGACAAGCTGACGGCAGGCAGCCGCAGCGCGCAGGGAGGGCTTTCGCTTCCGCTCACCCGCGGCGGTTCGGTCGGTTGGCTGGCGCTTATAGGCAGCGGACTGTTCTTCGTGCTAACGCTGATGCAATATGGCTGCGTTCTGCTTTCCGGCTTCCTAAAAAGCAAGAAGGGCGTATATTCATTCACGCTTGACCATTGGAACGAGCTTTGGAGCATTGGCGCGTCGCCTGTTGTGCGCAGCGTGGTATATGCGCTGATAGTCGCCGTGGTCGGCACGCTGTTCGCGGCATTGTTTGCGTATTATATGGACCGTCGCCGCGTTCCGGGCCGCGCGTTTTTCGATTGCATAGCCACTATGCCGTATATGCTGCCCGGCACATGCTTCGGCATAGGATATATACTCGCATTCAACCATGCGCCGCTCAAGCTTACCGGCACGGCAATAATAGTTCTTGCCAACATGCTGTTTAAGCAGTTGCCTACATCGGCAAAGATATGCTCCGCTACGCTTGCGCAGCTTCAGCCGGCACAGGAACGCTCCGCGCAGGATCTTGGCGCGGGCAGATTGGCTGTTATACGCGACGTTGTGTTGCCTAATATGCGACCCGCGCTTTTAAGCTGCTTTGTATATAACTTCACCAGCAGCATGACCACCGCCGGCGCAATAATATTCTTGATTGATCCCAGCCGCCAGCTTGCGGTGTTCCGACTGTTCGATGCCGTATACCGCGGGGATTACGCTTTGGCGTCTGTGCTTGCAAGCGTTATAACGGCAATAGTGCTAGCCGTAGAAGGACTTGTGTGGCTGCTGAGCCGAAAGGAGGGCAAACGCCGTGTATCTTGAACTTGAGAAACTGAACAAAAGCTTTGACGGCAAAAGCGCCGTGTGCGATCTTTCGCTCGGCGTGGAGAGGGGAGAGCTGCTGTGCATTCTCGGCTCCTCCGGCTGCGGCAAGACCACCACGCTCAATATGATAGGCGGCTTTCTTTCGCCGGACAGCGGCACAATATTGCTTGATGGGCAGGACGTTACGAATATGCCGCCCGAACGCCGCCCCGTCTCGACCGTGTTCCAGTCATATGGCCTTTTCCCGCACATGACTGTGCTTGAAAACGTTACATATGGGCTGAAATTTCGCCGCTATAACCGCGCGCAGGCAAGGGAGAAGGGCATGAAATACCTTGAACTTGTCGGCCTTGCAGACCGCGCGAATGCACATATACACGAAATAAGCGGCGGTCAGCAGCAGCGCGTTGCGCTTGCGCGTTCGCTTATAGTTGAGCCCAAGCTTTGCCTGCTGGATGAACCGTTGAGCAACCTTGATGCGGCGCTGCGTGCGCGTATGCGCGGCGAACTGAAGCGGCTGCAGCGCGAACTTGACATCACGATGGTGTTCGTCACGCATGACCAGGAGGAAGCGCTCATACTCGCCGACCGAATAGCCGTTATGGAGCACGGGCATCTGCTTCAGCTCGGTACACCGGAAGAGGTGTATCGCGAACCCACCAATGATACCATCGCTTCGTTCCTTGGCCTGAAGGACATTGTTTGGGGTGAGGACGGTTCCGTTATGAAAATAATAAGGAGGTAAACATTATGCTTGTTGATATGCATTTGCACGAAAAAACATTCTCTACCGACAGCTTTCTTTCCCTTGATGAGATAGTATCCATAGCCAAAGCCAAGGGGCTTGACGCTGTATGCATCACCGACCACGACAGCATGGGCCTTCACGAAACGGCGGAGGAGTACACACGCCGCACAGGCTTCCCGATATTTACCGGCATAGAGTTCTTCTCACTTCAGGGCGACATCACCGCATGGGGACTCGAAAGCTATCCTGACCACCGCATTCCCGCGCAGGATTTCATAGACCTTGTCAACGCCGCCAACGGCTTCTGCGTATCCTGCCATCCTTTCCGTAACAATAATCGCGGCTTGGAGGAGAAACTGCGCGATGTTCACGGTCTGAACGGAGTAGAGGTGCTCAATGGCAGCACGGATGTGGAAGCCAACCGCAAAGCGCTGCGCTTCTGCCGCGAACTCGGGTTGCAGGCCATAGGCGCAAGCGATGCGCATACCACGCAGCAGGTCGGCAAATACGTCACCTATCTGCCCGAAATGGTAACCACTCTGCCCGACTTTATCGCCGAACTCCGCACTCTGCCCACCCGTCCCGCAATATGGAACGGCTCCGGCTACGATGTAGTGGATGAGTTCTGATAAAACTTAGGTTCAAAAAGATAGCCTCTGATGGCAGGAAACTATCTGCTGTTGGGGGCTGTTTTATTGGCTGCCGTCGCAGTATTATAAAAAGCATACATTGTTCTTTGCGGATGGTTTATGCTATACTATCCCCGAAGGGTAAGGTGATATTTTGCTCAAACTTAACGCATGGATAAAGCGTTTTTCAATACCGCTTCTGTGGGGCGCGGGAATGCTCATTGCTTTGGCAATAGCGTTTTCGCGTATATTTGGCATCAAAATCGTTGCGGATGTGTGCTTCGTGGCGGCGTTCGTGCTGTCCGGCGTGCCTATATTGCTTCGGGCTATTCAGGCGCTGCGATTCAAAACGGTCAGCATAGAGTTGCTTGTCTCTATTGCGGCAATAGGTGCATGCGTGATTGGCGAATTCAACGAATCCGCAATAGTCACGTTTTTGTTCCAGTTCGGCTCGTTCTTGGAACAGAAAACCATGAAAAAGACGCGCTCTGCCATTAGGGCGTTGACAGAAATGGCTCCGACTACGGCATGGCGCGTTCTTGAGAACGGCGCGGAAGATGCCTTTGAAACGGAAGAGATAGACGCTGACGAGGTTGAGATTGGGGACATTCTGCTGGTTAAGGTCGGCGGCAAGATAGCATCAGACGGCGTTGTGGTAAAAGGCGATGGCTATGCAGCGGAAGCCAGCATCACGGGTGAGCCGATGGCCAAGCATAAAACCGTTGGCGACACAGTCTATGCAGGAACCATTTTGGACAGCGGCACAATACAAATGCGCGCAACAAAGGTAGGGGAGGATACTACATTCGCCAAAATAATTGCCCTTGTTGAAGAAGCGCAGGACACCAAATCCCCCGTTGAGCGGTTCATAGATAAGTTTGCTAAATACTATACTCCGGCTGTTATTGCAATAGCTGCGGCGGTATTCATATTCACACGAAATGTTGATACGGCTATTACGGTACTGGTGCTTGTGTGTCCCGGTGCTCTTGTTATAGGCGCGCCCATCGCCAACGTAGCCGGAATTGGTCGCGGTGCGCAGGAAGGCATACTGCTGAAGGGCGGAGACAGCATCCACACGTTTTCAAAGACGGATACAGTGGTTTTTGACAAGACCGGCACCCTTACAGAAGGAGTTCCGGAAGTATGCATTCAAAAGAATTACTCAGAGGAGGCCAATCAAGTCTTGGCCTTGGCGGCGAGTGTTGAAAGGGCATCCGATCATCCGCTTGCAAATGCCGTGATTAGGTATGCCGCAGATTTGCCTTCTTATGAAGCCGAATCCGTGCAAACCATTAAGGGCTGCGGTATGGATGCAAGCGTCTGCGGCCGCAGAGTGCTGATAGGCAACAGGAAGCTTATGGAGCAGAACGGCATCGAACTGACCAGCCAAGTGTTGAACGATTTGGAGGAGGTTCAGAGCAGCGGCGCATCTATTGCCCTGATAGCCGTAGACGGCAAAATAGGAACGCTTCTTGGGATATCGGACACGCTGAAATCGGATGCCAAGGACAGCATAAGCCGCCTGAAAGATATGGGCATTGCCGATATAATAATGCTTACTGGCGACAATTCCTGCACGGCCTCCGCAATAGCGACCCAGCTTGGCATTACGGACTACCGTGCGGAGCTTTTGCCGGAAGATAAGCTTACTGTGATACGCGAACTGCAAAGCAAAGGCAGAACCGTTACGTTCGTTGGCGATGGCATTAACGACAGCCCTGCGCTTGCGGCGGCTGATACGGGCATAGCCATGGGCTCGGGAACCGATGTGGCAATAGACAATTCGGACGTGGTGCTGATAAAGTCCGACTTGAAGAGTTTGGTTCGCTCGCTCAAGTTGTCTAAAAAGACAGTGCGCACGCTGTATGAAAATATAGCCATTGCAGTAGGAACGGTTGTACTGCTGCTAATTGGCTTGTTCGCTGGCTATATACATATGTCGATAGGCATGCTGATACACGAAGCCAGCATATTGGTCGTAATATTGAACGCGATGCGTCTTTTGATTCATAATTAAGAAGGAGAATTGACTATGAAGAAAACTATTCAGATGGAAGAACTCGTTTGCCCCATGTGCGCACAGAAAATCGAAACCGCCCTGCAAAAGGCTCCCGGCGTGGTAAGCGCATCCGTGCTGTACAATGCCAGCAAGGCCAAGGTTGAATTTGACGAGACTAAAACCAACGTAGACGAGCTTGTAAAAGTTATAACCGGACTGGGCTATGTTGTCATAGGTTAAAGAAATAGGGAACAGCATGAACGAAGAGATAATAAAGAACCTAAATAAGATACTGCCCGTTGTTGAGCGCGTACATAGCGACCACCACCCTGAACTGCATCAGGTGGCGGCACTTTACGCCGAGCTGAAGCAGAATCCAAGCCGTGAAGTATTCGATAAGCTTAGGGACGTTACCAAGAACTATACCCTCCCTGAAGATGCCTGTCAGGCATATACCAAGGTATACAACATGCTCAAAGAACTGGATAAGGCTTTCGTGTGAGGCGCCGATAAACTTCACAACAGAATATGAAACAACTTAAGCCCCTGCCGCATTTAACATACTTTGTATGCAAAATGTTTGGCGGGGGGCTAATTTTTACAAAGGCTATTGTGATTGTGTATGCACTATGTTAAAATACTTGGTGTATACACCAAAGTCATGAAAGGAAGTGATCGTCATAGCAATTACAAGCGCAAGCTTGCCCGCAAAGAAACGCATTTTAGCAGTGTGCGTGCGGCTGTTCCTCGAAAAGGGCTACAAAAAAACCACTTTGGCCGAGATAATCGATAAGGCCAACGTTTCATACAGCTCCTTTCAGAATATATTCCGCGCAAAAGACGGCGTGCTGACGGAATTGGTTGAGTTTATGTTCAGCACTCAGTTCGGCATGGCAAGGCAGCTTGCCGGGGCAGACCTGCCGCCGGTTTATGTTTATGCCGTTGAAACGGCTATTCAAATGACTCTGACAGAGCTTAACGAAAACCTGCGGGAAATCTACATTGAAGCCTACACTCAAAAAGAAGCATCCGAATACATATTCAGGGAAACAACAAAGGAACTGCACCAAATCTTCGGCCAATATCTGCCGGGGCTTACTTTGCGCGACTTTTATGAGATGGAGATAGGTTCAGCGAGCATAATGCGCGGCTATATGGCGCACCCATGCGACGATGAGCTGACGCTTGAGAAAAAGCTTCGTCTGTTTCTTACCATGAGCCTTAGGGCATATAACGTCCCTAATGAGGAAATAGACAAGGCTATTCATTTTGTTGAGGGATTGGATATCAGAACGATTTCAGAACAGGTAATGCAGCAATTATTCAAGGTGCTGGCAATGCACTTTGAGTTTTCGCTGCAGGGAATAGAAAAGGCAAATATAACAAAAACGGAGGGAATTAAATGAAGAAAAGACTGATCAGTATTCTGCTCTCACTCTGCATGGTGCTTACGCTCCTGCCGGCAACGGTATTATCGGCCGGAGTTGGCACGTCCAAGGCCGGCGATGCTACGTTCACGCTCAGCGCGTCAAGCGCCTCCTGCGCGGACGGACACACCGGCGAACTTAGAAGCATACAAGTAACCGGTGTTGACATTTCAAAGTGGAAATCGGACAAAAGGATCACGATCCAGTATGATGTGCAGTATCGCTGCACCGATTCTTCGTGCGAGTTATACGACAGCGACGATTCGTTCTTTTCCTACAGCGGAAAACATACCTTCACGGATATAAAATGGGGAGTTCTGCCACAAGAAAATCAGCGAATCCTTTACGGCGACAATTCCGACAGAACTTACGTCCGGCGGCGCCAAGGATTTCTCTGTTTACTTTACGCTGACGTCGGATAAGGGAATTTACGAAATCGTGCGCCATGATCATGATGCCGCATCTGCCTGCACGGAATGGTTTTATTCAACGCGCTGCTGGGAATGCACCGGCTGCGATAGTTTTTTCACCAGTGAGGACTGCGCGGACGAATATAAAACAGACAAGGATATGCTCTATTTCCCGCCGGTTGGACATGACTTGAAGAATGTCCCGGCTAAGGAACCCACCTGCGTTGCAAAAGGCACCGTGGAATACTGGCACTGCGAACGCTGCACTCGGAACTTCGGCGATGAGCAGGGAACATCCGAACTTACGACGATTGAAACCAACGCGCCGCTTGCAGCGCACCAGTATGGTGCCGACGGCGTCTGCGAGGTTTGCAATAGGAAGGCTGCCGCGGGCGTCCAAGCAAACGCGGGCATGGTGTGGTACGATACCATGGGCAAAGCGCTGACCGCGCTGACGTATGGCGCACAGCTATCAATCAATGCGGATTATGCGGATACCATCACGCTCAATCATACCTGCACAGTAGAAGTCAAGGCGGGCGTAACGGCTGCCGACATCCGGATTGAAAACGCGGAAAACTGCGTTGTCACCATTGTCAACAACGGCACCATCAGCAATCTGAGCGGCTATACCGGCAAGGTGCTGCTCAAGAGCGGCAGCGGCACCTACGGCAACATCACCAACAGAAGCGAAGGTGGCACAGTGGGAGCGCTCCTGTACCGGGAAAGTGCCACGAAGTTCTGCTACTGTCGCACGACGGCTGGCCAGTGGCTCCGTCCGGAGCAGACGACGGAGAGCATCATCAAGAACGTGATCGTGTCCTACGCGCCGCTGGCGACGCTGACGATCACCGGAGGCAATGTTACCGGTGGGGACGGCAGCTATGCACTGACGGCGAACAAGGACGACACCTTCACTTTGACTGCTGCTGCATCCAACATGGACGGCAACAGCAGCACATCCGCGGCCTATCGCTGGTATTACGAAAACGACCCCGATACGGCGCTTTCCACAGCATCCACGCTGACGCCGGAAACCGTCAGCGCCGGAAAACGCACCATCGTCTGCATGGCGACGGTGGACGGCTACAGCATCACCGCCAAGCTGGTACTGACGGTGGGGGGACAGAAGGAGTCTCAGAGCTTCACGCTTAGCGTATCCAAGACCACCATCGGCATACGCGAAAAGATACTTCCGCTGCTTTCCGTTGAAGGCATAAAGGAAGATGCTGCCATAACGTATTACCTAATGAACGGGGATTCACCCGCTCCCGAAAGCGATACCGTTATAGACGAGAACTTTGCTTTCGCTCAGACAGGAACCGGTTCCATATATGCCTATGCCGCGGAAACCGACAACTATGCGGCAACGGCCTCTGCGCCGGTTTCCATCACCGTCACGCCGCACGCTAACCACTGCATCTGCGGCGGTATGTTCAATCATACCCACGAAAACGTGGAATGGCAGGCGTGGGACGGCAAGAGCGAGATTCAATATGAACAGAAATGGGTCTGTCTCTTATACACA
>ENA-OZEP01000395-OZEP01000395.1-human-gut-metagenome-genome-assembly--contig:-NODE-395-length-19315-cov-17.935254_pt1 | contig 19315 bp, 44 predicted proteins | sample MGYA00245074_ERZ653621 | MGnify/ENA primary metagenome ERZ653621 (study PRJEB26926, sample SAMN06165020) | human gut metagenome | biome: ENVO:00009003; feature: ENVO:2100002; material: ENVO:00002003...
TGAGTATCTAGGCATATTTTGAGGACGTGTTCCCTTTAGGTTTATACTTTTATACTGTGTATCTATTTCAACTTCACCAGATAATTTCTGATGACCCATGATTTCAGATGCTGCATGATAAAGTTTATGACGCATATAGAAGCAGGTCGTCTTGCTTGTCTCCAAGACTTGAGCCTCACCCTCTAGAGGCATTTTATATAATTCCAGTTCAATGAAGTGAAGCCACTGGTCCAAAGTAAAATGAGACCAGTAGAATAAGGTGTTGGTTCTATCACTAAAAGACTTGTGACAGTCAAGACAGATATATCTCTGATGTCCGTTCTTATCTTTTCCATTCTTCTTGAAATGAACTGAACCACATATAGGGCATGCCTTATGAGATGGATCAATGTCTTCATCATCCTGTTCATATAATGATTCAATAAGCTTATTTACATAATCCTTATCCTTAGATCTTAAATAGTTTTTTACCTGGTTTTCAGTTATCATAGCACTCACCTGACCTTTTAAGATCATTTTACAACTATTCGAGAAATGATGATTTGAGTTAGGTGGCTATAAAGTAGAAAAATAGGCGTTAAGTTAAATTTAATGATCTAGTAGCAACATTTTTCATAAACTTAGCGAAAATAATCAACTTATGATGAAAAGGGTTTATAATGTAAGAACAGAAAGGGGGAACAAAATGAAAAGAGCAGAACTGAAAGCATTCAGAACGTCAAAGGGACTTACTCAGAAGGATGTCGCAGAAATGCTTGGAGTATCAACTAGCCATTATGCTTGTATTGAACAGGGAACACACAATCCTTCTACAAAGCTTGTCAAAGTGTTCTGCAATGTATTTGGTAAGGAAAATGCGAGTTTAATAATTGGGAGCTGAAAACATGTTTGAAATCGTAGAAAAAATCATAGAAAACGGTAACGCAGAAGAATTAAGAAAAATTATTAAACAGTATGAATTGGATGTTTCAAAAAGAAAGGAAAAAGAGAAAAATGAACGGATTTGAAAACATTACAAAAGAAGTAGCAACTGATTTAATCGAGTTGGTAAATCAGTTAAGAGGGCTTGAAAAGTCCGCACAGGTCAACTATTCTGTGCAAAATCGAAAAACAGGGGAATGGATGCGCAAGGCATTTGATTATGTGCCATTAGACAGCATCCTAAACAAAATAAAGGAAAATAATAACTTTGCTTTGCTTCAACCTATAGGCATTGATGAAAACGGAGTGTGCGGTGTTAAGTGCATTCTTGTACACAAGAGCGGGCATGTATTTGAAACAAATACTTATCCGTTTGCAGTAAAGGAAGGTGCGAAGATACAGGACGAGGGCGCAGAAATCACGTACCGCAAGCGTTATTCATTGGGCGCATTTCTTGGCATGGCAACAGAGGAAGATACGGATGGCAATGATAACGAAGCGACTAACAGCACGGAACGCAAGGCATCACCAAGACAAATCGTATTATTGAGCAAGATCTATATAGGCGAGAATCTTGAAAAGCTGTTAAAGATGAACAATATCGAAAAGCTGGAAGATATGCCAATGTCGAAGGCAAGTGAGTTGATAAGTAAGAACATGAAGCAGAGAAAGGAAAATAGACATGAATAATTACGTACAATTTGTAGTATGCCAGCACACTGGCGATAGTAAAAAATACCTGTTCTATTCACCTGCTTTTTCCAACATTGATAAAGGTGACGAGGTTCTGGTTGATACGCAGTTCGGAGAAAAAAAGGCAACCGTGCTTGCAGTTTGCACTTCATCTAGCGAGGATGTGGAAAGAATATTGCGTGTTCTTGCAGGTGCAGAAGACAAGCCAGTCAAAAGAGTTATCGGCAAATATAATTTCGTTAAATTTGATTACAGCGAGGATGAAAACAATGGCTAATATTATTGAAAGAACGGGATCAGACGTTACTTTTTCTAAAGAAGTATGTGAGAAAATCATCAGCCTTGAGAAGCAGGCGAAAGAGATTAAGAAACAGCAGGACAGCATGAAGAAAGAAATTCTTGATGCTATGCAGAAGTACGGCGTATTAAAGCTCGACAACGAGTTTCTGAAGATTGCATTCATTCCAGAGCATGACACAGAAAAGTTTGACAGCAAGACATTCAAGGAAGAGAATCCTGACGTATACGACTTGTACGCCAAAATCTCAAAAGTGAAACCATCCATCCGCATTACGGTTAAATGATGGAGACATTCAGCATTAAAGGCGGTACGCTTGAATATTTCGATGAAACGCACACATATCTGTATGAAGGGCTTATGTTGCCAAGTGTCTCGCAGATTCTTGGCGTGAAGTATAAAAACGATTATGCAAGCGTGCCTCCTGCCGTGTTGAATAATGCGGCTAAAAGAGGGACGGCAGTACATAAGGCAATCGAAAACTTTAATGTTTCGGGCTATGATGATGGAAGCGAAGCAGTGCGAAACTTTAAGTTTTTGCAGAAACAATACGGATTCGAGGTTCTGGACAGCGAGTTGCCACTTGTATTGTTTAAGGATGATATGCCGATTGCATGCGGACGACTGGACATGACAATGCTGATGGATGGTGAAACTGGCATTGCGGATATTAAAACAGTCAGCGCATTAAACAAGGAAAAAATCGCATATCAGCTGAATTTATACAGAATCGGACTTATGCAAAGTTACGGAGTTGATGCAAAATTCTTGAAGATCATACATCTCAGGGATGGCATCAGGAAATTTATTGACAGTCCTATAAACGAGGACATGGCATGGGAAATCATAGAAGAATATTACAGGAGTAAAGAACAATGAATACAGTTGTATTAATTGGACGTACTACAAGGGACATTGAACTAAGAAGGACAGGCAATGGAACGGCTGTTGCAAGTTTCACACTTGCAGTCAACAGGGACTTCAAGACAAATGACGGGCAGGAAGCAGATTTCATTCAGTGCGTTGCATGGAAAAAGACGGCTGAACTTTTAGAGCAGTACGTTCATAAAGGAGATAGAATTGCAGTTAATGGCTCTATCAGAACAAGGAATTATGAAGATAGTCATGGGAGAACAGTGTATGTTACAGAAGTGTTGGTTAATCATGTTGAGTTTCTAGAAACTAAGAAACGTGAACAAAATAACTATAACAATAATGGCTATACTGAACCAGACAACATCAATGATAATGAACATTTTGATTTAGAAGAATATGATCTCCCATTTTAAGGAGGGAAAAGTGGCATGATTGGAAATGCACAGGCAATAATTGCGTGGCTGTTTGAACAGGATAAAGAAAAGATATTTGAGATAAAGGAAAAGAAAAAAAAGCGTTCTCTTACAGCCAACTCTTATTATTGGTCACTCCTCAATCAGCTCGCAAGTGTTATGAGGATGGATAACCAAGAATGCCACTTTCTTATGCTTAAACGATATGGGCAGTATGAGGTTGTTAGCATTCGTTCAGATGTAAGCCTACATGACTATTTCAAGTATTATGAGGAGATAGGCAAAGGCAAAGTAAACGGCAAGGAGTTCACACATTACAAGATTTATAAAGGCAGTTCCCAGATGGATTCTAAGGAGTTTGCTATATTGCTTGATGGTGTAAGAAGCGAATGCGAAGAGGTAGGAATACCAACGCTAACACCGTCAGAAATTGCACAGCTTAAATTTATAGGAGATGATTAGTTGAGAGATTCAATTATGCCTAATGGCATGTATCAGGCTAACGGTCACACATATTATTACAGCAATCAGCGTTATGAGGGCACACATAGGCATGAGATTTTTTTCGGCACTGCCAACCGCAAAAAATCAATCAAGTATGGTCTTGTCGTATTCATCAGGCCTGAAGATCACAACATGTCTGAGTATGGCGTTCATTGCAGAAAAGGGCAAGAATTTGATATGTATCTGAAAAAGTTGGGGCAGGAACGAGCCATGGACGAGTATTCATGGACTACAAGCGAGTTCATTGACATTTTCGGGAAAAACTATCTGTGAGGTGACTTATTTGTACAGAAAGTATCACAATACAAAGACGGTTGCTGATGGCATCAAGTTTGATTCAAAGCTTGAAGCTGAACGGTATGCACAGTTGAAGATTCTGGAACGTGCGGGGGTTATAAGAGGGTTGGAATTACAGCCTTCTTTTGAGCTTATACCATCATTCAAGAAGAATGGCAAGACATGGCGTAAAACCGTGTATAAAGCCGATTTCAGGTACATCTTGTGTGAAGATGATAGTTATATCATTGAAGACGTAAAAGGCTCTACAGCGGTAATTACTGACGTTTTTCGTTTAAAGCAAAAACTGTTCGAATACAAATATCCAGAGTACACAATCAGCATCGTTACGAGTAGAGACATCAAGAAGTTTCAAAAAGAAACTAAAGTCGGCAAAATGTGTTGACTTAATCACATTATGATGATAATATTATAGAGTAGCAAAAATCTACACCACCTATTCAGTGACCGCCATTGCTGAATAGCAGTGAATGAAACTGAATAGGTACATGAACCGTATTGCATTAGGTTGGCGGACTTAATGTGATGCGGTTTTCTGCTATTATAAAGACAATCACATGGAAAATCATAAAGTAGAAAAGAAAGGAAGCAAAAACATGAACGAAAGCAGAGATTTCAAGGGCGTATGGATTCCAAAGAAAGTGTGGCTAGACACTAGGCTTAATGCACTTGATAAAGTTATTCTTATGGAAATTGACAGCTTAGACCAAGGCGAAAAGGGATGCTATGCAAGTAACGAGCATCTTGCTGAGTTCTGCCAATGCAGTAAAACGAAGGTATCGACAGCAATTTCAAAACTTATTGAATGTGGATACTTATACATTCAAAATTTTGATGGAAGAAAGCGAGAATTGAAAAGCAGACTTTCAAATTTTGAAAGGCAGAATATAAAAAATTGTAATGCTGATATTCAAAATCTGAAAGAAAGTAATACAGATAATAATACAAATAATAATACAGTAAGTAATAAGAAAGAAAGAAAGAGAACGTCGAAGTCATATGATGAACAGATTACAGAATACACAGAAAATGAAGAACTTCAGAATGCATTGAAAGCATTTGTACAGATGAGATCATTTATCAAGAAACCTATGACAGAGTATGCTCTTAAACTCATGCTGAAGAAACTTGATGAACTGGGAAATAACGACACGACAAAGATTGCTATTCTTAATCAGTCAATAACGCATAACTGGCAAGGAATCTTCCCTTTGAAGAATGAATATACAAATCAGGGAAAACAGCCAGAGAAGAAATACGACCAGAATGGCTATGAGTCGGAAGAAGATCTCATGAAAATGTTCTATGGTAAATAAGTTTCAAAAAGAAACAAAATGCGATAAAAAGTATTGCAATCGCTATTATATTATGATATTATAATGTTGTAGAAAGAGAGAGGTACAAAGATATGACATACGAACAAGCAGTTGAAAAAGCATACAGAAATAGGGACTGGTCAGATGGTTACATCGTTGAAAAAGATGGCGATTACGAAGTCGCTTACAATGGCCATGAACTTGAGTGTGCAATGGCGGAAGGCTGGAAGTTTGTCGGTTTGAGCAAGTAATATTAGGAGGAACAGAAAATGGGAACAAAATATTATGTAAGTAAAGAAGCATTAGAATTAAAAGGAATGGATTATTTCAAAAGTTTAAATCACTATGACATCATTAGACATGCTAATGAGTGGGTTGATGGTATTTATTACGAACAAGATGATATGTACAATTATAATCTATGTGCAAATATTGAAGATGAAACATTCACACTATTTGATGAAGATTAGGAGGCAATATTTATGAAAATTGTAAACGTGTCAAAATTATATAGTTTGTGTGGTCCTCGTGGAGGAACAAAAAGTTATTTCGCTATCGTTAACGAGGAAGGAAACTTCCTCAGCCTTGATGGCGAAACCACTTATATTCCTTGCGGTGGAAGATACACATTAAAGATTATCATGAGCCAACTTGATAGCTTAAAAGCCTCATGGCTTCCATTCAAATTAAGTAAATAAAAAAAGAGTGAAGCGATAACACATAAAACACCTTTAAAGAAAGAAGGACGGAAACATGAAAGAAACAAAAATCATTGATGGCCATGAGTATGCAATCGAGACAATGAACCAAAAAGGAACAAGAAAATTTTATCGTTTCAATGATAGAAACTCTAAAGGTGAAAGAATAGAGGTTGAATTTGTAAAGGTTGAAAACGACTACAAAGAACATCTGATAAATGTATGGCATAAAAAAGGGTTTATCAAAGAACGACTCAAAAGCTATTGGCACGTTACAGTATACGCATATGACAAAAAAGGTGCATGTTGGGGAAGGTATAACCCGCAAATTTTACCAGGTGGAACAAAAATCAATTTTGACTGGGTTCTTGAAGCTACAGAAGAAAATAAAGAACGCATTTTACATGAGATTATAAAAAGAGCTTACGGAGGAACAAAGCATGAAAAGAAAAGAATGTCAGAAACAGATTAGAGACTTGATGATTCAGATTCGTGACGTTTACAGGAAGTACAATGCAGACGGAAAATATCTCAGCCTTGCCATCATGGGCGACACCTTAATGGCAAATAATATGAAATATACAGACGATGCAGAACATCCGTTAGACATATACTATGTTATAAAGTAGATGGAAAAGCTTCAAAAAGACTTGGAGAAAAATAAATAGAATGATTTTTACAGGAAGGACTGACAACATGAAAAATACAGTTTTTAAGAACGAAAAGTATCCAACAACGGAAGCAATCCAGAGGATGTTGAAAACATGCGATGAGAGCGATGAATATATCAAAGGCAATATGATTTACTGCCGAAAATGCAACGAGCCAAGAAGAAGATGGTTGCCGATGGTCGGTGAATATTTTCCTGCAATGTGTTCATGCTTGATTGCTGAAAAAGACAGGAAGGAAGCAGAGAAAAAGAAACAAGACAGATTGGCACGAATTGAAGGATACAGGAATACGGGCTTTCCTGACAGAGAACTTCAGAAATGCCGATTCGATCACGACGATAAGAAATCAAAGAAGGCTAGCGACATGTGCAGGAATTATGCGAGAAGGTTTGACGAGTTCAAGAAAGCAGGTAAAGGGCTTATTCTGTTTGGTGGAGTTGGAACAGGAAAGACGTTTCTTGCATCATGCATCGCAAATGAATTGATTGACAATGGTATTCCGTGTCTGGTCACAAATTTTGCACGAATCATCAATACATTGCAGGGAATGTATGAAGGGAAGCAGAAATATCTGGACAGCCTGAATGAGTTTGACCTTTTAGTTATTGATGATTTGGGAATCGAGCGAAACACGGAGTACGTCAATGAGCTTGTATATAACATCATTGATGCAAGATACAGAAGCGGAAAGCCGATGATCATTACAACGAATCTTAAATATTCAGATTTGTATCATACAGAAGACACAAGCAAAGCCAGAATCTACAGCCGTATTATTGAAATGTGCCTTCCTGTACTTGTAAGCGGAGAGGATAGAAGAAAAAACAAGATGCAGGACTCAAGACTGATGGATATATTAAACGGTTAAATGTTTCAAAAAGAAACGAAATACATGAAAATGTATTGCAATCGCTATTATATTATGATATTATAATAGTGCAAAAAGAAAGGAAGATAAAAACATGACAAACGAACAGATTATATTTAACAATTCTATAGAATTGATGAAGGATGGAAAAATCGGAAAGACTGGAAGACAGTTTGAATTCGAGGACGAGAATGGAAATAAGATCATGCTTGATGAACCTGAAGACATTCATACATTCCAAGCATGGAAAAAGCTCGGCTATTGTGTGAAGAAAGGCGAGAAAGCTGTTGCACAGTTCTACATTTGGAAATGCGTATCAAAGAAAGCTGAAAACAGCGAGGGTATGACCGAAGAACAAAAAAGAATGTTTATGAAAAAAGCGAGTTTCTTCAGCGCAAGCCAAGTGCAGGCAATGAATTAATGATATAAAGGCAAGCCCACCGCCATAAAGAGTGGGCACACAAAAAGGAAGGTAAAAAAACATGAAAAACATTGAAACAATTAATATCGGAACAATTAAAACGTGGAATATCGAAGCAATGACAGGATATAAACCACGCACAACATTCTATGAGGACTTCAGCATTGCAGACCATTTCGGTGGTCCTGCAATTCGAGACACATATCGCAGAGCGTTAAACGCATGGCAGAACAACATTGAATACATGACAGAGCTTGTCATGGTTCTGAATTGGAAGATATGGGAGCATTACAGAAAGAACTACATGCTTGCCGAGATGTATGACGAGCTTTGGCGCAAGGCTGATGAGTGGGTTCTTGACCATTTCGATGGTGATGATCTTCAGTATTTCTTTAGAACAACGGACTAGGAAAACCTAGTCTTTTTTTATCAAAAAAATGATGTTTCAAAAAGAAACAAAACATGAAAAAATGTATTGCAATTATTACCATATTATGGTATCATAATGTTGTAGAAAGAAAGAGGTACAAAGATATGACAGTAGAACAAACAACAGTAAATGGAAGAAAATTCAATCACTGGGGAGACAACATCAAGAGAGCTGAAATTGCAGAAGATGTTGAAACTGGCGAAGTAAAAGTAATCAGATACAACGGTTACCTAAGTAATGACTTATCAGTTAGAAAAGCAATTGCAATAACATTTGGATTACCAACATTTAGAAAATAAGAAAGAACATGAAAACATTAGGAGGAACGAAAAATGTTAAACACAACTAATCTTACAAGAGAACAAAAGAAAGGCTTAAAGGAATTAGGTAGAATATTATACGGTAATAATACAAAGTTTGATTTCGAGCCACTTGAAAGCCACCCAGAACTAATCGAAAAAGAATGGGTTTCTAAAAAAGGTACTACATTCGTGAAAGTAAACGGAACTCAATTAGAGAAAACTAGCTTGAAATATTATAGCGTTGATATGAACACTGGAACTATTCATCACACAGGCGCATTAACTAAGTAAATTAAAAGTGAAGCGACAACACTTAAAACACTAATTTATAGGAGGAACAAAACATGAAAGTAACAACTTATTTCAAAAAGAACGGCTTTATTTATGGAGTCAGTGAAAAATTTGAATTCGGAGAATGGAATGGCTATGCAAAAAAGTTTGATAGCCTTGAAGAAGCTGAAAGATGGTTACACACTGAAGAGTATGACTTTAGAACTAGATCACTAGTTTCTAAGACATACGCAAAGAGATATTTATAAGGAGGAACGGGAAATGGTAAACACAAACAAATCAGCACAAGTAAGAGTGTACGTGAGCAGTAATTTGCTGGAGTTGTTTGGTGAAGACTTTTTCTTTAGTGATTATCCTTTAGGAAAAGTTAAAGCCAACACAAATAGTGTATACCAAGAAGAGGTATACATAGGGGTCTATCAAGATATTCATTGCAAATATCGTTATGATAGGAAAAATCATATACATTTCTATTATCTTGCAGGCAACCATGATTATAGTGATTATTTGTTTATGGGTGGTCATAAAGCCTAAAAGTATGAAGGAGGAAGAAGAAGATGATTAATGCTGAAAAATATAGAGATAAATTGCTAAAGTTTATCAAAGAGAGAGATGCTGGAAGTTTTACATTTAGCAAAGGTGAAGAAGGCAAATTTTGGCAATGTGGTGGAAGACGTTGCTCGGAATGTGGAATGAGCAAAGAAAGAAGTAATTGCACAGTGGCGAGATTAAAATGGCTTTTATCAGAATATAAAGAGCCTGTGAAGTTAACTAAATTAGAATATGAATTGCTGAAGTTCTGGAATGATAAAGAATTTAAATATATTGCGAGAGATTTTGGCGGTATGGTATTCACGTATAATGAAAAGCCGTCTAGAAAGGCAGTAGGCTGGGGAAGTATTTACGGACACCGTGTCCAAGAAGAATTTGATAAGTTATTCCACTTTGTAAAGTGGGAAGACGAAGAGCCTACATCAATCGAAGATGTACTTAATAGCTGTGAGGTGATTGAAGATGATTAATGCAGAAAAACACAAATACGAATTAAGAACATTAAATAATTTATTTAAATTATGTGATTGTGCTTTAAGAAAAGACAATGGATCGTTTGGTAGGTGTTCTAATATTGGCTGTAAAAACTGTATGTTTAACGAAGACAGGGATTGTGATTATGCACGTATGAAATGGATGCTTTCGGAAGCCAAAGAGTCCCTCGAGGTTAGCAAGTTGGAATATGACATCCTGCTTTACCTCTATCACAACACTAAGTTCCGTTACATTGCTAGAGACGAAGGAATGTGGCTATTCGCTTATTATGAATCTCCTGTTAAATGTACGGATAACTGGCAAGGGGGGAAATGCTACGAAACTTTGGATATATTCAGCAACTTATTCAAGTTTGTGAAATGGAGTGACGATCAACCTACATCAATCAAAGAAGTTTTAGATAATTGTGTTGTTAAAGAGATTGAGGAGGAACAATAATATGCCAAATTGGTGCGTCGGTACTCTTAGAGTACGTGGAAAACAGAAGGATTTACAGAATTTCGTTTTAAATGGATTGAAGCCTTGTGATCCTTTTAAAAAGGAACCTGCAAAACTCGAACTAGATGAGTTTGGATATGTAGATTGCAATGAAGAATGTTGGATTGAAGGAACGCGAAGAGGGTTCGTTTATGATCTAGATGTATGCTTTGAAGAGGATGGTGATTTTATTCAGACCATTGCCCTCGATGCGGAATTCGCATGGGCTATCAGTCCCGATGAATTATTAAAAGTATGCCAGAAGTATCATGTTGACATGAGAATCTACGCTTTTGAAAGAGGAATGGAATTTAATCTAGAAATCGAAATTATTAACGGAAAGATTACGAAGTATTCCTATTTTTCATTCCAAGATTATACATGGGAATGCATCTGCCCACACATGGGAAGATAAAAATAGAAAGATCCATGCGAAGAACTCAAGATTATATATACGAAAAGGAGGCTGAGCGCAATGATGAATTTTAGCGCCGAAAAAGTTCAGGAAATTGTAGAAGAAAAGAAAGCTGAATATAAGAAGCTAGAAGAAGAGTATTCCTTTTTAAAAGAAGAATTTGAAGATTTAAAGGCTGAAAATGAAGATTTAGAAGATAGGTGCGAAAGTTATAAAAAAGCAAACAAAACGTTATCGCACATATGCAATGAAAATTTAAATAAGATGTATGATATGCAAAAATTAAACAGTAAACTTGTTAGCAACAATAAAACAGCTAACAGAGATTTCTTTATTCTTGCAGTAGCCTATGCAGCTACACTGATGCTGATGATTTACTTGTTTATCAGATAGGAGAAGGTTATGGAAGATTATTATAGAACATGCAGATATAAAAATGAAAATTATATATTCCATTGTTTTGAGCAGTGGTCAAATGTTATAGGAGAATCAATTGTTATTGGTGGACATCCAGGAGGACAAGTAAGTGGGGTATTTGCTCTAATCGAAAATGAAAAAGGCAATATCTTCAGAGTAGATCCTACAGCAATTGTTTTCACTGATAATGAATTTGAGGAAATTTTTAAAAATTGTGAGGTCGCTGAACATGAGAGTAAATGAAATAGTAAGCAGATGTAGAACAGACCAATTAATTATTATCAGATTTTCTGACAAATCTTTTATAGGTACTGTATACGATATCGTTTCTTTAACAGAATACAGACTATATAGAATCGGTGATATGGTTGTTACAAATATTAGCAGTGATAACAGTGTTTTATGGATAAAGGTGGTGAAAGCATGAGATTAGAAATGAATAACTATTTAACAAAAAAAGTAGTCTATTTAACTTATCAGCAATTTTTGAACGAATTGGAAGAATTAAAAAATAAATATTACGTTATTGGCTACACAGTCAAGTCACAAGAAAATACTGCAGATGTTCAGTTAGTAGAAAAAGAGGAAAAAAAGGGACATGAAGAAATATAATGATTTTTCAGTAGAAGTACAAACTATTTTAAAAGATATTGATAAAGTGAAAAAAGCATTACGCAACAAGAAATATTGTTACGATGAATGTGATGATGAAATAATCAAGAAAATGTTTCTGGTAAATCTTAGATCACATTTGTTTTCACTTGAAATTAATTTAAATACTTGGATTAACAATGGAGGAAATATGCTAAATGACAAAAAATGATACTTTTGAAGAGGCAGAAAAATATCTATAAAATATAAGTATATCCCTATATTGATATACCAATTTAAAAAACATTAGTTACCTGATCTAATCAAAACAGGGCTCATAAGAAAATTCTATTAAAAACCTATTAGATTCTGTTAATCTCATTTTCAATATAGGGATTCAATTCATAAAAAAGAAGCAAGGAGCAATTTTGAATGAAAAAAATTAATAAAAACAGGGCATTATGCCTTTTATCAGATGTGTGTATTTTGATTATTTTATTTTCTATGGTAACAACTGGCAACAATTGGGATTCAACAGAAGTAAAAGTCTTCTGTTGCAGTTCGCTTTTTATGAATATTCTGTTCGTACAGTATATTCTTATTGCAGGAGGCAGATAGCATGAAAAGATTAGAGGTGATCTCTAGTGAGAACTATTAAAGTTGAAGAAGAAAAACTTGATAAGCTTTTAAATGCATTTGGTCAAAACTGCGATTATTTGTTTCAAGAAGTTTATAAAAAATACTGCTGTCATGGAATTATTAATAATGAGCCTAAAGAATGTAAAAATTGTAAATTTAAAAATAGTAAGTCAATAAAAGATTGGCTTAAAGAGGAGTGATCAATTATATGGATTTTATTGGAATATTACTCATAGCAGTATCAATAGCTTTGATAGCGATTGGATATTTCTGGGAAGAATAGCGATGAATAAAATGCAGAACTAAATAAAAAAATGGCTCGTGAAGCCGTTCGAGGGTGTCAGCACAAAACGCAATACTTATAATATGACTTATAATTTCCAATACTTTTACTGAAAATCGTTTCTCCTAATACTTAGTGTTGGCATTCTCAAACGACTTCATGAGTTAGATAACTATATATTTGAAAAGATAAAGAGAGGTAAAAAAATGGCAAAACTTGCAAAACTGAAGTACAAAACACTCGGTGGTGACGTAAAGATTAACACGTATAATGCGACAATATCAAAAAAGATTGTGGCAGAATCTGGGCTTGATCCTGAAAAAGAAATCACAGTTAAAGCAGAAAAAGGGAAAATAATTATTGAACAAAAAAAGTAAAGGAGTATAAAGAATCATGGATAATTCGCATAAATTATTAAATGATGCTGAGGGGGTCCTTGTCAAAGACTTTAATCCGAAGTACAAAACTATCGAACTGATTGAAAGCAGAGAAATATTTCCATTCGGAATTCCTATAGGCTTGTTTAAATTTGAAAAAGTAAAAAAAGACTACGGAGACAGAAAAATTGTTTCTGTGATGGATTTTAATGATACTCACAAAACTTCAATAGCTATAGAGGTACTTAAATCATGAGTGGTGGAAGTCATAACTATATAGCAAATGAGATAAACGAAGCATTGTTTGGAGATCGTTTTGAAAACCGTATAGAAAATCATTACCAAAATGTTTGTGATGATAAAATCGCGAGAATTGCAAGAAACTTGAATCCGATGCATGACAGAGAACTATCCGAACTCATGGCAGATGTAATGTGCTTGCTATATGGCTTGGAATGGTTCGATTCATGCGATATCGGAGAAGAAAAATATAAAGAGTGTGTGAACAAATTCAAGGCAAAGTGGATGCATAGAACAGAAAATGATAGATTGAATAGCTATCTTGGAGATTTAAAAAGCTATTATGAAGAGTTAATTGAAGAGTTAAAGGAAAAAGAAAATGATTAGCGATGTACATTGAAATTACGATTGAAAAAAAGGGTATTAAAACCCTTTTTTTTGGTAATAATTAGAGTATAATTACAGTAGAAAAAGAGGGTAAAAAAATGTCAGCAAAGGAGGGCAAAAAAATGGTATTTTCTAATAAAACATATGACATTCTAAAGTGGGTGGCACTTGTAGGAACAAACGCATTTTCAGTGCTAATTATCACGCTCGGCAAAATCTGGGGTTGGAGTTATGCAGAGGCTATTGCAGGAACTATTTCGGCAATTGGTACTTGTATTGGTGCATGTTTACAGATCAGCTCAGCAAACTATAAAAGAGGTGAATAAATGAACCCAGAAACAAGCGTAAGCATCGCATTACTCATATCCTTGACATCGCTTGCATGTACGTTGATTAACACTTTTGCAGGTGGCAAAAAACGTCAGGAAGAACAGGCAGAGCGAGAAAAGAATAGGCAGATGGATATCGAAAAAAATTTTGTGAAGATAAACTTAAAACTTGACGATTTTTGTGACACCACAAAAAAGATGATGGCAGAGAATAGTGAAAAGGCTGAGCAGTTGAAAAATGTATCAGAGCAAATCGTACTTGTCAAGGAACGTGTAAATACGTTGTTCAAGTACAAAGATGATCACGAAGCAAGAATTAAGGAACTTGAAGACAAGGTCAAATAAGGAGGGATAAATAATGTACGGTATTGATATTTCAAAGCATAATGGCAATATTAATTTAGAGCCATATAAAGGGCAGTTTGTAATTATTCGTGTGGGATATGGACACTTTCATTTAGACGAAAAATTTGAAAGAAACGTGAACGAATGTAAAAGACTAGGTATTCCGTTTGGGGTTTATCATTATTCATATGCATTGAATGAAGCAGATGCAGAAGCAGAGGCTAAAGGAGTGCTTAATGCAATCGCTAAATACAAGAATGATATCAAAGTAGGAGTTTGGTTTGATATGGAGGACGCAGACGGTTATAAGAAAAAGCACGGTTTCAAGTTCTCTAATTCAACAATTGCTCCGATTTGTTTTAAGTTCTGTAAGATGGTTGAAGATGCAGGATATTACGCAGGTATTTACACTTCTAGTTCATGGCTTGATTATGTAAAAGGTTTAAATGATAGATTTGATAAATGGGTTGCTAATTGGGGGAAGAACGATGGAACACAGCACACAAACACTTCTCAATATGGAACATTACAGCAGTACACTTCTAAACCATTAGACAAAAATGTAATGTATGCAGACCTTTCAAGATATTCAAGAGGTAACACAACATCAGTGAAACCTCAGCCAAAACCAATTGATCAGATTGCCGATGAAGTAATTGCAGGACAATGGGGAAATGGAGCTGACAGAAAGAAACGTTTGACTGATGCAGGATATAGCTATGATGCAGTCCAGAAAGCAGTTAATCAGAAGATGGGTGCTAAAAAGCAACCTGCACATGTTTATTATGTAGTAAAGCGTGGAGATACACTATCAGGCATTGCATCAAAGTATGGCACGACATGGCAGAAGTTACAGGCTATGAATGGCATCAGAAATCCTAACAAGATTTATCCTGGGCAGCGTATCAGAGTGAAGTAAGATGCAAGGCTATTATTCTTGTAGCAGATGTGGCAAGATACATCCGAAAGGTTATGTGTGCAAGGTAGAAAAGAAACACTACAAGTACAGCTATAAAGAGTCAAGGCTGAGAAGTAAGAGCGCATGGACAGATAAAAGCAAGCAGATAAGAGAGGATGCAAACTATCTATGTGAAGTATGCAAAGATAAAGGTATCTACAACTACCGAAATGTAGAAGTACATCACATAGAGAAGCTGAAGGATAAGCCAGAGCTATGGTTGGAAGATGATAACCTTATATGCTTATGCAAAGACTGTCATAGGATGGCTGATGCAGGAATGATTGACAAAGAGTATTTAAAGAAGTTAGCTATGCAGAGAATAGACAGGCTGAAATAAATCCCCCCATGGGAATGGGCTTTATCTTATGTGACAGTAAGATGAAACGCCCATACGCAAGAACACAAAAATAATAAAATACAAAGATTTTTTGGAAAAACGGCTAAATTAACGCTATAATGTGAGTATAAGCCGTTTTTTGTTTCAAAAAGAAGCGAAAATCATGCGAAAGTGTTCCACGTGGAACATGAGCGGGCGATATAAGAAAGGTAGTGAATGAAAATGACAAATGAGAACTTAAGTTTTAAAAGAATAGGTGCTTCAAGTGCTGCAAGTTGGGCTTGGGGAACATCTTTAATCATGGGACAACAAATAGCTCAAGAGAAAGGTATAATCGCATGGATCATATGGGCTGTTTGTAATACCTTAACACTTGCGTTATTTGGATGGCTATATAATAAGAAAAAATTAGTCCAGAAACTTATAATAGAAAAGAAGTAAAAGTAATAGCATTAATAATTCAATTATTCTGCTTATTAGTTCAGTTGAATTTTATAAATCAACAATTTTTCATTATTACAGGTAGTCCAACTGCATCATATTTGATAACAATAGCATTAGGATTTTTCTTTACTCTAATTGTTTACAAAAAAGGACTACCAACATCAGTTAAAACAGATGTATATCAATGGTTCATGGCTATTGTATCAATAATAGCAATTATATCAGTTGGAATATTTACAAAAGCCCCATTACAAGCATTTGCACCAACTAGCGTGAGTGGTGTGTTATGGGGAGTATGGTCTGGACTTATTTTATTTGCTGGACCTATTGGAGATGTACAACATTGGCAAAGAGCAGAAGCAGATGAAAGTAAAAAAGGTTATTATTTAGGAGCATTTTTATTTGGACTTTATATGTTATTAATATTAGGAATGGCTTTCTTTAAATTTACACTACCAATGCATATTATTTTATTAGTAGCAGTTCTTGGAGTAACTACATCAACAATAGATAGTATTGCAGTAGCACTTCATGAAGTAGGAAATAAGAAAATAGGAACAGGGCTTTCACTATTATTATGTATTGCATTTGGAGTATTTGTTAAAATGGGAATGCTTCAATTATGGAGTTCATTTGGAGTTATTAGATTTGCATTTGCAGTTGGTATTTTGTTATTACCATTAGCATTGAAGAAAAAAACAAATATAGTAATTCCAGTATCAGCAATAACATTTGGACTAATGATATTATTTGCAACTTTAGGGCAAATAACAATTAATTCAATTGTTGGAGTTATTAGTTTTTTAGTAGCAACAATAATACTTGGCTATGTATCAGTAAAAGCATTGTAATAAATGCTAGTAGCAGATTAACAAGGGCTAGAGAATTTTAAGAAAGTAGGAAAATGAGATGAAATTAGAAGTAGTAAAATTAAGTGATTTAAAACCATTGGAGAAGAATGTTAGAAAACATAATGACAAACAAATTGATGAATTAATTAGAAGTGTAGAACAATTCGGACAAACAAGAGCAATGGTTATTGATGAAGATAATAATATCTTAATTGGTAATGGTTTATATTTTGCTTTAGTAAAAATGAATAAAGCAGAAGTTCAATGTTATAGAAAGACAGGACTATCAGAAATTGAGAAGAAAAAATTAATTTTAAGTGATAATAAAATTTATGGCTTAGGTGCAGATGATTACAATGAAATAAATAATTATATTCAAGAGATAACTGGAATAGGAGATTTTGAAATCGCTGGTTATGACAAGTTTATTTTGGAGCAAATGACTGCAACAGATGAACAAGTTGAAGAAGCAATAAAAGATTATGGTACTATAACAGATACTAAATTTATTCAAGAAGAGCCAAAACAAGAAGCCAGTTATAAAGAACCAGAAATTAAAAAAGAACCAGAAATTAAAAATGATCCAGTAACAATGGTAACGGAAACAAAAGTCGGTGCAGAAAAAAATGAGAAGAAATATATTATATGTCCTTCTTGTGGGGAGATGATATATCTTGATTAAAAAACAATACTCAAACATTGATGTTGTAACTATGGCTAAGATAAGAATAAAAAATATATTTAAAACTGCTAGTAGAATTCAATTATCTGTTAGTGGTGGTAAAGATAGCATTTGCTTAAATGATTTAATATTTAAAATGTGCCAAAGTGGAGAAATAGACAAATCAAAATTAATAGTTGACTTTATAGATGAAGAAGCAATATTCCCATGTGTAGAAAAACAAGTTAAAAGCATGAGATTACAATGGTTGAGTATTGGAGTACCTTTTAATTGGTGGTGTATTCAGGTAAAGCATTATAATTGCTTTAATCAATTAACTAATGATGAAAGTTTTATTTGCTGGGATGAAACTAAAAAAGATGTATGGATAAGACCAAAACCAAAATTTGCAATTACAAATGATCCATTACTTGATGAAAGGCATGATACCTATCAAAGTTTTTTGAATAAAAAAAATAAAAATCGTGTATCAGTAATTGGTGTTAGAGCAAGTGAAAGTGTTCAAAGAATGATGAATTTAGCAGAAAGAACATCACAAGAAAAAATGTTTCCTATCTATGATTGGACGGATAAAGATGTATGGATGTATATAAGAGATAATAACTTAGAATTCCCAGATGCCTATAAATTCATGTATCAAGTAGGAGTCCCAATTAATAGATTAAGAATAAGTCAATTTTTTAGTATAGATACTGTTAGAAGTTTAACTCAGATGTGTGAATTTTATCCGAAACTATTTGATAAGATTTGTAAAAGAGAGCCAAATGCTTATCTGGCAATGCTTTATTATGATACTGAATTATTTAGAAGACAAAAGAAAAATAAACAAGCAAAGAAAGATGAAGAAGTTGATTATAAGAATAAATTCTTTGAGATGTTAAAAGAAGAATGGAGATTTGATAATAAACCTATGCAGAAGGTAAAAAAATAATTAATAGAATATTAATTAAATATGGACCATTTTTAAATCAAAAACATTACAAAGAGTTATGTAATATAGTAATTGGTGGAGACCCCAAAGGAAGAACATTAAGATCGTTAGACCTGCATTTATATATGTATGTATCTGAGGTGAGTGGCAAATGAAAGAAAATGAAATAAAAAAATATGAAAATAAAAATATATTAGAACCTTTAGAAAATGTTAAATTTGTTGATAGAGATTTATTGAAACCAAATAATTACAACCCAAATAAAGTATCAGAACAAAATCTTGAATTATTAGTTCAATCTATATTAGTAAATGGTTGGACTATGCCAATAGTTATAAGACCTGATTATACAATTATAGATGGCTTCCACAGATGGACTGTATCAGGTAGAGAACCATTGAAAACATTATTAAAAAATAAAGTTCCAGTTGTTATTGTAGACCATAAAGATCATGCAGAAGATGTTTATGGAACTATTACACATAATAGAGCGAGGGGAACTCATTTATTAGAACCTGTCTCTTATACACATCTCCGAGCCCACGAGACCGGAGCCTATCTCG
>ENA-OZEP01000405-OZEP01000405.1-human-gut-metagenome-genome-assembly--contig:-NODE-405-length-18984-cov-6.063183_pt1 | contig 18984 bp, 10 predicted proteins | sample MGYA00245074_ERZ653621 | MGnify/ENA primary metagenome ERZ653621 (study PRJEB26926, sample SAMN06165020) | human gut metagenome | biome: ENVO:00009003; feature: ENVO:2100002; material: ENVO:00002003...
CTCGTGGGCTCGGAGATGTGTATAAGAGACAGACACATACTTGTAGATTTTCTATCATGTCAAATTCTGCCAGCAGCATTTTACTAAGCTCACTATTACTTTTGAGCTGAACAGAAGCAATTGACTTTTCCAATGTATCTTTGAGAGACTCTTTCATATTTTCTTCTATAAAGAACATATAATGACTAGTCAATTCTGACAAATTTCCAAGATACCTTAATATCTCATTATTTCCACCTAACTGATTAAGAAAAAGCAGAGAATCATATTTGTCATCATCCTCAACATAAATTGGCTGAGTCCAATCTACAACTTGACAATACTCTGCTATATTCATTTTTTGAGCCAAATGGAAAGCTTGGTCGTTGTCACAAATACCATTAGCTAGAATTTCCATTCCAAGAAGAGCATCTAAATAAATCAGGTTATCACCTACTACCAGTACAGAAGAAATATCTAGAACTTTCATGATCTCAACAAGGCTTTCAGCTATTCTATTGTCATAATCAAAGCAACTCTCATATTCATGAAAATGCTCTAAAAGATAATAGTCTATATATTCCATCAACTTTGTACTTATTGGTGAAACCATTTTACGTGCAAAGAAGTGATTTTTATCAAGCATAAACTTAAAGTGCTCTTCTCCCAAATTAGCTGGTCGATTTCCGTTTTCTTCTCTCCACCTGATGAATCTCAAGTTATTCTCCGAACAAATTTTATCTTCATCATAGTAATTCAAAAGTACGGTATGAATATAAATTTCTTCAGATGCAAATGTATGATTCAAACGCTTTAAAAAGCCTGGATGTTCCTTTGTGTAACGTAACAAAAATGCACATGCCTCTCTTGTCATAGAACACCATTGTGATCCCAAATAAATTTTATCTGGGAAATGGGATGTTGGGCGTTTTATTTGATATTTCACCTGAAAGCCTCGCAAGAAGTTGGTAATACAATACCTCTTAGGATTTCTTACTTGATAATAGTCATAAGGCAAGAAATACAACAACCGACGATCAATTTCTCTAAACGTAGCTATTCTACAGTCAAAATAACTTTGCCCTGGATTATTGTCGAAGAATTGCAGGAAGCTTTCGTAGGGCTTTATGGGATAATCTTGCCCACTTATGATATGATAATAATCTGCATTTGAATTATTTATCGCAATATTGAGCACCTTGATTTCAGTCTTCAAAATACTATAACCTCCCCAATGCAATCTGTCATGACCACAATACTTTATTCGGTTATTGCGGTCAAGCAGATCGTTGATTACAGGCATATCAGTAGCCTTGCAATCTATATTCAAGAATAGATCACATTCTTCATGGTTCAAATATTCCAAAACCTTTCCCAATATTTGCCATTCATTATGAGCTAATATAATAAAGGCATGTCTCATAGGCATTATTGTTTTTGTGACAAGTACAAAAGAACGTTGTTCTTTACGCTATTTTCAATTTGTTTTTTATTACAATTAATTTTTTGTCCTTCTACCTGCTTTTGAATGCAATTGGCATAACATGAAGGTAGCAATTTACATTCCAGGCAACTCTCATTTTCAAAAGAAGACCGGACGAAGTAATCGTAAAAATGATTATTCGGCACAAATTCACCATCATTGTCAATTTTACCAATTGAATACTTTTCGGAAAAATCCCGGGCAGTACATTTGAATACAGACAAATCATAATTAACAACAAACTGTTTCATATTTTCTGTATAACACTGATAACACGACAAATCAGTTAAATTCTTTTTATATCCATGAGAGACAAACAGCTCCATTTTTCGAGTTATATCGTCACCCTGCATATTACGGTCATCTTTAAATTGCCAGACAAGCTGAGGCATGACGGTTATTTTATTTCGTATATCCAAAGGAAATACGTTCACTATTTCATCTATAGACTCCATATTCTTTGGGGTATAATTAATTCTAACCGTCATGTCTATATTGGGAATCGCCCTACATAAGGCTATGATATTAGAAGTTATAACCTCATAAGAATTATGAACATCTTTTGAGAAACGAGTCTTGTTATGGAAACGTTTTCCTCCATCCAAGGTAATCTGAAATGATGTTAGCTGAATCTCCTTTAGTTTCTCTATCATGGAAGAATTTACTAAATAACCATTTGTTGTAATGGTATTCCGAAAAGCCACATTATTATTGGCACAGATTTCTTGTACTTTTTTTGAAATCGGATAGACCACCTCTTGAAAATACATCAGGGGTTCACCGCCAAACCAATCTAACTGAAAGTGTTTAATTTTTCCGTCTATTACGGTTTTCCTGCAAAATTCAAGGACTTTCGCTACATCTTCGGAAGTCATAAAACCATCATGGTGGTTTTCGTAACAATACCAACAATGAAAGTTGCAATCCAGCGTTGGAAGAATCGTCACCCTTGCCATATCGTTGGAGAAACGACGAATCTTACAATTTGCTAAAATTATATTTTCTTCATTTAGATTGGTGTCACAGACCACACCATTGGCATGCAACTCCTCCAAGATTTCATCATCCAAAGTATCCACTTCAGAATCTGGCACAGACAGTCGTCGAAATAGTTCTTCGTCTATTTCGAGTAAAGAAGACCGCAACTGGTTATAAACAAATTTGCGGTCTTCTTTTTCTACGTAAATATTATATTTACTAACTTTCATTAGTTAACACAATGACAATTCTGAGCTCCATTAATGTTATCACCGCTGCCCTTACAAGTACAGCTATCAGACGTGTTTGTGTTATTGCCACCAAGGATATGAAACATTGAATCCTTATCAACTACATTCGCAGGTTTAATTTTCTTTATTATCTGCATAATTCTAAAATTTAAAAGATTAATACTAAAAAAACTTATATTTATACTTTTCTTCCGTCAAGAGTTCCAAACAAATTTTAACCCCATTTTTTACAGGGTCCATTACATCTGTATCTACATAATCATCATTGATATTGAGTATAGCTAATACGTCAGCAAAGCTAGTAGCCCGTTTATCAACTTCTGGCAGAAACTTCATAATTTCACACAGAGAAATATCATACTGCCGTAAATAATCGACAAAAACTGATAATTTTCGAATTTCCTGTTCCGTTACTGAAGATTCAATATCAGCACGATGCTTGAAATATATTTCATCAACAGCTCTTTTTGCCATATCCAAATATATTCTCTTTTCTGAAACCATAGAATATAAACAGAAAAAACATACTACAGGAACCAACTCGGAAGTCAACATCCTATATAGTTTTCCATTTGTAAGCTCTACTATTATGTCATCTACTCTTTTCCTCAATTTCTTATAATCCTCATAATCTGTATCGGAACAGGTACATTCCATATATATAGCAATTTCTTTTTTAAGTTTGTTTTTTTGTAAATATTCTAGCATAATTTGATAATTCTCGTTTGTTATAGTCTGTACAGGACGGGTATGAACTGCCTGGACAGAATCAACAATGGCTATATCTCTTTTATTGCTATTTATCAATAAAGGCCAATGATACTCTATACCACACCAACGCACATGCTCTTCAAACGTATCCATCACTGCCATAAGGGCTTCACGTGAAAAGCAAGGCATCATCATTTCAACAAAATTAGTATATCGTATTGTACACATTGGATTGTGCAATGTATGTTCATACGTATAATAAGAATTACTCAATGAAGGTTGAGCGATTTTAAGCCTGTATTCCTTCATCAATTCAAATAACTTATTGACCGAATCTACTGAGATTTGAATATCATCATCCAACAACAGGAAATAATCATACTGTTCTATAAACTGAGGGTGCATTTGAAAATATTGAAAAGACATATCCATTTTGTAACCTTTCAGTTTACATACAAACTTTGAATCCCCAAGATACTTATTATAAGTATCGTCATAAACAAGCAAATGCAAATCAAAATTAGCTGTATCATAGCACAATTGACGATGCAAGCTTCCATCGCCAACTGACACAATAACACAATTCTTTCTTGATGTATTTAGATTGTTAATTATTACTTGTTTATTCATCTATTTTGTTATTTTTTAAACACAAATTTATATAAAAAATCAGAACCCCCAAAACTTATATTTATTTATTAACGTTTTTAACCCCGCTTAACAGTACCTAATTATCTCCTTTTCGAATTCCTATCTTTTTATATATGCTCTGAGTTTGTATTAAGGCTCAGAAGAGATTATCCATCAATGGACAATTTCATCTGAGCCTTTATTTATTAGAATACTTATTTAGTCTAGAAGATTACTTCTCTGCTGACTGACCTGCTGATGTTGGCCAATATGGGTTCTGATACAATGGACTCTTCTCTACAGAAGAATAATCACTTGCTGTAAGCAGGAACTGCTTGATAGGAAGTGGCTGCAGATAGTGAGCCATATGCCAGGTGAAACCATCCTTGTAGCTGTTGGTAGCTGTCATGTTCACCTCCAATGGACGATAGTACTCGCTCAGAGAAGAGCTTGATACGTTGGCATTAGAAGAGCCATCGGCATTCAGGTTGTTATACCAGCTCTGCATTGGAGTATTCCAGAGATGAATACCCTCCATGTGAGCAGGAGTTGTCATCAACTGATCGTATGAACGCCAGCGCTGCAAATCCATACCACGAAGACCTTCTGAAATCAACTCGCAACGACGCTCACGACGGATATTGTAGAGAATCTTATCGGTCAACTGCTTGCCTGCAGAGTAAGAACCCCAGTCGGCAGTTTCCTTGCTCATCTCAGTAGCATCGATGGTAACCTGTGGATTAACAGCATCACCCGTGAAGCCGGCAGCCTTACGTACATCCTTCCAATACTCCAGAACCTTGCCAGAAAGACTGTTGGTCAACATATACTCAGCCTCCATGTAGTTCAGCAGCGCCTCGGTAGCACGGAAGATTTCAGCTGCATTGTAGCAGTTACCATTACCTGTATTAGCCTTATCAAAGGTACCACCCTTACGGATTGCATAACCTGTAGAATAGTCATTCTCGGCATTACGTGTGGTAATGGTTGGATATGGCTCGTCGATGACATAGTGATCCTCTGAAGCAGACATATTCTTGAATACATTCTTCTGTCCAGGAACCTTCAGGAAGATGGTGAGACGAGGGTCACGATTGGTAGCTACATCGGCGATAGTCTGGTCGCTATAGGTATAGGCTGAATTATAGATAGGCTTACCATCCTTCATCACATAGCCCTCTACCATAGAGCGGGTAAGACCTACACCCAAATCACCATGCTGGATGGCAACCTCCACATTATTGACTACACCCAACTCCTTGCTATACTGGCGCCAAAGGATAACCTCAGGTGTACCCGACATATCTGTAGTACCCCAGATATTGAAGTAAGGGTTCTGAGGATCACCTTCCTTCTGAGGAATAGTACCGGTGTTCACCATCAACTGATCCTTATACTTGTCAGCTACCATTTCGGCAGCCTTGGCACTCTCCTGCAGGAAATACTTAGCCTCAGCATCAACAGAACCTGTAGGATACTGATAGTTGGCATTATACTCCTTAGCCTTGCCTGGCCATCCCTCGCCGTTAGGAACGAAAGCTGTGCCGGCAAAATAAGTCAGCCAAGAACCCTCGTAGAGAGCTACACGGCTCTTGAACAGGCGGGCTGCATCTGGAGAGATACGGGTATGGTTCTTGTCAAAACCATCCTGCATCAGCGAGATAGCCTTGTCCAAGTCTTCCATGATGAAACGAGCCACCTCGTTGCAAGGCTGACGCTTGTTGGCAGCCACCAGGATTTCCTCATTGTCAGGGAATGCCTCGGTTACTATAGGAAGGTCGCCCCACTTCTGCAACATATCAAAGTAGCAGTATGCTCTCATGAAGTAGATCTCACCGATATACTGGTTGATGATAGCCTCACTACCAGAGATCTTACCAGCCTTCTGAGCCTCGAGGATAGAATTGAGCTGGTAATTGATGTTGCGGATATTATTCCAAGACCAGTTGCCGTTATCATTGGCTGTTTTCCAAAGTCCTGTGGCAAACTTACCATCACCAGACCAGTTGATCTGGTTGTCGGTATTCACATCGCCGGCATAAAGACCGTAGCTCCAGTTGGCGTGTCCTGGCATGACATCACCATAGAACTGATCGGCAGCAGCTTTCACCTTTGCCTCTGAAGTAAAGAATCCATCAGAAGGTAAGCTTGATGGTGGCTCCTGCTCCAGATAATCACTACAAGAAGAGAAGGATGCAGCAAGTGCCAATGACATAAGTGCTATATGTTTGAATTTCATATTAATATCTCCTTTTAATTATAATGTAACGTTAACACCGAAAGAGAAAGTGCGAGAGAGAGGATAACCATTACCATAATCGGTATCGATGGTCTCTGGGTCGAACTGACTTGGAAGATCGGTGATAGTGAACAAATTCTCTGCTGAAACGAAGAAGCGGACATTGCCCAAACCTGCCTTTGAAACCAAGCTCTGTGGCAGGGTATAGCCAATCTGAAGGTTCTTCATACGCAAATAAGCTGCATTGAGCAAATAGCGTGTCTGGGTATGGATGTTCTTCCCGCTGTACTGCGGACGTGGCAGATAGGCATTCAGATTCTCTGATTCGTAGCCATTCTTGACAGACCAGGTTTCTGAATCGCGGAAGTAGTCCTGAACGCCGGTAATACCTGCAGCCCACCATACACCAGAGTCGGTAGCTCCAAACAGAAATTCTTTCGCATCAGAATAATCACGCTTCATGACACCCTGCATGAATGCACGGAAATCGAACCCCTTCCAGCTGGCAGTGAGATCAAGACCGAAGAGATAACGAGGAGTTTTGTTGCCGATAACCTTCAAGTCGCCATGGTCTGCCAATGTATTGCTTCCATTAGAGATCTTGCCGTCGCCATCCAGGTCCTTGTACATGATATCACCAGCAGCCCACTTGTCGCCAAGCTGGCTCTGTCCACCATTTGGCAAGGTAGCCAGGTGCTTGTTCATCTCGTCATCTGTCTTGGCGATACCGATGGTTTCATAACCCCAGATCTCACCTACCTTGCGGTTCTCAATATAGCTATCCAAGGAACCTGTAGGGTTGTTTGGATAACGGGTTACCTTAGCCTGAGCATCAGAAACATTGAATGTTACACCATAGTTCAAGCCATTCTCCAGATGATCGCGCCAGCCAATCTGCAACTCCCAACCAGTGGTACGGAGGTCGGTATTGTTGGTCTTAGGAACATCAGTTCCCAAAAGTGCAGGCAACTCAGGAGCAGGACCTACCATATCCTTGGTATTACGTACATAGTAATCGAAGGAACCGGTCAGGCGGTTGTTGAAAGCACCCCAGTCGAGACCGACATCATAGCTTTCTACCTTTTCCCAACCCAAGGCTGCGGAAACCAGACCTGGAGCTGCAGTAATGTTGGTCTTCTTGCCTCCCTGAAGCCAGGCACCTGCGACAGAATTATAAGCTACTGTAGAATAGGTCTGATACCAGTTATCAATATTCTGGTTACCCAAAGAACCGTAAGATGCACGGAGCTTCAAGGTATTTACAGTATTCTCCAATGGCTTCCAGAAGTTCTCGTGAGCGATGTTCCAACCCAAAGAGAAAGATGGGAAGGTCTTCCACATATTGTTTCTGCGGAACTTGGATGTACCATCATGACGGATATTGAACTCGAAAAGATACTTCTCATCATAGTTGTAGTTCAAGCGGCCGAAGAAGCCGGCTGTCTGCCACTGGTTGCGTCCACCATTCACGGAAGGAACGATTTCCTTACCTTCGTAGCTCAAGCCATTGGTCAGATCCACCTCCAGACGAGACTCATCCAAGATACCATCACGCTGCAGACCGAATTCGGTCTTTCTCAACTGCTCTGCCTGGAAACCACCCATTACGTGGAAGTTATGCTTCTTAGCCAGAGAGAAGTTGTACTCGGTGTAAGCCTGGAAGTTATAGTAGTTCTCCTTATATTCATCCTCATGAACATTGGAACCCTTGTCGTAAACGATAGGATTGCCGGCAACATCATGGTTGTAGAGCATCTTCTTGTCCCAATGGCGTGCTGTGTTCTCTGAACGATAGGTGAAGTCGATATGAGTTCTCCAGTTCTTGATAGGCTCAATCAACAGGTTCACCTGCTGGTTCAGAATGTCACGCTCCTTGGTATCCTTACCTGCTGTAGCCAGACCGAGGGCAGGAGAAGGTGCAGAATAATAGTAACCGTTGCGATCCTGCAAAGGCAATACTGGCCAACCCTGACGTGCCAAGTCCTGATACAGACTGTTGGTCAAATTAGCAGGGCGCTGGAAATCGGTACGGGTCCAGCGGGTAGAGTAATCCAGGTGCAGCCAATCGGTAATCTGCGCACCAATCTTAGCTGCCGTATTGTAACGGTCGTTCTTATCCTTATCCAGCTTCATGAAACCGCCATTGTGCAGGTAGTTGAAAGAAGCATAGAAATTAAACTTATCATTACCGCCGCTCACACTTGCGTTATGCTCCTGAGAGAAGGCTGTGCTCTTATACAAGGCATCATACCAATCAACGTCATCTACTCCATAGCCGTAGCCATCATTCCATGTTGTGCCGTTGCTGGAATCGATACCGTAGAGCAGGTTACCATTGGCATCCTTTCGGGTACCAGGACCTACAGGAGTGGCATTGTGATAAGCCACGATCTTATCCATACGCTCCTGATCGAAGAACACACCACTACCACCGTTGGTATGAGCATCGTTTACCCATGCAGCATAGTCAACAGAGTTCATCATGTGCTTGCCACGAATCATTCCGCTGAAACGGAAGCTGTTGTTATAGTTGACTGTAACCTTACCCGACTTACCTTTCTTGGTAGTAACCAAGATTACACCGAAAGGTGCACGGGAACCATAGATAGAAGATGCAGCAGCATCCTTCAATACAGAAACACTTTCGATATCCTGTGGGTTGATGGTATTCAAATCACCCTCAGAACCATCAATCAAGATCAATGGAGTACCCTTGGAACCCTCACCAATGGTAGTAGTACCACGTACATTTACATTAGGAGTAGCATCCATAGAACCAGATGAACTGGAAATCTGCAAACCAGGAACCAGACCCTGCAATGCCTGGGTAGCATTGGCTACAGGACGGGAAGCAATCTCCTTGCTGTCGATTACAGAGACAGCACCAGTGAGGTTTACCTTCTTCTGAGTACCGAAACCTACGACAACTACTTCACTCAAAGCCTGATTGTCGTCTTCCAAAGTAACGTTCAACGGACCATTACCAGCTTTTACCGTCATGGTCTTATAACCTATATAAGACACTTCGACCATAGCACCTGGAGCAGCACTGAGCGAGAAGTTACCATCAAGATCGGTAACAGTACCCGTCTTGGAACCCTTAACCTTTACGGTAGCACCGATTACCGGCTCACCAGAAGGATCAAGAACCTGACCTTTAACGACACCCGACTGCTGAACAACCTGAGCTGTAGAAGCTGCCATGATAGATTGTGGAGGCAAAGCAACGCCAGTTGCCAAAGCTGCCAAAGCCATCAATCTTCTAGACGATGTTATTAGCTTGAGATTTTCCATTTTAAGTTGTATTTTAAATTTGTTAGTTTATATTATACAATTTATGTAAAAAATGTAAAGTGCCGCCTTCGCTCTCGCCAAGGCAACTTTTATTGCTTCACAATTGCAAAATTCGGACTTTTTTATCATATATTAGGGAAAATTTCGCTAAAATAAGGGAAAAATTCGGGAAAAAGTAGTAAATTTGTACCCAAAATACAAAGAAATACTAATAATCGAGATGAGAACAATATATTTGATACTGACTTTTGTGTGCTGCATCATTGCTAAAGCGGAAACATTTCCATACCGCAGCATTGCATCTTTTAACATTTCGCCAGCGTCTGAAAGCTACTGTATGATGCTGGATAGCGAAGGAATGATGTGGGTAGGAACCAATTCCGGACTCAAATCATACGATGGCTATACCGTGAAATCGTATAAATCGAATGCACTTTCTCCAGGTATTCTTCCCAACAACGACATCCGTTCCATGGCAGAAGACCACGAGCAGAACCTCTGGCTGGGAACCCGAAACGGCCTGGTAAAGATAAACCGGAAGACTGGCGTTTTCAAGACCTATTTCCTGCCAAGCGAAGATCAGAGAATCATCTACCATCTCTTTGTTTCGAGAGATGGTACACTCTGGGTTGGTACAGATGGAGGATTATCTTATTTCAATCCGGAAAATGAATCCTTCTATACCTATACTTCCAGGAATGCCTGGCACATCGATGAAAACGGAAAGAAGCAGCGCCTCAATTCTTTCAGCGTAAAATGTGTAGCAGAAGACAAGAACGGCGACCTTCTCGTCGGTACCTGGTCTTCCGGACTGATGCGTCTGAAACGTGGCAGCAACGTATTCCGCAGCTACCCGAAGCTGAATGACATGAATTCAGCCTACTCGCTCTTTTTCGACAGAAACCATCGCCTCTGGGTAGGAACCTGGGGGTACGGAGTGCTGTGCATCAACAATCCGGACAATCTGAAGAATCCGCAGTATCATCAATATCCATACGCCACCAACAACTTCGACATCTTCTATAAATTCGTAGAAGACCCTACCACCAATACTCTATGGGCATGTACCAGAGAAGGTATCTGCTATTTAGATGAAGATCAGCCACAAGCAGGCTGGAGCAAATATACTCAAATTGGCGGCAACCCTCTCATCTACTGCAATGACATCAGCACGGATGGAGCGGGAAATATCTGGCTCTGTACGCAGAATGATGGAGTCTTGCAGATTACCACCCCCCCATCTCTCTTCAGACAGTGGCATTTGGGAAATCTTCAGAATGCCCCTACCATCAACTACGTGAATGCCATACTAACCACCGATGGAGCATGGTTCTGGCTGGGGCTCAACCCATACGGAGTAGCGCTCTACAACAGATACACCGGTGCCACCTATTATAATAGTGAAATTCCAGGTTTTGGCAGTTTGCACGACTATACGCTAACCACGAGTATCACCAGCATTGCCAAAAGAAGCAATGGGGAAATCTGGTTTGCGGTCAACAACTATGGTGTCGTAGTCAAGCCAAAGGAGGGAAATGCCTTCGAACTGAATCGCAGCAATACCAAATACATCCAAGAAGACTTTGTCAATGCTGTTTTCGAATCAAAGGATAAAACCATGTGGATAGGAAGCCGCAATGGTATGAGTATCGTGTATCCAGACAATACAGGCTACTTCCTGACCATGAAAGAAGGTAAGAACGACTTCAGCAGCTGCGACATCCGTAATATCAGCCAGGATAGGCAGGGCAACATCTGGGTCTCTACCGATAATGAAGGCATCATCCGCATTTCGGGAAACCCCAAGAACATCCGTTCGCTGAAATACAAGCAATACTGCTCTAAAAACCAGCTCTTTGCCATCAATGATGCCCAGAAATGCATGGAGGACAAGCAGGGCAGACTCTGGGCGATATCAAACAGTGGCGGACTCTTCCTATATAATAAGGTGGAAGACCGTTTTGAATACCAGAACCGAAAGATTCATCTTCCGGATGATCAGACCTTCTCCATAGAAGGCGATGCTTTCGGCAATATCTGGGTAGCGCTCAACAAGTCTCTGGCTTATATTACCTGGAAAAGTCAGGATGCGGAAGACTTGCGCAACATCACTTACTTTACCCGGGAAGACGATTTGGGAGAAGTCCATTTTTCGGCGGATGCCAGTTATCAGTTTGGCAAGGAAATCTTCTTCGGCGGCAGAACAGGCTTCTTCTCCTTCACTCCATCTCCTCTTATGGGAATGAAGCATCACAAGAAGAACAGCAAGCTCATCATTACCGACCTGCTGATAGACGACGTGTCATTTGCCATGCTGGACTCTGTTCTCAAAAGTGATATTTCAAAAGAAATGCCTCACTATACCCAGGAGATTACCATACCGGCAAAGGTGAAGAAGTTTGATATCGAGTTTGCACTCCTCACTTACGGCAATGCCAGCAAGAATGTCTATGCCTACCAGCTGGAAGGTTATGATGAAGACTGGCAATACTGCAAGCCTGATGTTCACAAAGCTACCTTCCAGAACCTAAGCGCAGGAACCTACAGATTGCGTCTGAAGGCCACCGACAGCTATGGTCAGTGGCAGGAACTGCCCTACACCATCACCATCAAGGTGCTGCCGCCATGGTATGCCTCCAGAATAGCCTTCATGTTCTATATTCTGATGCTCATTGGCGGCATCTTTGCTGCTGCCAGATGGTATAAGGAGCGGGTGAAGACACGAAACAGCCTGCAGATGGGAGTCATCCTCACCAACATCACCCACGAGCTGCTCACCCCTCTTACCGTCATCTCTGCCACTATCTACAAGCTCAAGGCGATGGCACCACAGTATGAGGAAGATTATCTGGTGATGGACAACAACATCAACCGCACCACCCGACTCCTGCGACAGATCCTGGAAGTGAGAAAGTCGCAGGCAGGACAGCTGCATCTGCTCGTGAGCCGCAGAAACCTGATTTCGTTCATAGAAGAAGCTTGCGAGAATATCCGTCCGATGGCTGAACACCAGCAGATTACCCTATCCCTGGAGAAGCCGAAGGCTGAAGGCATGGCATGGTTTGATGCCGACAAGATGGATAAAATCATCTACAACCTGCTCTCCAACGCCATTAAATATAATAAGGTGGGAGGCAAGATTGATGTATCACTCAGCCTCAGCAAGGAACAGGCTATCATCACCATCGCGGATAATGGCATCGGTATGTCGAAGGAGAAGATGAAGCATCTCTACACCCGATTCTTCGATGGCGACTACCGCAAGCAGAACATGCCGGGAACCGGTATCGGACTGTCGCTGACCCACGACCTGGTGAAACTGCATCATGGCGATATCCAATGTGAAAGTCAGGAAGGCAAAGGCACAACCTTCACCATCACCCTGCCTATCAGAAAAAGTGCGTATGCACCAGATGAAATAGACAATTCGGAAAAAACAAATGCAGTAAATCGGGAAGCCATCAGACAGGCAAGCCAGGAAACGAAGCTGGAATTCCAACCTGCTTCTGAAGACAAGCCTAAGCTGGCATCTGTCCACCAGAGCATCTTCATCAGAAAGAATGCGAGCAAGATCCTGGTGGTGGAGGACAACGAGGAACTGCTAGCTCTGATGCTGCAGGTATTGAGCAAGAACTATCATGTGTTTACGGCAAAGAACGGAAAGCAGGCGATGAACATCATCATGAAGGAGAAACTCGACCTCGTGGTGAGCGACGTAATGATGCCAATCATGGATGGTATCGAACTGACCAAACAGCTGAAGTCTGACAAGAGTTTCTGGCAGCTGCCTATCATCCTGCTCACCGCCAAGAACAAGGAAGAGGACAAGACCGAGGCTTATGCCGCAGGAGCAGATGCCTACATCACCAAGCCATTCAAGTTTGAGGAGCTGGAAGTCCGAATCAATGCCCTTCTTGCCAACCGCAAGAAGATGATAGAGAAGATTCAGGCAGAAGTTGCGCTCCAAACCAGCACGGAGAGCGAAACACAGACTGCGTTACATTTGAGCAACCCAGATCAGGCATTCATCACTCGTGCCACAGAGGTGGTGATGCAACATCTTGCAGATGGCGATTACAACCGCGATTCTTTTGCCAAGGATATGGTGATGAGCGAATCCACCCTATATAATAAGGTGAAAGCCACAACAGGGCAAACGGTCATTGCCTTCATCACCAGCATCCGCCTGAAGGAAGCTCAGCGCATCATCCGGTCGAACCCTAACATTCTGATCAGCGATGTGGCAACCCAGGTGGGCTTCAACACTCCGAAGTATTTCTCCAAATGCTTCAAGAAGGAGTTCGGCATCTTCCCGAAGGAGTATGCAGAGAAACAGAAAAACGTCAATTAGCATTATTAGTCGTGGAAATCCATTGTTTTTCCGCACATTTCCACGACTAATAAAAACGATTTCCCTATCACTATTCTGCGCGAAACGACCTTTTTACCCCCTTTCGCGCAAAATAGCGACTCATTATTTTGCGCGAAACGATATTTTTAGTATCTTTTCAGCCGAGATAATCTTGTTTTCGTGTAAATTTCACAAAACAATAAGCTCGTTTTCGTGTAAGATATGGTTCCATTACTATAACGCTCCGAGTCTTCACTATGGATGACTTATTCCGTATCTAAAAACTCCAAAAGCCTAGAGGAAAAAGTAATTGTTATTAGGGAAAATCTCCGTTCAGCGACGTTGAACCGCCGTTCAAAAGCTTTGAACGTACATTCAACGACGCTGAACACACATTCAGCACTTTTGAACGAAGATTTCCCCTAATGACAAAAACATATTGATCGTGCAGTAAATACTATTTCCATTAGAAGAAGATAGTACTGATTTTATTCATTTTATCCATCGTATTGAATAAAATCAGTACTTTTTTATTCAATACAAATGATATATTGAATATTTTTTTGTATCTTTGCCTCGGTTTAATCAATTCATCAGAAGAGAAATGAGAACAATTATCAATAACCAGAAAAAGGAACGGGATACTCTGCTTTCCCGTCCTTACCTTACACGTCATACCCAATATGATGTGGATGAACTGTTGGCAAGTAAGCAAATCAAGTTGATAACGGGTCCTAGAAGAACAGGAAAATCGACAGAGGCTTTACTGATGCTGAAAAGCAGGAACTTTGCCTATCTGAATTTTGATGACGGCAAACTCCTGAGTGCATGGGACGACGATTTGGTTTGGGAAACACTACGTGCCGTTTATCCCGACTTTGAGTATCTTCTGCTTGATGAGGTTCAAAATCTGGATGGTTGGGATTTATGGGTCTCCAAGCTTTACCGCATGGGAATCAACATGGTTATTACGGGAAGCAACGCCAAATTGCTGAGTAGCGAAATGGCAACATTACTCACAGGCAGATATATCCAGATAGAGATGCTGCCTTTCAGTCTTTCTGAATTCTTTATCTGGAATCACAGGAATCTTTCGGAAGTATCGGAAATGAAAGATAGCGTATCAGACCTCTCGCTTATAGCAGACTATCTGCACCATGGGGGCTATCCAGAGACAGTAGCAGCAAGAAGTCTGACCCAAAACTATCTCTCCACACTCTTTGATTCCATCATTTGGAAAGACATTGCCAAGCGCCATAAAGTACGCAATGTGGAGGATTTGAACAACCTGGCCATGTATCTGGTTTCTAACTTCTGCAATCCTTTCAGTGCCAACGAGCTGGCAGAAGCGCTGGGATTTTCAAGCGTAGCAACCACCAAGAAGTTTATGGGATATTTAAGAGAACCCTATCTCTTGTATTATCTGCCACGTTACAACAACAAGTTGAAAGTGATGAAGAAAGCTCCACAGAAAGTTTATGTAGTTGACAATGGTTTTGTAGAAGCCAAGGCTTTTAATGTGAGTGAGAACTTAGGCAGACTATTGGAGAATCAGGTTTTTATAGAGTTGGTTCGCAGAGGATATCATGCAGAGACATCACTTTTCTATTATCGCTCCCGTAATGACAAGGAGACTGATTTTGTTACAAGGCAGGGTGCTCATGTAGAAAGTCTTATACAAGTATGTTATGATCTCTCTTCCGAACGAACACTCAAGAGGGAGGTAGATAGCATCATAGAATGTGCGGGGGAACTCAAATGCTCTAATTTGACTATTGTTACGATGAATGAGGAAAGAGTAATTGAGAAAAATGGATATAAGGTCAAGGTTTTGCCTATATATAAGTTTTAATGAGCGGCAACACTGCGGATGCTGATTCGCGGTGGGTTTCCTTGACATTTGATGTTACCAAACGTTAAATAACCAGGCTTTGGAGCTCCAGTAGCCTGAGAAACATGATTCTTCACGTCGGCTTCATCCTTGAAGATGCCATCGCATACGTAGCCATAGTAAGCCCATAATGGGTCGCCTACCGACTGTCCTGGAGTGTCACCACCCTTCAGGTCGAGAATCTTGGTAGATACACGGCTGAAGTTGGCGCCTATATTGTAGGTCCAGTCACCGATGCGGTTGTTATGACCCACCTGCACCTCGAAACCGGAGTTGCGAACCTTTCCGGCATTCTGCATAGGAGCACCTACACCCAGTGTATAAGGGATAGGCAACTTCTGGAGAATGTCGCGGGTTTCCTTATGGAAATAGTCGAAGCCGAAGGTCAGCTTGTTGTCCAGGAAGGTGGCATCGATACCGAAGTCGTGGTGATTTGAAGTATCGTGACCTGGACGATTCCGGCTCAGTAGATAGCCGCGACCGTAAGGTATTGGGTTCTTACTTCCCAAAGATCAACTTCGGTCTGAACTTCTCTGTTCAGTACAAGGACTTCGATATGAGTGCCTTGCTCCAGGGTGCAGCCGACGTAAAGGGTATGCCAGTGCCAGAAATCAGATATGCATTCTACAATGGCGGTAAGGTGACCGATATTCACATGAACCGCTGGACCGAGAGCAATCCTAATCCGAATGCCGCTTACCCACGCTTGTCAATGAAGGATTCTCAGAACCGAGTAACTTCCAGTTTCTGGGTTCAGGATGCATCTTATGCCAAGTTGAGAAACCTGCAGGTGGGTTATACCCTTCCTAAGCAGCTGACATCTAAATATGGCATTAGCCGATTGAGAATATACAGTAGTATCGACAACCTGTTTACCATCACCAGCTTCGACGGCGTAGATCCAGAGGCAGTATCAGGCAACTACTATCCTCTTACAAGAAATTATTCATTCGGAGTTAATGTAACCTTTTAAAAACGAGTAGATTATGAAATTGAAATATCATTTTTTGAGTGGACTGATCCTTGCCTGCGGTTTGGGATTGAGTTCTTGCAACGATAGCTTCCTGGAGAGAAACCCAAAAGACCAGCTGTCTGACGTATCTTTCTGGAAGACTGCGGATGATGCAACCAAATATGCAGCAGGTATCTACCTCTATCTGATAGAGCCGGAGAACCATACGATCATGACCGACTGCTATACCGACAATGCCATCCCGGTTCACGTAGGTGCTGAGCAGGGAGTCTTGTCAGCCGGTACAGCCGTATCGAGCAACCCTCACTTCCTGCAGCTCTGGCAGGCAGCTTACGAGACCATCCGCCGCTGCCAGATATTCTACGAGCACATCGGAGAAGTTTCCATGAACGAGAAGGCAAAGGCGCAGCTTACTGCCGAGGTGCAGTTCCTCGAGGCTTTCGCTTACCACAACCTGTGGAAGTATATGGGCGGCGTGCCTATCCTGGATCATCCGCTGCAGTTGAACGAGCCACTTCCAGCACGCAGTTCTGCTGAAGAGACCTACGAATATGTTGTGAAGCTCCTGGATAAGGCGGCTCCTAACCTGCCGGAAATCCGTACTGCTGCCGACCATGGTAAGGCTAGTGCCGGTGCTTGCTACGCCCTGAAGGCCCGTATGGCTTTCTACAACCACAAGTATGATGTGGCTGAAGCTGCTGCCGAGCAGGTGATGCAGAGTGGCAAGTTTGGTCTGTACCCTAACTACGGCGACCTGTTCCAGCCTGTAGCAGAAACCTGCAACGAAATTCTCTTCGACCGTGAGTATGTCGAGAATCCTAAGAATGGTAGCGAGGGTAGCGTGATTGGTCTGTTCTTCTCACCAGTTGACTTTGGTGGTTGGGAGGCATTGTCACCTACACAGGATATGGTAGATGCTTATCCATGTACCGACGGTAAGTCTATCGCAGAGTCTCCACTCTACAACCCGGCCAAGCCATTCGAGAACCGCGATCCACGACTGGCTTACTCTATCTTCTGGCCAGGAACCACCTGCGGTCCGATGACCTTTAATAATAAGTATATGGGTGACGGTAGCCATACCCGTACCGGATACAGCATGCGCAAGTACATCAATCCAGACAACTATGGAATCCAGAATTACGACTGGACCAACTTCATCTACATCCGCTATGCAGAGGTGCTGCTCACTTATGCCGAGGCTCGCAATGAGAACCTTTCAGCTCCAGATGTTAAGGTTTATGATGCAGTGAACCAGATTCGCAAACGTGTGAACCTTCCTGGTTTGGAAGAGGGTCTCAGCAAGGATCAGATGCGCGATGCCATCCGCCTGGAGCGCCGTCTGGAATTGGCATTCGAGGGAATCCATCTCTTCGATACCCGTAGCTACAGAACTACCGAAAAGGATGTTACCAAGCCTGTTTATGGCATCGATCCTGACGGAAAGAAGATTCTGATAGAGACTCGCAAGTTCAATCCTAACCGCGATTACCTCTGGGCTATTCCTCTGAAGGAAATCGACTTGTCACAGGGTGTATTGAAGCAGAATCCTGAATGGGATTAATTTTTAGTTATTAAATAAGAAGCCTTCTATCATCGATTGCAACGGCAATCTGACGATAGAAGGCTTTATTCTTACCTCGTTTCCACGAACCGGTATTTTAAGAGAGAGAGTTTCACTTTTTCCTCAGTTTATACTTCCAGGACTTACTACTTCCTCAAAGAATTGGCAGTCAGTTCCAGAAGGCTCTGCAGATATTCATCGTCTGTATCCTTCTTCATCCCATTCAGCGAAGTGGCGCAGAATTTCTTCTCGTCAGCATTCAGCAACTTAGCATACCCCTTACAGAGCTTGACAATCTTGTTGGCTACACCCGTCTGGAGGGTACGTCGAGTTACCTGATTTCCCAAATAAGGGTATTGGTCTCTGGCATTCTTAAAGGCTGCACGGAGCGTGTTGAGTTGCATGATAAACTCTGCCGCATCCTTTGGAGGAGTCATATCCAAGTCATAACTGCGAACCAGATTTTTGTTATACCTGATGTTGCCCAGAAAAACAAGAGAATCCAAACCCTGATCTGCTTTCATCTTATAAGATAATGAGGTCTTATAGGTTTGCGGATCCTTGGAGTAAAACTTATAGACACTACCCAATACCACATCATTCTTTCCTGGATACCATACCAAGGCATAAACATATCGCA
>ENA-OZEP01000442-OZEP01000442.1-human-gut-metagenome-genome-assembly--contig:-NODE-442-length-17791-cov-9.062697_pt1 | contig 17791 bp, 18 predicted proteins | sample MGYA00245074_ERZ653621 | MGnify/ENA primary metagenome ERZ653621 (study PRJEB26926, sample SAMN06165020) | human gut metagenome | biome: ENVO:00009003; feature: ENVO:2100002; material: ENVO:00002003...
TGGAGTTTATTCGAAAGAACTATCCACCCGGCACACGTGTTATGCTGAACAACATGAATGATCCATATTCCCCAGTGGAATCTGGAACCAGCGGAACCGTGCGATATGTGGATGATGCTGGCACCCTCGCCGTTGCCTGGGACAATGGGCGCTGCCTTTCTCTCATTCCCGGTGAAGACAGATTCCGCAAACTGACCCAGCAGGAAATAATTCAGGAGCAGGGAATGAAAATGGGGGAGATGGAGCTGTGAGCATACGGCTGATTTCAACGGAGCAGCTCCGTCGTATGGAGGACCAGGAGGGACTTGTCCTTCAAGGCTGCGGCGGCGACCCACAGGAGTGGCTGGATGGCATCAATGAGATTCTCGCTCAGGAAGGCATTCTCAAAAAGGGCGCTGGCTTTGAAGAAGCCTATACCTTCCGGCATGACGGGCTGACCTGTATGCTGTTCCCCTTCAAAGAGGATATGAAACTGGATGTGGGAAAGCTTGCTGTATGGCGGCTGGCATCCTATTCCACCTTCGGCAGAACATGGTTGTCTGACTATGTACCTAACCGACTGGGCGGTTTTATTCAGGAACAGAAAACCGCTCCCGAACGCATCAAGCCAGACTGCCCGCTCATAGGTGAGGACGGGAGCATATTCTATATTATGGGAATTGCCCCAGGGACACTCCCGGAGAATGGAATGCAGGAACAGGCGGAGGAAATGCGCAGCAGAATCTTTCAATGCCAGAGCTATGATTCTGCCCTGAGCATTATTGGGGATTATGTGAATATCACCAATGCTAACCAAAAGGAAAATATGGATACACCTGCCAAATACATCTCGATGAGGGCTTCCTCTACGCTGCCGCGGACCAGCTCCTTGATTTGCCCCTTGATTATTTCCTCGTTGAATTGTACAATGTTGTTGGACATGGTTTGCTGTCTCCTTTCAGAATGTGTGTGGTAACTTCATTCTACCAGAGACCGGCAAGCCGTGTCTACTTTTTTATGCTCTTTTCAATTTGCGCATTTTATTATACCTTATCTTTCAATTCCATAAGTGCGTCCGCAATATCCGTGGCAAAGTGAACATAGTCTCGGTCAGGCGTTCCAAATGCCTGGTTTTCACCGCTGTCCATATCAAGCTTATCAAAGGCCGTACAAGGCTTCATTCTTCGGCGGTGGTTCAGAACATAGGTGTCCAGATCGGAAATAACCGCCCTTTCCCCATTCCATGACAGCCAAGGCTTGGCTGTTCCGGGAACGTCCATGAATTGAGGCGTCATATCCAAGAAGGGAACCCATCACTGACAACATGGCAACCGTGGCAGATTTCCTGTTTTGGAATGTTACATTTTGCCAAAAGAGTGGGATTGTAATTGTACATAACCACAGATTGGAAGGCCTTAACCGTATATATCCGGGAAGGGTCAAAACGCCCTCACGCTGCTTTTTACCGCAACGTGAGGGCGTTTCCTCTTGATTGGATGGTTTTTTCTGCCGCCGGAACGGCGTCGGACGGGCTTCCCGAAGGGGCAAAATCCCTTCCGGCGGCAGGCGGTGCTTAAAAATTTGCAAGAAACTGCATGACTTCCTGCAAAATTTTACGGATGACGGGCTGCGGACAGTTGCTTCCTCAGCCGTTTTCCTCAAGCAGTTCCAACGTCAAAGGGTCCTGCTCACCGCCGAAAAATTTATCCAGAGTTTTCACGAACAGATCGTCCTCACTGACTTGGGCAAACAGGGTCAGGCAGGAGCGGAATTTCATATTGTCCGGCCAGCCGAACACACGGGCGGGGTCCGCCTCCGGCAGGGCCAGCACCGCTGCGGTGATCTCCCGGAGCAGGGGTCCCAGCACCGGATGGTCAAGATATACCCTTGCCTCCGCCAGATCCTCAAGCCCATAGTACCAGGCCAGCGTGCTGCGGCCCAGCCCCCGGAGCTGAGGGAAAATGTACCACATCCAGTGGCTTTCCTTCCTGCCCCGACTCACTTCTGCCAAGGCGGTGGGATAGGCAGTTTTCTGGGGCTCCAGAAAACGGTCGATGCTTTTGGACAGATCCATAAAACCACGTTCCTTTCATGATGGGATGGGAGACAGCCGGAAAACCGGATCCTCCCGCTCCGTGCAGTACGGATTCCAGCAAGGAAGGACGCTCCCTGTTCTTCGTTTCCATATGCCTGTCCTGCCGCCGTTGACGTACAGATTCAGTGTAACAGTTTCCTTTTCCCATGTCAACGGTGGGGGGGGCTGTAAACGTCAACGAAAAAGTGAGCCGGGCGCTCGTGATTTTTTGAGCCGCCAAAGTCTGCGGACGGAGTCCTGAATCTCAAGCAGAGCAGGAGGTAAACCAACATGGTAGTGTCAAGCAAAGGGATCGGATGAACCCGTCTTTCCGGGTAGACGAAAGAGCCTGACTCCGATCAGCGGGGCCAGGCTCAAATTCTGCATTCGATTCGTCATCGCTCGCCGCACATATCACTTTCCAGCTGCTGCACATCGTTCCATTAAATCGAAAACGCGAGGATTATCCATGCGATAAATAACCCGGACGTTGGCTGGTAAACTCAACGCCTCCGCATAATCACATACTGTAGCACCGTCAAAAAAGGTTCCGCCCGTTTCAATATCTACATGAAGCATTCGACTCTTGGTAATCAATGTGGGATCTACCACACCTGCTACAGCGCAGGCATCATGGATCGGGCAAGTATCCGTCAGTCCAAGCCACTTGAAAGCTCCGTTATGACGGTACATGAAGGTCTTCAAAAGTTCTGCAACCATGTGGGAGGTCTGATTGCTGTATGCAGCGATCCGTTTCACTACCTCCTCATCATACAGTACCGAATATGTCACATCATAGCCATACATGTCAATGGGAATCCCGCTTTCGAAGACGATTTTTGTTGCCTCAGGATCTACAAATGTATTGAATTCCATATAAGGACGAGTAAACACGAATTCAGAAGTTCCGCCCATCATTGAGATCTTTTCAATTTTATTCACCAGATCCGGATAGCAGCGAATCAGCAACGCTACGTTTGTCAGCGGGCCTGTCGGAATCAGAGTAACCTTCTCTTTACTCTCTCGCAGCACCTTTGCCATCGCCTCAACTGCTCGGATCTCGATGGGCTTTTTGGGATTCTTGTCCGGGAAAGTAAAACCGTCCAAGCCGGTTACACCGTGGGCACCATTTTCTATGGCCCCGGTATGTCTACGGAATTCTGCCAGCTTAGGATTCACATGATCCTTTGCCCGAACCAGCGGCCGGTCGCTTCCTTCTGCAAGTGGAATATCATCCGCACCGATATAGTGAAGGACATTCAGTGCATTGCGTGTAACCAATTCTAACGACTTGTTTCCCGACACGGTTGTCACCAGCTTAACCTCCAACTCAGGGCTGCAGCAGGCAATCACCAGAGCCATCATATCGTCGTGACCGGGATCACAATCCACGATTACCGGAATTTTTCCCATTGTATTGTCTCCTTCCTTTACAAGCAATTGCTGGCAGCTTCTACCAACATCTCCATAAACCTCGGGGTATCCATGTTATAAATCACATTTACATTAGTGGGCAGATTCAAGCACTGAGCATAGTCGCAGACTGTAGCCCCGTCAAAATAGGTCCCACCGGTCTCAACATCTATATGGAGCATCCGGACATCGGTAATCAATGTAGGATCAATGATCCCTGCCACAGCGCAAGCGTCATGGATCGGCGTTACATCTTTCAGACCAAGGTGCTTCAAAGAATGATTATGCCGTTCCATGAAAAAGCGGAGCAGTGTGGAGGCCATTTTTCCGCTTTGATTTTCCAGGGCCTCCATTTTACGCAGTGTTTTTTCGCCGCAAAGAACTTTGTATGTCACATCATAGCCATACATGTCAATAGGAACACCGCTTTCAAAAACGATTTTTGTTGCCTCCGGATCCACGAATGTGTTGAATTCCATATAAGGACGAGTAAGAACAAATTCGCAAGTTCCGCCCATCATTGAGATTTTTTCAATCTTTGGCACTAGGTCCGGGAAAGCCCGAATCAGCAATGCCACGTTGGTCAGCGGACCAGTTGGGATCAGCGTCACCTTTTCCTTGCTCTCCCGCAACACCTTTGCCATCATCTCAACTGCACGGATTTTCTCCACTTTTTTGGGGTTATCAGACGGAAAAACGAAACCGTCCAAGCCTGATACCCCATGGGCAAGCGCACCTGTAATCTGTGCCTGTTCTTTCTGCTGTTCTGATGTCATACGTGATTTGCGACTCTCTGCCATTTTTTTCATGACAGCTTTGTGAGACCGTACAATAGGATCCTGATACCCCATAGCAACCGGTATTTCATCAGCACCGATATAATGCAGAACATTCAAGGCGTTGTTTGTAGTATTTTCAATCGTATTGTTGCCTGCGACCGTAGTGACCGCCCGAATATCCAGCCGCCCGCTTCCATAGGCAAGGACCAGGGCCATCATGTCATCATGGCCAGGATCACAGTCAATGATGACAGGAATTTTTTCCATTTAGCTACAACTCCTTTCACGTTTTGTATAGCGAATCACAGGAATATATGCGATCGTTCCCAGGACCGCCAGGATCGTGCAGATCCAGAACATTGGCTGCATGCCAAACTTTTCCACCAATTTTCCAGCAGCGTAATCTCCCAGTAGGCTGCTCACAGCAAGCTGACCACTAGTGACCATGGTAATCGCCGTGGCACGGTATTCCACCGGGGTGGTATCGCTGACCGCACGGATCATCGATGGTTGGAGGAAGCCGTATGACAAAGAATTGATGATCTGCACCGCAATAATAGCTCCAATAGAATCCACGATTGCCATACTGGCAATACGGGCAATCGTAAAGATACAAGCAAGAATATACAGCCAGTTGTTGGACATTCCCTTCTTCCGGAACATCCAGCTGTATATCAGCATGCACGGTAGCATCCCCACGGTATTGACAGCCATGGAGTAGCCGGTGTGAGCGTTGGTTCCTCCCAGATCCACAATCATCACCGGAGCAAAAGTCAGAGCTGCTTTCAGCCCGATATTCAGCAGAATTGTGCTGGCAAAAATAGCGAGATAGGTGTGATTGCCCATCAAAGTGACAGCTGCATCACCGATGGAAATTCGGCGTTTTTCCTTGTGGGCGGAGGGAGTTTCTTCTTCCTTAATACCATATGGAATTCCCCGGAAGGCCAGCAGTGCGATCAGTGCGATCAGAAGCAGTATCCCGTGGATTGTAAAAGCCCACTCAATTCCCCATTGGTTAAGTAATTCTCCCGCCACAAGGCTGGCAATGGCACTAAAGAAGGATCCGCACCCTCTGGCAAGGCCATAAATTATATACCTGTTTCGGCTTTCCGCCTGATTGGTCAGGCTATCCATAAGGCCCTTGATCGGGTTTTCAAAACAGGAGATTAGGCAGCATCCGATCATCAAAGAAGCTGTTGTGCGAATCATCAAGGGCAGCATCGCTACAAGAGGAATCGCTGCAGCCAAGCATAGCAGGATTGTTGTCCGAATTTTCAGCTTTGCATCTGCAACATAGCCCCATAACGGCTGAGCAACCACATTAAAAACGGACATTAATGCCATAATAAGTCCCACATCCGCTGCATCATAACCATTTGCATACAGATATGTAACCAGGAACGTCCCGAACACCGTTGTTCCTGCCCAGAATCCCGCATGTGTTGTTGACAAAAGAAAGCTGTCAAGTTTTGCTTTGAACATACTCATGTTGAATCCTACTTCTTTCTATTAGATCTTACGCATTGTGTGGACCAGTTTCCGCTTTCTGCTTCCTTCACTGATACTCTCTCTAGCGCTGTTGAATATCATAATCCCGAGGGTAATGATATAAGGGATGGCCATGACCAGTTCAGAGGGCAACTGCATGATCTGCACGGCATTGGAGATAGCTTGTGCCACAGCAAACAGCAGAGAAGCCAGCATAACAAACACTGGATTGCCATGACCGATTGCGTTAGCTGCCACGCCGATAAAGCCGCGTCCACCTGTCATTCCTCTGGTAAAGCTGGATACGTATCCCATGGACAGAAACATACCGCCCAGCGACGAAACTGCACCAGCCAGAACCAAAGAGAGGATTTTAATCCGGTCAACATTTTCTCCTGCTGATTTTGCTGCGACTTCGTTTTCACCCACTGCTCGCATCTTCAAGCCAAAAGGCGTGCGATAGATAAAAACATACAGCGCAATGACCAAAAGGAAACAGACATAGGTCAAGAGATTGTGGCCAGAAAAAGCAGTTCCAATAAAGGGGATATCCTCAATAATCGGAATGTTCACAATAGGGAACGTGAGACTTGCCAATTTGGAAGTGGATCCTTTATCGCCAGCTAAAACGGCGCAGAGGAATACAGAAAAGCCATTAGCAAAGAGGTTCATCGCTACACCGGTAGTATTGGAAGGCGTCTTCATCTTTACATGGAAGAATGCCAGAAATGCTCCCATGGCAATACCTGTGAGCAAGCCTCCCAAAAAGCCCAGAAACAGATTTTGTGTAAAAGCACTTACCAGCGTACCCATCAGTGCGCTCATGAGCATTGTACCGTCAATCGTAATATTGACCACGCCACATTTTGTGGAAATCATCGCCGCCATTGCACCAAACAAAATAGGAGTGCAGACACGGATGACCATGAATAAAAAGTCAGCGGAAAATAGGCTATTCAAAAATAATTCCATCATACGCCAGCCACCTCCTGCTCGTTCACAGCCTTTTGGCGAAGACGGGTCTGCTCCTCGATCTTTCGCTGCTGTAGCTTGTTCATCATAGCTTTCGAAGCAATCATAAGAATGATGATTGCCTGGATAGCGCTGATCAATTCCAAAGGAATGTCACTGCGGAGATTCAGGATCTGAGCGCCAGTTCTGATATATCCAAGGAACAGTGCCGCAAAAGGTACGAGAGCCGGATTGTAATAGGCCAAGGTCGCTACCATGAAACCATCCCATCCGTAACCAGGAAGTGCTACCCAGGAGAAACGGGGAGATTTTCCAAGTACATCCACAGCGCCACCCATTGCTGCCACCAATCCGCCCAGGAATGCCACCAACAGTCCAATCTTCCCGATGTTGACACCAACATATTTGGCAAAATTTTCATTGGACCGGATTAGTTGCGCATTATAGCCCCACCGGGTTCGGTACATGAAAAACCATGCTGTACCAGCACAGAGCAAACCTACAAAAAAGCCTATATTCACCGATGTCTTAGGAACCAAGGAATCAAGCACTGCACCATCCGGGAACATAGCAGTTGCAACGCCGGACGTATAAGAATAGTCATGAAGCTTGTAGTTAAGGACATATACGCCAATATAGAGCACCACGTAATTCATCAGGAGCGAGAATACGAAAGGATCACAGCGAAATTTTCTTCTTGCAATCGCCGGGATCAGTGCAAGCAGTCCGCCAGCCAATGCTGCAGCCAATACAGCCACCAAAGAAAGCAGTTTGCTCTCTATAGGCAGCGTTACGGCGACGGCTCCTCCAATAAATCCACCCAGATAAACTGCGCCTTCTCCCACCAGGGTAACATCGCCTGCCGCGAACAAAAGACAGGTTGCAATTCCTGTAAAGAGAACAGGTGTGGCATTTTCAATAATATTCCCCAGATGGCGTACGGAATCAAACGGTCCAAGGAAAAAGTGGCCCAGTGCATCCAGTGGCTCATCTGCAATCAAAAACACCACGACCATGATGATCAAGACAGCAATGCTCAGTGCAGCAACCATCTTCAGGAAATTAAACTGTCGTTGAATCTGCTTTGCAGATATGATTTTAGGTGTTTTATTCTCCATGGCAAACTCCTTTTACCTCCTCAGGCGACTGGACCTTTATGCCCAGCATATATTGCCCGAGTTCCTGTTCTGCCAATTCCCTTGTATCCGGGAAATAACCAACGATCTGTCCATCATAAAGGACGATCACCGAGTCGGACAACTCCAGAATCTCATTCAGGTCCGCAGAGATCAACAGAATTGCCGTTCCGGCGCTGCGCATCTCCAGCAGTTTTCTGTGAATAAACTTAGTAGCGCCGATATCAATTCCTCGGGACGGCTGGTCGGCAACAACAAGCGGAACGGGGTGACGCGTCTTGGAGGAAAGTTCCCGCCCGACAACAACCTTTTGCATGTTGCCGCCTGACAGCATGGACACAATCTGATCAGAAGAATCGCATTTGACCATAAAATCTTTGGCAGCCTCATCTGCCAATTCACGCAGCTTCTTAACTTTGAGTACTCCCTTATCCACATATTTCCGATCATTCATCAAAAACGGGATTACATTGTTCATAATGTCCATCCCCGCAGTAACGCCGTAAGTCAGCCGATCCTGGGGGATATACGCCAGCATATCGCTGCGAATCTCACGCAAAGATTTTCCCTTGATGGATTTTTTATTTATTTTTACATCGCCTGCATCCATCGGCATCATGCCTGTGAGCATTGCGATCAATTCTGTCTGGCCGTTTCCTTCCACACCGGCTACACCCAGTATCTCGCCTTGCCGGACAGAGAAGCTGACATTATTGACGCGCACCTTTCCTTCGTCATCTACATTGAATACCTTTTCAGCATGCAATACCACTTTGCCCGGTTCTACTTCCTGCTTGTCTATCTCCAGGACCGCATCGCGTCCTACCATCAGCCGGGATATCTCATCCTCTGTGATGTCTTTCGTTCCTAATATTTCATCACCATGGACATTGTAGACCCCCACGCTCCGGCCGGCACGCATAATGGTTACCCGGTCGCAGATTTCAACCACTTCCCGGATTTTATGGGAGATAAATACCAAGACATGTCCATTATCCCGAAGCAACTTCAACTGTTCAAACAGCTTTTCTGTCTCCTGTGGAGTCAAAACTGCCGTAGGCTCGTCCAGAATCAATATCTGAGCTCCCCGGTACAGAGCTTTCAGGATTTCCAGCTGCTGCTTGGAACCGACGGACAAATCCTTGACTCTGGCATCCGGGTTCAAATTAAAATGATATTTTTGCGACAATTCTACGACTGTCTGCCGGGCTTTGGCCAAATCAATCAAAATGCCTTTCCGTGGGGCATTGCCTAAAATCAAATTTTCTGTTACAGTAAGAGAGGGAACCAACATAAAATGCTGGTGCACCATTCCAATTCCCATAGCCAATGCCTCAGCTGAGCTACGAATCTGTACCTCCTTCCCACGCAGGATGATTTTCCCCGCAGTTGGTTGCTGCATGCCGAAAAGTATATTCATAAGGGTACTCTTTCCGGCACCATTTTCTCCCATCAGCGCATGGATCTCTCCTTCCCGCAGTGAGAAATCCACACTGTCATTTGCGAGGATTCCATTTCCGTAGATCTTGGTAATCCCCTCCATACGGAGCACATCGTTACGCAAGAGGCTACCTCCTTTCAAAAGATAAAATGTGGCCGACCAAATGATATTATTCATTTAGCCGGCCACAACGCTATTCCCTATTCAAGATAGATAAATCTGCTCAGATACATGCAATTCAATGTATCATCAGGTCTCGTCCGATTACTCGGTGCGGCCAGCCCAGGCCTTGATCTCAGCGATTTCATCAGCAGACGCTCCAATGGCGGTGCCAACTGTCACTTCACCGTTAGTAATGGCTGCCTTTGCGTCATCGATCACCTTCTGTACATCAGCGGGAACTACATCGCTGTAGTTGCCGTCCATGCAGAGATCCACACCGCCTTCGGCAATACCCAGGGCTTCCTGGCCCATTTCAAGTTCACCTGCAGCAAAAAGGCGGATGGCACGTTCAACTGCCACATCTACACACTTGAGAGCAGAAGTCAGAACGTGCTCAGCCCACTCGGGGTTGCTTTCAGCGTACAGAGCCTCCCGGTCAACATCTACGCCGATTGAGTAGATACCTGCCTCAGCAGCGCCTTCATAGGCACCTTGCTGGGAAGGTCCAGAGGCAGGGAACACCACATCAGCACCCATGCCGGCCTGAGTCAGGGTCAGTTCCTTTGCCTTGGCAGAATCGTACCAGTCGCCAGTGAAAGAAATTGCAACCGTACCTGCGCTGTTGACAGACTTGGCACCCTCTACATAACCCCACATGAAGTCACAGATATTAGCATTCTCCATGCCGCCCACAAAGCCAATGACACCGCTTTCGGACATGCTCATAGCAACGATACCTGCAAGATAGGACACCTCATTCTGCAGGAAGTTCACACAGTAAATATTATTTGCATCATAAGTGGTGAAATCAAAAGTGGTATCGAACAGGCAGAAAACCGTCTCAGGATACTCAGGACCGACTGAGCGGAAGATATCCGACATTGTACCGGTGGAGATGATCATATCATACCCCTCGTCTGCTGTATCCATGAGGGAGGCCTCCATTTTTGCCACATCATTCGTACCGTCGCCCTCGACGATCTCGATCTGCAGCCCACACTCGGCTTCCAGTTTTTCCATTGCAGCGCAGGCCATATCAACCGTGCCGCTGTCACCACGGGGACCGGGAAAAACTGCCGCAACGCGCAGATTGCTCATATCGTTGGGATCGGCTGCTTCATCGTCGGGGTTGTCATCGCTTTTTTCGACTTTTTCGCCGGCGCTGCTGCTAGCAGGGCTACTGCTATCATTTTGGGAATTACTGCTGCCGCCGCAGCCTGCAAACAGCGCAAGAATCAGCGAGAGAGATAGCAGAATGGCAATCAGTTTTTTCATTTTTGTTCCTCCTAATCATGATGGTGTTTCGGGCAAGCCACCTCGGAGTCTTTTACCGGCTCGCAAGAGGTAAGTGATTGCTTTTGTATGTCCCGCTAAAAATCACCGATAGGCTTTGTCCAAATTGCATATAAGGTAAAAGGTTTTACCTCCTGCGTTTATATAATTGCATACTTTCTCGAAAAAGTCAACTTAAATTTTAGTATTTTCTACAAATTTTTTATTCTTTGCCCTTGACATTTGATGCAAATACCTATAAACTAAGTTGTGATAAAATGTTTACCATTTTACATCACACTTTTGGGCAACACAAGATTTTTACCGCAAAAGGAGTGTAACAGAAATGAAAACAGCGAAAGTCACGATCAAGGACATTGCAAAAGAGTGTGGTATATCCCCAGCCTCTGTTTCTCTAGTCTTGAATAACCGAGAATCCCGTATCTCTGAGGCCACGAAAAAGAAAATTCAGGAGACAATCGAAAAGTACAATTATCGGCCTAACAAGCTGGCAATCAGCTTGCTCACAAACAGCACCTTCACCTTTGGTGTTATTGTCCCGGATATCAGCAATATCTTTTTTGCCGAACTTTGCCGAGGATGCGAAAGTGAAGCAAGAAAACATAATTATGCCATTATTGTGACCAGTGCCGAGGAGTTTCCTGCCAATAATATGCAGTACCTCAACATGCTGATCGATCATCAGGTGGACGGTGTCGTTTATGCCGCTCCGTCGAATATTGATGACCAAGACATTCAAGCTATCTGTTCCAAAATCACAGAGACAAAAACGCCCTTTGTGGCTGTGGACCGCATTCTGAATTTCCCATCTGCAAAATCCATTATTAACGACAATATTCATGGTGGTTATATCGCCACCAAGCATCTGTTGGAACTCGGGCACCGCCGCATCGGTTGTTTGACCGGTCCCCTTTGCAATCAGGTTTCAGAAGATCGGTTGAGAGGATATCAGAAAGCGCTCCAGGAATTTGGCGTGCCCTATGACCCAGCACTGATCCGCGAAGGCAATTTCGCCGTCTCATGCGGATATGACAGTCTAGCATATATGCGCGGCAAAGGGGCCACTGCCCTGTTCTGTTTCAATGACATGATGGCACTCGGCGTATATCGTGCAATCCGAGACTACAAACTCCGTCTGCCAGACTCAATCTCTTTGGTAGGCTATGATGATATTTACATTGCCGACCTACTGGAACCGCCGCTGACAACTGTAAGCCAACCGGCCTTCGAAATCGGCGCATCTGCAATTCGTGCTTTATTTGACATGGAAAAAAATGTCCCCTCTGTAGATCAGATTGTCTTCACTCCCGATTTGAAAATACGTTCTACCACAGGCCCTTGCCCGCCAACTTCACTCAACGTTGACGCGCCATGACGAAAGGAATACATAATGAGAATATTGAATTTTGGATCTCTGAATATCGATCACAGCTACCGTGTATCCCACATTGTCTCCCCCGGGGAGACAATTGCAGCAGAATCTCTCACCTTCACTGCAGGAGGGAAAGGCCTGAATCAGTCTATCGCTCTAGCTAAGAGCGGCCTGCCTACCTACCATGCTGGTTCCATCGGAACTGATGGCAATTTCCTACAGGATCTTCTGATCAACAGCGGTGTCCATGTTGATTTCCTACAGACAGTAGAATGTCTCAATGGTCATGCCATCATTCAGGTCAATGACCAGGGGCAAAACAGCATCGTCATCTTCGGCGGTTCGAATCAATCTGTATCAAAAGACCAAATTGACTGGACTCTGGAACATTTCAGTTCCCAGGATATGGTCCTTTTACAGAACGAAATAAGCAATGTTGCCTATATTGCTCAACGATGCATGGAGTTGAATATTCCTTTGGCTTTTAATCCCTCTCCTATTTCTCAGGAGCTCCTGGATACTTTTCCCTTTGATGCCGTACGTTATCTGCTGGTAAATGAAACAGAAGCTTATGAGATAACCCATCACACAGCACCTGAGAAAGTTGCTAAATCTCTTTTGGAGAAATATCCTTCTATACGGCTGGTCATGACTCTTGGCGGTGATGGTGCATATTATGCCGATAGAGAGCAGGTCATCCGCCAGGATGCATTTCCCGTGGAAGCTGTCGACACCACTGGTGCGGGCGATACGTTTACTGGAATCTTTTTGGGACTTATCGGCCAGGGTTGGGACTGTGGCAAGGCCCTGTGCTTTGGATGTGCTGCAGCGGCGATCGCAGTAACCAGATCCGGTGCTGCAGCGGCGATCCCGTCTATGGAACAGATAGAAGATTTCCTTTCCCAGAGATGCGTCTGTATATGATATCTCTATAAACTGTTACAAAATAAAGCTATCAAGTTAAACTAGCTGCTTTGTTCGGTCTGCCGAAGAATCCCTGTTTGTGTCAAACCAAAAAGAGATTGAGTTACAATTGAATAGGTGTTATTTTATGAACCGGGTCACTCCGGGGAAAGATAACACCTTTTTCATTTTTTCTTGGCTGTTTGCCTTAGTTCTTGGCGAAACAATAGAAACTGTTTTCAAAAGCAACCGGAGTTTGCATGTTCAATTTGCGATGAGGACGGTGACTGTTATAAAAAGTCAAATACGTATCAATCGTACATTTCAATTCTGCTTCCCGGTACCGATTGCGTTTTCCTTCCCGTTTCTTTCCTTTGTCCCCGATATAATCTGGATTCCTTTTTTTGAGCGACTTTTGTATCAACAACATATTTCCCTTGATTTCCCTTTGCCTATGTGCTATTCTTTATCTGAAAGTTACTACATTTTTGATGCAAGTATGGGGTGGGCACTATGATTAAACGAGATTTCTATTTGAATCAAATCATTCGCCACATGCACAATGGTGATATCAAGGTCATTACAGGTATCCGGCGGTGTGGGAAATCTGTTCTGCTGTTTGAATTGTTTCGTGACTATCTTTTGTCAAATGGTGTTTTGGAAGATCAGATCATAGCGATTGCTTTGGATCAGCGAAGATACTATAAGTTTCGCAATCCCATTACTCTGTGCAAATATGCGGAGGCTATTGTCACCGCCGCAAGGGACAGGCAGTTCTATCTGTTCATTGACGAGGTGCAGTTTACCACCAAGGTCAATGATACGGAAAACGACAATATTGAGATTACAATTTACGATATGCTCAACGAGCTGAAAGCCTACAAAAACCTGGATGTCTATGTCACTGGCAGCAATTCCAAAATGCTTTCCAGTGACATTGCCACGGAATTTCGCGGACGGGCTATGCAGATCCATGTGCATCCTTTTTCCTTCAGCGAGTTCTATGCCTATGTGGGCGGCGATGAGCGGAAAGCGTTGGAGCAGTTCATGCTCTACGGCGGCATGCCCCGGCTTCTGCAAATGACGCAGGAACAGGACAAAAAAGATTACCTGACCAATCTGTACAAGGAGCTGTACTTGAAGGACATTGTGGAGCGCAACGGTATCGAGCGGGAAGATATTCTAAACAGCATCCTGGACTTCCTGGCTTCACAGGTTGGCTCTCTGACCAACCCGACCAATGTTGCAAATTCCATCGGCAGCATGCGCCACGAGAAGGTCAACTCTTCGCTGGTTTCTTCCTATATTACCCATACGGTGGACGCATTCCTGCTGCGTGTGGCCCAGCGGTATGATGTAAAAGGCAAGTCCTATTTTAACTACCCCAACAAGTATTACTACACAGACATTGGCCTGCGCAATGCCCGCCTGAATTACCGGCAGTACGATCCCGGTCATATTATGGAAAACATTATCTACAATGATCTGATCCGCCGGGGATACAATGTGGATGTAGGCGTTGTGGTTGACCGGAGAAACGGAGGCTATGTCCAGAAGGAAATCGATTTTGTTGTAAATCAAGGGGACCGCAGGCTGTATATTCAGTCTGCCTTCCAGATGGACAGCCAGCAGAAGGAATCCGCTGAACTGGATTCCCTGAAGCTGACCGGTGACTTCTTCAAAAAAATAATCGTACGGATGGATATTTCCCATAATTTCTATGACGAAAATGGGATTTTCCATTGTAATTTGATCGACTTTCTGCTGGAGCGGGTGAATTTATTCTGAATCTCAGAATAGGAAAAGAGTAAATTCCTTGAAATCCCAACATTTTGAAAAAGTCTCTTGGGGTTTATTGGGGGTTTACGCCTTTTGTGAACCCAACGAGAATATCTGAAAGAAAAACTCCTCACCGCCCAATGGTAGTGAGGAGTTTCTTTTATCCTTATGCCCTGATTTCCTGTCCGTTTTTAGAGGAAAAATTGCCCCCATTTGTGAACCAGTATGCCTGGCTGTTCAGCAAATGGGGTGCAGTTGCACTTTTCTATTCCAGAACGCTTGCAACTGACCCTGTAAGAAAGCAGGAGCGGAAAAATGGCCCAACAAGTTGGCGTTAGCTAACTGATAATCGAACACAGAAGCTGACCCCCTGAGACGGCAGAACATCTGCGGCAGCCTTTGCAGGCGCCGGAGTGCTGCCCTGCTTTCAGGCGTTCTTTTGTAGGGGGCTGGAAACGTCAACGAAAACGTACACCAGCCCCCCTCCCCACCATAGACTACCTCCCCATTTCTACCCCAGCACACGTCCCACAACCTGGAAAGCCGCCTGGGCAGAGACCACCTTCGGGCCGTATTTCCGGTTGTAGGAGATCATCACCGGCTGCATATAGGTGGTGCCGTAGCTGTCGGAAAAGGCCTCCCGGTATGCTTCCTCCGGCTCCTGCTCGTCATACACCTTGATGTAGCCCCTCGCCGTCGTAGATGAACACCCCTACCTCCCCCGGATTTACCCGGTCGCAGCGTTTTACCCAGATGATCTGCCCGTCATGGTAAACAGGCTCCATGCTGTCGCCGGATACCCGGACGCCGAAATCTGCCCCCTGGGGAACCGACGTCACCGGGAAGCTCACCCTTTCAAAGCTGCCTTCATCCAGAAATGCGCCTGTACCGGCAGACACAGACAGATTGCTCACCGGCATATCAACAAATTGAAGGATCCGGCTTTTCCCCGTCTCAGGCTTGTACCGCCCGGAGGCAATCAGATCCTTTTTGTACTCTGCAACCTTTTGGGTGGGATCGTATACGATGCTCTCTGCTCTGTGATGTAAGTGCGAATGGAATTTGTTCCGTATGCTTTATCACCCAGAATGTTGCTTCCGGAAATTTTCACTTCCAAACCTTCGGCCTCTATCCCCAGATCGCCGCCAAGTTCGACACCACCGCCTCCCGGGTGGAGCGGGGCATCCGCCACCTGATCGAGGTCACCTGGACCCGGGCGGACATGGACATTCTCTGCGGCTACTTCGGCAACACCGTCAGCCCCGACCGGGGCAAGCCCACCAACGGGGAGTTCATCGCCCGGATTGCCAACGTAGTCCGCCAGCAAATGCGGGAGGCCGCCTAGCGGGTCGGCAGAGCCGACAGCCAACGCGCTCACGGCTGGCCTGAAATCGTCAGACCTTTGGGTACCGCCCGGTATCGATGGCGTGTCGCCGCTGACAGTGCGCAGTCGGCATGGGCGGCTATCCGAAAAACCGCCCTGCGAAACGGAAGTCCTACACCGGAAAAGCCCGGAAAGCAGAATTTTACAAAAGAAATTGGGCAATCCGTTCAGAAGTCAAGCGGTAGATTTGTGCAATATGCTATTTTTGTGAAGGCAATTGACATTTTTAACTGTTTATGATATATAGATTCTGCAAGTACCGGTGTCTTGAATTTGGTACTTGCGTATTCAACGGCACATGGCCGTGAATAGAATAGAACTGGAGGAATACAAAAATGAAAAAGCTGATTGCTATGCTGCTGACGCTGGCTATGGTTCTGTCCCTGGCCGCCTGCGGCGCACAGAGCACCCCCACCCAGGCCGCGACCGAAGCGCCTGCCGCTGCCGAGACGAAGGCTCCCGCCGCGACCGAGGCTTCCGCTGCCAAGGAGATCAAGGTCGGCATCGCCGCTCCCGACGTTACTCACGGCTGGGTTGCCGGTGTTGCTTACTACGCTGAGAAGTACTGCAAGGAAAACAACCTGGACTACATGATCACCACTTCCAAGGACGCCGCTTCCATGACCACCGCTCTGGACGATCTGGTTGCCTGGGGCGCAACGGTCATCGTCTCCTGGCCCCAGTGGACCGGCATGGAGACCGCTCTGCAGAACATCATCGACAGTGGCATCCCCGTTGTGAACTTTGACGTGGATGTGGACTGCCAGGGTATCTACAAGGTTACCGGCGATAACTACGACATGGGCTATCAGTCCGCCAAGTACATCACCGAGAAGGTCGGCCCCGCCGCCAATATCGTTGTGATGGACGTTCCCTCCTCCGGCTCCGTCTGCGAGCTGCGGAAGCAGGGCTTCTATGACTACCTGAAGGAAGTCAGCTACGACGAGTCCAACATCTTCGAGGTTCAGCTGGAGTCCTTCGCCCGCGACAAGGGTCTGGCCGGCATGGCCGACGTTCTGGAGGCTCACCCCCAGATCGACGCCGTCTTCTCCATGGATGACGAGACCTCTATGGGCGCGATCCAGGCCATCACCGAGGCCGGCCGTAAGGACATCAAGGCCATCACCGGCGGCGGCGGCTGCCAGGAGTACTTCCGGATGATTAACGATCCTGCCTATGCGGATCTGGGTCTGGCTTCCGCTCTGTACTCTCCCGCGATGTCTCAGGATGCCATCCGCACCGCTATCGATGTGCTGGAGGGCGGCCATCCCGAGTCCGTCGTTGTGATCCCCACCACCATCGTCAGCGCGGATAACGTGGCTGACTACCTGGATCCCGAGAACACCGTTTACTAAGCGGATCTTCCCGATCTCCGCGCCTGTCGGCTACTGCAGAGTCAAGGGCGGCATCTAAAACTTTACGCGGGGCTATGGCTGGGTAGCCATAGCCCCGCGCGTTTCCTATGAAAAAGTGCCGAAGCCGCCTTTCCGGCGCTTTCGGCACTTTTTTGTGGGAATTTACTGATACTATTTCCTGATTAAAATCTTAATTTTAATCAGGGAGGCATCGCCTGAAGGCGCTGCCTGTTTTGTGATTTATAAGGAAAGAAATCACAA
>ENA-OZEP01000456-OZEP01000456.1-human-gut-metagenome-genome-assembly--contig:-NODE-456-length-17322-cov-28.541495_pt1 | contig 17322 bp, 18 predicted proteins | sample MGYA00245074_ERZ653621 | MGnify/ENA primary metagenome ERZ653621 (study PRJEB26926, sample SAMN06165020) | human gut metagenome | biome: ENVO:00009003; feature: ENVO:2100002; material: ENVO:00002003...
AAAATTAATATTTATCAAGAAATGAGAGTAAATTTATCGACTTTTTGTGAGATTCACACCCCAATTTATGTTTTGGAGGAGGAGAGACTGAGACGCAACCTGAGTCTTATCAAAAGTGTGGCAGAACGTGCCGATGTGGAGATTATTCTTGCCTTCAAGGCTTATGCCCTGTGGAAGACTTTTCCGATTTTCAGAGAGTACATCCATTCCACTACGGCGAGTTCTTTGAGTGAGGCGAAACTGGCTTTCGAGAAGTTTGGAAGTCCGGCGCATACATTTTCGCCGGCTTATACGGATTATGAGATTGATGAGATAGCCCGCTGTTCGAGTCATCTTTCGTTCAACTCGCTTTCTCAGTATGAGCGTTATCATGAGCGTGCCCGATTGGCAAATCCGGAAATCAAGTACGGATTGAGAGTGAATCCTGAATATTCTGAGGTGGAGACCTTATTATATAATCCATGTGCTCCGGGAACCAGATTTGGTGTATCGGCAGATAAGTTGCCGGAAACCTTGCCTTCCGACATAGAGGGATTCCATTGTCATTGCCATTGTGAGAGTGGGGCGGATGTCTTTGAACGCACATTGGCACATATCGAGGAAAAGTTTGCTAAATGGTTTCCGCAGTTGAAGTGGATCAACTTTGGAGGTGGTCACTTGATGACTCGCAAGGATTATGATGTTTTACACCTTATTAATATATTAAAGGGATTTCATGCCCGTTATCCTCATCTGAAGGTTATCCTGGAGCCTGGTAGTGCCTTTGGATGGCAAACCGGTCCGTTGGTAACTCAGGTAGTAGATGTGGTAGAAGATAAAGGTATCAAGACTGCGATTATCAACGCCAGTTTTACCTGCCACATGCCAGATTGTCTCGAAATGCCATATATGCCGGCAGTGAGAAATGCTGAAACTTTGGAGGTTGAAGACCCGATGAAGGCTCCGGAGGGCGAACATATATATAGAATAGGTGGCAATAGTTGCCTGAGTGGTGACTTCATGGGGTACTGGAAATTCGATCATGAGCTGGAAATTGGCGAAAATGTCATCTTTGAAGACATGCTCCACTACACCACAGTGAAGACAAATACCTTTAATGGCATCACTCATCCGGCTATCGGAATCGTACATTTGGACGGAAATTTGGAAATTTTGCGCGAATTTGGATATGAGGACTATCGCGACAGGATGGATTGATGACTGGTTATTTGATGAAGTTTGTCCCTAAAATGGACGAATAATGCTTGAAATACGCCTAAAAATGCACGTTTTTCCCCTAAAATGAAGAAAAATGTGCATTTTTTATAAAAAAAACGCTGAAAAATTTGGTGGGTTCAAAAAAATGTAGTACTTTTGCACTCGCATTCAGAGGAACGCTCCTATGAAAGTTAGGAAATAAGCGGAAATAGCTCAGTTGGTAGAGCACAACCTTGCCAAGGTTGGGGTCGCGGGTCCGAGTCCCGTTTTCCGCTCGATCATTTTTGTATTAAACCAAGATAGGTTTAAGTTTAGGGCCCAAGTGGCGGAATTGGTAGACGCGCACGTTTCAGGTGCGTGTGTTTCACAACGTGCAGGTTCGAGTCCTGTCTTGGGCACAATGTTTAAATTAGCTTAGTGTTGGAGAGGTGGCGGAATTGGTAGACGCGCTACTTTGAGGGGGTAGTGACAATTGTGTCGTGGGAGTTCGAGTCTCCTCCTCTTCACTTTTATTGTTGTTTTATAAGCGGAAATAGCTCAGTTGGTAGAGCACAACCTTGCCAAGGTTGGGGTCGCGGGTCCGAGTCCCGTTTTCCGCTCTTTTTTTTAGAACTCGAGAAACATACCCATTTATGAATTTATATTTAAGATATTTTGATCAGGAGACATTAGTTACTAGTGTTGATGATGCTATTGGTTTTTTAAAGAGTATTCCTGAGATTGAGATGGATGCGGAGCTAGAGGCAGATGTTCGTGAATATGCCGCTAGCGATTTGACGTATCCTAAAAGATATAAGGTACGCCCACGTGTTTATTTTATTGTGATAAAGACTACGGCGCAAACTATGCAGGATTTTAAGGATAAGAAAGCATTGCGTACTCCTACTCCTGCAGAGAGAATGGAGAATCCTGTTGTTGCCAGTTTGGCTCAAGAGGCTCCAGGCTGGTATGAAGGATCACTTGATTTCAAGCGTGTTGTGATGGTACCGGCTACAGGAAAGTTTGAGTACCGTGATACTCATTTCGTTGCGGATGTTAAAGCTGAATCAGGTTTGGATTGTTACAATCGCATCGTAGATTATCTGCGCGATTGTGTAGATTCACGCAGCCAGTTCCCATCTGCAAAAGGTAAGAATTTCCATTTCCGCTATCTGGGAATGTGGAAATAAAATATTCAGAAATTTAAAAGATTCGTGTCATGAACAAGGTTATGCTAATTGGTAATGTAGGTAAAGATCCTGACATTCATTATTTCGAAGCAGATCAGGCAGTAGCTCAGGTCTCTCTCGCAACTACAGAGAAAGGATATACTTTGCCTAATGGTACCCAAGTGCCAGACCATACAGATTGGCACAATCTTGTTTTTTATCGTGGGCTTGCAAAGGTAGTAGAGAAGTATGTGCATAAGGGTGACCGCCTTTATGTGGAAGGAAGAATCCGCTACCGCTCCTATGATGACAAGCAGGGTAGAAGACAATATATTACAGAAATCTATGTAGATAATATGGAGATGTTGAGTACTCGCCCTGCTACTAAAGAACAATAATTATTAATTTTTAGCTCAGAAATTGGATATATCCACCATAACTGATGCCTTTGGTGATGTGATGCTGATGCAGCCTTCCGCCGGGGTTATTGTAGCTGCTGTACTTGCAGCTATATTGTTAGGCATGTCTGCTTTTGCCAGTGGTTCCGAAATTGCTTTTTTCAGTTTATCACCAACTGATGTTGCGGAACTTGAGGATGAAAAGACTGATGCCGATAAGAAAATACAGATGTTGCGTGATGATTCTGAACGTACGTTGGCTACTATTTTGATAACCAATAATTTTGTGAATGTCACAATCATCATGCTCCTTAATTATGTATTCGCAGGAATCGTAGAGTTTGGTCCTAAAGCTTATTGGCTTCAGTTCCTGATTATTACGGTTATTCTTACTTTCTTGCTTTTGCTTTTTGGTGAGATTATGCCGAAAGTGTATGCCCGCCAGGATCCTCTGAAGTTCTGTCGCCGGTGCGTAGGGGGAATTCTGTTTGCCAGAAAGTTGTTTTGGCCTTTAGAAACTATCTTGCTGAAAAGTGGAATTCTTGCAGAAAAGATTATACAGAAGGAAAATCATGTGCTGAGTGTTGATGACTTGGAACAAGCTTTGGAACTGACTGATAAGAATGATATCAAGGACGAGCAGAGCATGCTGAAGGGTATCATCCGCTTTGGCGATGAAACAGCCAAGGAGGTGATGACCAGCCGACAGAATATTGTTGATCTGGATATCCGTAGTTCTTATCCAGAAGTATTAAAGTGCATTGAAGAGAATAATTACAGTCGTATTCCTGTTTATCAGGATAATACAGATAATATTCGTGGCGTACTGTATATCAAGGACTTATTGCCTCATCTTACGAAGTCTTCCAACTTCCGTTGGCAGAGCCTGATTCGTCCTCCTTACTTTGTTCCTGAAACCAAGAAGATAGATGATCTGCTTCGCGAGTTCCAGGACAACAAGGTTCATATCGCCATTGTGGTAGATGAGTTCGGAGGAACATCGGGTATTGTTACTCTCGAAGATATTCTGGAGGAAATTGTAGGTGAAATCAATGATGAATACGATGAGGAGGAGAAGTTCTACTCGAAATTAAATTACAATACCTTTGTTTTTGAAGGTAAAACGCTTCTTTCTGATTTCTGCAAAATCCTGAATGTAGATGACGAAGAGTTCGAGGAGGTTGAGGGTGATGCTGATTCTCTGGCTGGTCTGCTCTTGGAAATCAAAGGCGATTTCCCAAGTATGCACGAGAAGATAGATTATAAGAACTATACTTTCGAGGTTATGCAGATAGAGGAGCGTCGCATCAGCAAGATTAAGGTGACGGTACATCCTTTGAAAGATATCGAGGGTAGTGCTTCTTCAAAGTAATCATCAGTATTCATCAATATCAGAATATAAAAAATATGGCAGTTGTCAATATACGAGAAGTTTATCCGGGAGTGAGTCTTGGTTTATGGCAGATGGATGAAACTGTAGAACTGTTGTTCGAGCAGTATCCTCATCTGCAAGCTTACCGCTCTCAGTTGGAAGAGAAATATAAGAACGATGGCAGGAAACTGGAGTTTCTTGCCATTCGTGCATTAATGTATGAGATGCTCAAGACGAACGGGGCTTCCAAAGGCTTGCTTTCTCATGCAGGTGACATTACCCACAACGAGGCTGGCAAGCCATTGTTCCGTGGTTATCATATCAGCGTTTCGCATACCAAGGGGTATGCTGCGCTTATCCTTTCCAAAAATCAGGAAGTGGCGGTGGATATCGAATACTTCAGCGATAGGGTAGAGCGCATCGCATCCAAATTCCTGCGCAAGGATGAGAAGGCGGAAGATCTGGATGCCAAGCTGGTGCATTGGTGTGCCAAGGAAACGGTCTTCAAGTTATTCTCTGAAGAAAAACTGATGTTTGAGGATATGCGGGTGAAGCCGTTTGATACGATGGCAGACTGGTCGTGTGATGTGGAGAATCTCAAGAGCAGAAAGATGGCGCATGTAGATTTCGAGTTAACCATGGAGTTTGTACTGACTTATGCTGCGCTGTAATATCCTGTCCATCTTTCTGGCATTCAGTCTATTGGCTGGAGCACAGGAATGGAAAGTAGTGAGAGAGAATCCTCAGAAAGCTTTTCCGAAAACCGTGGCTGCGGGCAACTACAGTGGCATTGCTCATCTGCATGATGATATCTATGCGGTGGTAAGCGACAAGTCGGATAGTGCCCTGTACTTCAACTTCCGGATTCAGGTGAATCCCAAGACCGGCGAACTGGAACAGGTAGAGAACCTTGGGTTTACCGGGAGAACAGATGGAACGCTGAACGACGGAAAGTTTTGGCAGGGGCAGGAGAAAGGCTTTGACCACGAAGCCATCGTGAAGGCTTCTGATTCTACCTTGGTGATAACAAGCGAAGGATATTGCCGTTTAAAGGAGTATCCTGTTCTGCCTACTTCGGCTAATGCTCCCAAGATTAGCTATCAGCAGAACCTTTGGGAGAGCAGATGGCCTTCTTCTGATTTTTATCCAAATTATAATTTTGAGTCTTTGGCTTTTGATTCCGTCCGTCAGTATCTCTGGACGATTCCTGAGAGCATGCTCCGCAAAGACGGACAGCCTGCTACTCCTCAAAACGGATTGGCTAACCAGCTTCGTTTGATGAGGTATGATTGGGGAAAGATAAAGGAAAATCGTAACAAGGAAAATAATGGCAAGGAAGACTGTAGCGAGCAAGAGAGTAGCAAGAAAGCCTCTCGTTACATGACAGCCTATGCCTATCAGATGGATCAACCTTCTACCCATAAGAAAGCAGATATCTATGTGATGGGGGTGAGTGAGCTTTGCGCCTTGCCCGATGGTCAGCTTCTGGTTCTGGAGCGTGAGGCCTTTATTCCGAAGATTAAGATTGGGGCTTTCTGCAAGTGTAAACTCTATCAGATTAATCCTTTGAATTCTGAGGAGTTTTCTATGAAAGAGAAGTTTTCATCTGATACTCCTTTCTTGAAGAAGAGATTGCTCACGGAATGGAAAACCGGCTTGTCACTTTCCAAGCGTTCCTTTGCCAATTACGAAGGTATGTGTCTGGGACCCAAGTTGGAAGATGGTTCCCAGGTTGTCATCCTGCTGTCTGATTCGCAGGATCAATATGCGGGAGTATTGAAAGACTGGTTCAAGACGATTGTCATCAGAAAGGAATAAAGTTGTTATGTTGTAATCTTCAATCTCGTCCATAACCATCTAGGAATGAGTCTCCAGAGGAAGACGAGGATATCATATCTCCAGTCTATTACCTTAACTTCCTTTCCGTTTTCGATGGCACTTACGATATGTTTCGCCACATCTTCTGGTTTGAGCTGCAGCGGATAGCTGCTGCCTGCGATAAGGTCGGTCTTTACGAAGCCTGGTCGGATATCTGTGATGGCGATAGGGAGATGACGCATCCGTGCCTGCTGCGACAGGCATTCCAGATAATGGTTCTGGAATCGCTTGGTGGCAGAGTAGGCTGGGGCGGCACCGAGACCTTTGGTTCCGGCAATGGAAGTGATGCAGGCAATGCTGGCTTTGGGGTTGCAATGATGATGAGTAGCAAACCAGTTGAATGCCGTATCCACCATTCTTGTGAATCCCAAGCCGTTGGTTTCCAGGGTCTTCATTTCCTTTTCTATATCCAGCGAGTTGTTCTGCCAGCCAATGCCGGAACTATGGAAGTAGAGGTCCATGCCTCCCAACTTATCGATGAGTTCGAGAAGTTGGGTAGGAGCATCGGGAGAAGTTACGTCTATTTGCTGGTAGCAGGTAATGCCGCTCTGCGAAATCAGAGCCTGCAATCTTTCAATTCTTCTTCCGGCAATTCCGACCTGCCATCCTTTTGCAGCAAGCAGTTTTGCCACTTCCATTCCGATGCCCGATGTGGCACCCATTACAATTGCTTTCTTTGCCATATAGTCCTATTATATAAGGTGAAATCTTGATAGTTCTATTTATATAAGGTGAAGTTTGGTCTAAATTTATCTAAATATCTAAATCGCTTTTACTCTTCAGCAAGTCTTCCGCCTTCTTCACGCTTCCTGCTTTCAGTATCAGTTGCTTCACTTTCTCGTAATCCGTATATTGCGGATTGCGTTCCATGAAGATGCGGCAGGCACGGTCGATGAGTTTATGATTGATAAGCTTGGCGTTCACCATCTTGTTGCCTTCCACCCGTCCTTGTCTTATCTGAAGGGAAGTGCTGATCATGTCCAGAATCATCTTCTGCGAAGAACCGGCTTTCATGCGGGTACTTCCTGTTACGAATTCCGGTCCCGTGATTACTTCTACGGGATAATCGGCTGCTTGGGCGATGGGAGCATGAGGATTGTTGACGATGCAACCCGTAGGAATACCTGCCTCCTTGCAATGCTGCAAGATGGAAAGCACGAAGGGGGTTGTTCCGCTGGCAGAAAAACCGAGTACGAAATCATGCTTTGAGATATGCTTGTCGCAGAGCTGATGCCAGCCATTCTCCAGGTCGTCTTCTCTTGATTCCCTTGTTTGTGTAAGGCAGCCGATGCCTCCGGGGAATATGGCTTGTATCTGTGAACCGTCGATGCCATAGGTGTTCTGCACTTCGATGGTATCGAGCGTAGCCAGTCTTCCGCCCGTTCCGCAACCGGCATAGAAGAGTCTACCACCCTTCTTCAGCTGCCCTTCGATGGCGGAAATCAGTTGGTTGATGGCAGGCAATGCTTGTTCTATTGCCAGAGCCACCTTCTTGTTTTCTGCATTGATATGAGCAGTGAGTTCATCCACGCTCATCTTTTCCAGATGTTCGTAGAGCGAGCTCTGCTCAGTTATTCTCTTTTCTTCTTTATTTGGCATAGTATTTTACTTTTGGTTGTAGATTACGAAAAGTTTGATTTCAGGCTATTTCCTATGGCTATAGCCGATAATCCTAATGCTGGTTTCTATTCTTCTGCCAGGAAATAAACCGGAGCATTGCGTGAACCTTCTTTTATCAGGAAACCGGATTTTTCCAGTTGCTTCAACCAGTTGAGTGCAGTCTGTTTGCGGATATGAAATTCCATTTCTAGGGTTCTGCGGTTGATGGAGCGATGGCTTTTCATATACTCTCTTATTTTCTCCTTCAAGGTATCTTCAGAGAAAGGGTAGGAGCGGGAAGTATATTGCGATTTCTCGAAATGAGTATGATACTTCACCTGTTTCAGCAGGTCTTCATTGGGGCGAAACTTGATGCCCCTTACGCTAACGTAGTCGGCTCTCACCTTGCTGTCAGGCTTCAGTTCATCCATATCCAGATTTACCGAGAGTGAGAGGTATCCGATTTCCGGGATGTTGATACGCTTTCCATCCTGCAGGTCTTCTTCGATAATGTCACGCAGTTGCATGAAGACAGTAGCCACTTCTCCCTTTCCCAAACAGCTATGTTGGGCTATTCGTTCTATCATCTGTTTGTCTGTCATCGCAGGTTGCTCAAAGATATGGGCGAATCGGCGTGTCTCTTCATTTCCTCCAGCATTGGGAAGATAATGTATTTCATATTTTATAGCCATAGTTTTCTCAGTTTTATGTCAGCAAGAATAATATGTCCTTGTTATCACCCGTTATTGTCTGGTTGACGTCGCAAAGATAAATAATTATTCTGAGAATCAAGAAGAAAAGAGGAAAGAAATACAGATAGAATTTGGAAATACTGTGATTGGCGGTTTGAAATGACAGAAATAGTTGTTGGAAAAGATAGGATAAGTTGTCGTAAAAGATAGGAATAGTTGTCGTAAGAGATAGTATCATCAGCCGCACAACAGCTGTTATGCAATCGCACATCAGCTGTTGTGCGGTTGTCTGCCACGTGTTGTGCGCTCGTAAGCCAGTTGTTGTGCCGTAATTTTTGTAGCTCCCTTTATTATTGCAATTCCTTCCTTATTTACGTTATGATTGAATAATGTATAATGGTTCTCCTCCCATTCTTTTTGGGAGAAAAGTATAGGGTTGATAATTTCATCAATATCCCAGCCTAATTCTCTTAGTGGATAAGAATACTTATCGTAATCTTGAAGCGTAACTTTTGGTTTGTCTAGAAGAATCAATACATCCCAATCACTTCCTTCATGTTCTGTACCTCTAGCGCGGGAACCAAACAGGATAGCCTTTGCATGAGGATCAATCTCATGCAATCTATTGTGCATTGCTTCTATGATTCGTTTCTTCTCCATATCTATCAATATTAATATATGTGTTGCAAAAATACGAGTTTTCTTTCTAATCACCAAATTTTTATAATAAAAGAATGCCTAAAAAGGCAAAAAATAGTGAAATAGAGCATTTGTTCCTCCGTAGTCGGACAATTAAGATGGAAAGAACATATAAAAAAGCATAAAAAAGTTTCTGATTTTTCTCATAAACAAATTAGATTTCATATCTTTGCGCAAAATTAGAAACAATGACAGAACTATTGAGTATATTATACAAGCTGCGGATATTCACTTTGGATGAACTTTCTGAGGCTCTGAAAGGCAAGGTGAAGGCGGTGGAAGCGTTGCTTGCTCGGTACAAGCAACAAGGGTGGATTGTAGCTATACGGCGTAATACCTATTGCATGAAGGATATTGCATCTGGCTTACCTGTTTGCGACAAGTATGAGATAGGAAGCCACTTGTCACCTACAGCTTGCATCAGTTATCACACAGCATTGGAATTTCATGGATTGGCTCATCAACCCTTCAATGAGGTTTTTGTGAAAAGCATGACTCGCTTCAATCCCTTTTCTTTCGACGATGTGGATTATACCTATTGCCGACAAACAAAGGAAATCGTTGGTATGATGACACCCAAAGGAAACCCTTATGTGCGAGTAACGGATGTGGAGAGTACGTTGTTGGATTGCTTTGACCGTATCGACCGAGCTGGGGGTATTGAGGAATTGCTGCATTGCATGGAGGGTATCGTCTTGCTCAATGAGGAAAGGCTCATCGATTATCTCGCAAGGTACGACAAGGCATTCCTGTACCAGAAGACAGGCTATCTGTTGGAGCGAATCAAGGAACAAGCCAATATCTCAGAATCCCTCTTGGAGCTGTGCCGAGCCAAGGGAACCAAAAGCGTCAAGTGGTTGACTAACAACGAAGAGTCGGATACATTTGTAAATAAATGGCGCATGTATGTGCCGCAAGAACTAACATCAAAGGAAGAATATGAACTCCTATAACAAACAAGCTCTTGACATCATCGCCAAGGAACAAGGCTTTATTCGCGACAACCTCGAAAAGGTGATGCGATTGGTGGAGATACTCAACTATTTCCATGACAGTCCTTTGCTGTCTAAATCTCTTGTGCTGAAAGGTGGCACAGCCATCAATCTCACCGTTTTCCAACTGCCAAGACTCTCGGTAGATATAGACCTTGACTTTACGGTGGATTGCGACCGAGAATCCATGCTCTCCATTCGCCAAGAAGTGAATAACGAGATTCTACGCTATATGGAGTCGGAGGGTTATCATCTTGCGCCTGGCTCCAAGACACCGCATACGCTTGACTCATGGGTGTTTCATTATACCAATGCCGCTGGCAACAACGATGGCATCAAGATAGAAATCAACTATTCCGACCGTTGCCATATCCTGCCTGCCATAGAGACTCATGTGTCCATTCCGTTTCTGAGCGATGTGAAGGTACGTTCTCTTTCACCAGTCGAATTGTTTGCCACCAAGATAAACGCCTTGATAGGTAGAAGTGCTGCACGTGACATTTATGATGTCTATAACATGGTGAAGCATCAGCTATTCGTGAGCGATGAAGAGAAAACGTTGCTGAGAAAAGCGACCATCTTTTATCTGACTGTTGGCTCAAGCAGAAAAGACAACGCTACGCCTACGGAATATACTGACTTTCCGCAGATAGACAAAATCCGTTTTCCGCAGATTCGTTCGCAACTCTTGCCTGTGCTTAGGCGCAGTGAGCATTTTGACTTTGAAAAAGCCAAGACAGAAGTGAAAGACTTTCTCTCAAAGCTATTGGTTCTGACAGAATCAGAGAAAGAATATGTGCGGGAATTCAATGACAAGAAGTATATTCCAGAATTGCTGTTCGAAGATAAAGAGATGGTCAATAGAATCAAATTTCATCCAATGGCTTTGTGGAAGACAAGGAGTCGTTGAATGTTTTTTTCTGTAAATTTTGAAAAAAGTTATTGTTTTGCTTAGTTTTTTGATTCCCTCAACTGTATATACAGTATATGGACTATAAAACAGAGAATAGGCTATGAGTAAATATCTGATAAGTTTGATTTTGCTTTCGGTGATAAGTATGGGCGTTTCTGCCCAACGTATCACTCGACAATATAATAATGTGTCATTTTCTGCGGCATTAAAGGATTTGAATGCCAAACAGGATAAGTATGTCATCAACTTTGTGTATGATGAGTTGGAGGATTTCAAGGTGACAAAGAACATCAAAAACGAAAGCGTTCCAGATGCTATCATGAACTTGATTGGTTTTTACCCTATCAAGATGAAACAAGTGGATAATGTTATCATTGTAGAATGTATTCAAAAGACTTCTAACAGAATGATGGGACGCATTGTAGACACTCACCATCAACCAGTCGATTTCGCCAATGTCGCTTTGCTCAATGTTAGTGATTCCAGTTTAGTCACGGGTGGTGTGACAAATGAGAATGGTCAGTTCGTAATTCCTTGCGAGGTGAAAAAGGCGATTGTGAAAGTGAGTTGTGTGGGCTACAAAACTTATTGTAATGCATATCGTACCGGTGAAGTTGGTGCCATAACCTTGGAGGATGCTACAATTAATCTGCAAAAAATTGTGATTAAAGGGCATCGTAAATACATATCAAGAGAAAACGGTAAACTTACGCTTGACGTTCAAAATTCCTATTTGAAAAATATTGGCAAGGCAACAGATGTTATCAAATATATTCCTGGGATGCTCTATACAAATGGAAAGTATGAGGTGTTTGGTAAGGGTGAGCCTGTCATCTATATAGATGGAAGAAAGCAGACTAATACTTCAGGGTTGTCACTCCTTTCTTCTACCAACGTGAAGTCTGTACAGCTCATAACAAACCCTGGGGCAGAATACGATGCAGAAACAAGGAGTGTCATAAACATCACTACCGTACACCATTCCTTGGATGGACTTTCTGGTATTGTGGGTGCGGAAATCTCCAAACATAAGAATTTGTCTAACAACGAGGAGGTCAACATCAACATCCACAAGGGAGCTTTGGATGTATTCCTCGCATATCAATATGACAATACGAGAAGTGACATCAGATATGATGTTAACCAGTTCAATTACGAGCAAGATACATTTCATGAGATTTCTGCTTCTGAATATTCCGACCGCTCTCGCTCTCATGACTATAATGTTGGTATGAATTATGCCATAAACAAGAATCACACTATCGGCGGAAGATATTTGGGAAGCATCTCCAACTACAAGATGCTCGACTCTCCTTTCGACTATATGCAGACGTACAAGAATGATGAACTGCTGACATCTACAGACAACAAGACTGAAGAATCTGAAAAGGAAAGGTTTCACAATGTCAATCTGTATTATATCGGCAAACTAACAGACAACCTACAGCTCAACTTGGATGCCGACTATGTTTATGCTCAACTGAAACATAAGCAACAAGTGAGCGAGACAAGTAGAATAGATGCTGTCTCAGAAATCACGCATATGCAAAACGACCAGCGAAATCGTGCGACTGCACTCAAAGGGGTGTTTGCTTGGAACATGAATAAGAATGATAGGCTTGATTTCGGAACGGATTTCAGTAAAATCAGTTCATGGGGTATGTCTGTAAACGAAGAAGGGAAGATAGCCGATGACCAATTCAAGAATAAGGAAACCAAGTATGCAGGATTTGCCACTTTTCGTTTGTCTGCCTCCAAATGGAAAGGAAGCATCGGGCTTCGCTATGAGTACATTCATGCCATCAACACAGACCAAGGAGAAGTAAAGAACAAGACCAATTATTCGGACTTACTTCCATCCCTTTCTCTTTCCACTATGTTTGGGAGAGTGGGGATGAATCTTGATTTCAGTAGCAGGGTCAACCGTCCTTCGTTTCGTCAGTTGAACAACAGTGTGAGCTACAACAATCAATACCATTATGAGCAAGGCAACATTTATCTGAAACCGCAATACGTTTATGATACAGAACTTAGTGTGAATTATAGCATATTCGACTTCAAGTTGGATTATCAGTATATCAAGGATTACATCCATCCGACTGTCGTTGCTGTATCCGGCAAACCTGGAACGGTAACTTGGATGTCAACCAACGCCAAGGATTTCCAGCAACTAGGAGCGCAATGTGTTGTTTCACCTGTTTTTGGTTGTTGGCGACCTACTTTGACGATGGGTGTCTATAAACCTTATTTCACGCTATCATATAATGGAGAGCAATTAGACTACAATCATCCATACGGTCTCTTCGCTTTCCAAAATGTAGTGGCACTAAGGAGCGATTGGCTTTTTCGATGTGATTTCTATTGGAACATTAAGGGACATCATGGCATCTACGAGCAAAACGGTTATTCGTCATTCAATATGATGGTACAGAAACAGTTACTTAAAAAGAAATTGACGATAACATTGAAAGCAGAGGACTTGTTTGATAGCTCGAAGTTGAACGATGTAAAGAGGGTTAATTTTGTGTTGCAGAACAGAAAGGTGAATAACTTCAATCGCTGCATCATAGCTTCCATTAGTTACAACTTCAATAGTTTCAAAGATAAATACAACGGAAGCGGTTCTGCAGAGGATGAGATTAATCGTTTTTAGGAAAATATAGGTTTTCAAATCAACCTCTAAAATACAATATCCAAATTCTGTGTGATGAATATCTCAGGAATTATTAACTGAGATGTTCATCCACAGAATTTTCACTTATCAATATCAATCGTTAAAAAACATACATTTTATTGTGTATCCAATAAATTGTTGTATTTTTGCAAACGAAAAGAGTTGTTTGACAAGTTTTTAATCTCAGTAATTATGATGGCTTTATCTGCTTTTACGGTTAATTATCTGTAAATAAACAATACGATAGATTATCCCAAGATAATCATAAGACCTTGGTTTTGATGTGACTTGCTAACTTTGCTAACGATGCTTCATCAATGGTTCACTTGCGTTCATCTCCTTGACACATACCTTGCCAACCTTACGGAAGACTTTAAATTGTCGTTCACTACCCATCTATTTCCATCAGAGCAGTACAAAGTGGTTTGCAATCAGCACCTGCATGCCGAATGCAGTGGGTCTGCCACCATCTCTTTAGAAGTTACGACAGAAATCTATCAAATATAGCCAATATCAGACTTCATTCTGTCTCAGGACACACACTGATTTACAGAGATACCTGCTGGTACAGCTTCCACTGTGTAGCGCTGCCACAAGGTCTCAAGATCTTTGCTACTTACTGCCATATTATTCAAGTTTTAAATTAAATATGGCACAAAGATAACACTTATCTGGCAAACCGCCAAAATAGGGGTTGGATGCTTACTGATTTTCCAGACTACAACAAGTCGAAGAACTCTTTTTGCCCTTTTCTGGGCTATATGGAAGCGTTTGCAGAGCCATCTGGCGATGTCCAGAGAATCACTACTTAAACTTCCTTATTATTTTGGCATTAGGGGATGGGGGCTCTGGGAGCACCAGTTTGCCCCAACCATATGATTTTATACATTTATTAAAGCGGACTCACATATTTAAACAAGTTGTTAAAATCCAAAAACATCATAGTCCACGTCCCCACCAGGATAATCGCCATACATCCCGTCAGTCATAGCATCCCATGTGTCTTCTTCCGTCCATTGATAAGGTTCTTCTAATTCACGCTGCCTTTTCCTTCTTCTTTGTTCAACTTCTATTTCAGCATCAGTTCTAATCAGCTGTGACATATCCTTTCCTTGTTCACAGCATATAAGATCATATATTGATATTTGACACCGTTTAAATCTGTCTCCTAAGTTACTCCAACCTCTATCAGCAAAGTATCCATTGCTATAACTGAGAATATCACTATGAAATATATATGGAAATATCTGTTCATTATGATGATTAATCAGAATACACTCTCGACTGTATTTACTATTATTCAATTTTACACAAGAAAGACCAAAATGAAATTCCCTGCCACCAAAAGAACTGGGAAAGCGTTCTATTTGATATTGGAATGGGATAACTATTTGCTCGTTAATATCAATATAGCCATATGTTTCCCCATCAAGTGAAGCCGCAAAAAGTCCTTCTCGATAGCCTCCAAGATAACGATACTTATTCTTGGGTATTAGTATTTCTTCATCAGGCCCTACTGCATAATAATATCGGTTGTGATTTTCATATGATTCTTTTATTCTTATTTTAGCCCTATATTCGTTGTCTGCTAATTTGTGAATCTTGAAAAATGTTTCATTACCATAATGGTCAAGTAATACAGGCCACTCATCTTCCATGAAAGAATACTTTATCGCATGGGAATAACCTCCACTGAAAACAGATACTGATTCATACTCAAACGGTACTACAACCTTATTAAAAATGTCTACGAATCCCCATTTCCCGTTTTTCTTGACAGCAAGAAGTCCTTCAGCAAGGCCAATCGCATCCTCGTATTGAGCTTCTATGACCATTTCTTTTTTACGAGCGTAATACAATCCCCACCTTCCTTGATATTTTACAGGGTAAAAGTCATCTGTTGGAACATTTATATCATCGAACTCAAAAGGCAAGATTTCGGTTTCTTTATGTATTATACCATCGAACCCAACAGCGGTTTCTTTATGCCAGTTAGGTATTCCCCATTTGAATTTGTCATTCATAGCCATGAATTGAATACCGTGGTTTCTACCCAAATCTATTGGTATCAATTGAAGGTACTCAATCGGTATGATTATCGAAATATCAGTTCCTGAAAAAATCCCGAATCTTGTTCCCTTTTGAACAAGATGCATAAGAGTCTTACGGTTACAGATTTCAAGTGAATGAGATATATAGTCAAAAGACTCAAACCGTTCTTCCAAATCTTTGTAGAACCTTTCATGTTGTTGAACAAAGCGCAAATCGTGACCTCCCCTGATATACTCATCCTTGATTTCTTCGATGATTGTTTGATTCCCTTTCGGCGAATACATCGGCACGTCCATTATAATCTTATTCATCTTATACCTCCCTCTATCGGTTTTGGCTTTCTGCACAGAACAAGAGAGCACGTACAAATGTTCTCCCTTCTTCGTCTACTCCTATATGCTCATCTAAAGGGCAATAATCGGGAACCAAATTTGCATCAATGTGGTGGCATATGCGATTCATCATCCTTTCCGACGAGTCAGAATAAGAATTCCAACCACTCGACCGAGCAGATATTTCAGTCGAAATTATCTGTCCATTTTCATCATACTTTGGATTCCTTAGTTCGTAAAGGAGCCCATCTACATAAATCTCTTTCATAGAATAAATATTTAAAAATTAATAATTCCTAAATTCCGCAACACTATTATCGATTAAACTTTTTAAGTACCTGAGCAACAAAAAGTTGTCCAGGAATTTGCCATGTCAGAATTTTCACTTATCTTAGTGTTGGGAAAAGAAAACAAGCAAAACTCTGATGACGTTGCAAAGATACAAATTAAATCTGAGAAACCCACTCCTTTTGGAGGAATATTTTCGGGTCATGGAGCAATTTGACTCCACATTGTCTTCTGTAATCGACTCAACCCTCGGTCTAAGGTGTAGATCGTTCCATTTCATGGCACGTTTTCTCGCCATGGCAGAGCTTAAGTAAACTTAGCTCTGCTCATCTGGCTTAACGAAAACGTTCGGTTATCGGTACAGCGAAATTATCCGTTCTCTCATAAGTATCTACTTCTGTGGTGGCTCATGTACCCCAGGATGTCACTACTCATTTGATGAACCATCTCTCGCTTCATCCGACACTTCGTACTTGTAGCTCTGACACTATTGCATTGAGCAAGCTCTACTTTTACCTTCGAGCATAAAGTCAAGAGAATAATGATGATTGACGAAGGCATAGGCTTCGCTATCTGCCATATCCGATGCTTGACATCTTTCCCACATAGTATTATATTTCCATTTGTTATACAGGTAAGCAAAGACAAAGGATAGTACGGCAATAACTGCCAAAACTATTTTGTTACTTTTGATATTCATAATATTTAATCCTAATTTTGCGTATAATATAATTCTTTTAGTCGTAGTCGGGAAGGCTCATCTAAATGCCTGCATAAATTGAAAGCGTAATCTCCTATGCTTGTTACAGAGTTTGGAATAGTGACGCTTTGAAGAGAATAGCACGAGTCAAAAGCGAAATCTCCTATCTTCGTTACAGAGTTCGGAATCGTGACGCTTTGAAGAGATTCGCAGCCACTAAAGGCTTCATCTCCTATGCTCGTTACCGAGTCTGGAATAGTGATGCTTTGAAGAGATTTGCACGAGTCAAAAGCGAAATCTCCTATCTTCGTTACAGAGTTCGGAATCGTGATGCTTTGAAGAGATTCGCAGCCACTAAAGGCTTCATCTCCTATGCTCGTTACCGAGT
>ENA-OZEP01000462-OZEP01000462.1-human-gut-metagenome-genome-assembly--contig:-NODE-462-length-17255-cov-11.477849_pt1 | contig 17255 bp, 19 predicted proteins | sample MGYA00245074_ERZ653621 | MGnify/ENA primary metagenome ERZ653621 (study PRJEB26926, sample SAMN06165020) | human gut metagenome | biome: ENVO:00009003; feature: ENVO:2100002; material: ENVO:00002003...
AGGAATGGGCAGGCATCCTGCTGGACACGGCCGACCGGATGGACGAAAAGCTCCGTCAGATGCAGATCGACCGGTGGATACCGGTCCGCCTGCGGCGGAGAAGAAAGTGAAAACCCACGGGTCATTGGTTGGGTGTTCGCAATACAGTAAGTGGAGCGTATCGGTATCGATACGCTCCATTTCTCATGTCAACATGCGCTATGTAACGGGGAACACCCCCCTTGGCTCTCCCTCTGGGAGAGCTGTCACCGAAGGTGACTGAGAGGGCGCTGCACCCCGGTTTTCCCTCTCCGGCTTCGCTTCGCCCAGCCACCTTTCCCATAGAGAGAGGCAAGGGGTGCGGCTCATCCCGTGGGTTCTGTGTTATTTCAGCATCTCCCGAACCTGAGCGATGCTCAGCCCCTGATCCCGGGCGATGGCCGCGATGTCCTCATACTCGGCCTTCTGCCGCTGGACGCCGTAGCCGGAGGATATCTTCTGCCGAACCGCGCCGTAGGTGGTGGAAACGGTCTGCGTGCGCCGCTCCAGCGTGTAGCGGTTTTGAAGGCTTTCCCGGATGCCCAGAGTGGTGGTGTGGCGGAAGATCAGCCGCGCCATTTTCTCCCGGTCGCCCGCCCGGCACAGGACGCTCAGAAGCACCCCGGGGCGGTTCTTTTTCATGCCGATGGGGGTGGTGAACACGTCCAGCGCGCCGCCGCTCAGCAGCTGCTCCATGGCGAACCCGATCTCCTCACCGGTCATGTCGTCGATGTTGCACTTAAGCTCCGCAATGGCGTCGGTCTGCTCAGAGGTCTCCCCCAGCATGACCCGCAGGCAGTTCGCTTGCGGGAAGTCCTTTTTGCCCATGCCGTAGCCGGTTTTCTGCACCCGCATGACGGGCAGGCTGCCAAAATCGTCGGCAAAGTATTTCAGCAGCGCCGCGCCGGTGGGGGTACACAGCTCACCCTGAACGTTCCCGGCCTGAATGGGCATTCTCTCAAGGAGCAGTGCGGTAGCCGGCGCGGGAACGGGGAGAATCCCATGGGCGCACCGGACGGTGCCGCTTCCCACGGAGACGGGGGACACGATCACCTGATCGGGGCGAATTTCCCGCATCAGCAGGCATACGGCGGTGATGTCCGCAACGGCGTCCATGGTGCCGACCTCGTGGAAGTGGATCTGCTGAACCGGAACGCCGTGGACGCGGCTTTCCGCCTCGGCGATGAGATTGTACACGGCCAGAACGTCCAGCTTGACCATGGAGGGAATGGGCAGTCTGTTCACGATTTCCTCAATGCCATCCATGCTGCCGTGAACATGGTCGTGATGATGACTATGGAGGTTCTCGTCTTCCTCGACTCCCGCCACCCGGACGGAAAAATGGGTTCCAGACACACCGCATTTCACGCCTTTTTCCCCGCTGACGGTGACGCCGGGGATGCCGAGACCGTTCATTTTTGCAAGGAACGCTGCCCGGTCGGGAAGCAGCTCCAGCAGCGCCGCGGCAAGCATATCCCCGGCAGCTCCCATGGCGCATTCGATGTACAGCGTTTTCATCCCTTGACCTCCATGTGGTTGATCATGTTCGCCAGATACCCCGCGCCAAAGCCGTTGTCGATGTTCACCACCGACACGCCGCTGGCGCAGGAATTGAGCATACTCAGCAGCGCCGCCACGCCGCCGAAGGACGCGCCGTAGCCCACGCTGGTGGGAACGGCGATCACCGGGCACTCCGCGAGACCGCCCACCACGCTGGCAAGCGCCCCCTCCATGCCCGCGATGGCGATGACCACGCTGGCTTCCATAATAGAATCCATATGGGCGAGCAGCCGGTGGACGCCGGACACGCCCACATCGTACAGCCGCACCACCTTGCTGCCCAGCACCTGGGCGGTGAGCGCCGCCTCCTCGGCCACGGGGATGTCGCTGGTGCCGCCGGTGGCGATGACGACTTTTCCGATGCCGTCGGGCTGGGGAAGTCCACCCACAATGCCCACCCGGGCATCCTGATGGTAGTCCAGTTCCCGTGTGCTGCCGACATAGGCCGCCGCTTCGGGGGACATTCTGGTGATGAGGACGCGGGTCTGGCCGTTGGCGCGCATGGCGTCGATGATGCCGCCGATCTGCTCCGGGGTCTTCCCCGCGCCGTAGATTACCTCTGCCGCGCCCTGCCGCACCTTCCGGTGCAGATCGACCTTCGCGTAGCCGATGTCCTCGAAGGGGGCCTTTTTCAGTTCCAGCATGGCGTCGTCCACGCTGGTTTTCCCGGCCTGGACGGATTCCAGAAGCTTTCGGATTTCAGAGTTCATTTGCGCACCTCCAGATTCAGCAGAACGCTGTCATAATCTTTGCGGAGTTCGGTTACGATTTTCTCCCGGTTTTCCAGAAGAAGGGGCAGATCGGTCTCCCGCAGCTCCAGTTTCGCGGTATTGTCCACCATGCGGACGCGGAAATCCCGGAACCCAAGTCCGAAGAGAAATCCTTCCGCTTTTTCCGTCTGCTTCAGCTTTTGAAGCGTGATTTCCTCCCCGGTGCGTATCCGGGTGGCGAGGCAGGCGTAGGCGGGCTTGTCCCATGTGAACAGCCCGGCTTCTCTGGAAAGACGGCGGATCTCCGCCTTGGTCAGGCCGCACTCCCGGAGGGGAGAGCGAACGGACAGTTCCCGCAGCGCCCGCATTCCCGGCCGGTCGCCCGCGTCGTCGGAGGCGTTGGTGCCGTCCAGCAGCACCGGGAAGCCGTCGTTTTCCGCCGCCCGGAGAATCTGTCGGAACAGCGTATTTTTGCAGTGGTAGCAGCGGTCGGACGGGTTCGCCGTGACCGCGCCGCTCATAAGAACGTCCACATGCAGCACCAGCATATCCGCGCCCAGCTCATCTGCCAGCCGCCGGGCGTCTTCCAGTTCAAATTCCGGCTGGAAGGCGGTGCTCACGTAATAGGCCTTCACCCGGGCGGCGTACCGCGTCGCCGCGTACAGCAGGTACGCCGAATCCACGCCGCCGGAGAAGGCAATGGCAACCTCCCGATTCTCGGCAAAAAATTGCTCCAACGTCATATTGTTTCCTCCAGTGCTGCGGAAATCGTTTTTCCCATTATACACGAGAATGTGAATTCTGACAAGTAGGAAGCTGCGCAATAGCCTTTTATGGGTTGCTTTTCACAATCGGGTGGTGTATACTAAACGCAGTGTCCTTAAAAAATAAGAAGAGAGGTATCACTATGCAAGAAACAAAAAACAGTTCCTGCTACAGCACCGTGGCGGGGGCGCTCTTTGCCTTTGGGGGCGTTATGGAGCTATTCCAGTGGCTGCGTATCCTCCGCTTTATGTCGTTCAGTGACTATGTTCAGATGCTGATCTGGGTAGCAAGCTATGCAGTTCTGGCCTTTGCCCTTCTGACGAAGCGCAGAGACATTTTCCTGCCCGTGGGCTTCGCCCTGGCCGGCATTGCCTGCCTGTTCCACATGAGTTTTACCAATGTACTCTTGCTGCTGGGTAACTGGGGCATGGCATTTTTGGCCGTGGTCTTTGTGACCGACTATCTGCCCCAGCTCCGGGAGCAGGTGAAGAAGTTCTGGTTCATTCCACCTGCGGTCGTTGCGCTTGCTACGGTGCTGTCGATTGGCGGAGTTTTGTTTCTACCCTTCCTGAGTTTGTTTGTAGCCTTCCTGAGATTGCTTGCTACATGCGCCGGTACGTTCCTGGCAGCCATGTGGGTCGCTTACCCCGAAGGACTCCCTCAGCAGACGGTGAGCGCATCCGCCGAAACCGGAAGCACTACGGCCGCTCCCGCTCCCGAGGTTTACTGCGGTCTGGTCAAGCATATTCTGCTGCTGCTGTTCACCTGCGGCATCTGGCTGTATATCTGGATTTACCGCGTTACCGGCTACACCAACAATGTGCAGGGTGAAGAGGACCGCGACCCCACCAACAAGCTGCTGCTGTGCCTGTTCGTCCCCTTCTACGTGATTTATTGGATGTACAAGACTGCCCAGCGTCTTGACAAGATGGCGGCGGCGAAGAATATCCCTTCCGATCTTTCCACCCTCTGCCTGATTCTTGCCATCTTTGTCCCCATCATCCCGCCGATTCTGATGCAGGATAAGCTGAACGCCATCGTCGCGCCGACTGCCGCGCCTGCTGCGTATGCCGCTCCCGCTGCCCCCGTCGCTCCCGCTCCTGCGCCTGCCGCACCGGCCAGCGTAAGCGAGGCTGCGGACGACCTGCTGAAGCTCAAGGAGCTGCTGGACGCAGGCATTCTCACCCAGGAAGAATTTGACGCAAAGAAAAAGCAGCTGCTGGGGCTGTAAATTCCATACGACAAGGCGCGGGGCATCTGCCCCGCGCCTTTTGATACTATTTCCTGATTAAAATCAAAGATTTTAATCAGGAAGGTATCGCCTAATGGCGCTGCCAGTTTTGTGATTTATAAGGAAAGAAATCACAAAACAAGTCTCATATGAACTCCTTGCCCTTCGGGCAATTAAAATCTTTTCTAAAGATTTTAATTGGAGTCCAGTATGACAAGCCAGGAGGGAGCGGAAAATCCGCTCCCTCCATGTATTTACTTCTTGATGATCTCGCTGAGCTTCTCGGCGGCGGTGGTAACCGCGTCGCTGACGACGGCGGCAGCCTTGTTTGCCTTGGCGGCGGCCTTCTCCAGAGCGATCTCCTTGGCAAAGTAGCGGTTCAGCATACCCTGCAGAGCCTTGCCGTGGCGGGCTTCGTCCTTCGCCATTTCATGGACGGTGTCGTGGATGGCGTCCAGACCGTTCTTCTTGGCGCAGGCGGCCAGGTCAAACTTGCCCTGGGTGGCGCCGAACTCGCAGTCAACACGCCAGGCCAGATTGTCCTTGGTGGTGGCCTTCATGTGGGGCTCCAGATCCTCGCCCAGCATCTCGGCGAACTTGGCGGCGTGCTCGGCTTCCTCGTGGGCGGCCTTCTCCCAGTACAGGCCGATCTCGGGGTAGCCCTCCCGGTGGGCAATGCGGGCCATGCACAGATACATGCCGACCTCGCTGCACTCGCCCTGGAAGTTGGCCATCAGCTGCTCGAAGATGTACTTCTTGTCTTCCTCGGAGATGTCGGGGTTGTTCTTCACGGTCTTGGCGTAGATGCCGTACTCATGCTCGGCGGCCAGCTTGCCTTCCTCCATGACCTTGAACTTGGAGCCGTCAACGCCGCACACGGGGCACTTGAAGCCTTCAGGGATGAACTCGCCTTCGTAGACATAACCGCACACGGGGCACACAAATTTCTTCATAATCGATTCCTCCAAAATTAGTTTTATAAGTTATTTGGGCAAATACGCCCGGGATTACAATAAATTACGCCTCTTCCTCGAACAATTCGGGGCCGACGCCGCAGAGGGGGCATTCGTAGTCTTCGGGCAGCTCGTCGCCTTCGTAGACGTAGCCGCAGACGGTGCAGACATATTTTTTCATACAGCTTCCTCCTTAGTTTCTGATTTGCAGCCGCGGCACAGACCTGTGAAGGTCAGCTGGCAGCTGTGTACCTGACAGCCGGTGCATTCCTCGGCGGCGCGTCCCAGAGACAGAGGGGCTGCCGTATCGGGAAGGTCAATCACCGCGCCGCAGGCTGTGCAGATGAAGTGGACATGAGGGCGGGTGTCGGCGTCGAAGCGTTCGCTTCCGTTCACCGTACCCACGCTCTGGATCAGACCCTGACTCTTGAACAGGGCGAGATTGCGATAGATCGTGGCAAGGGAGATGTCCGGGTGTTCCTCCCGCAGCATTTCGTGAACCATCTCCGCTGAGGGATGAAGCACGGTGCCGCGGAGGCAGGACAGAATCGCGTTGCGTTTTTTGAATTGCTTGGTGGCCGCTTCCATAGACACCTCCTTTGGTTTGCTCTATTTAAGAACAATTCTTATTTATATCTGGAGTATAGCACGCAGTACTTCATTTGTCAAGAGCAAAATGAGAATTATTTGCATTTATTTTCCAGAAAGAAAATCGTCCGCTGACTGTGCGCAGTCAGCGGGCGATTCATCACAATTTAGCAATATCGGCGACCAGAGCATCCACCTCGGCCTGCGTGGTAGCCCAGCTGGTGCAGAAACGCACGACTGTTCCCTGCTCATCTGCCCCTTCTTCCTCAAAGTAGTAGCCCTGTGCCAGCACTTCCTTCTGCTGCTGGGTCAGAATGACAAACTGCTGATTGGTGGGGCTTTCCACCCAGAATGGGATGCCCTTCGCCGCGAATGCTTCTCTGATCTGCATGGCAAGCTCGTCGGCGCGTTTTGTTTTCTCAAAATACTCGCCGCTTTCCAGCATGGTCACGAATTGCAGACTCATCAGCCAGCCCTTGGCCAGCACCGCGCCGTGCTGCTTCATGTAGGCTTTAAAGCGGTACTGAAGCTTGGGTTCGGTAATGACCAGCGCCTCGCCGAACAGTGCGCCGCACTTCGTCCCGCCGATGTAGAATACGTCCGTCAGCTCCGCGAAATCCTTCAGGGTCAGGTCGTTGTCCACCGCCCCCAGACCGTAGCCCATTCGCGCCCCGTCCACGAACAGATACATGCCGTATTTCCGGCAGACCTCCCGGATGCTTTGCAGCTCCTGCTTGGAGTACAGCGTCCCCTTTTCCGTGGGGAAGGACAGATACACCAGCTTCGGCTCCGTCAGGTATTCCGGCGCGCCGCCGTCATAATACGCCGCCGCACATGCGGCGATCTGCCCGGCAGTGATTTTCCCGTCGGTGTTGGGAAGGGCGAGGATTTTGTGCCCCGTGTTTTCGATGGAAGCGGCTTCGTGGCAGTTGATATGTCCGGTGTCGGCGGCGATGACGCTCTGGATGGGGGACAGCGCTGCCGCGATGACCACGAGATTTGCCTGCGTCGCGCCGGGGACGAATTTGATCAGGGCGTCCTCAGAAGAAACCAGCTGTTTGATGACCGTCTCGGCACGGCGGCACCAGATGTCCTCGCCGTAGCCCGCGAAACTGTCAGTGTTGGTGGCGGTCAGGGCGCTCAGGATGGAGTCCAGCGCCCCGTGGTTGTAATCGTTGTTGAATCGAATCATGGCTTTACTCCTTTGTCTCTGCGTTCAGCGCGTCCACCACGATGTCCGGGTAGGGGTTGGCGATCACGGTGCGGTAGGTGTGGTAGATCACCATGCCGGGCTTACCGTTGGGGATTTTCTTCACCTGCTTCACCGCCGTCACGTCCACGGGAATGTTCTGTCCGCCCCCGGTTTCGGCGTAGTAGGCGGCCAGCTGCGCCGCCTGCGTAACGGTATCGTCCGGGGGCGTAGTGCCGCCGCAGGAAATGATGACGTGGGAGCCGTGCACCTTGGAGGCATGGCACCAGATGTCGTCCTTCCGGGCAAGGCGGAAGGTCAGCTCGTCGTTCTGGCGGTTGTTCCGGCCGACGTAGATCGGGTAGCCGTCGGTGCTTTCAAACCGCATGGGCGGCAGCTTGGCCTGCTTCATGCGCTTTCGGTCGGTGTCGGGACGGAGATACCCGCCCTCCTGTAACTCCCGGCGGATTTCCTCCAGCTCCCCCTCAGTACCGGCGCGGTTCAGCTCCTCCAGCACGCTTTTCAGGTAGTCCAGCTCCAGCCGCCCCAGCTCCAGCTGCTTCGTCAGCTCCTTCTCCGCGTTTTTCATCCGGGCGTAGTCCTTATAATATTTGGCGGCGTTCTGGTTCGGGGAGAGAATGGGGGAAATGGGAATGTCCACCGGCCGCATTTCTTCGTCGTAGAAGTCCTCGCACTGAACGGTAGTCTGCCCCTTCACGATACGGTGGAGGTTGGCCGTGAGGATGTCCCCCAGCTGGCGCAGACGCTCCCGGTCGTAGGTGGCTTCCAGCTCCTTTTCCTGAATTGCCAGCTTTTTGGTCAGGCGGCTGCACAGATTCTGAACGGTTTTGCGCACGGCCTGACCCTTCTGCCGCATGGCGTCCTTCTGATCCCGGACGGTGTAGTACATATCCAGCAGCTTGCCAAAGGACTCGGCGCGGCGGCACTCGCCGTATTCCCGGATGGGGCAGAAGGCGAACTGCTTCGGCGTGCCGTCCGGGAGGGCGTAATAATAAGGCGCGGGATGGCTCAGATGCTCATGGAAGAACAGTGACAGCTTGTCGGCGGTGGTGTCCGCGTCCAGAGAATCAATGCGGGCGTCCGTGCTTCCGGCGGCGTACAGCGCCGCCTCCCGGCACACCAGAGGGGACAGGCCGCCAACGGTGTCCATCAGCCGGTCGGCCAGAACATCTGCGCCGGGGGCAGTGAGTATGTTTACATAACGCTGGGCATCACCCTCCGGGGCGTCGTCCAGAAGGTTCAGCTTCATAACCGGCTCCGGCGGCTGATACATGAGACCCGGCAGCGCTGCCCGCTTGGCGCTTTCGTCAAGGCCGATGCGCCGCAGGCAGTCCAGAATCCGCCCCTCAGGGGACAGCAGATACAGATTGCAGGTGCGCCCCATCAGCTCGGCTACCAGCGTCTTCTGCACCGGAAAGCCCATCTCGTCGGTGCAGTCGAACCGGAACGCCGCCGCCCGCTCCATGGGGGGCTGGGTGATTCCCATCAGCTTCGCCCCCAGAAGGTGCTTGCGCAGAAGCATACAGAACATGGGCGGCTGCGCCGGATTCTCCGGGGAAGCCGCCGTCAGATGCAGCCGGGGGGCGGTGGGGTTGGCGGCGAAGAGCAGCTTCTCCCGTCCCTCCTGGCAGCGCAGGTGAACAATAATGGTGTCTCTGGCGGGCTGGTGGATTTTCTCCACCCGTGCGCCGATGCACCGCGTGCGGACTTCCTCCAGCACAGCGGATAAGAAAAAGGCATCAAATGCCATGATGCAGTCCTCCTGCTTTGATAGTTTACTCTCCCATAACGGCCTTGAACAGCTCGTTCAGCCGCTTGGTTTTCCCGGCGAGGTACAGTGCGCCGAACAGGGCTTCCAGACCGGTGGCCTTTGCGTATTCGGCGGGGGTGGCGGATTTTGGCACCGCGTGGACGTGAGCGTTTTTCCCCCGGCGGTAATAGGCAAGCTCCTCCTCGGTCAGCAGGGGCAGCAGCTTGTCTACGAATTTTGCCTGAGACGTGGCCTTCACCATCTGAATGGTGTCATGGTGCAGCTGCCCCACGGTCTTTTCCCCCTGAGCGCAGAGGTAGCCCCGGCAGAGAATCTCAAACACGCAGTCCCCCATATGGGCAAGCCCCAGATTGGAAATGGCGTCGATCTCCGATTGGGGCAGGTTCATTTTGAAATAATTTTCCATAGCTTCTCCCGATTGACCAGAAATTGGGCGCAAAGCCCGGTGAACAGCCCGGTCAGAATACTAATGACGATCATCACCGGCAGGTAAACCGCCAGCGACACCGTCCCCGTCAGGGCGATGGCCATGGCCATCTGTCCGACAGAGTGGGCGACGGCGCCCAGACATCCGGCGACCCAGAGCTGCTTTTTCGTAAGAATTTTCCGCAGGGCGATGGTCACGCCGATGGCGCAGACGCCCCCGGCGGCGGAGTACAGAATGGTGCTGAAATTCCCGGCGAACACCGCTCCCAGAAAAACGCGCACTGCCAGCACCGCCGCGCCCTCCTTCGGCCCCAGCACGAACACGGTGAACACCGTTACAATGTTGGCAAGCCCCAGCTTCACGCCGGGGATGGGAACCGGAGAGGGAATCTGGGCTTCGATCATGAAAATGGTCAGGGCAATGGCGGCCAGCAGCGCCAGAAGCGTCAGTTTTTTCGTTTTCAATCCGGCACCGCCTTTCCAAGTGTTCTTATATCCGATACAGCCGTTTCCCGTTTTCCATGGTGGCGGCGCGGACTTCCTCCACGGAAATCCCCCGGATCTCTGCCAGACGCTCGGCCATGCGGTACAGCTTTCCGGGGTCGTTGCGTTTTCCCCGGAAGGGTTCCGGGGACATGTAGGGACAGTCGGTTTCCAGAACGATGCGGTCCAAGGGAATGGCGGCGGCGGTCTCCACCGCTTTCCGGGCGTTTTTGAAGGTCAGGACACCGGTAAAGCCGATATACCAGCCCCGGGCGATCAGCCATTTGGCCATTTCCGCCGAGCCGGAATAGCAGTGGAACACCCCGGTGACCTCCGGGAATTCTTCTACAATGCGGATGCCGTCCTCGTGGGCTTCCCGCTCATGGACGATGACGGGCAGATTCAGTTCCAGCGCCAGCGCCATCTGGGCGCGGAACGCCGCCTGCTGACGCTCCCGGGGGATGTCCTCGTAATGGTAGTCAAGGCCAATCTCACCGATGGCCCTGATTTTGGGATTCAGTTTACATAATGTGCGGTATTCTTCCAGAGTGACATCGTTTACCTCGTCGGCAGCATCCGGGTGGGAGCCGACAGCGGCGTAGATATAGTCATACCGGGACGCCAGAGCGGAAGCCGCCCGGGAGGACACAAGACTGCATCCGGGGTTCATCAGCAGTCCGATGCCCTGCTCCGGAAGAGCGGACAGAAGCGCTTCCCGGTCGGCGTCAAAGGCGCGGTCATCCATATGGGCGTGGGTGTCAAACAGCATAAGCTCTCCTTACAGTAAGCTACTCAATGACGGCCACCAGACAGCCGTCCATCTCCGTGACCCGGGGATCGTTCAGGGAGAAATCTGTCCCGTTGGGGTATCCCCGCAGCCCATCTCCGGTGCGCTTGACCTGCGCTTCCTTCAGTACCCAGAAGGTCAGCAGCGCCCGGCGCTTGTCCGGGGCGGCGTCGAACTGCACCTTTTCGTTGGGAGACAGAATTTTCTCCGCCAGAGCGAGATTTACGTTCCGGTCAAGCTCCTCGGCGTCAATGCCGATCTCCCGACGGGACAGGGCGCAGAACGCCCGCCGAGGGGTGTGGGAAATGGAAAAATGCCAGTCACTGCCGGGGAAATAGGGCTTGCCGCCCGCCGCTATGGCAATGGGCGGCAAATCCAGCCCGGTTTCCTCCCGGTAAAGCGCCGCCAGCAGCGCCCGCCCCGCCTCGTGGCCAGTTCTCCCGTCGAGGGCACAGGACACGATTTTCACAGCGCGTCGATGATGTCGGATTCCGACGGCTCCTTGGGGCGGCGGTTTTTCAGCCGGTCAACCAGAATGGCGATGCCCACGATCAGCACCAGCAGGCCGCACAGACTGATAACGACCCGGGAGGTTGTCATGGGCAGAGCGATCAGCACCGCGCCCAGAATCGTGGTAAGGACGGCGGGAAGAATGCCGTAATGATACCGGCTGGCGTTCAGGATGTCCTGAATGCCCCGGACGACCAGCAGGATACCCGCCAGACGACCCAATCCCGCAGCCAGCATCAGGGGGTTGCGCAGAAGCCACGCTCCCACGGCAAAGCAGCAGACGGCGGAAAGCACCTTCCCCACGGTGTCAAAGTGTCCGGCGATGACACTGACGGCGAACACGACGCCTGCGATCACCAGCACCCAGCCCAGAATCTGTGCCACAAGGGCGGAGGCGGAGTCCGGATGAATCAGCAGGATCAGACCCAGCACCATCAGCAGCACCGGGGTAGCGATCAGACGAATGACGGATAAAATAGTATCTTTCATAATAGAGTCACCTCTCTGAAACTCAGTATACCCCGAATCCGGGGCGGTGTCAATCGGGGAAAGCGGAAATCGGGGGCATTGCCCGACACGCACGACGCCCTCTCTTTTGATGGGGGGCGGAAAACAGGAAATGGAGCGTATCAGTACAGATACGCTCCATTTCTTGTGTCAATATACGCACCCCCATTTACCTTCTCCGTCCTCGCTGCGCGCGACCACTTCTCCCAGAGGGAGAGGCAAGGGGGTGCGCTGAAATACTGTGAGCGGCCGGAAAGCGGAGACAATGCCCTTTATTTGCCCCACTTGGGGGCGTCCCTTGGGAACGAGGGAATGGGGTTTCCTCCGCTGATACCCGGTTTCTCACGCAAAATGCGCGGTTTCCTTCCTCCCTTCCCTAACATCACCTACATCTTGTGATTTTTCCACTTTTTTCAGTCCCACATGTTGTGTTTCGACAAAATCTGCGCCGCGGTTGTGCTACTATGATTGCAGGCTCGTGGGACGGAGCCGGATGACTGCCGCCGTGGCGTCGTCCATCTGCTTCCCGCGGCCATACTCCAGAATTTTTGCTGCCAGCTCCCCAGGCGGCATGTCCGGAGTCAGGTCAGACCGGCGGGAAATCCCCTCTCCATCCACGCCGTCGCTGAGCAATACCAGCGCTTCCCCCCGACGCAGGGACAGCTTCTCCACCGTTTCCCGGCTTTCCGTTACGGAAATGCCCGGCGGTGGGGTGGCTGTCCCTATTTTTTCCGTGCTGCCCCGGCGAAGCAGCCAGCTGGGGGCGGCGCCCCACTTGTATAACGTGGCGTGGCCGGTGTCGAGATAGAGTTCCGCCAAGTCCACCGTGACCGCCCCGGCACTGCCCCGGAGGGCGAGAATGCTGTTGAGGGTGCGCAGGGCGTGGGCGGCCGGAAACCCGGCGGTGAGCATCTGCCGCAGAAGCGATCCCGCCGACTGCCCCTCCTGCGCGGCGCCCAGCCCGGTACCCATCCCGTCGCAGAGAAGGACGTAATACCGGCACTCGGGCCCCGGAAAGGCAAGACAGCGGTCGCCGTTGGCAAGCTCCTTGCTGCGGCTGCGGGCGGCGGCCTCGGCGCGAAACCAGGCCCTCGGCCGCTGCCCCCGGCGGGGCAGATCGTCGGCAAGCCCCCGCAGGAAATCTCCCAGAAACTGATACTGCTGCACCATCGCCGCCCGGTACTCTGACTGCCGGGCGCTGTCGGCTTTCAGAAGCTTTAATTGCTCCTGCCCCCGGCGAAGCTCGGGGATCAGCCGCCCCGACTTGCGGCATTGGGCGTCCAGCGGGTTTTGCAGCAGCGATTCATCCAGCGACGACTGCTGGGGGCAACTGTTCCGGGCGGAGCAGCTGCCGCAGGCGCGCTGCCGCACTTTTTGCAGCACGGCGGAAGCGTCAACGGGGGGCGGCGCGGTCTCCAGAAAAAGCTGCTGGGTGACGCCGAGAACTTCCGCCCCCAGCTCCAGCCGCACCTGCGCCAGCCCCGTCTCCCCTCGGCGGCGGGCGGTCTCCGGAGAGGGCGGCATCAGAATGCCCAACCCGCCGCCGAGAATCAGCCCCGGCAATGGCGTATAATCCCGGATGCCGCAGATCGCCATTACCACCATGCATGCCGCCCCCGGCGCGAGACAGCGCATCCACTTGCGTTCAAAGGGGATCATGCGGATCACGCCTGCCAGACACAGCACCGCCGTCATGGGAATGTTCGTCACCTGCGCCAGATCAAGCCCCAACCCTCCAAGCACCGCGGCGGGGAAAGCGCCGCCCACAGCCAGCGCGCCTGCCGCGAGATACCCCAATCCAAGATAAGGCGTCGGTGAAGCCTGCGCCAGCGCCAGCACCGCCACGCCGCCTACCAGCCAGTCGGTGACGGCGGTGCGTCTGCGCAGCGCCACGGGGAACAGCAGTCCCGCCCCGGCGGCGAGGACAATCCGCAGGAAATAGACCGGCACCGGCACGGTATCCCGCAGCACCAGCTGGAACAGCAGTCCGGTCAGCGCCGTCAGAAACGCGGAAATGGCAGGGAAGATCAGCGGCTGTTCCTCCGGAATGTGCCGGGCAAGGAGCAGCGCCAGCAGTCCGCCGGAGGCCGACCACACCAGCCCCTGCAATCCCGCGATGCCCCAGAAGACCCAGTAGCCCAGCATGGCCCCCAGACTCATGACCGCCGCGTGCCAGCCGCTCATGGCTAAAATCAGCCCCATCGCCAGCGGCTGAGGGTAATTACCCAGACTGGCCGCGCTGAGCAGAAATCCGCTGCCGCCGCACAGGAGGACGACCCCTCCCGTGCGGATTTTGGGGTTCAGCAGTAGCCTTTGGCACGTTCGCCGCCCCCGCCGCAGGTACGTTTCCATGGATGCAATCATTTCCACCACAGCCTTTCCTTAGTGATGGGAAAATCCTATCACGCCGAGAAAAATTATGCTGTCGGATTCGCAATGGTGATAAAGATTCTTGCATCGGAGGCGGGATGGGTGTATAATGACCTGTAATTAAGGAAGCTGGAAGGGAATCAATGACGGCCATGGGAAGAGAATTTGAACTGAAATACCGGGCGAATTCCGGGAATATTGCCGCCATTCGGGCAGCATTCGGGGATTTTTCCGAGATCCGGATGGAAACGGTCTATTATGACACTTTGGATGCCGCCCTGAGCCGCCGGCGCTGGATGCTCAGACGCCGGTACGAAAACGGGACCTCCGTCTGCACCCTGAAAACGCCCCTCCCTGACGGCAGCCGGGGAGAGTGGGAAACCCCATGTGACGATATCGGGTTGGCAGCGAAAGAGTTATGTAAACTCGGCGCGCCGGAAGACCTGCTGCCCCTGACGGCAGGCGGCCTGACGGAAGCCTGCTCTGCCCGGTTCACCCGTCTGGCAAAGCAGATCGTTCTGGAACGCTGCACCGTGGAGCTGGCGCTGGACGAGGGCACGCTGATGGGCGGCGGGAGGACGCTTCCCTTTGCCGAAATAGAAGTGGAACTGAAATCCGGCGAAGAATCCGCCGCGACTTCCTTTGCCGAAGCTCTGGCGCAGGAATTCAACCTGACCCCGGAACCGAAAAGCAAGGCGCAGCGAGCCATGGAGCTGCTGCATTAAGGACATACAGGAGAGAGAAATATGCCCAAATTTGAGACGCTGTTTTCCAAATACGACCGTCTGGTGCTGTTCGACACCGAGACCACCGGCCTAGCCTACAACCGGGACGAGATCATTGAGTTTGCCGCCGTGGTTCTGGAGCGGGTGGACGGAACGCCGAAGGTGGTGCAGGAGTACGACCAGCTGGTCGCCCTGTCCCCCGGCGGGTTTGTGCCGCCGAAAATTCAGGAGCTGACCGGCATCTCCACCCAAGACCTGCGGGAACGGGGACTGCCCAAGACCAGAGTCTGCCGGGACATTGCCGAAATGATTCAGGGCAACACCCTGCTGCTGGCCTACAACGCCCATTTTGACCTGAGTTTTCTATTCTATATGCTTCTGCGGGACGGCGACCCGGCCGTGCTCAAGGGCAAGGACAAGCTGGACCTGCTCACGGTCTACCGCGACCGCCACAGCTACCCCCACCGGCTGTGCAGTGCCATTGAGGTCTACGGCCTTTCCGGGAAGGTGGTCAATTCCCACCGGGCGGTGGACGACGTGCTTGCCACCGTGGCGGTGATGGAGGAAATGGAGAAGGAAAAGAACGATTTGGAGCGTTATGTAAACCTTTTCGGCTACAACCCCAAATATGGCATCGAGGGCAAGCCCATCAGCTCCATTACTTACAAGCCTCAGCCCTATAATCCCGTGAAGCCGCTGTACGAGGCGTAGTATCCCTATGGAATGGCTGAATGTTTTCGGGCTGGTCATGGTGGCAGTCATCATGATACCCAATATTCTGTTTGCGATGAAGTGCAAGGACGGATTCGTGAACAAACGGAACAACAAATCTGTGGAAACCGTGGAACAAATCGGCAGGTTCGGCTGCTTTGGATTTATGATCATCAACATTCCGGGAACCTGGTTCGGGTGGTGGTCTGACGAAGCGTTTGCCGTATATCTGGTCGTAGATGCCGTGCTGGTCACGCTTTACTGTGTGATCTGGGCTGTTTGTTTCCGGAAAAGCAGCGTTTTCAGAGCGTTGGCGCTGTCCATCATCCCCTCCGTTCTGTTCCTGTTCAGCGGGATTATGAGCCGGTCGATTCTCCTGACCATTGCCGCGGTATTGTTTGCGCCGAGCCATATTCTGATTTCGTATCAAAACACAAAATGATTTCACCACAGGAGGTAACAATATGCTGAATCCATCCGCCTATGCTCTGGGGGCCAACCGCTCCTGCATCCGGGACCTGTTTGAATACGGCTGCCAGCGCGCCGCCGTTGTGGGACGGGAAAACGTCTACGACTATTCCCTGGGCAACCCCTCCATTCCCTCGCCGAAGGAGGTGGACGAGACGGTGCGCCAGATCCTCGACGACACCGATTCCCTGCTGATTCACGGCTACACCTCCGCCGTGGGCGATTATGCTACCCGGAAGGCCATTTCCGACGACCTGAACGCCCGCTACGGCGCGTCCACCGTTCCGGAGGAATTCTTCATCGGCTGCGGCGCGGCGCCGGAGCTGGTGAGCGTGTTCCGGGCGCTGGCAGTCCCGGGGGCGGAAATTCTGGCGGTCGCACCCTATTTTCCGGAATACAAACCCTTCGCGCAGGAGGCGGGGCTGGAATTCAAGGTCGTCCCGGCGGACATCCCCTCCTTCCAGATCAACCTGACCGCCATGGAGCAGATGATCACGCCCAGCACGCAGGCGGTCATCCTCAACTCCCCCAATAACCCCTCCGGCGTGGTCTACACCCGGGAGACCTATCAGGCGCTGGCGGAAATCCTGAACAGCAAGGCCGCGGAGTACGGCCACCCCATTTACATCGTCTCCGACGAGCCGTACCGGGAGCTGGCCTATGGGGTCGAGGTGCCGTTCCTGCCGGAAATTTACCGGGATACCGTCATCTGCTATTCCTATTCCAAGTCTCTGTCCCTCCCCGGCGAACGAATCGGCTATGTGTATGTGCCCCAGAAGGCCACGGACGGCAAGGCGCTGTATTCCGCCGTTGCGGGGGCTGCCCGGGCGGGCGGTCACGTCTGCGCCCCCAGCCTGTGGCAGAAGGTCATTGCCCGGTGCGCCCATCTCCGCCCGGACTTGGAGAGCTACGACCGCAACCGCAAGGCGCTGTACGAGGGGCTGACACGAATGGGCTACGAAATGGCGAAGCCCGACGGCGCGTTCTATCTGTTCATCAAAGCTCCCGGCGGTGACGCCAACGCATTTTCCGACGCGGCGAAGAAGAAAGACCTGCTGGTCGTCCCCGGCGACGGCTTCGGCTGCCCGGGATATTTCCGCATCTGCTACTGCGTGAGTCTGGAAATGATTCAGAAGAGCCTGCCGGTATTCGAGGAACTGATTCGCTGCGGAGAGTGGTAAAGCGTTTGCTGTATTGCGATGGAAGGGGAAGTGAAGATTCATGAATTTAGTTCATGCAACTCAACAGAGATTAAAAATAGCAATTTGTTATAACAAAGTGATTGATTATCTGGAAGGTAATGGAGTGTTTATATTCATAGTGATCCCAGAGATGTTGATTCCCCGCACGCCTTTAATTTCAGTATAGAATGCTATAATAAATTTGCTGCTAAATACCCTCAATTTGAATTAGGGTCTATCTGAAAACCGGAAATATGACCAACAGCGAGGGATTTTTCGTC
>ENA-OZEP01000469-OZEP01000469.1-human-gut-metagenome-genome-assembly--contig:-NODE-469-length-17121-cov-11.477909_pt1 | contig 17121 bp, 7 predicted proteins | sample MGYA00245074_ERZ653621 | MGnify/ENA primary metagenome ERZ653621 (study PRJEB26926, sample SAMN06165020) | human gut metagenome | biome: ENVO:00009003; feature: ENVO:2100002; material: ENVO:00002003...
ACGAGATAGGCTCCGGTCTCGTGGGCTCGGAGATGTGTATAAGAGACAGGTGTAACGATTGCGGCTATGTTCGAGTTTACCCGGCCAGTATATGGAAAAGAAGCAAATTATAGCGAAAATGCGAATGTGCTTGACGCGATTATTTGCGCATTGATGGCAAACGGTCTGGAGGCCACGGGCGGTTGGGACAGCGTAAATGTTCCTAATGGTGGTTATGTTCACAGTGTTACCCCTGGCGGAATTCCCACTGGCGGGGCGACTACCGAAACAATCAACGGCGTTGAATACACAAAGTACTATGGTAACGGCTGGCGGATTGCGATTGGGCAGAACGGCGTGTTTACTACCCCGGCGCTGTATGGCACATCCTACAACATTGAGGATGGCATGACGATCGTGTTTGACCTGAGCGATTACGTTATCTACGAGTAATTCCTAATCTGACTGGGAGGGGCGGCAGCCCCTCCCAGTTTTTACTGTCAGGGGGGTATCCTACATGAAAAGTGGATTGAAACGCGCCCTTTCCATTCTCCTTGCAATTGCACTGATGCTGCCTAATTTTTCAATCGCGATACAGGCGGAGGAAGTAGGCAAAGCGGAAGTTATTCAGGAAGCCAATTCACGTTCGCAAGATGCGGAATTGGTTCTTGACGACAGCAGCGATGATATAAGGGCATTAAAAAGAACCGATGGATATGTCAGCAACGATGAAATATTTGATGAAGAAGTCAATATTCCCGTAACGGGAGTTTATTTAGATAGAAGCGAATTAAAAGTGAAGCTGGGGGACGCTGCTGTTACATTGAATGCAGTGGTTGAACCGGAGAATGCTTCAGATTCTAGTTTGCAATGGGAAAGTTCCGATCCTGAGATTGCTTCAATTGATCAAGGGATTGTTACTTTCAATACTCTTGGCACTTGCGAGATTACGGTTACTGCGGCGGACGGACAATATAAGGCGACCTGTGTTGTCACCGTTGAGGCAGATGACGAAGTGCCGGCGGTTGAAAGTAACGGTGACGAACTTGTTGCGGTTACCGGAATTGCGTTAAATACGAAAAAACTTGATATGCTGGTGGGTGGCCAAGCGGAAACGTTGACGGTAGAAGTATCGCCCTCCAATGCTTCGGATACTACTGTAATATGGGAATCGTCCGATCCTTCGGTCGCAACTGTAGAAGACGGTGTTGTGACTGCAGTGGGGATGGGCGTTGCCAGTATTTCTGTGAAGACCGCAGATGAAGTTTATGAGGATGTATGCGAGGTAACGGTTTGGAATAGCTGCGGGGATGACGCAAAGTGGCGGGTTGAAAATACCTCGACGCTCATTATTGCGGGTGAAGGCGCTATCAGTGACTCCGCAAGTGCAGTAAAACAGCCATGGGCAAGCGTTAAAGCAAAAATTACGACGGTTCAAATCGGAAGCGGCATCACGGTTATTGGCAAATACGCATTTGCGATGTTCTCTAAACTGGAGAGCTTTGAAATCTCAGAAGACAGTACGTTGACGGAGATTGCGGCAAATGCCTTTATGGCCACGGCAAAACTCACAGAAATTTATTTGCCGAATACCTTAAACAAAATTGGCGATACGAACATTGCAAGTAAAAATATTCATTTTGGTGGAACTGCGTCTGAGTGGGAGGCACTTAATTATACAGGAAAAAAGAAAGTTTACGTTTTAGACGAGACGGGGCAGGAGATCGAGTATACGGCGGATCCTTACAACGGGAAATGCGGAACCAATGCCACATGGCATTTTGATGTTGAAACCGGTGTTTTGACAGTATCGGGTTCCGGACAGATGTCAGACTATACTTCCGCAAGCGGGGCTCCTTGGTATGCATTAAAAAGTCAAATTAAAAAGATTGTAATTTCTGACAGTGTCGAGTCTGTTGGCAACAATGCTTTTCGGGAGTATCCAAACCTTACCGATGTAATCTTAGCCAGTACCGTTACAAAGATTGGAACGTATTCGTTTGCTACGAATGTTGGACTGAGTGAAATAGACTTAGCAAATGTAAAGACCATTGGCGATAATGCTTTTTTGGAATGTTCCGGTTTTACCTCTATAAATTTGCCCAACGCGGACAGCATTGGGGAAAGCGCTTTCCTGAAATGTACGGGGCTGGAAAACGTGATGCTGGGAAGCGCCGAGCATCGCGTGACGAAAATTGGGAAAAGAGCATTTAATATCTGCACGAATCTTAAGAGTATTGACCTATCTCATGTTGACGAGGTGGGTGAATATTCGTTTGAGGAAAGCAAACTTGAAAGCGTTAACCTTGATGGAGTAAAAACCATTGGGCAATATGCGTTTAACAAGTCGGCTGAACTTAAAGTAATCACCGTGGGCGATGGACTGGTATCGATCGGGCAGTCTGCCTTTTCCAAAACAGCTGTTGAATCAGTGAAAATCCCCGGTACGGTAGAGACAATAGGAATTTACATCTTTTCCGGATGTGAAAACCTGAAAAATGTATCTGTTGATGAAGGCATTACATATCTTCCGAAGGGATGCTTTAGCGGAGATATCGCTTTGGAGGAGATATCGCTTCCGCTAACTCTTAAACAAGTTGGGGATTACGCACTTGACAGATGTGAGGCTCTTAGCAAAGTAAATTATTCAGGGACAAAGCAACAGTGGGAATTGGTATCGGTTGGAGAAAACAATGAGCCGCTTATTGCACTGATGGGTTGGCATATTGTCGCTGTAACTGGTATTTCTTTAGATAAACAGGAACTGAAAATGACTTTGGGCGGAAGCATAGAAACACTTATTGCAACAGTGCTTCCGGAAGACGCGGACAATAAAGAGGTCACTTGGAGTTCAGATAATGAAGAAGTAGCCAGTGTTGATCCATTCGGGAAAGTGACAGCGGTTGGCGAAGGTACAGCCAAAATCACTGCTACAACGGTTGACGGCGGATTTACGGCCAACTGCGAGGTAACAGTAGCCAATCCGGATCCGGAAATCGATCTGAGTACATTTGTTTTTACCCTCAGCTATTCCGAAATGTCTGACGAACGGTTTCAGTATACGGATCTCCCTATAACAAAGCAGGATGATGGAACGTTTGTGCTGCTGGCTCCAACTTATGTGATTGGTGGTATTCAAGATTATCGAAATTTACCCACGATCACTGTAAAAGCTCCAGAAGAAGTAGGTAAAATATACACGGTTACATATAATGCGTATGATTCTGCTTCGGGGGAGAGCCTTGGCGAAAAGACGGTTACATCCGAAAATGGACAGGTTTTACTGGATGGTTACTATAGCCGCACAGGAAAGCCGGATTATACACGATATGATGAAGTAACAGGCTTTTTTCATAATCTAGAGTATTCCGATTTCGTTTTTAAGGTTGAAGGAAGCGACTACACGTATAGGGCTTGTTTGTCTCTTTATAATGATCTGAAACGGATTTCTGTTACGAATAAAAGTGATATTGTTGAACCTGAACGAGTCATCAAAAAAATTTCGGACGGGACATACGAGGTCGTACTGACAAGAGGAATTAAATACGCAATTTGGGCATCTGGAGGTATTCGAAAAACAAATTTCACCAATAGTATTTCCTATTTCTCAAAAGCTGATGCAGCCGGCGAAACGGCTACCACTGTTGAGTATACGCCTGGCTCTGAAGCAGAAACCGACTTTACTATTCGGATTACGAATGAAGAACCAACCTATAATATAGCGGACCGGACCTATAAACTGCATGTGGTGGTGGAGGATCCTCCGGAGGAAAAGGTAGAGTTCGAGGCATATCAATTTTTCGTAAACGATGAAGAAATTCAGGTGACGTACAATGAAAAGCTCAAGGCGTGGGTGATTCCGCAGCTAACCCAATATGATAAGTTTACATTTAAAGCTGCTGTTAAGAACACAGATGATACAGCAGTGTATGAATGGACACGGGGTATGGGTGCCAATCGAACTGTGATAGATGGCGCTACTACAAATGAGGTAAGTGTTGACACCAGTTCTACCAATGTGTTTACGTATATCATAGATGGAAAAGTCACCTGTAAAGGACAAACGATTAGCTTACCTAGGATTAGGGTATCAAAAATCAATGCGGTGGAATTGCCAAAGCCGGAGATCGTTCAACAGCCAGTTGGAGGAGATGTCTTTGTTGGCACGGAAAGCCCCATATCTGTGGTTATTAAAAAAGCGAATGAAGGCGTGCCTAAATTCTTATGGTATGAATGCGAAGACAGTGAAGGAACGAACGGAAAGCCCATTGAGGGGTCTGGTACATGGACATCCGAAGAGACCGGAATAAGAAGCGCTTATATCCCTGACTCAACAAAAGTTGGTACGAGATGGTATTACTGTGAAATTTATCTTACTTACCAAGGAATTGTTGGAGAAAAGGTAACGTCGGCCTGCGCTGAATATACAGTCAAAGCGCTGGAATGGCCGTTGAAGGGAGAGGGATCGGAGAAAAACCCATATATCATCGTAACGGCTGATGACCTCGAAGCGATTCGCTCAAGTGTTGCAAATGGTAATTCTTTTGCAGGTATTTATTTCCAGTTTGCAGACAATGTTACGCTTCCAGAGGGGTGGACACCCATTGGATGCACGAAAGATGGAAGCGACAAAATTGATGCAGGCAATAATCTGAACGCATTTTCTGGGAACATAGACGGAAATGGCAAGACTTTGACAGTACCTGTCGATGGTCTTCCCCTGCTGGGATATGTAAGGGAAGCATCCATTAAAGACTTAAACATCTATGGTGAAAAAATTGCCGGTTATGGACTGGTTAATAATTGCCAAGGTGTGGGCTTGTCCGGCAGCTGTATTGTTATTGACCATGTAACACTTAAAAGTGGAACACAGACGTTAAAATCGGGTCTCGTCGGTTCGGTTTTGTCCAGCGAAAATGGGTTTGCTGGCTGTAGTGCAGGGTTTATGACTACAATCCGCAACTGTGTAGTTGAGCGTGGAGCCGTAATCGGATACACGGGAACAGAAAATCAAATTGGTTCGTTTGCCGGAAAACTGCAAGGTACCATCGAGAACTGTGTTAGTTACGCAACCGTGCGAGGGGCCAATTATGTAGGCGGTCTCGTAGGTGCGAAAGATAATGCAATGGGTACCTGCGAAGTTACGAATTCTGATTTCCATGGTAGTGTTGAAGGAGATTCCTATGTAGGCGGTGTTGCGGGAGGCCCGTATTGGGGTGCTGCCGCGCCGAATGCGTACCGTTTGACAATAGCAGGATGTAAAGTGGACGGCACAGTATCCGGGAAAAAATACGTGGGCGGTATCATTGGTGGTGATACAAAGGTAGCTCAGGCATGGAATAGCTACTCTATCATCGGCAACACATTCTCGGGAACGGCAACTGGCGACGAGTATGTAGGAGGAATTATTGGATATTATGAGAGCTTGAATAAGTTCGATAACATCCAGAGCAATACATATTCTGCCGGTGGAGACGTAAAATCGGGAATCGGATTTGTACATTACGTGGATACAAATTATAAGAATCCCACGCATCCAAGTGGAACGATTGTGTTTAACACTGAGACGGATGTCAGTGGCGCCCCAGCCGTAAACGGCTGTATCTGGCAGAAGAATCACAATCGTACTGATGATCCTCTCGGAAAGGATGCGGACAAGTTAGCAAGAGCAATCGGCGGTGACGCTGAAGCTGTATGCTATAAACTCGTTGCCTCCGGTCAATACAAGACCCAATACGCAGTTGGCGAAGATTTGGATTTGAACGGAATTAAATTGACGGCGTATTGGACAGACGGAAAGACAAGTCAAGTTGATCTAAGCGATGTAGAAATCAGCGGATACGACAAGAATGAATCGGGTAAGCAAACAGTTTTTCTGACGTATAAAACGGCAGCTTGCGAAATTTCTATTGTCGTAATACCCAAGTCAACAAAGATTACAGTTTCCGTGTCTATCTATGGAGACAGCAAGCACGGTGCATCCGGTGGAGTTCATGGACTCGCTATGGGCGGATTAAGTCTATGGGCCAGCGAACCCAATATGGAAGCGGACACAACGGAAACGGTATGGGATGTCTTGAAGCGTGTATTCTCGAAGCACAGCATGAGTGTTGACGCAAGCGATAATAATCAATATAATACCATTTACATTGCGTCCATCAACGGCCTTGGAGAATTTGACAATGGCAAGCTCTCCGGCTGGATGTACACCGTTAACGGAACCCATCCGGATGTTGGCGTATCGGCTCGGTATTTGAAGCAAGGTGATGAAATCATCCTGCACTATACCGATGACTACACCAAAGAAGAGGGTGGAATGACTCCTATTGAGAAACCCGGCACAGCCAAGGATGTCATCGACCTGATCGATAAGATCGGCACCGTGTCCTTCACCGACGCCTGCAAGGCGAAAATCGACGCGGCACGGAAAGCCTATGACGCTCTGAGTACGGAAGAAAAGGAAAAGGTCACAAACTACAAGAAGCTCACTGACGCCGAGGATCAGTACAAAAAGCTGAAAGAGGCGGACGACAAGGCCAAAGCCAAAGCGGTAGACGACCTCATTTCCAAGATCGGCACGGTCACGATCAACAGCGGCGCGGCCATCAACGCCGCATGGGACGGCTACAACAAGCTGACTGCTGAGCAGAAGGAACTGGTCACGAAGCTCTCCACCCTCCAGGAAGCCACCCGGAAGTGGAACCAGCTCAAGGCCGACGAGGTTATCAAGCTTATTGACAAGATCGAAGACCCCGTCACGGAAAAGAGCAAGACCAGTATTGAAGCTGCCCGCAAGGCTTATGACGCTCTGACCAAGGATCAGAAGAATCTGGTCACGAACGTCAAGAAGCTCACCGACGCCGAGACCGCCTATGCGAAGCTCACGGCTTCGGAAGAGGACAAGGAAAAGGCGCAGGAGGTCATCGACCTCATTGACAAGCTGAAGGACGTGACCCCGGATTCCGAAAAGGATATCGAGGCCGCCCGCAAGGCTTACGATGCCCTGACCGACCTGCAGAAGAAGCTGGTTGACAACTACGATGTTCTGACCACCGCCGAGACCAAGCTTGCCATGCTGAAGGCCATGGGCAAGGTCAGCGATCCCTACATCACCACCGGCGACTACATGGAGGCTCTGGGTACGCCCAGCGTCGGCTCCATCGGCGGCGAGTGGATGGTCATCGGTTTGGCCCGTTCCGACCGGAACGTCCCCGGCGTGGAGGACTACTACAAGAAGGTTCTGGAGTACGTGGCCGAGAACATCGACACCGAAACCGGACGGCTCCACAAGGCGAAATCCACGGATAACTCCCGGATCATTCTGGCGCTGACGGCCATTGGCCGCGACGTGACCAACGTGGGCGGCTATGACCTGCTGCAAGGCTTGAGCGATCTGGACTTCGTGAAGTACCAGGGCAACAACGGCCCCATCTGGGCGCTGCTGGCGCTGGATTCCGGCAACTACCCCGTACCCACCGGCGGCACCGTCACCCGTCAGGCGCTCATTGATGAAATTCTGCGTGTGCAGACCTCCGACGGCGGCTGGACTGTCTCCGGCGACAAGGCCGATTCCGACATGACCGGCATGGCGCTGACCGCTCTGGCTCCCTATTACACGAAGGATCTGAAGGTACAGGAGGCCATCGACAAGGCTGTCGCGCGGCTCTCCGAGATGCAGGACGAGGACGGCGGCTACTCCACCTCCTACGACGGCACGACGAAGATTGCCACCAGCGAATCCATTTCTCAGGTCGTTACCGCACTGTCCGCTCTGGGCATCAATGCGGATACCGACCCCCGGTTCGTCAAGAACGGTAACTCTGTCATTGACGCGCTGCTGCGCTACTATGTAAATGGCGGCGGCTTCAAGCACGTCATGGACGGTGAACTGGACGGCATGGCCACCGAACAGGCGTACTACGCCCTGACGGCATACTACCGCTTCCTCACCGGAAAGACCAACCTCTATGACATGACCGATACCATCAACAAGGGCGGCGATCCTGTAGAGGTAGAACCTACCGTTCCTGCCACCACCGAGCCTGCGGAAGTGGAGCCTGCCAAGACCAACTTCCCATGGTGGATCCTTGTGATCTGCGTTGTCGGCGGCTGCGGTCTGGGTATGGTTATCGCAATCGTCATCATTCCCAAGTTCAAGAAGAAAGACTGATTTGACCCCGCTGGGGGTGGGTTATCCTGCCCCCAGCAAAGAAAGAAGTGCTGCTGATTAGCTTACCCCCTACCGCTGGCGGCAGCTCTGCCTGTGTGGCAGAAACCAACTAACCTAACGAAAGCCGGATCATCCCACGCTGCTCAGGATTCCCCCTCTGAGTTTGCCCAGCGACGGATGGCCGGTTTTTGTGCCAATGAGGTGGAACATGAAAAAGAAGAAAACCGCGAACCTGATTATGGTTCTGATTATCGCCGCCATCGCCATTGCCGGTGTGGTGACTGCGTTTATGCTGAAAACCAGTACCGGCGATGGTCTGGGCAGCCAGTATCAGATCCGGGAGCTGAAGGACAACGCCGTCATTACCCCCGGTCAGGAGGATCATGTCTGCACAATCACCATCGTCTGCGACACCATTCTGGACAACACCAATAATCTGAACGAGGAAAAGGCACCCTTCGTCCCCAGAAACGGAACGATCCTCCCCAAGACAAGGGTCAGCTTCGCGGAGGGGGATACAGTGTTCGAGGTGCTGAACAAGGTCTGTAAGGCCGCGGACATCCAGATCGAATACAGCTGGACGCCCATGTACAACAGCTACTATATCGAGGGCATCAACCACCTGTATGAATTTGACGTGGGACCGGAATCCGGCTGGATGTACAAGGTGGATGAATGGTTCCCCAACTACGGCTGCTCCGCCTACAAGCTGCAGGACGGTCAGGATATCGTCTGGTGCTACACCTGCAACGGTCTGGGGGCGGATGTGGGTGAATTCTGGATGGGATGAAAGAAGGTCATACAGTGACACATATATTACGCCGCTTCTTCGGCTCCAACAGCTTCTGCACCACCGCCCACCGCATGAGCCGTCATATCTTTGACGGTGCCATAACTGCGGAGGATGTCATTTATCTCTATAAAGAAAACAAGGAGGCAGCAAAATGAAGAAATCTCACATTGCCACGCTCCTGATATTTCTGCTGGTTATCCCGGCCACGCTGTACTTTGGCCTGCGGTTGACTGGCAGAGCTTACTACCTGACCAGCACTTTGGTCATTATCGAAATCATCATCCCGTTCCTGCTGGCCTTTGAAAGCCGCAGACCACAGGCGCGGGAACTAGTGGTCATTGCCGTACTCTCGGCTCTGGCTGTGGCCGCGCGGGTGGCTATACCGATTCCCAATTTCAAGGCGATCTTTGCCATCATTATGCTTTCGGGTATCGCCTTTGGCCCGGAGGCGGGCTTTCTGGTGGGCGCGGTATCCGCCTTTGCCAGCAACTTCTTTTATGGGCAGGGAGCCTATACCCCATGGCAGATGTTCGCCTACGGCGCGGGGGGAATGCTGGCGGGCTTCCTGTTCGCCAAGGGCAGGCTGCCGCAAAAGCGCTGGGTCATGGCCGCGTTCGGCTTTCTGGCCTGTGTCCTGTTTGTCGGCCCACTGCTGGACACCTGCACGGTATTTCTGACCCTGCCCATTATCAACGCTCAAACGGCATGGCCGCTTTATATCTCCGGCTTCCCGGTGAATATCAGCCAAGGCGTCTGCACGGCTCTGACCATGGTGTTGTTCGGCCCCGCGCTGCTGGAGAAGCTGGAGCGGGTAAAGCTGCAATACGGCATGACGGAGGACGACGATGGGGTTTGAAGCCTGCCATCCGGCGGTAAATTTCATCTTCTTCGCCGCTGCCATCTACGGAGCTGTGAGCTTCAAGCATCCGGTATTTCTGGCTATCGCCTATGTCTGCGCTTTTGTCTACAGCATCAAGCGCTGCGGCAAGCGGGCGGTGATCTTCAGCTTATGTCTGTTGCCGCTGATTCTGGCATTTGCGCTGTACTACAGCTCCTATCACCATTTCGGTGTCACAGTGCTGAGACAGAACTTCATCGGCAACAATCTGACGGTGGAAAGCTTCGTCTACGGGCTGGTGATCGGCTTGCGGTTTGCAACATTGTGCATGTGGCTGGAAGCCATATTCCGCGTGGTGACTTCGGACAAAGTTGTATACCTCTTTGGCAGGGTCAGCCCGAGGCTGTCGCTTTTCCTCACGATCCTGCTGCGGTTCATTCCCAGAGTTGGCCGGGAGGCGAGGAAAATCAACCTCGCCCAAAAGGGCATTGGCCGGGGCAGCAATCAAGGAAATGTCTTCCAGCGGTTCATCAACTGCCTGCGGATATTTTCCATGCTGATAACCTGGATGATCTCGGCTTTAGCGCTGGAATCCGATTCCATGCGCTCCCGTGGCAGTCTGCTCCGGGGAAGGACGGCTTTCTCCATCTACCGCTTCGATAACCGGGACAGGGCGTTTGTGATTACCCTGTTCACCTGCATCACCCTGACGGTCATGGGCGTGATTCTGGGAGCCAGCAAGATGTGGTACAACCCCAGAATTATCTGGCGGCCATTAAACGGAATTGGCATGACAGCGGCCATTGGTTATCTGGCGCTCTGCCTGCTGCCCCTTGGGCTGGAGCTTTGGACGGAGTATCGGTTCAATAAAGCAAGGAGAATTGCATGAACAGAGAAAAGCTTTTCACTATTGTGCTGAACTGGGTGCAATTGCAATTTTGACAATACTCTCACTATGACCATCGCGAATTAAAAGACTCGTAGCATCCGGATATTTTGAGAGCCTGAGTAGCTACGAGCCTTTGCACTTTATGTGATTGAATTGCTGCGTGCCAGACGATACGTGCGGCGGTACAAGAGGTCAGCTAGAAAACTCGCTACATACTCGAATGCTCCAGCGATCTGCGAATGTGCAACCATTCCACTTGCAGCCATTCTTCATTTTTGACGATAACTCGCTTTTGCTCGGGTGCTTTAATTAAAAAACAATCTATTTTCTAACACGAATCTTGCTTTATAGTCTGGCAATCTGTATAATCATAATAAAGACAAGGTACCGTATGAAGGATTATAACAATATTTGTATCATTATGGGTTAGGGGGTTCACAATGGAAAAAGAGAACAAGGCAGACTTGTGTTCTGTGTTGGTAAAATTAGGACTGGCTGTTATGTCAGTTGCCTATCCACAGACTGGTTCGCAGGCGAGTCTTGCTAGTGCTGGTGTCGATGTTGTGCTGTCTGTGGTTAAATCGGTTGGCCTGTTAAAAGAGGAAAAAGATGACAGTATCGATGGTCAGTTGAAAGAGTGCATAGCGAATGTGCTTGCTCGTATACAAAGCAGTAGACTATCCGATACCCACAGGAAACTGATGGAAAATTACATCGTTCCTCGATATGAGTCCTGGCGGGGAACTGCGTTAAGGGAGTTCCAGCGGATGATATCGAGAGTCTATTCCTTGAATGGACTAACACTGGAGAAGCGAACCGTGAAATGTATTTGACGGAGTTAGATATCCGTAGTATTGATGATTTATTCATGGTGTTATTTAAAGAAGAACTTTTCAAACACCAAGGACTTGCTGACTGGTATGAAATGCAGCAGATTGAATCTCTGGATCAGAGATTCAATGAGGTGTGCAATTTATTTTGGGGGAGAATGGGAACACTTGAAGATCGGATATCCAAATTGGAAAATCCAATAAATCCGAAGATCGAGGAGATATTAAGGAGTAATCCCAGAGAACTGCTATGGGAAGCATCAAAGTCCGTCTATGAGATTTCAAAACAAGAAGGGCAGCGCTTTGCCTATGATATTATTGACCGCCTACTACCGAATGGATATATACCTAAGCTGACTGTGCCGATAGAAGGAAAAACAGAAGGCGGCCAGTCTGCGCCATTAGCAGAGCTATGCAAAGCCATAAATGATCATGTAGCGATAATAGGCAATGGGGGAACGGGAAAGACTACTTTCTTGCACTACTTAATTGAACAATCATTTGCACAAAGTCCTGAGAAATTCTCCGATTTGCTTGTTTACATTTTTATTGAACTTAACCGGTGTCCTACAGATATCGTGCATTGGCACAACGATCCTTCACGGAAAACAAAATTTATTACGAGATACATTGGTGCACTTCTTGAAAATCATGTTTCTCTCGATACGGTTGATGATAGAATTCTGGAATACGTGGAAAAAGAACTTCAGAAGAGGCCTGACGGTGGAAAGCCACAATATGTATTGTTGCTAGATGGATTCAATGAGGTAAAAATTGATGAGGGATATAGTATCCGCAGTTTGCTTAGCAATGAGATATCCACAATAAAAAAATATGACAATGTCAGGATTATCACAACTAGTCGTGAGACTCAGGCAGCATACTATGCAGCAGGCTTTACCAATATTCGTGTAACCGGACTTAATGATTCGGTTATTATTGAGCATCTTCGCGGATGTGGGAAACAAGAATATTTTATTGCAGAGGTGATGAATAATAAACATTTGGTGGAGTGCTTAAGAACCCCTCTGTATTTGTGTATGTTCGCATCTAGTGGAGAGAATACACTTCTTCCTGAAACGCAGGGAGAAATCCTTTATTTCTTCTTTCACCGTAACTCTTCTTTTTATAATATCCGAAAAAGAGCTGTAGAAACTCGAACAAACCCTTTGAATGAATTGCAGACGCAACTGGTATTGGATTTTATTCTTCCATATATTGGAGCTTGCTTTGAAAGTGAGGATATTTTCTCTGTCAACGCTGGCAACTTCGGGCACATGATATTGAAATCAGTAGAAGCGGTTCGAGAACTTTTCTTAGATGCTGGGAGCAACCCTTTTGTGGATTTTCATTATTCCAAGAATTGCTTGCAATCCACACTGGATTCTTTAGTTGAAGGAGATATTGTCAAGACCACTGATGTTATTAAGTGCGTATTTGATTACCTTGGAATTATCTATCAGTATCAGATCAATGAAGGCAGTTACGTTGAACGAGTAAGATATGCTTTCTGTCATCACAGTTTCAGGGATTATTTCTCTGCAATATGGACTGTGCAGTTACTCAGAATGCTTCCGCAAGTGAATCCAAGCAAATTTATAATAAAATCTGAAGGATCGGATGCATCTTACGGTAAAACACTGAATACCAGCTTCTGGCCTTTGGAAAAGGTCGCACTGATTAGTGAAATCCTCATGGAGCATCGAAACAAGCCCTACTTAGAGAAACAGATTGGCAATTGGTATACACCCAAACCGGATAATGATGAGCAGGCTGTTTTGGCAGAGGCTTTAGATGTGTGCCGCAAGCTTTGCAAGAAGACAGACATTCATTATTTGCAGGAGAATTTGCTGTCGTCCATACTCTATGGAAGAAAGGAACTAACATATGTAGATTTGCATGGCCTGGATCTGTCTCATAGCAATTTCTTTAATGTGATTTGCAGCAGAAAGAGCTGCTTTGGTAAAGTAGGCACGAATTTTAGTGGGGCAGTACTGCACGAAGATTGCTTCCATCCTCAGAATCATCAGGACAATATCATCGAGTATATCTATTATGAAAAAAAGTGCCTTACTCTAGATGATTCCGGACTGATTAAATGTTGGGATATTGTTTCTGGTAAATTTGAATATGAAATCTATTCAGGGGATCCGGTTGGTAACAGGGATAACTCAACCAGAGGATATATGAAAATTTCTCGAAACAAAAGATGGTTGGGGGTGAAAGTGCAGGAATCATTAAGTAGTGGAATGTCGATTAAACTAAATATATTTGATTTGGATTATCCACAGAAACCTCCCATTTGCATTATTCCTGAAGGGATACACAGCGTTCTGTCTTTTTTTGCTTTTTCCGATGATAGTGAATCTATTGCCCTAATTTGTGATGCAAACCAAGCATTTTGTTATGAGCTGTCCGGAAATTTGCTCTATAAGAAGGTTTTTCACGGTATCTATAGGAATAATGAAGTGTATTTTTCGACAGCGGGGGCACTTGCTTTTATCTTCTCTTATGAATTTGACCCATGTGCGAACTCAAATTTTAATAATGAGGAGTATGACGAAGGTCTAGGCGAGGACTGTGATGATGTAGCAGATGATTTTGGGGTTCCATGTTCAATTTGGAAATGGAATATGGAAACAGGTGAACTTGCAGAACTTTATTGTTTCTTCGGTGCAGCTCATATGCATCCGACTGCTACATATCTGACTGGAAAAAACGCTTTTTTGATATATGATGGTGACAATAATCAAATTGAATACTTGAATTGCAACACTTTAAGAGAAAGAACGGTTTTTGTGCCAATTACAAGAGAGAACCAAGAACCGCCTGCAGCATTTCATCATTATGCGGAGATGCCAGCGATGTGTATGATTATGTATTCAAATTGTTGCTACTTAGCAAACAGTGAATCAGAGATCAACGGGAACAACGGTGTTTTGAAGTGTTTTACTATTAAGGGCATAGAAAAAAAGCTGGAAGAAAAGGGCGTGAATGCGCAGCTTCATTTTTCGACTAATGTAGCACCGTCTAGCACACAGTTTCTTGCGTTCGATGACAATGCAAAAACCTATGAGTGGGATTCAGAAAATGACACAATACGCGCCAAGTACAATGAGGCCTATTATGACACGGCCTATCTGTCTGTAAGCTCCGACAGATCCAATGCTTTCCTCGTACACGCCTATAATGGTATTTCACAGTTTTCAAGTGAGCCGCTTAAACTGGAATATCAGTATTGCTATCAGGAGCACGACTATACTGTCAACGTTACTGCTTCTGATGAAACGAACAACCGGATAGCACTTGCGTTTGCTGACCTTGGACATGAAAAAGTTATCGTAATGAATCTGGAGACCTATGAAGAGAAAACTATTTTTTCTACAATCATGCCTTCAGAAACAGTGGTTGACTTGTCTTTTAGCCACAATGGGGATTACGTCCTTATTACAACGCAATATAAGTGCGTAGAATTCAACCTGATTACGGGTGAAGAAATGATTGTAGCTCGGTCAGCTGGGCAGGAACGCTTTTTGTACGGTAACTACTCGGGAAAATGGATTGAAGTAACAGTTACTGAAGGATCAGAGGAAGGACTGCCAACCCGGTGTGAGTTCTATTCCAAGGTAGCGAAATATGCAGGTTTCGAGTTCAGCAAGGAATGGTACTACATTGTTCCATATTTACCGGAAGAGCTGTATACATATTATGTGCACGGAAATGGCGATATCGGTAAAGAGGGACCCCATGACGAAAATGGGATCCAGAGGTACAGACTCACGCGCGGTTTCTTTTTGGAAGATAGGCCTGAATTTGCACGGATATTGAAGCCTGAATGTTATCAGGTGGCCGGTGACTCCGTTACACCATTATGTGTTCACTTTGGCAGACTTGAGATGATATGTGTACGACACAAGAAGGCATTGGCTTCACAAAAAGGAATGGAGAATCTCATAACCTATATGTATTTGGATGAAAAAATGGGGGAGGCAATTTTGGCTCGTGATAGTGCTGACCTTGCATGGGTATCTAATTTGAGTAGTGCGACTTACGAAATATTATGGGGAGTGTTTGATCGTCATATTGGGAACGACAAGGGGTATTATAGTTGGAACTATGTTGCACCGTGGCAAAACAATAAGATGATTGGATGCTTTGAAACATTCCATGTCACGCTGATAGACCGGGATACAGGAGAGCTATCGGTTCCGGTTGAATATGAGCCTGGACTGGCATTGGCTGGCTGCGATTTCTCAAATATCAGAGCTAATGATAGTGTTAAAGAACTGATAAAAAATACCGGCGGTGTGATATAATCGACATAATGAGCCGATGTAGACTCAAAATTATGAACAAATAGCAGTACATTCCTGTTTGAAAATGTGCTAGCACTTAATAACTACCCATATGCAAAATAGCCAAACCCGAAGCCATAGGCTTGCATGTTGGTCGAGATAGTTATGCACATTCCTTTCTAAAAATATTCTAGCTAGAACAAAACGGACTAAGGGGCAGTCTCGTTGGGAGGCTGCCTCGAAAAATACAAGACATGGTTCTTACGTGAACCGGGTCTTGGCTTATGCGTGCATGGTGAGGGTGCATTCTCAAGGGCAAAAGTTCTGAGTTAGACTGGTGACGAGAATGGGAAGGTAGGCTGAAGTTCGCTTTCTTTGTTTTACTGTTTAAGCGAGTGCCTTGAAAACCTTGGATAATAATTTCTGGGGTGTCCCGTTAGCAAATCCAAAAAGATGCCATCAAATCCAAAATTATGGTATATACAAGTTAAGGACCTCTTTGATACAATATGAATGTGCAAAACGCACAAAAAATTGAAGGAGGATTTACAAAATGCATACCAGATTTACAAGAGCCCTTGCTGCAGTCATCTGCTGCATTGTACTTGTTGCAAGCTGTGCACGACTTGAAGTGTTTGCAGCAAGTACATCAAACACAAAATACAGCAACTTGGACAGTTCCAAATGGAACTTGGTTTGGTCAGATGAGTTTTCTGGGGATTCCGTCGACACAAATAAATGGAGTTTTACAATTGGCGGCGGCGGATTTGGAAATAACGAGCAGCAGTATTACACAGACTCAACGGAAAATGCGTATATTGAAAATGGCTGCCTTGTCCTGAATGCGATCCAGGAATCCAACGGAGAGGAAAATTACACATCTGCAAAGCTGTCCTCTACCTCAAGCTGGACATATGGACGGTATGAATTCCGCGCAAAGTTGCCCGGTGGCACGGGCCTGTGGCCGGCAATCTGGATGTTGCCGAAGGATATCAATGTCTATGGCGGCGAGTGGCCAATTTGTGGAGAAATTGACATCATGGAGTATATGGGCAGCGATCGGGATACTGTCCTCGGAACTTTGCATTATGGAAATCCTTGGGTTTACAATACCGGATACTATGACATAAATGGATCGTTTGAGGACGATTTCCATGATTTCGTTCTGGAGTGGCTTCCGGGTGAATTCCGCTGGTATGTAGATGGAAATCTTTACCAGATTCAACAGGACTGGTACAGTGCTGATTCGAGTGGAACGTATAGTTATCCTGCACCATTTAATCTGTCTCTTATACACATCTCCGAGCCCACGAGACCGGAGCCTATC
>ENA-OZEP01000470-OZEP01000470.1-human-gut-metagenome-genome-assembly--contig:-NODE-470-length-17078-cov-6.058920_pt1 | contig 17078 bp, 26 predicted proteins | sample MGYA00245074_ERZ653621 | MGnify/ENA primary metagenome ERZ653621 (study PRJEB26926, sample SAMN06165020) | human gut metagenome | biome: ENVO:00009003; feature: ENVO:2100002; material: ENVO:00002003...
CAAGCTTTCAGAAGAATTTAGAATATTTATTACAGTTTTTGAATCTCCTACAATTAAATATGTATCTTTCTTTTTAATTATATCGACTATCGTTTTTAAAGATATTTCTAATGAATTAATCTTTTTCCAATTTTTATCACAAATAATAGGATCATAAGAAGTATTCCCTCGATGTTTATCTTCGAGGTTAATAATTCCTAAACTTTCCATACGCTTCATAAGACATTTTAACCCTGTTTTCTTAAAATAATATTCAGGCTCAACTCCTAATTCTATAACCAATTTATTTTTCTTTCCAGGAACTATACTTGGATTCCTAGTATATTTCTTCGGAGTTAATTCTATTGTAGCAGAATATATAAGAACATGGTCGATATCAAAGAAATATACGCCCCATTCTCCTTTCTGTTCTAGGTTAATCATTAGAAATATATGTTAAGAAGTTGTCCAAGATCTATATAATCAATTCCTACTTTTTCTGCTGCTAATATATCTCTATTACTTTGACCATATAAACCAGATTCAAGTCCAATTTGTATGGCTGAATTCTTATCAAATCCACGAGTCTTAGAAATTACAGCATCCATCATTCTATCTTTAGATTGTCCAAAATCATTCTGTACTAAGATTTGACAATGATCATACGGAACTCTTAGATATTCTGATAAAGCACAAACAATATATTCTAACATTATTTTCCAAGAATCTGAACCATTACTACTTAAGATTAGATTTCTTGGAACCATAGCATAAACTTTATTTGGGTTAAAACATAAAATCTTATCCCAAACTTCAAAACGGAGTCTAATATCATAAATTCCACGTGGAAGAAGACCTGGTTTTCCATTACTCTGAAAAGTTTCTACTAGACAATCTAAGACATCACAAAATATTACTTGTTTCTGTCGATCAATTTCTTTTCTTCCATTATTTGTATTACTACTTCCCCAGGATCCTCCAGTATTACCACTACTACCCCAGCCAGAAGATCCACTCCAAGATCCTCCTGAGTTTCCCCAAGAATTTCCTCCTGCCGGTTTTGTTTGCCATGGATACTGTTGATTATTACTTCCTCCCCACGAAGATCCTCCTCCGTTATTGTTCCAAGATGGAGTTGATGGTTGACCCCAATTACCTCCACCTACACTTTGTCCAAATGGTGTCTGTTGCATAATTTTTTCATTCAATTCTTTTTGACCTTTAACTACTTTTTCTATTCTCTCATCCTCCTCTGCTTCATCGATTTCATTGATATCATCATCGTCATCATCTCCTGAATCATATGGAGGTTCTTCCGAAGAGTAGTCAGGCTTTAGATATTCTTTAAATTTATTATCTTCTTCCATAAGTTTTATAGTTTATGTTTATCACTTATAAGGATTTCCGGATTTAATAAAAGCTCATCAAGTTTAGCTAAATGAGACTTCTCCATATAAAGTCTCCATAATTCTGTTTTACGAGCTTCCTTAAAACATTCTATAACTTTTTGAGCATCTAATTCTACGCTTCCGATAATCATATATCTATTATCATTTGTACATTTCGGTTCTATACCAAAACATCCTTCTCTAATAAAAGCGTAGATAGTTTCATAAGATGGTCGTTTTAATATAACAGGAACAGTTATATTAATAGAAAGACCTGTACTTGTTGAAAGAATTAAAAATGTATCTCTAGTAGAATGTAATTTAAAATAATAATTCGATATAACAATATCTGCTATCATAGGAAATATTCTTTTGAATTATTTATCATATCTTTTAATATAGTCAATTGAGTGTCATCACCACCCCAAAATTTATCATTAAAAGCTTTCTTCATACCCTGAATTATCTTTTTATAATCTATTCCTTCTACTGTCCCTAAAACTTTAACAATTGATCTATTTGACATTTTTTCCGGTAACTCAAAATAAAACCTACCAAAACCAATAGATTCATATATATCTTTTCGTCTAGGTCTTTTAAGATAATTATAGTGTTGATCATCAATACATATGTAAATATCTAAATTTTTCATAGTTCGAATTATTACTTCTCTTAATTCAATCATATCGTTTGTATCAACTATTATCCCTGTCATGTAAATTTTATATTATCTAAGTTTTTTACTAAATGTTTCAAATCATTCGCATAAGGACAATTTTTAGATCCTTGGATAAATGATTTTTTGAGTTCTTCTAGGTCAACACTAACTTCCTGAATGATTAAGCAATCGATCATATTTCTATATCGAAGATGTTCTAATAAAGAAGTATCATCACAAAATCGAAATATACAAAATTTTCCAAGACAAGTTTTTACATAAATTTGTTTAGGAGTTATTCTCTTAGTCGCTAACCCATCTAAATTATATTCTAAAATAAAGTTCTCTCCAAGAATATTTCCACTAACAATTCCAATATCAGTTGATAATTCTTTTTGAAGTCTTCTGTAAAAACTAATCTTCACCATCTCCAGTTCCTGCTTTAATAGATAAAATAGGTTTAATAATTTCCAAAATTTTCACCGTATCTTGTATTCCAGTTATTATTTCAGAAGGATCTTTATATACCTCGGGCGCTTCATCAATACAGGCGAGACATACAGAACTAGAATATACATTGCCCATACTTTCTTTAAATTCTTGGAGACTTAATCGTTCTCTTGCTTCTCGCCTAGACATTAAGCGCCCAGCACCATGAGGAGCACTATAGTTTCTATCAGGATTACCAAGACCTTCACAAATTAAAGTTCCAAAAGCCATGTTCATAGGGATAATTACTTTCTGTCCGGCGTAAGCTTGAATAGATCCTTTTCTAATTATTCTATCTCTTGGATCTATATAATTATGAATAGACTCAATCCTCTCAAGCTCTTTTCCGAGTCCAAGAGCTTTTTTAATTCTCTCTGATATCACCATTCGATTATATTCTGCATAAGCTTGAGCAAAAAACATATCCCCGAGATAACCAGATATATCTTCATGTGTTACTAAGAATCTACTAGGCGGAATTGTATATCGGCCGGAAGCATGAAGTTTTTCTATTTCTTCTTTGATTTTCTTCCCTTGACCTTTATACTTCTCCTTAATTCCTCTCTCGGCCGCTTTCATATCCGCCTCAATTATCCTAGTTTTCCCAATTTGTTTTTTCCAATAAGCAAGTATTTTTATTCCTAAATTTCTTGATCCTGTATGAATAGTAACCCAAACAGACTCTTTATCTTCTTCTACCTGTCCAAGTTCTATAAAATGATTCAATTTTGTTACTAATACTACTTTCAAGTATCGGATAGATCATTTCTGCCTATCTCTAGTAGTTCTTTTTCCTACTAGTTCGGAGCACACCTTCTGACTTTTATGCCAGGCCAAGTCCCTCTGCTCTCTACGGGGGTATAAGTTTTAACACTATAACCTTCCCTCGGTGATTAGCATCTCAGCTTCTCCCGATATGGACGACTTTTACAACGAATGACTATTAATCATTCTGGAGGCAATCAATTTTTCTCACCTCCACCAAGAGTTCCAAGAGATTTATAGAAAATTCCCTCAGACATACCAATTCTTTTAAGGGTTTTTGATATAAATTTCTCTATCTCTCCTAGACCTTCATAACATACAAATTCAGGCCATAAACTTCTTGCTCTTTCAAGTTTTGTTTTAAAAAATTTCTTGAATTCTTTTTCTTGGATAACAGTTTTCTCATTTACTTCCATACCCATTGGAATATCTCTACGAATTCTAGCATCCCAAAGAGCTAATTCTGGATCTCCCGAAGGCATTTTATATTTTACACTTAACATACCACACGATATGTCACAACCAACCACATCAGGATCGAGAGGACCACCAGAGTAGGTTTGAGTATATCCTACTACACAACCTTTACCACTATGAGTATCTTCCATAATCCTAACTGTTTCATTCTCAGTCATTTTAGTATTTAAAAGTTCGTAGACTTGAGAAACTGCTTCTGGTTCAATATTATCAGTAAAGACAATTGCTTTACCATATTTTCCTGTTATTTCCATAAAATTATCTTATAAAATAAAGGGAGTATTTTCTCATACTCCCCTAAAACTTATTTCTTTTCTTCAACAGCTTCCTGTCCCTGCGTTTCTTCTTTAGAAGGTTTGTCTTCTTTAACTGGACCTACAAACAATCCGCGAAGAATACACATCTTATTTTCTAAGGTACACTCTGAATGTTCCTTATTATAATATTCACAGATATCAGGGCAACATTTATCGATTACTTCGTCGAGATAAACCAATTTTTTATTTCCGGCGATTTTTTGTAATATATCAGGCTGATCTTTGAAAATTTCCTCAAGAGTGCCTTCTTTTGGAACCATCGAGGTTAAATCTGAATCTTCTCCTTCATTAGCTCCAAGATCATTACAAAAATCGATAAATGATAGTTCTTCATTTCCGGGATCTCTAGGATCAGGGATAAAAGAACAACATTTTCCATAAGGACATTCTTTATCACAAATTAAATGTGATGTTGGAATTTCCTCAATGGGTCTAAAGACTACCACTTTTTCTCCGTTAGATGTGGGAACTTTTACTGTTTTTAACTTTTTCATAATTTAATTCATTAATGTTATTTAATTCTTTACGCATTTATTTTCGAAGCGGATTCTGTATTAATTTCCGCTTCATATATAAGAATTTCAGGGGAGAAGAAAATAAAAAAGAAGGAAGTATTTCATTCCTTCTTCTTAAATGTTCTAGTTTAGTTAGTTACTGCATAAAGAATTGTGTTCCCTTCTCTTCTAAGAGTAAATAGTCTTTCAACCTCATTATCACTTATTATTTTATAGTCCTCTCGTTTTTTAGAAACTAGATAATCTTTAATAAGTCCATAATTAAATGACTCTATCACAAGATGACAACCATTTGGAGTATTAATTTTTCCTAGAATATTAGTATATCCTGAGATAAATTTTTCTATATCATGTTGATAGAATTTATCTTCAGAATCAATATCTAAAATCCACCTAGGTTTATCTACAACTCCTTTTGATTGAACCGTTTCATTACTTAAGGCTACTTTCTTTGGAAGATTATGTATATTTGTATAATCATTGTTTGCTACTCTCTTAGAATATTCAAACATACATTGCTTTCCAAATTTTTCCAAAGATCTTGGTGTAATAGATATGTAAGCTCTTGCTTTATAATGTTCACACATCTCCGTTAATCGATTCCAGGATTTTTCAAGAACTCCTAAATCTGTCACCCACCAAGCATATCTCTGTATTTCTTGAAGAGGTAAATCAGGATTCTCTTTTCTTCTTTGTATAACTTGCACAAAATAATATATCTCCGGTTTACCTTTAGAAGATATCTTAAATTTTAGAAGACTTTTTACTGTCTCTAAATTATTTATTACTCTCATGATTTTATAGTATTTAGTAAAAATTTCCAAGAAACTGTTGCTGTATGATCTGAAGAAAAGATATCAACCGTCTTACTAGTACTCTCAATCAATGGAAAATGTTTATCATTAAATCTCGTTGTTTTTGACATAATGATCTGAAACTTTCTTCTTCTAAGCTCTTCATTATATTTAGTGAGATTAGTTTTCCATTCTTTTCGAATCTCTTCGATTGGCCTTTTTCCAAAACCAATAGAGTCTAAGAATACTTTGATTACACTACTTTTTGGTAATGCTCCTCTTTGATATTCTTTATACATAAGTTGTCTTTTTTGTTTTTCTCCAGGGATACCAGAAATAAAACTAACCAATTCCATTATCATTTCTGATTTTCTTGTAGCTTCTTTATCAGTTTCCTTCTTAGGGAAGTAATAATCTCCAACTATTCCAAGAGATTTAAGAAACTCTATTTTTGGATCTAAAGTTACCTTCTCAGGATAGTACTCTTGAATATATTCATTAGCTATTGCTGCAAGTTTATACTTAACTTCTAATCGAGAAAGGTAATAACTACTAATATCTCTAATTGCACACTTAGTTATCACTGGAAGAGATGAGATATCTATTAGATACTCTCCAGAAAACACTAATTCTGATTTTATTATCCCCAGTCGTTTAAATTTCCCGGCGAGTTTATTGGAAATCATAACTCCTATTAAAGACTGATTAAGAAGACCATCCTTTACTAAACATATAGATTGTCTTGTTTTATATGTTTTTTCGCCGGGTTCTATTCCGACTGTATTTTCTGGGATATTAACTACCACATTAGTATCAAAGCAGATTCCTAAGTTAGCTCGTCTTTTATTTCCAATCGTTCCTGTCACTTTCGCCCATTTATCTTTTTGGTAAGTAACAGCAGTATTACTATCCACTTTTTTAGGAGAAAGTCTTTTATATTCTCCGATCAACTCTGGATTAATAAGAATACTTGCATTATCCTCAATTAAATCAGTTATTAACCTACTAATTGAATATTTATTATAATCTGAATAAATTTTTGGATACTTAGTTTTTCTTTCAATAGGTTTTGGTGTATATTCGGAACGTTTAATAATATCATTAAGATCTTCAATATAATTAGTCATCCCTACACGACCGTACATCTCGTAAAAACCTTCGATAACTATTTCATCTTTTGTTGCTTGCGCTAAAAGTTCAGCAGTATCTAGGTATTCAAGTTTAATTGTACTTCCTAGAAAAGATAATATAATTCTAAGATCCTGGGTTGAATAAGTTTCCCCAGAGTATCTTTCAACTCTTTTTTCTCTTACTATTCCCCATGCAGATGCGTAATTATGAACACTAGGACTAACTCTTATTTTATTTTTTCCATAAGAATCCATTATTAACCAAGGATTACCAGAAGAACTAAGTTTATCTGCTAAAAGTACATATTGATACTTTAGATTTTTCTTATTTCTCAGGATAATCTCAGTACTTTTCCCATACTCATAATCACAGTACTTTACTAATTTTAATCTTGAACCATTAATTTTAATTTCTTTTTCCATAATTCTTATGTTTATTGTTATTTATTATTCATTAGTAAGAGTTTCAAGAGCTTCTAAAAAATCCAAGATATTCATTATAAAATTACGATAACTTTTATCGGGTTTATCTGGAAGTCTAAGAGAATACTCAATAAAACCTCGTAATTCTATATCAGAAGGACAAATATTCATTATAATATCTTTGTAAAGATTATTATGAACTGTTTCTGAGATTATAAGATTATTCTTAAGCTTTCTAAATAAACTTCGTTTTGTTAATTTTTTATAATTATCCTCAGAATGTAAATAAACAGGTAATACCATTACTAAATCTCTAACTTCAGAAGGACTAATCCAGTTCCCTATTGGAGATCTAGCTGCATTTAATTCTTCATAGTTCTTTAGAATATGATAATTCAAAAGTTTATTTCGAAGAATAGATATATTTTTATCATAAATAAATTTTATAAATTCATCTCTATTAAATAACTGATTAAATCTGATATAACCAACTATAATATTTTTGTTATATCGTAATCTATAAAATTCAATACTTTCTATTTTTATTTTCTTCATAACACATATAAGGAAAATAAACCCCGACCTATCACAGGCAGGGGCTCACACTATAATATGCAATTCAAAGGATTTTCTTTTTTCCATTTATAAGGATTTAAAGCCTTAAAATTGATAAACAATAAGAATCATGGGAAATATTAATGAAGAAAAAATTAAAAAATTTAAAAAGATTACAGAATTAATTTTGAATGGACTAAAAGAAAGAGGAATAAATCCCATCTTATCTGAGGACGACACTTCCCCTAATGAAGAGTGGGGAAATAGTATGACAATGTCTTTCAGTTTTTCTAATGGAGGACTTAAATATTGGTATCTCGGAATTTGGGGATGTGGGAGATGGTCTGAAACTTACGATTGTGATAATTCTGAGGACTATATATCAGTCTTTCTAATTCACAAATGGACGTATGATAAATTTAGACCTAGTAGTTCAGATATAGAATACAGAATTACATTAAACGATAAACCTGTAGAAATATATCATGTAATTCAAGGGTTAGAAGAAATTCATAAAAATCCTATTCAAGAATATTATAAAACTTTTTGGGAACATAAAAGTGATCATGATATGCCTTGTCTTGAATATTTTAGAGATTGGTGGTTTCATGAAGTTACTTATCCGATTCAAGAAAAATTGAGATATAAATGGAGTGTAAAAATATTATATAATTTTCTTAAAGTATTATCATGGATTGACCCTAGAGTCTCACGAAGGAAGTTATTTAAAGAAGAAGGGTGTATTCCAATCTATACTTCCGGATTTTTAGCGACGGAATGGGCATCAAGTCGTGATTGGGCTTTTAATAGCTTTGCATGGTTATATGAAAAATTTCCATGGTGGTTATGTAAAATCTGTAAACATAAATTATTTGATGCACACTGGAACGTCGCTGATTTTCCGGAAGAAGTAACAAATACTTTAGAAAAAAGAATGTGGAAAGGAGTAGTAATATGAAAAAGTTTAAATTTGAGGAATGGTTAGATGAGAAAGGTGGAGGTTGTGAACTCATTTTAATATGTCTTTTTTGGAAATTTATATTTGATCCTATTATATACCTAACTACCAAAGATATGGATTGGGTAGTAGCATCACAAACTCCATTCATAATATTTATTCTAACTCCATACATATTATTTAGAACAAGAAAAAGATGGAAAAAGAAAGATTAGATTTATTATTAGTTTATGCAAATGATCTATATAGATATATTGCTAAGAAACTTGGAGAAGATTATGAGCCAAAAAATTTAATTGGTCTTTTAGGATGGTTAGACGAACATAACGTAATAATACATATCCAACCAGAATTTTATAGTCAAGGTATAAATTGGAATTGGCAAATTTCATTTTATAATCCAGAAACTTTTGATGATCCAGATCTTATGGATGGAACTGGATTATATGGAGATAATGGAGAATATCCTACTAGAGGAAAAGCTATGTGTTGTAGTATTGTTAGAGCACTAGAATTATATATCCTTGAGATGATAGATTCTGAAGAAATTCTAGGCGATTACAAACTTCCAATGCCTTCTGGAACAACAGTACAAGATCTCTTAATTTACATGATAAGAAATCAATATTCTGTAACAGTAGATGAAAAATGGTCGGAAATGAAAAGAAAATCTATTAATGAATACTTTAATTACTTAAAAGAAAGGATAATAGAATGTTGGGAAAAAGTTGTCTAGGATGTTTTATGTTCTTGGTAATAATGTTCTTAGGATGTTTATTCCTAGGATTTATAACTAAGATTGTATTCGCGCTATCAGTAGGAGTATTTATTCTTACAGCATATATCATTGGAATAATTTTTATGGCTTTCGTGATTTATAATGCAATTAAATTTTTACTTACATCATGAAATGGAGAAATTTTATACAAGATTTAGTTCTGATAATTATTGGAGTTATTCTTTCAATAATTCCAGAAAAATCAGAATTTACAGAGATGCTAACTACATTCTTCATAACAGGAGGAGTTGTTAAATTAGTTTGGGATTTTATAGTAAATAGTGATGAGGATTGATTATGGAAACTATAGAAATAAATTATAAATATAAACCAGGAACAAGATTATATCGAGTTACTTATGGAGAGCTTAAGTATTATGATGTTGAATGCGTAAATATAAACTTATCATTAAATCGAGATGAACCGCTTATAACATATCAACTCAGAGTTAATAATTCATCAGGAAACAGAGATACAGCTTGGGATTTTGAAATTGATAAATATTATTCATTAACCCCAGAAGAAGCTTTAAAGAAACATTCAGCGGAGTTATTAGAAAAATTTAATTCTAAAGATAAATGACGATTATAGTAATTATATTCTCAATAATAATATGTCTAATAGGAGTTTATTTTCTCTTAATTGAGACTAGAAGAATAAGAAAATGGCTAGGAATTGGACTAATTCTTATCACAGCGTGTATTGTATCTACTATTTATACTGAATGGGTAAATAATAGAGTATTTCAGTATTATACACTTAAGATTACTCTCAAAGATAATACCGAAAAAGTCATAGAGTACGTTAAAGCCTCTGAGTTATCTATACGATTTGCTGAGGATTCAACTATTATAGTTTGTGATACTATTCCTAGTGTAGTAAAAATAGAATTAATTGAAGTAAAACAAAAACGTTATGGAGAAGTACATAAGAACGCTAATTTCTAAAGGAATGTCCAGAATAGAGGCTGAAATGTTTATAGACGGATTAACAAAAGTTATTCTAGAAAAAAGAGAACCAGAACCAATTAAAGCAATATTTCCTACATACTATAAAATTAAAACAATAGATTCAAATACTAATGAAGATCTTGGTTTCATAAAGTTTGATGTAGGATTTGATGCTAAATTTTTTGATTATGATACTGCCAAAAAAATTTGTACATATTTAAATGAACATGATATATACAGACAATTAGATTCAATCGATGCTGTAAATTATAATAAAAAACCATGGTTAACTATAACTCGCGATTGGAGATCTTATGTGAAATATATTACAAATGAAGGTAATGTTTTTTTATATAGAAGTGAATTGGAAGATAGGACAAGCAAGTTGGAAAATAGTACCATTTTATGATTAGAATATTACTCTGTGGGTTAGCAATCCTATTTGTAATTGGAATTTGGACTATAGAATTTATACAAAGATTATATGGAAAAATACTTGGAAAAATTAAAAGCGCTTGGAGTAAAAGATGAAGAAGCTGCCAAGAATCTACTTAAAGAAATAATCAATGATATTCAAGAAAAAGACATCATACATTTGATCATTTATTACCAAACAGGAAGTTCTTTTGAAACGCATAATGATGTAGATATTATTGATTATCCTTGGAATAATATATCTATCGCAAAAGAAAATGAAGAAGCAATTCGACAGCATTATAAATTTGCAATGGATTTAGAATATATATGTACTTCTGAATCAAGAGAAAAACTTAAAAAAGAAGCTGCTAAGAATTGGTGGTATGTAGAAGGACAATACAGTAGATATTCTCTGAAGTTAAAGAAAAATGATGGAACTTTCTTTACTTATAGTACTCCATGGATTGGCTACTTTGAACGTTTAGATGACATAGAAATAAAAATTTGTAACAGTTAATAATATTAACTACACTAGTCTATTATGGATTGGTGTAGTTATTTATTTTGCTCCTTTAATAGGATGAGAATCTTATATGTGAAAGAAAATATTTTTTTATTAACTAAAACAATAAAATCATGTTAGAATTTAAACCAGAAAAAGAATTAACAACATTAGACAAGTACAAAAAGTTATATGGTTTCTATGAAGGAAATCTAAATTACGTTCCTAGAGGAGGAGATCTAACAAAACATATTGGATCTTCTTTAGCACTAATTGATTATTCTAGAGATGAAACTGGAAGATGGGACTATTCTCTTAAAGAAGTAAAAGTTGAGGATATAACTGATTATGATCCTATGACTACAACTTCAATTATTAAGTATAAAATAATTGGGGAAGAGGAAGTCAAAGAAGCTAGAATTATTCCGGAAGGCTTTAGTTTTGAAAGTCCAGAGGAAACGGGAAAATCATTGAGATTTCTTCCGTTATCAATGCACTTTAAGGTTCAAGAAGAGAAAGCTTTTTATGATAGACTCTTAGCGAAATTTGATAATGCTAAAACACTATCTATCGAAGCTCTTGAAAATCTATCAAACTCTAAAGAACAATCTGAACTTCTTGGACGTAATTATAATATTGCAGCAGTGATTAAAACTGACGAAGAGACTCCAGAAATTCTATACTTTAGAATTGATAAACTAAAATTAAAACACAATAAACAAGATAATTATGCGATTACTTTAACTAATGAAGATAAAGATAAAACGTATACATTCTTGATTGATTCTAAAGCAGAATATTATGAATTCTCTTATGGAAAAGAAAAAATAGGAGATCTTAAAATTTTAGATCTCCAAAAATTATAAAAAATAAACCCAGGCCCTATGTAAAATAAGGCTTGGGATTTTTATTTCTTTACACAAATAACGCTGGTTTACATCTACTTCTCCAATCTAGAAGATAACCAGGCTCAATCTCTTCTAAAAGTATTGAAGTTTCTTTTAATTGAATAATACAATCTAGACATAAATTTATACCAGAATTCTTACTTCCAAAAGCAAGATATTCTTTTTTCTCTTTTTCTAGCTGATTATATTCAAATCTAGAACATAGATCAAACCATGCTCCTTCTTCATACATATTCTTTCCACAAATTGCACACTCACATTGTCCTAAACCAGCAATAGGGAAGAGTTGTTCAGGATCTGTAAAAGAGTGGAATAAATGTTTCATAAATCTTTTATACTGTTCCGTACGATAAGCCTCCACAAGTAATCCAATTTCTCCGAGATCTGGTTGAAGAGATCCTTGTGGGTTCTTATTTTTTCTGTAAGCTATAATTCTTTCCGGAAGTTGTCGGTCTAAGAGTGGTCTAGGGAAAAGATATAAATAAATTAAATTTTTCTCTTCCACACTTAATACTGGATTTACTCTCAAAGAATTAATAACTTCGTGTGCATCACAATCTTTTAGTTTGTCAATGTAAAATTTTAAAGAATTCATGGTTTTATTGTTTTATGATAATACATTAATAAGAGTTTGCAAGGAACAAAAAAGAGAACTTAAGATTTCCTCCTAAGCTCTCTACAACAAAACCATTTTTCTATATTAACTACCCAAAAAAGTTTTCAGATTTTCCATAATCCTCTTTTCTTTTTTGTTGTGGAGTAGTTTCTTCAAAAATTGTACTTGTAAGAACGACTTTATCTCTTTTCTTTTCACGATATTCATCTTTATGATGTACGTGTTGTTCACTTACAATGTCTTCTCTAACAAAGTAATTTTCATTCTTTTCCATGTCTTTTAAGTTTTCCATTTTATTTAATTTTATTTACATGTATAAGGAAATTGGGGATTCTGAAAATACCTTAATTTCTAATATTCTCCTAAATCCACTCTTCGAACAAGGAAGCCTTGATTCTAAAATATCAAAACTTTCTCTAAACCTAGCTCCATAAAATTCTTCAGGACTTGGATCAGGATACACCAAGAAATCTCCGGTTGGATAATATCCTTGATTTTCTCTTATATCCAGGAGAAGAGGATTTACTTGATTTAATTCATCTAAAGATATCTCAGTAATCGATATATTTTCCTCACCTTCATTACAATCTACTTCTATGATAAACGTATAGTTATTATTTCTCTCAGGAACCATAATCTACTTCAATAATATGTTCTGGACTAACTTTTTTCACTAGAATAACTCCATTACCTGAAATAAATACTTCATCTTCTAATCCTTCTAAATCTACTTTAAGTATTGCTATCTCAGGACCTCTTCGAAGAGCTACATTTCTTGCTGTCAAAGGATCTGAACTTAGATGTACATACTCTCTACTCCCTGGAATTAATCCATCTCTAAATATACTCTCTAAAAATTTTCTTTGTGTTCCGTGGTAGACAATATTGCACCCTGTATACTTCTTAAAATTAGCATTAATACCTTTAACACTATGACCTTGAAGTGCACGAATCTTTCTTAAGTCGGCCGATAATTCATAGCGCTTTTTATTATCAGTATCTACTATTTCTTTTAGTTCAGACATAGTCCAGCCATGATCAATCAACTTTTTTGTTTCTAACCAACCTTCTGAATCAAGCGCTCCTTCTACTTCGGCCGGATTATGTCTTAGAATATATGCTAACTCTTTTCCTCTATTCTTCTTCATATAATCTTCCTATTTTTATAAATTCTCCTATTAAATTTACAGTTTCAGTTATAAAGTTTTCATCATTATATGTTGATGTTGATACTAAAATCTGTTCAGAATACTCAAGATATCCAATATTATTTATCACTCTATCTCGAATATACTGAAAATTTATTTCACATTTATCTAGAATTGAATTTATGTAGTTACTTTCTGGATTAATTTTAATAAGATCTTCTAAAAACCTCATAAATCTACATTGCGTTCTACTAGTAAATTTCATTATTTTATCCAAAGGTTCTAAGTAATCTCGAAAAAGTTTTCCTAAGAAATAGAATGAAAGCTCATCTATCTTCAGAAAATTTCCATTACCAGTATAATATTCTACTAAATAGTTAGAGCTATCACTGAGATCTAAGCAAACTTTGAAAGGTTCCATGAGATTTACAAAAGATTCATCCTCCTGAAGAAGTTTTCTGTGAAAATACGTATCTATATCTCTACATAAACTCAGATATTCTTTATATGTTTCTTTACATATTCTTCTTAGTCTATTCACATGATCTTCCATACCACCAGATTAAAAATTTTCTTAACTTTTCATCTTTCCAATTAGGTGTAAAACAATTAACAATTCTCCTTCTTATTTCTGTTCCAGAATAAGTTACATGCACATCATCTTTTTGATCAGGATAAATTTTTATATTATAGAATCCTCCATTTTCTTTATATCTCTCAGCTACAGAATCTCTAGAACCACAGATATAAATTTCAGAATCCTGTGGTATTTCCTCAAGACTTTTTAAATAATTAATTCTATGATCTAGCGTTTCAACCCATTTAGGATAATTACCTAGATCACTAATTTTAAATATTTTCATCTTTGGATAGGACTCAAGTATCATTTCTTTCCTTGCTTCAAAAGGGAGAGGATCATGTGCAGTTCTTTCTGAGTTTTTTGTTTCTCCTATAAAAATAACTACATTACTATTTCCAAAATCTCCTCTAACTTTATCTAATAAATAGTTATGTCCTCTTGTTAGATTATCTACTTGAAATCTACCAACAATTACTCCAATCTTAGTGCTCATTTCTTTTTTCTTTTATTATATGTTCTTTTTAATACATTTGTTTTAAGATATTCTTCACAACCTGTAAAAATTCTTCCTAATTCTGCTTTATTATCATAAGGCATAACAAATTTCCTATTCACTAAAGCAGTCGGAACCTGGTGAAGAGTATACAGAGCAGTTCCTTTAAAGAATCTAGATCTTTCAAGTTGATATCCTACGAACCCTTTAGCCTCTCCTGATGTAGTAATTGATAAGACAAATGATATCTCTCCAACTACTTTAAAAACAATACAATAGTGAAGTATAGGTCCAATAGGAAGAAATGCTACATCACCTCTTTCAATAGTTTCAGGTCTAAGTCTTTCTATATACATCGGAAGATATTTCTCCCTAAGATCGGCTGGAATTTTCTCTTCTAACTCCTTTGATCTAGTTACTATCTCTTCTTCCCTTTGTGATATAGATTTTTCTTCAGAGTCTCCAGCCGTAAGTGAGGGAGTTATAAACTTCCGCTTAATATCTAAAATTTTTTCAATGCAATCCCTATCTTCAGGCTTTTTATACCAAATTTTAATCAAATCCATAACTTTATTACATCTAGTTCTTGTTGCCTCTGGACTAACTACTCCTGGACCAACCATGAGAAATCTAATCATCTCATCCAAACCTTCAGTAATTGTCTTCTTAATACTGTTTTTGATACTCTTATAGTTATTTATTGATTTTCTAATATCACCTAATTCTGTAACAGCTTCTTTAATAGTTTCCATAGAGTTAATTTTTCATTACTTTATCTATTACTAATTGTTTTATATCATCTTCAGTTAAACCAAAATAATTACTAAGATTTTTAAGAATAAATACTCCTTTATAATGCTGAGTAAGATTAAGAATACTATCTAGAGAGGTATCACTATAAAGACTTTTATATTGTAAGATTCGTTTATATTCAACATTATCCTTTTCAAGTAATTTCTCTATATAAAATTTTTTTAATTTCGGATAATTTCCTAAGAAAAATTTAAGATCAATCTCAAGAATACTAAGATAATACCCATCTGTTACATTTAAATCCACTAATGGTTTACTAGATAATGCAGAGAAATCTATAGAATCTACATGAGAAAGAGATTCAATAACATCCACAATTACATCTCTTGGGTTATAAGTATCATCTACACCTACCAAAAGTTGCTCGATTTCTGTTCCTTTCATAGCAGTTTTCTTAATATCTAAAACTCCTCTAGTTATACCATCTCTTATATTATCTACATTTTCAAGATTTTCAGAGAAATATCCTTGAATAAAATCCTTTATATTATTATTTTTTCCTGATAATTTTTCTAAAATATTATTTCTCTTATTTATCGGAATACATAAATGTATTTCTCGATCTGATTCAATATCTAACCAATATGAATCAAAGAAATTTAAAAATATACTTGATACCTTTTCACGTCCTCCACTATAACTGAACTGTTTGAGCGAAAAAGGTTCAATATAACTTCCTAGATAAAGAACTAATTCCATCGGAGATAATGCATATACATATCCAGGTTTCCATTTTGTCGTTTTAGGTTTTGTTGCAATCAATTTCCCAATCTCCGTAGAATATATAAATGATTTATTTGTTGAATCTTCCTTTACTAATTTTAAACTAGGAAAACATCCAATACCTAAAGAGAAAGTTCCGTGTAGATTTCCATCAGAAACATATCTAGTATCTTGAAGAATCTTAAAAAATCCTTCAATAGCTACATAAATATAAACGTTTCGCCCTGGGAGTTTTGAATCTAATTCATCATTTTGAATCCTTACAGCTACTCTAGGTCCATCCTCTCCATACTTAACATTATATCTTCCATATGAAGAAAAGAGTGAATTCTCTGCTAAAGATATATGAAATCCAGAGTTAAGTACAACAACCTCAGAGATATCTTTCTCTTCCACTGTTTTGTTACCATTCAAATTGAAATTATCTGACTTAACACTATTATATACTTTATTACGCAATGGTTTTGTTAAGTCCTTTTTATTTACAACTTCTGGAAACAAATCTGTTCCATGGTCAAAATAAACTAATGTTATTTCATACGGAATATTCAAATTTTTCATATTTTTTTATTTTATTTCCTTCTGCTGCAGCATTACTGTGACTTTAAACACATCGTTTTTTATTTTGATATCCATATCTCCAAGATAATGGTCTGCCACATTCTTTACATTCTGTCTCTTATACACATCTGACGCTGCCGA
>ENA-OZEP01000483-OZEP01000483.1-human-gut-metagenome-genome-assembly--contig:-NODE-483-length-16786-cov-16.099576_pt1 | contig 16786 bp, 11 predicted proteins | sample MGYA00245074_ERZ653621 | MGnify/ENA primary metagenome ERZ653621 (study PRJEB26926, sample SAMN06165020) | human gut metagenome | biome: ENVO:00009003; feature: ENVO:2100002; material: ENVO:00002003...
CAACCTTGCTGGTTTTGGTGTTCTCCGAGATTGTCCCTAAGACCATCGGAACATCCTATTGGAAGAACCTAATGGGCTTTGTGACATCGGCCATCTCGTTTCTGTCTGTCCTGATGTGGCCGCTTGTGATCATGATCCGCTTGATCACCAATCTGATGACCAAGGATGAGGACGAGGCTACCGTCAGCAGGGAAGAAGTGACGGCGATGGCGAACATCGGGGCTGAGGAAGGCGTGATTGATTCCGACGAGAACAAGGTCATCCAGAACATCATGAAACTGGACAATGTCAAGGCCTGCGATGTGATGACCCCGAAAATCGTGGCGATGACGGCTCAGGAGAACATGTCTCTGAAGAATTTCTACAAAAACGATACTTATCTGCATTTCTCCAGAATCCCGGTCTATGGGGATTCTCCTGAATATATCACCGGCTATATTCTTCTGAGTGACGCACTTGAGGGACTGGCAGATGATGAGTTCGACAAGCGTCTTGTGGAACTGAAACGTCCGATCTCTTTCTTCACAGAGGAGGACTCCTGCGGTCACATCTGGGAGGAACTGCTCAAGAAGCACGAGCAGATCGGTCTCATCATTGATGAATATGGTTGTTTCCAGGGCATAATCACCCTTGAGGACATCATCGAGACGATCCTCGGTCTTGAGATCATCGACGAGAACGACCAGGCCACAGACATGCAGCAGTTAGCGCGTGAGCGTTGGGAGCGTCGTCAGAAGCGCTTCCGCACCATTGTCCTTCCTAAGGAGGATGACAAAAGCCAAGCTTGATAGTGTGCGGAACCGTCTCGCAATCGCGACGTTTTGAGGCTTGCCATATAGATCTTTTAGCTAAAGGATGGTTATTTGTAATTGGATATATTTTAAAACTGATGAATATGAAAACTAGACTCTTGGGCATGATGGCCATTCTGATCTCCATCTTTGCCATGACAGCCTGCCAGAAGGACAAGGCTGATGACACTTGGAAACAACTGCCTGTCGGGCAGATCTCTGTGGAAAGCGGAAAAGCCACAATCTCGGTCAATGATATCCCTTGTAACTATGGAAATGTTCAGTTGGTGGCGGACAGCGATGATGCAGCCACTCTTACATTGACAGGAGTCGTGCCAGGTTACAATGACGTGAAAGTGAGTGTGGATCTTCTTAAGAAGTCAGATGATTCTTTCGCGTTCAAGGGTACGACCATCGTGTCAACTCCGCCATCAATAGTTGCCACTCTGCGCAGTACGGGTGAAAATCCTTGTTATGCTTTCAGTGTTGATGGATCCATCACTCTTGACGGTGCGGTCAAAGTGACTGTCGCGACTCAGGTTCAAGGGGATTCGGCTCCATTGATCGGAAGCTGGAACATTGTCCGCAAGAGCAGGTACATTGAAGAAAAGTGTATGGATCCAAATGATCTCTCTCCGATACAGTTCAAATGGAAAATATCTGATGGGTTAGGTGAAACGCTTTTATCTCGTGTTACCTATCTCAATCACTTCGGGAACTGTGTTCTGACAGAGGTGTTCGATCAGGTCACGTTTGACGAGACAGGCAATATCATGGCCCGTTACTGGCCCGATTTGGGAGTAGATGATAGTCTGGCGGGAGCATTTTCCTTATTCTTCCCTCCATCAGATGGATACTACAATTACAAACCAAAAAATCATACTGATTGGCTGGAGTCACCTAAAGCCAACCTCGCATTCTGGTATGCTACAGGAAACTCACTCTTCGTTGTTCCTAATGTTGCCGCTATCATTGAAGCCGCGGACTCGGAGACCGTCAGATCGGATGCTTCCGGAATAGATCTCACCTCAATCATGGAGATTCTGGCACAACTCAAGGAATTTGGAGTGGATGTAGACGCTCTTAATGCGGAACTTCAGAAGATTCTTCAGAGAGGAGTCGAGCTGAAATATTCACTGGATGGTGACAGTCTGAGAATCTACGTGGACAAGGCCCTTTGCGACCCGATCGTAAAAGCTCTTCTTCCGGCACTTCCTAAAATTGATGTCCTTCTTGAGCAGTTGGTTCAGGCGGAAAATGAAACCGCCCGGAAAATAAAGGGGGTTATGGGATTCCTTGGTCTTGAGAAGCCTTCTGATCTGGCGACTCTTTGGAATGCCACAACCGAGTTCGAGATCGCCCTCAACTTCACGAAGGCATAAGCGACAATCACAAGTCTGCTTTTGGCAAGCATCGTGATTGGTAATAAGCTTAATATCAGAGAAATAATAAACCGTCTTTGGTTTGGATGAACCAAAGACGGTTTATTATCTGCTTGGCAGTCAGCTGGTTATCGTCCACTGACTTCTTCGAACGAGATCGCGAATCCACCACCTTCGACTGCTTTCTGCTTGAGGATTGTCTTGCTCTGGCATTTCATTGTGCGGATGCTATATAGGCCTGTTCATTTTGAGAAGATTATTTAAGTCTGATGTTGACTTTAACAGCATTTATCGCTAACGCCCAACCTTCTGCCATCGCCCCACGCGATTATCAGCAGATGCTGAAGAAGGGAATCGATGTCGATTGGTGGGGGAGAAGTGAGAAAAATAAAAGGTGCGTCCCCGCTTTGGGGCGGAAACGCACCCGGTGTTAACAAATGCAGCCTGGCATCAGGCCACGACTGCTAAGTTACGACTTTTTTTTTGCTATTGTGCAGACCTGATCAATACGCCGTGAGCAGGAATGCCATATATAACGGCAGGGTAAGCGTCTCGCCATCGCGTCCGACATTGTACCTGCCCAGCTTGATGGCGCTGTTCACGTGATAGACGTTTTTATTCTTCAAGATGGTTTTTGTGCTCTTGATGTTGCCCGTGGTGGACTTGACCTCGACGAGGGTAATCTGTCCCTTGTAGCGCATCAGGAAATCGACCTCCAACCCGGACTCCTTGTGATAGTAGTACAGGTCCCGGCCCATCTTGGAGAAAACGTCTGCGATGATGTTCTCAAAGATGGAACCCTTGTAACCGAGAAGGTTTCCCTGCAGAACATCAGACTGTGTGCCTTGCTCTAGCATGGAGAGGAACAGGCCGGAGTCCCGCATATAAACCTTGAAGACATCGTCTTCCGCATTGCCGTCCAGTGGCAACTCAGTCTGAGTGAGATTGTAGCATCTGGAGATGATGCCGGCGTCCTCTATCCACTGAAGGCTCCCCAGATACTCCGATGAGCGGGCTCCCTTGCGGATTGTCGCATACTGGAACTTCTTGTTCTCCTTGGCCAGCTGGCGGGGGATGGATTCGAAGCATTCGCGGATCTTGGGTTTGTCCGTATCGTCGGCATACTTAACCATATCGTCCTTGTACTCGTCCACAATGTTGCGCTGGACCTGCAGGACTTGGCCGATGTCGTGGTTCTGCAGGAAGGTACCCACAGCCTCAGGCATACCGCCAACGACAATGTACTGCAGGAAGAGGTCATTCATCCGGTTGTGGATGGCCTCGGGGACGGGGACTTCCTTCTTCAGGCACTCGTGGAGAAAGTCGATGATCTCCGGCGTGATGCCGTTTGCCCACAGAAATTCCTCAAAGTCCAGCGGGTTCATGTCCACGATGGTCTCGTAACCCACCGGGACTGACGTGTCCTTCTTCTGGTCTTTCTTCTTTTTCTTGGTTCCGTAGCCGCTGACACCCAGCAAGGAGCCGGTGCAGATGACATCGTACCGACCGTCAGTTTTGAAGAACTTCAAGGCGGTGCGCGCCTCCGGGCACTCCTGCAGTTCGTCAAGGATAAGGCAGGTCTCTCCGGGAACAAACGTGGCACCCGGAATCATGGCGGTGAGATACATCACAATGTCATCCACTTTCTTGGAGCCACGGAAAGCGGCCTTGGCTTCCTCCATCTCATAGAAGTCAATATAGACGTTGTGCGCATAGTTTTCCTCGACAAAACGCAGCACGGAGAAAGTCTTCCCACATTGACGGACACCTTTGATGACGAGGGGCTTCCTTGAAGGGTTCTTTTTCCAGTCCTGAAGGACGGTTTCAATCTTACGTTTGAGCATGTTACACTTTTTCAAGCGACTTTTCGCTGCGGAGCTACATTTTTCCAAGCGACTTTCCAAACGTATTCAACACTTTTCAGCTTATTTCATTATTTACAAACCTCTATGTAGGACTAAGTTGTGCTGATAGTTTTATTGGTGAACATCTTTTCACAGTGTAGATGTCGATTAAATTGTTCAGCAGCAGGGGAGTGTTGGAATGGCGGATAACATGATATGTGATAGTTCTGCGTCTTATAGTGATTAGTAACGGGTGGATAGTCGAAGCTTTTACAATAATAACCTCATTGAAATTTTTCCAACAACAGTGGTGTTGATAACAAAAATAAGCAATTTTGTCGGATAAGAGGTGCTTTTTAGGGTAATTTTGTCGATTAAGAAGATTGTTTGTCTAGTTTACTTGTCAGATTGACAACCAGCAAGGGGCTGCTGACTATTACATCAAATGACCGTCTTTATCACAAAGTAATAATTTACAATGGACTTATTATCTATCTGTTACGCCAGAAACGCAGTAATGTGATGACAACGATCATTTCCGTTAATACTCCATAATTATCTTGAGGTACCAGAAGTGATTGTCTTCAATGTCGGTAAAATTTGCTAAATTTGTAAATTGGCAAGATTGATGATAGGAAATGAACAGCTTTACGGAAAACACTCGCGTGCAAGTGCCGGCGGCATTGCACTTATGTCGTCTGGGATATACCTATCTCGATGACATTTCAGATTATAATCCTGACACAAACATTCTGACCGGCATATTTCTTCGCTCACTCAGGCGATTGAATCCCGAATTGGATGAGACTGGAAGCCATCAGATGCTTGACAAGATAGTCGGAATGCTTCGGAATGATGATCTGGGCAAAGAGTTCTATACCATACTCTCTGCCAACAGTGGTCTTAAACTTGTCGATTTCGAGAATGCTGACAATAACGAGTGGCACGTAACCACGGAATTTACCTGTGAGAATTCTGACACTGGTGACAGTTTCCGTCCAGACATAACTTGTTTTGTGAATGGGCTTCCGCTTGCCTTCATTGAAGTCAAGAAACCGAATAATCACGATGGAATTCTCGCTGAAAGAGACAGAATCAACAAGAGAATGTCCAACAAGGCATTCAGGCGCTTTATCAACATCACGCAGTTGATGATTTTCTCCAACAATCAAGAATATGATAACGACAACCGTGTTCCGATTCAAGGGGCTTTTTATTGCTGCATCTCAGAGAATAAGGCGTTCTTCAATGTCTTTCGCGAGGCAGACAAAAACTTTGTCTCTTCTTATCCTTATGAAGAGGTCTCAGAGGAACTTGAGAAAAGGGTTCTCAAGCATCGCAACTGTGTAGTTATTAAAAATCTTCCTGACTATCAGACTAATAAAGAACCATCTACTCCTACCAACAGGATTCTGACATCGATGTTGAGCAAGGAGCGTTTCCTGTTTCTCCTCCGATATGGTTTTGCCTACGTGAACAAGACGACGGAAGAAGACAACGGCAGCAAGAAGGTTTCTTTGGAAAAGCACGTGATGCGTTATCAGCAACAGTTCGCATCTTTGGCCATCAGGAGAAAATTAGCCGCTGGAGTCAAAAGCGGTATCATCTGGCATACTCAAGGGAGTGGTAAGACCGCACTCGCATACTATTCCGTGCGAAGCCTTACGGATTTTTATGCTCAGAGGCAGACTGCCGTGAAATTCTATTTCATCGTTGATCGCATCGCTCTTATGGAACAGGCAAGCGATGAATTTGCAGCGAGAGGACTGATTGTAAGAACTGCGAACAGCAGGAATGAACTGATGAAAGATTTCAGAAGCATCGACCCTGTGGAGAACAGCGTGGGCAAGCCTGAGATAATGGTCGTCAACATACAGAAATTCAAGGAAGACTCTGAGAAGATACAGTTGGACAACAGTTACAGCACATCTCTTCAACGGGTGTTCTTTATAGACGAAGCGCATAGGGGCTACAATCCAGAGGGGAGTTTCCTTGCAAACCTGCTTGAAGCTGATAAGGATGCCGTAAAGATAGCTCTAACAGGAACGCCTCTTCTTAAGGAAGAAAGAGAGTCTTGGCGCGTTTTCGGTAATTACATTGACACATATTACTACGACAAATCAATCTCTGACGGATATACCCTGAAGTTGATGCGCGAGCCTATAGAAACGGTCTATAAGGAAAAGATAAAAAGCATATTGGACAAGTTGGCCGGAGGTGTGGAAATCAAGAAGAGCGACATTGACAAGAACAAAATCCTTGAGCACGATAGTTATCTTAATGCTCTTCTTGACTACATAATCACCGACTTCCGCCGTTTCCGCAAGGAACAGGATGATGAAAGTATCGGTGCGATGATAGTTTGCAGGACAAATCCACAGGCAAGAGAAATGTATCGTCTGTGGCAGGAGAGATTCTCACGGTCTCTGTATGTCGAGAAGAAGCAGGAAGAAAAACTGATGATGCTCGAAGACCCGATGATTTCATATGGTTCTCCCAAGAAGCCTCTCAAGGCTTCTCTTATATTGCATGATGAAGGCGACAAACTTGAGAGAAAGGCCTATATCGAAGGGTTTAAGAAGCAGATGTCAGTAGATGTGCTGATTGTCAACCAGATGCTTCTTACAGGTTTCGATGCGCCGAGGCTCAAAAAGCTCTATCTCGGCAGGAGCCTTGACGGACACGACTTGTTGCAGGCGCTTACAAGGGTCAATCGTCCATACAAGGACTTCAAATATGGCTACGTGGTTGATTTTGTCGATATAAAGGAAAACTTTGAGACGACCAACGACCGTTATCTAAGGGAGTTGAACCGCACTGTGGATACGGCGGATGTCCCAGTCGATGCACCAGTAGGTAATGTGATTATCGAGGACAAAGAGGCTGTTATCTCCAAGATGAAGGAGATAAAGAATATCCTTTTCAACTTCACATGTGAGAACCCGGAGGATTTTCGCAAGGAGCTTGACGAAATCGGTAGCAAGGACGCTCTCTATGCACTCCGTTCCACTCTTAATGAAGCGAAGGCTATAATCAATCAGGTCAGGGCATTCGGTGACGAGGAGCTTAAGTCAAAGGTTGAAAAACTGGCGGTAGTCGGCATTCCAACTCTGATTTCGGAGGTAAGTCACCGTATCGAACGCATCAATTTGATGGAAAACACCGAGCATATGGCTGATGTTTCGGGCATCATAAACATTGCTCTCTCCGAACTCGATTTTGAGTTCAAGAAAGGTGTCCCGGAGGAAATGAGAATAGTCGTGAATGACATCCGTGAGCGTTGCGACAAGGTACAGGCTGAATTTGAGGCTAATTTTGACAAGGGAGAGGATAAGTATGTGATTCTTGCCGACCAGTTCCGCGAATACTTCCGTAAGAAGGGCTTCGTACCACAAAACACGGCGGAGGCGAAGGAAAGCATCGAGTATATGGATACCGTGATGGCAAAAATCCGTGAAATCAACCGGCGCAATAATCTTCTGAAGAAGAAGTATAGGGGTGACGAGCGTTTTGTGCGTATCCACAAGAGAATTGAAGAGGAGAATGCGAAGAGGGAGAAGCCTATAATCTCTTCCGGAGAATACGAAATCGCAGAGAATTTGTCACAAATGAAGTCGCAGATAGACAATATGATATACCTTAATTCCCATATTGTCGACAATGAGGATGCCTTCAAAAGGGATGTGCTTGCTATTATCGGCTCCAAGTTGGTTGATATGGGCATACCGGCCACGCTTTCTGACCGCAAATTCATCAACAATCTTATTACAGCAGAATATTTTCAACAGAGAAACTATCTATAAATGAGCGATATAAACATTACAGAGTCAACGGTAGCCTTGATTGATTCACTCAAGAGTACAACGGCAGAGTTCGGTCTTGCGGGAACAGGAAGTGAATATAAAATTGTCATAGAAATCTTCCTTTATAAATTTTTCAATGACAAGTTCGGTTATGAAGCCAAGAAGGACAAGGTCTATGGAGAGCGGTTGAGGAGAGCGGAAAAATGGGATGCCGAATATGACACATTTACAGACGAGGAGGTGGAAGACCTGTTCAGCTATCTTCCTTCTTCGGTGCCGAGACTGAAGCCTGAGCACACTCTTGCCCATCTCTACAACGCCACAGGTAAGGGCGATTTTTCTACCCTTTTAGATGCGACGCTTATTGACATCGCAAAGATTAATTCTGATACGTTCTCGGTTTCCACGTCTGGAAAGAGCCGTGTGAATATTTTTTCGGCTGTTACATCCTATGTGACTGACACGCAGAAACGAGACGAGTTCGCAAAGTCGCTGATGCGCAAAGTGGCTTCGTTCAATTTTGAAGATGTCTTTACCGAAAAATATGATTTCTTCTCAAGAGTGTTCGAGCATCTTCTCAAGGGCTTCAACAATGCGGGAGGCGGAAAATACGCTGAGTATTATACTCCGAGAGCTATCGCTCAAGTAATGGCAAGGCTTCTTGTAGGGGACAACGCTGAACTGCGAGGTGTGACCTGCTACGATCCGTCAGCTGGAACGGGAACACTGCTTATGGCTCTTGCACACCAGATCGGAGAAGATCGCTGTACAATCTACAGCCAGGATATTTCCGAAAAATCCAGTGAGATGCTACGTCTTAACTTGATTCTTAACAACTTCGCGGCTTCGCTCCCCAATGTTGTGCAGGGAAACACCCTCCTTGAACCATCGCACAGAAATCCTGACGGTACGTTGAAGAAGTTTGATTTCATCGTGTCTAATCCTCCGTTCAAACTTGATTTTCCAGAATATAGGGATACCTTGGCATCTGACGGAGTCAGGTTCTGGGCCGGAGTTCCTAATGCAGTATCCAAGATAGATCCGGCAAAGCCGAAGATGGCCATCTATACCTGTTTCATCCAGCATGTCATCAATTCTCTGAAATCGACGGGTAAAGGAGCGATTGTCATTCCTACTGGATTTATTACTTCCAAGAGCGGGGTGGAGAAAAGGATTCTGGAGAAAATTGTGAACGAAAGGATTGTCTATGGCTGCGTGTCAATGCCGTCTAATGTCTTCGCTACCACGGGAACTAATGTTTCGGTACTCTTTTTCGATAAAAGTGCAAGTTCTGACAAGGTCATCCTAATCGATGCAAGCAAGCTTGGAGAAGAGTACAAGGAAGGCAGTAATCAGAAACGACGCTTGAGGGATTTCGAGGTGGATAAGATTGTGAAGGTGTTTCAGAACAAGGAGAGCGTCGATGATTTCTCCGTTGCAGTGACCTATGACGAGATTAAGGAGAAAGGTTATTCCCTTTCCGCCGGGCAGTACTTCGATATCAAGATTGATTATGTGGATATTACCGCAGAGGAATTCAACAAGAGGATGGCCGGTTATAAAGCTGAGCTTACAGCGCAGTTTGAAGAAAGTCACCGGCTGGAAGCAGAGATAATGAAGCAACTTGATAGTCTTAAATTTAATGAATAGTTCAATGGGGAATATTAAAACAGTTAACTTGAGTTATCACGAGGAGAGTGGAAATACTAACCGCCGAGTGAAATATGGTGATAAGAATAGTTTCTCTCGATTAGTCGTGTCTTTTTCAGATGGCACGACTACGAGACATTTTGAATTTGATGCGAATGATCTTCCTGATACGGATTCTATTCATTTGAAATTCAATCCGGTTACAAAATCCATTGCTTGGTCTCCAAAGCATATTGATTCTAAGGTCAAGGAGTTGTATTGATATGAATTTATTAAAGAAATCCAGATTAGGAGAGTTAATAGAGGTGACCCGTGGGGCAAGTCTGAGTGGAGAGTATTACTCAACAAAAGGTGAATACATACGCTTGACTTGCGGGAATTTTGATTACCATAATAACTGCTTCAAGGAGAATACTTCAAAAGATAATCTGTTTTATACAGGAGAGTTCAGAGAGGAGTTTCTCCTTGAAAAGGGAGACATTATCACTCCTCTGACCGAACAAGCCATAGGACTTCTTGGAACTACAGCCCGCATTCCTAAAAGCGGAAAATACATCCAAAGTCAGGATATTGCCCTTGTTAAATGTAAAGCTGGCAAAATTGATCCAACATTTTGTTATTATCTGATCTCGTCACGACTTGTTCGCAATCAGTTGAGTGCAGCCGCTCAACAGACTAAAATCCGTCATACGTCACCGGATAAGATAAAAGACTGCACTGTATGGATTCCTGAACTTGATGATCAAAAAGCAATCGGACGATTATTGGCCTCTTTGGATGAAAAGATTCAGCTTAATAAACGGATAAATGATAATTTAGAGGCGATGGCAAAGCAGCTCTACGATTATTGGTTTGTGCAGTTTGACTTCCCGAATGAGGAGGGCAAACCGTATAAATCGAGTGGCGGAGCTATGGTGTGGAATGAGAAACTGAAATGTGAGATACCAGAGGAATGGAATGTTGCCAATATATTTGACGAATTATCCGTTCAATACGGCTTTCCTTTCTCTACGGAATTATTCACAGAAGAGCCAACAAATATTCCTATTGTACGTATTCGTGATATATTGGAGAATAGTGTTTCTGCATATTCTGAAGAGGAAGTTGACGAAAAGTATAAATTACAGAAGCAAGATTTAGTGATAGGAATGGACGGCAACTTTCACATGAATTATTGGAATGACAACGTTTCTTATCTGAATCAACGGAGTGTAAGGTTAAGGACAAAATCCAAGTCGACAGTTTCTATTATGCAAGCAAAATATGATATTGCACCATATATAAAGGCAAAAGAGTTGAGATCAAAAGGTTCTACTGTTGGACACCTTTCAGACAAAGATTTGAAGGAGCTATTTATATTGGTTAGTCCAAATGCTGATTTTAGGAACAAGTTTGACTCTATATTGGCAAAAATCATAGAAAACCGTTGCGAAATGATAGAATTGACTAAGCAACGAGACGAGCTTCTGCCCCTTTTGATGAACGGTCAAGCCACGGTAAATGCGGACGTTAGTCCGCATTTACGGCTGCGCCTCGACATAGTTCAAACTTAGTTTGGCTCTGTGCTCGGCTTGCACGTAAATTATCATTTATCTCTCTAACCGAAAAAATCACTATAATTGTCTCAAAAAAGATGAAAGAAAGATTCATGAAATCCATATTGGAACAAGCTAAAACATGCTTTGATACGATTCAGTGCGAAAACCTTAAAGAGTTATTAATCAATAATCTAAATGGTCTGGACATAATCACTTCTGTCACATCTGAAGAATCCACTCGAAAAGCAAATTCTGAACTTCTTTCCTCTTTCATCTCAGCTAAGAAAATAGAAGGAGGTTCAGCTAAAACACTTACATACTATGAGAACACGATAGTAAAGATGTTCAGCACGATAAAGAAACCAGTTGCCGAAATGTCAACTAACGATATACGTACTTATCTTGCTGAATATCAAGAAGAACGTCACCTTAGCAAAGTCACCGTTGACAACATCCGGCGAATCTTTTCCAGCTTCTTCTCCTGGCTCGAAGACGAAGACCTCATACTCAAAAGTCCAGTACGCAGAATCCACAAAGTACGCACGGACACGTTGGTGAAAGAGACAATAACTGATGAGCAGCTCGAACAACTACGCGACAACTGCACAGAAATCCGTGACCTTGCACTCATTGACCTGCTCGCCTCCACCGGAATGCGAGTCGGAGAACTCGTCAGAATGAACCGCAACGATCTGAATTTCCACGAACGCCAATGCATAGTCTTCGGAAAAGGCAACAAAGAGCGTGAAGTCTATTTCAATGCCAGGACAAAGATTCACTTACAGCAATACCTTGACACCCGAACTGACACAAACCCAGCACTTTTCGTCTCACTATCCAAACCCAACAACAGATTGACAATCAGCGGAGTTGAAGTCCGACTCCGTACAATCGGCAAGAGCATTGGAATGGACAAGATACATCCTCACAAATTTCGTCGTACTCTCGCCACTATGGCAATAGATAAAGGAATGCCAATAGAACAAGTCCAATGTATTCTCGGTCATGTCAAAATCGACACCACCCTACACTATGCTAAAGTAAATCAGGTCAATGTGAAAATGTCCCATCGGAAGTATATCGGATAACGGTCAAGTCCATAAAATTCACTACCTTTGTATTGAGGCCATATGTGTGGTTTCAAGCAGAAGTAGTTGATATGGATAGAGAGGTTCAATTCCTACTGTACAATATGCCGGAAGACAGTGGCAAAGTGCAGGTGGTCATAAAAGATGAAACAATATGGTGCAGCCAAAAAGCTATGGCTCAGCTGTTTGGGGTCGGTGTTCCTGCTGTCAGCAAACATCTGAAGAATATATTTGATGAGGGGGAACTTGACAAGGAAGTGGTTGTTTCCAAAATGGAAATAACCACTCCTCACGGAGCTATAGATGATAAATTCCAGACTCATAATGTGGAATTTTATCATCTGGATGCAATTATTGCTATTGGCTATCGTATAAATTCCGCCAAAGCCACTAAATTTCGTCAGTGGGCGACGAAAATTCTCAACGAATATATCCGCAAAGGCTTCGCAATGGATGACGAGCGTCTGAAGCAAGGTACAGCCCTATTCGGGAAAGACTATTTCCGTGAATTGCTCGAAAGAGTACGCTCTATCAGAGCTAGTGAACGCCGTATCTGGCAACAGATTACGGACATATATGCTGAGTGCAGCATTGACTATGACCGCAATTCCAAAACAACACGAGATTTCTATGCAATGGTCCAAAACCGCTTCCATTACGCCATAACTGGGCAGACAGCTGCTGAGATTGTCTATACAAAAGCCGATCACACGAAAGAGCATATGGGAATGACGACTTGGAAGAACTCTCCGAACGGACGAATTCTGAAATCAGATGTGACTGTGGCAAAGAACTACCTTCAGGAAAAGGAAATCCGGCAGCTGGAACGCACCGTAGCAGGCTATTTCGACTATATCGAAGATCTCATAGAGCGAGAGAACACTTTCAATATGGAGCAGTTCGCTGCCAGCATCAATGAGTTCCTGACATTCCGCCGCTACCAGATTCTTCCCGACAAGGGCAAAATTTCTGCGGCACAAGCAAAGAAAAAAGCGGAAGAAGAATATGCGTTGTTTGACCCGACGCAACAGATTGATTCTGACTTTGATAAGGAAGTAAGGAAAATGCTAAAAGATGATTAGATTTTGATAATATGGAAAACACATATAAGATTAGCAGCATTATAGATTCCTATATTTCAGGAGATTGGGGTAATGATTGCACAACAGACGATACACCATATCCTGTATATTGCGTAAGAGGAGCGGATATTGTTCCAATATCGAACTCTCAGTTCAATGACATACCGCTACGATATGTATCTAAGCGCTCTTTTCAGACAAGATGCTTGCAAGAGGGAGATATTATAATTGAAAAATCCGGAGGTAGCCCCACACAATCTACCGGTCGTGTGGTCTATGTATCAAAAGAATTACTCTCGGCAAAAAAGAATATTGTCTGTTCCAATTTCTGCACAGCATTCAGAGTAAAGGAAGGCTGGAATGCTCACTATGTCTTTTTATACCTTCAGAATGTGTATAATTCCGGAGTGTTTTTCAATTTCGAAGGCAAAACTTCAGGATTGAAGAATCTTATGATGGACGCAGCATTCAAGTCTATCCCTATAAAGAAGATTCCCATCGCAAAACAAACAGACTTAGCTGATTCCATATCTGCGATAGATAAAAAGCTTTCACTCAATCGTCAAATAAATGATAATTTAGAGGCGATGGCAAAGCTACTCTATGACTACTGGTTTGTGCAGTTTGACTTCCCGAATGAGGAGGGCAAACCGTACAAGTCGAGTGGCGGAGCTATGATGTGGAATGAGAAGCTGAAGCGTGAAATACCGCAGGAATTGGGTGCCCCAAAGATTGGAGATATAGAAAAGAACATCATAACTGGCAAGACTCCTTCATGTGCAGATGAGGATAATTTCGGAGGAGATATACCTTTTGTGACAATAGACGATATTAGAGGCAATCTATTTGTTTTTGATGCACAACGCACTCTTTCTACAAAAGGTGCAGATAGTCAAGAAAAGAAATACTTACCCATAGGAAGTCTTTCTGTTTCATGTATTGGAACTATTGGTGTTATGGGATTTGTTGCAAAATTAGCGCAGACGAACCAACAGATAAACTCAATTGTTTTTGAACATGAATATAACAAAGAATTTCTATATTTTTCTTTGAGATTGTATTTTGAAAATGCAAAAGCTAAGACTGGGAATGTTTTTGCAAATATGAGCAAGGAAGAATTTGTGTCAATAATCGTGGCTTATCCCCCAAAGCAAATTTTACAAGCTTTCCATAATATGGTTGCTCCAATATTCGATAGTATAAAGAATAATACAGAAGAAATCAATAGTCTCACTAAGCAGCGAGACGAACTACTCCCCCTCTTAATGAACGGTCAAGCCACAGTAAATTCGGACTAACGTCCGCATTTATGGCTGCGCCTCGGCATAGTTCAAACTGCGTTTGGCTCTACGCTCGGCTTGCACGTAAATTATCATTTATCCTCTCAGAACTGTTTCAAAGATTCCACAAATCTATCCTCCATTTCACCCATCTTCTCGCAGAATTCCGCATAGGAAGTGGCAGACTTGCATATTTCAATGCCGAAAATTGATAGGGTAGCCGCGCTCCCTTTAAGATGAGAGGTTGGAACTTTCGACTGATTCTGTACCAATGGTGCGACGAAGCCACCTCGATTCACTTTAAGTGTCGTCATATATGCCATGACCTGATGGATGTCATTGCGATCCAACTTTGAGACCTTGTCATAACTGCCAAGCCGCTTATATTTGGCATCAAGCACCATATCGTCCTTGTAAAAGTCAGGATAGCGAATGCCACTATGTTCGTCGAACAGGTAAATTCCGCCCTTATGCAACTTATTCTCGGGGTGCTTGAAACCATGATTACTCAAGATGGTGTTGACATATTCTTCCCAAAGCCACGCTCCATCAAAGAGGATTCCGCAGATTTCGTCGCTGCTTTCACCATATTTAACCTCTTCCATTCTGAGGATCTGGAGGCAGAGCGTCTGGAGTGGGCGATACTCAGTATAATATGGGTGAACCTTTGCACGGAGATTCTTGCTGATAACTGCCCGACGGCCAGAGGCCTGATGCTGTTCTCCACCATATTGTCGTCTATCTTGTAACGGCTGTCGGTGACTTCGGGAGCCATCTCCGTATAGTCCTCCTTGTTGTCCAGGTCAGGATAGAGGAGCTCCTCCTTCACTTCCAGGCGGCTGGTGTCGATGGCCTTGCGGACCTTGCGGTCGTGGGCCTCAACATGAATGAGTTTGTCCTGCTCCGCAAGAGCCTTTTCCGCTCCCTGTCCAGGCGGGCCTGCCCTGGCCGGATCCATTTCCTGTTCAAAGAGGCTGCCGGTGAGCTCCTCGGGCTTTTCGGGAAGGCGGCACCTTTCCGTCTTCTGGCCGAAGAGCATCTGCGCGTACTTGGCAAGGGTGCGCTGTGCGACAAGCAACCTCTCTTTGAGAGCCGCGTTCTCGGCCTCAAGTTCCTGCATCTTTTTCTGTTCTTCGGCAGTCGTTTCTTAAAACGTTTCTTCTATATGTAAAGGTACGAAAAAACGGCCACATACGCAAGTCTGAAGCCGTTTCCCCCTCAACTTGTTTTGCTGGTTTTCAGATGTTTTTTGCTTCCTTCAAGGATGCTTCCATCTGGATGTCCCGAAGAACCTTCAGACGTTGCAGCCGGCGTCTTGGATCATCGACTATTCCCTGAATGGTGTCCACAAGACGGCGCCACTCAAGGGGTGTTATCGTCGGGTCGCCCTCCTGTATCCGCTCTACCAGATGCATCCTTCCGTGGCCAAGGCGTTTGTTATAGATCACAAGTCCGCCCGGCTCGTGGCGCAGCAGCTTCATCATGTTGTTGGAAGCGTTCACGAACACGAAGACATCCCCGCCGTACAGGTTCTGACGCATGTCGTTGTTCACTATCCCGCTCAGCATGTTGAAGCTCTTGCGCATGTCCGTCGGCTTCGTGTAAAGCCAGAACTTCGCTCCGTCTCCAAGACTGAACATGGCCTATACACTTTTGAGGATTGTGTACACCATCGCGGGCGGTGCCAAGGAAAATGGGTACAATACCTCTCAATAAGAACCTGATAATGAGAAAACTATCTTATCAACACCTTCGATCTTGTCTTATGAGAGTGTTCAAGTCAAACCCACGTTTAAAGGTGGTACGATAACGAAATTTGCGCAGTGGGTTGAAGATATGATGGAGGGGTCGAACGTTTCAGGGAATGTGATTATTGAGTTCACAGTCAATGTCTATGGAGGAGTGAGAAATGTTGTTGTCAAAGGTGCCGGGAAGAAAACTAATGACAAAATTATGAACATAGTAAGGTTTTCACCAAACTGGGCACCAGGAAAAAATCGAGGGAAGGTTGTTCATGTCAGATGTCGCACGACATTAAGCTTTGGCAATTAACACAAGTACTATTACATTCGAGAGAAAATAGTTTCATACGCGCAAGATTGTGCGCAAAAGGTTCTATCTTGCGCGCAATCTTGCGCGTATATGATAAGTCTCTTGTTTGCGTATGCGGCTGCTGTTAAGTATGTGCCCAGTCTTTTGAGAATCTTTCAATTTGTATGGAAGGGATTATTTGCGTGTAAACATAGGTAATTTAGGCAGAAAGAGGAAATTTATGCTATATTTGTACGAATTAACTGAAAACCTATATGGCTCTGCTTATAGTTTATA